>PVMK01177577.1_pt1 | contig 120474 bp, 108 predicted proteins | sample 1853481 | NCBI WGS metagenome assembly PVMK01 (sample SAMN08533507, study PRJNA380276) | Marine sediment metagenome, whole genome shotgun sequencing project.
GCCGGGCAGAAGCTGCGGGTGATCGAACGGGTCGGCACGATGTATCGGCTCGAGTTTCCAGAGTCGGTGCTCGCGCTGCTCGACCGCCACGGTGAGATCCCATTGCCACCCTATATACAGCGGCCCGCGGAAGCGGGCGATGCCGAGCGTTATCAGACGGTCTATGCCCGCCAACCGGGTGCCGTCGCGGCGCCGACTGCCGGTCTTCATTTCGATGAGGCAATGCTCGCTAGAGCAGCGTCCGCGGGGATCGAAACGGTATTCCTCACGTTGCATGTCGGCGCGGGTACCTTTCAGCCGGTACGCGTGGACGACCTTCGTCGTCATCGGATGCATCGGGAACGCGTGTCTGTTTCCGCGGAAACTGTTGCCGCGGTCGCGCGTGCGCGCGCCGCGGGGGGACGGGTGGTCGCGGTCGGAACCACGGTCGTCCGGGCGCTCGAAGCAGCGGCGGCAGCAGGAAAACTGGAGCCGCTGCAGGGTGAGACGGACATCTTCATCTACCCGGGTTATCGGTTCCGGGTGGTGGATGCGCTGATCACCAACTTTCATCTACCCGAGTCATCGCTGCTGATGTTGGTTGCGGCGTTTGCCGGTCGAGAACGTATCCTTGACGCGTATCAGACGGCGGTGGCGCAGGCGTATCGGTTCTTCAGTTACGGCGACGCAATGTTCATCACGCCCAGGGCTCAGGCGTGAAGAGGGTTGAAGCGTGAAGTTCGAACGACTGGGACAATCGGGTTCGGCACGCTGTGGTCGCGTGGAAACGCTGCACGGGAGTTTCGAGACGCCGGCGTTCATGCCGGTGGGCACGTACGGGTCGGTGAAAGCGGTCACGCCGGAGCAACTGCGTGTGCTGGGTGCGCAAGTGGTGCTGGGCAATACCTTCCATCTTATGTTGCGCCCGGGTGACGAGATCATCCGCGAGCTCGGCGGCCTGCACGGGTTCATGGCGTGGGACGGGCCGATCCTGACGGACTCGGGCGGTTTCCAGGTCTGGAGCCTGGGCGAACTGCGCAAGATCACCGAGGACGGTGTTGCGTTCCGTTCACCCGTGAACGGCGATGCGGTGTTCCTGTCACCCGAGAGTTCCATGCGCGTCCAGCGCAACCTCGGTTCTGACATCGTGATGGTGTTCGACGAGTGCACGCCCTATCCGGCAACACAAGCCCAGGCGCGTGCGTCGATGGAACTGTCGATGCGCTGGGCGCAGCGCAGTCGCGTGGCGCACGACGACAATCCCAACGCGTTGTTCGGCATCGTCCAGGGCGGCATGTTCTCGGAGCTTCGCAGCGAGTCCCTGGCGGATTTGGTCGAGATCGGCTTCGACGGCTATGCCATAGGTGGGTTGTCAGTAGGGGAACCGAAGGATGAGATGACCCGGGTACTCGAGGACTTGCTACCGCGAATGCCCGAAGATGCGCCGCGCTATCTGATGGGTGTGGGCACGCCCGCGGATCTTGTGCATGCCGTGGCGTTGGGCGTGGACATGTTCGATTGCGTGCTGCCGACGCGCAACGCGCGTAACGGCTATCTGTTCACCTCGCGCGGCGTGGTGAAGATCCGCAACGCGCGCCATCGCGGTGACGACTCGGCGCTGGACGGTGGCTGCGACTGTTACACCTGCAGCAACTTTGCGCGCGGATATCTCCACCATCTCGACCGCTGCGGCGAGATGCTCGGCGCAACCCTGATGACCATTCATAACCTGCATTACTACCAGCGGCTGATGGCTCGTTTGCGCGGTGCCATTCAAGCGGGTACATTTGGCGCCCTCATCGAGACCCTGCAACACGACTGGAACACCAAACATGAACTGGTTTGATACCGCTGCCTATGCGGCGGAAGGCGGATCGAGCGGTCCGGGATCCATGGATCTGTTGCTGCTCGTCGGATTTGTGGCGATCTTCTACTTTCTGCTGTGGCGGCCCCAGAGCAAGCGCCGCAAGGAACATCAGTCACTGATGACGTCACTGGAAAAGGGCGACGAGGTGGTTACTTCGGGTGGCATCGTTGGTCAGATCACGAAGATCGAAGACGACTTCATCGGCCTGAAGGTCGCGGAGAACATCGAGTTTCGCGTCCAGAAGTCGTCGATCGGTGCGACGCTGCCCAAGGGAACGCTGAAGTCGCTGGACGAGAAGTGAGACCCACGCCGGTCGACGCCAGCGGAAATCTACGATGAGTTCGATGGCGGAACGCATGCTGGGCATGTCCGGCGGCCCGGCGCGCGCGCCGAACAGCTACCCGTTGTGGCGCTACCTGATGATCCTCGGAATCGTCACGCTGGGCGTGATCTACGCGCTGCCGAATCTGTTCCAACCGGACTACGCCCTGCAGATCCGATCGGATAGCCCCGATGCGGCCATGACCCCGATGGTGTTGAGTACGGCCACAGCGGCGCTGGCTGAAGCGGGGATAGCGATCCGCGCGACCGAAATCGACGAGCGCAATCTGATCATCCGCGTGAACAACGATGTCGATCAACTGCGCGGTCGGGAAGTGGTGCAGACGGCACTCGCGGCAACCGGTGACGCCTACGTCGTCGCCTTGAACCTGGCGTCCACCACGCCGGCCTGGCTGCAAGCCTTTGGTGCGCAGCCGATGTCCTACGGGCTGGATCTCTCGGGTGGCGTCCACTTCCTGTTGGAGGTGGACATGGATAAGGCGGTTGCCGATCGCATGGCCACCGAGGAGGACAACCTGCGGCGGATTCTGCGGGAGAACCGGCTGCGTTACGTCCCGAGCCGAGACTGGGTCCGAGGCAGGCGAATCGACATCGCCTTCTACGACGAGGCGATTCGCGAGCAGGCGCGCACGGTGATCGAAGCGGAGTACGACGAGTTCCTGATTCTGGAGCGCGACGTCGATAATCGACCGGGCCTGTGGTTGACCCTCACCGAACTGCGGGTGCGCGAGATCGAGGACTATGCGGTTTCTCAGAACCTGCAGAGCTTGCGCAACCGGGTCAACGAGTTGGGGGTATCGGAACCACTGGTCCAATCGCTTGGCCGTTCCCGGATCGTGGTCGATCTGCCGGGCGTGCAGGACAGCGCCGACGCGAAGCGGATTCTGAACAAGTTCGCCAATCTCGAGTTCCGTCTGGTGGCGCGTCCAGACGCCCGGCCATCGGAAACGGAGGCCTATCCCTACGAAGGCCGAGAGGTTGTATTGGAACGCCGCAACATCGTTACCGGCGACCGGGTGACCAACGCGACTCAGGAATACGATCCGGACACCGGCACGCCTCAGGTCAGCATCAATCTCGACGGGGTCGGTGGCGATCGGATGCACGATGCGACCAGGGACAACGTCGGCAACGACATGGCGATCCTGTTCAAAGAGTTGCGCCCGCGCACGCGAACCGTGATCGAAGACGGCGTCGAAGTCGTGAAGCACTTCAGCATCGAAGAGAAACGGCTGATCAACGTCGCAACCATCCGCTCGGCGCTGGGTTATCGGTTCCGAATCACGGGGCTGGGTCTTGGAGAAGCGCGTGATCTTGCGCTGCTGCTGCGGGCGGGCGCGCTCGCGGCGCCGATGTACATTGTCGAAGAGCGCACCGTGGGTGCGAGCCTGGGCGCGGAGAACATCGAGCAGGGTATGCGCTCGATCGTGATCGGATTCGCGCTGGTGCTGGTCTTCATGGTGGTCTACTACAAAGGTTTTGGTCTGGCGGCGAACGTCGCATTGACCATGAACCTGGTGCTGCTGATTGCCGTGATGTCGGTGCTCGGCGCCACGTTGACCTTGCCTGGGATTGCCGGGATCGTGTTGACCGTGGGAATGGCCGTGGATGCGAACGTGTTGATTTTTTCGCGCATCAAAGAAGAACTGGCCGAACGAAGCCCCCAGGCCGCGATCGAATCGGGATTCGATCGCGCCTTTCTGACCATCCTCGATGCCAACGTCACGACCTTTTTCGTGGCGATCATTCTGCTCGCGATCGGCACCGGTCCCGTCAAAGGGTTTGCGATAACCCTGGCCATCGGCATCGTCACCTCGATGTTCACGGCCATTCTGGGGACCCGCGCGCTCGTTAATCTCGTCTACGGAGGCCGCAGCCTCAAGAAGCTGGTGATATGAAGGTGTTCAGCTTCGACTTCGTGCGCTGGCGTTTGGCCGCCTCCATCGGTTCCGGGGTGGCGATCCTGGTGTCGCTGATGGCGCTTGCGTTCAGCGGTCTGAATTTCGGGCTGGACTTCACCGGTGGCACGCTGGTGGAGGTGGGTTATCCACGGGCCGTGCCACCGAACGACGTACGGCTGCAGTTGGAAGACGCGGGATTCAGCAACGCGGTCGTACAGAACTTCGGCACGGATAGAGACTTGTTGATCCGCGTGCCGTCGCGCCCGGACATCGACCAGGTGATGCTCGGTGACCAGATTCAGGCGCTGCTGCGGGAAGCCGAGCCGGAGATGGAGGTGCGGCGCTCCGAGTTCGTTGGGCCGGCGGTCGGTGCGGAGCTGCGCGAAACGGCAGGCCTGGCAATGCTGGTGGCGCTCGGCGCGGTCATGCTCTACATCATGTTTCGGTTCACCGGGAAATTCTCGATCGGCGCGGTAACCGCGTTGATTCACGACGTGATCATCACGCTCGGAATGTTTGCGATTTTCCGCTGGACGTTCGATCTTGCGGTGCTGGCCGCGGTGCTGGCGGTGATCGGCTACTCCCTGAACGACACCATCGTCGTGTCGGACCGGATCCGCGAGAACTTTCGCAAGGTACGGCGTGGCGGCGCTACGGAAATCATCAATCGGTCATTGAATCAGACGCTGGGCCGAACCGTGGTCACCTCGTTGACCACGCTGCTGGTGTTGTTCGCGCTGCTGATCTTCGGGGGCGAATTGATCCGCGGCTTTGCCATCGCCTTGATCATCGGAGTAATCGTCGGCACTTACTCGTCTATCTACGTGGCCTCGAGCATGCTGATGGTCCTGGGGATCAGCCGCGAAGATCTCGTCGTGCCGGAGAAAGAAAGCCTGCGCGACGACCTGCCTTAGCGTCCACAGGGAAGCGGTCCAACTCAACCCTTTCGCATGGCCAGGTTGAGATGCGGCCGCAGCGCCTGGAGCAGCGCCTTGAATACCTTGGGATTGCCGGCCACCACGTTGCCGGTTTCCAGGAACGTCTCGCCGCCAATCAGATCGCTGACGAAACCGCCGGCTTCCCTGACCAGCAGGGAACCTGCCGCGATGTCCCAGGGCTTCAGGCCCAGCTCCCAGAAGCCCTCGAAACGACCGGCTGCGACATAGGCGAGATCCAGCGCGGCGGCACCCTGCCGACGCAGCGCTCTCGATGCGCTGGTCAGGTCTGCCAGCATGGCCATGTGTACATCGAGATGGCGGATCGCCTCGTCGGGGGTCAATCCCGTGGCGAGCACCGCGTCTTCCAGGCGAATGCGTGCCGAGACGCGAATACGCTTGCCGTTGAGTTGTGCACCCTGGCCGCGGCTGGCGACGAATTCTTCGTTACGCACCGGGTCGATAACCACGCCGTGTTCGATCTGCTTGCCGTGCCGCACGGCAATCGACACCGCGAAGTGGGGGATGCCTTGCAGAAAGTTGGTGGTGCCGTCCAGCGGGTCGATGATCCAGGTGTACTCGGCTTCGGGAAACACGATCCCCGATTCTTCGCCGATGATGCCGTGGTCTGGATAGGCGCGGTGCAGTACCTCGATAATGGCGTCTTCGGCGTTGCGGTCGACCTCCGAGACGAGATCGTGTTTGCGCTTCTCCTCCACCGTGAGGATCTCGATGCGGTCCATGGCGCGCACGATGATCTGGCCGGCTTTGCGACCGGCGCGGAGGGCCATGTTGGTCATCGGATGCATGCGCGGGGTGGGACCGTAGTGGAACCGTGTCGGGTCCGGACTAAAAGGCGCGCCATCCTAACAGGACGCTCAATGAGGCAACAGCATCTATAATCCGCGCATGAACGAAGCAGTTACCAGGCCAATGGGGCACGAGCTGGCGCGCCGCTTGCGGATCGTTCTGGTGGAACCCAACCACCCTGGGAACATCGGCGGTGCGGCGCGCGCGATGAAGGTCATGGGGCTGACGCAGCTCGCGTTGATCCGGCCCCAGCGCTACCCGGATCCCCAGGCCGAGTGGCGTGCCGCGGGCGCGCTCGATGTGCTCGATGGCGCCCAGCTATTCGACAGCGTCGCGGCGGCGGTTGCGGACTGCCAGCTGATCATCGGTACCAGCACCCGAAGTCGCAGCATTCCGTGGCCTGAGGTCGACGCGCGCGGCGCGGCGCGGCGGATCCTTGACCAGGCGCCGGGTCAGAAGGTCGCGATCCTGTTCGGCCGCGAAGCGAGCGGCCTGACGAACGATGAGCTGCAGCGCTGCCACGTTCACCTGCTGATCCCCGCGAACCCGGACTACCCCTCGCTGAATCTGGCGATGGCCGTACAGATCGTCTGCTACGAGCTTTATCAGCATGCGCTTGGGGGATCTGGTGAGGCGTTGGACTCGCGCTGGGATCGGGAAGCAGCCACCAGCGCTCAGTTGGAGGCGTTGATCGAACACTGGAATGAGGTGCTCGAAGAGCTCGATTACCTCGACCCGGACAACCCGGGCAAGGTCATGACACGGTTTCGCCGGTTGTTCACGCGCCTGGAACTCGATGAAACGGAGGCCCAGATGTTGCGTGGCTTCCTGAGCCACGTGCAGCACATGCTCAAGCCGCGCTAGCCATTGGCGAGCGCAAGGAGGTAAGCAATGCCGGAACTCATGCATTTCCAGCGCACGGATGCGCTGGACGACATATTCGCGGGCCTGGATCGTGACGGCGGGGTGGTGATCGACGGGTTCATCGATGCGCAGGTTGTCGAAGAACTCGCCACGGACTTCCAGGGTCAGTTGGACGACGTGTCGTGGGGCAACAACAACGAACCGGATCGCAGCGAAGCCAATGATGCGTTTTTCGGCTATCGCACCAAACGCCTGCACGGCTTGATTGTTCGCTCCCACGCGTTTGAGCGTGTTCTGACCGGCGAGTTCCCGCTCGCTTGTGCGAATCGGGTCCTTGGCGAATACAGCAAAGAAGTGATCCTGAGTACCAACGAGCTGATGGCAATCGGTGCCGACGAGGTGCCGCAGGCGTTTCATCGCGATGGCGACGCCTGGCATCACGTGCCGCGCCCGCGACCCGAACTACTGGTCAGCTTCAACGTGGCGCTTACCGACTTCACCGGGGACAACGGCGCGACCGTCGTGGCCCCGGGTAGCCACCGGTGGGAGCGGTCACGAAAACCAGCCCCGGACGAAATCGCCCAGGCCATCATGAAGAAAGGTTCCGCGCTGCTATACGTGGGTGACCTCATGCACGCGGGCGGCGCCAACGCAACCGCACAGACCCGCATCGGCATGTACTTCGGCTACATCCCGAGCTGGTTGCGACCCCTGGAGAACAGCTACGTCACCGTCACCGAAGCAGCCATGAAGACGCTCACGCCGGCCGCTCAGCGCCTGGTTGGATACAGCGAGACGGGCTTCCAGCTGATCCTGTAGGACGGTGGTTCGGGGCCGCAAGCGCCCCGGCACGGGCCGTCGATTAGTTGAGTGTTCTAGTCGGGTATTGCATACTGCGGGCGTTTCGGGCAGATCGGTCAAGCCAAGCATGCGCCTGACAACCAAGGGCCGTTACGCGGTCACCGCGATGTTGGATCTGGCGCTTCATGGAGCCGCCGGTCCCGTAACGCTGGCCGATATTGCGTTTCGTCAGGGCATCTCCCAGAGTTATCTTGAACAATTGTTCGGCAAACTCAAGCGAGCTCGCCTGGTGAAAAGTCTGCGTGGCCCGGGCGGTGGCTATGCGTTAGCCTGCGAGCCCGAGGACATCAGCGTCTCGGCGATTATTTCGTCCGTGGGTGAGGGCATCGATGCGACCCGCTGTGGTGGCAGCGGCGATTGTCAGGATGGGCTCGTTTGCCTGACGCACGAGCTGTGGAGCGATCTGTCTCACCGCATCGACGAGTTCCTGAGCGCGAACACGCTGGCCTCGCTGGTCGCGCGCGGCGAGGTCAAACTGGTCTCGCACCGGCAGGACTGCGACACCGAACGGCGCATCGACACGCGGGCGGTCAGCTGACCTACGGACGCCCCATGAAAAAAACCGTATACCTCGACTACTCGGCCACCACGCCCGTGGATCCACGGGTCGCCCAGAAGATGAGCGATTGTCTGCTCACCGAGGGGAACTTCGGCAACCCATCGTCGCGCTCGCACATCTACGGCTGGCGCGCCGAAGAAGCGGTGGAGGAAGCGCGGGTTCAGGTGGCGAGTCTGTTCAACTGCGATCCGCGCGAGATCGTCTGGACATCGGGAGCGACGGAGTCCGATAACCTCGCGATCAAAGGGGTCGCAGAACACTATGGCGCGTCTCGTCGGCACATCGTCACCAGTCTGATCGAACACAAAGCGGTGCTCGATACCTGTGCCTATCTGGAGACCCGGGGATTCGAGGTCACCTATCTAGAGCCCCAACGATCGGGCTTGATCCTGGCCGAACAAGTAGCGCAGGCGCTGCGCGAGGACACGCTGCTGGCCTCGATCATGCACGTCAACAACGAGATCGGCGTGATCAACGACATCGACGCAATCGGCGAGATCTGCCGTGCGCGCGGTGTCTTCTATCACGTCGATGCGGCCCAGAGCGCTGGCAAGATCCCGATCGACCTGGCGCATCTGAAGGTCGATCTGTTGACCGCCACCGCGCATAAAATGTACGGCCCCAAGGGAGTCGGTATCCTCTACGTGCGCCGCGACCCGGCGGTGAGGGTCGCACCACAGATTCATGGTGGCGGACATGAGCGGGGAATGCGTTCGGGCACTCTGGCCACGCATCAGATCGTCGGGTTCGGTGAAGCGGCGAGAATCTGCCGGGAAGAGCAGGAGACCGAACATGCGCGCATCCGAGCGTTGCGCGATCGGCTGTGGTCGCGACTCAAGCAGGTCGAGGGAGTGCACCTCAACGGGGACGAGGAGCGGCGCGTTGCCGGCAATCTGAACGTCTCCTTCGAAGGCGTTGACGGCGAGACCTTGCTGGTGGCGCTGGATGACGTGGCGGTGTCGAGCGGCTCGGCGTGCACATCGGCGACCGTAGAGCCGTCCTATGTGCTCAGAGCGATCGGTCTGGACGATGAACTGGCACACAGTTCGCTGCGCTTCACGGTTGGACGCTTCACCACGGAGGCGGAGATAGACTTCGCGGCCGGGCGGGTGCTCGAGGTGGTAGAGCGGCTACGGGCGGCCAGCGCTGCATAAGCCGAGGGCCTGTTAAGCGGATGGCGCTGCGCGCGTCTGCGAAACGCGTATAATACGCGCCCTCAGATCACGCCTATCCCTTGAAAATTCAATGACATAGGATAGAAATCACACGTAGGACCGGTGCTTTCGGCGCCGGCGTTGGAGACAAGTATGGCAGTAGAACGAACGCTATCCATCGTAAAACCCGATGCAGTAGCGAAGAACATCATCGGCGAAATTTTCTCGCGTTTCGAGAAAGGGGGGTTAAAAATCGTCGCAACGCGAATGATGAAGTTGTCGCGCGAGCAGGCAGAGGGTTTCTATGCGGAGCATACCGGCAAACCGTTTTTCGACAGCCTCGTTGAGTACATGAGGTCTGGACCTGTGCTGGTTCAAGTGCTGGAAGGCGAGAGCGCGATTGCGGTCAATCGTCGTTTGATGGGTGCGACCAATCCGGCGGAAGCCGATCCTGGAACGATCCGGGCCGACTTTGCCGAGTCGATCGATGCCAATGCCGTGCATGGTTCGGATGGGCTGGAATCGGCAGCGCGCGAGATCAGCTACTTCTTTGATGATGCGGAGATCTGCGCGCGCTGAACGCGTATGCGGAGAGGACAGTGGACGATACCGGGAAGACCAATATATTCGATCTGAACCGAGCCGATCTGGATCGGTTCTTCGCGGATCTCGGCGAGCGGCCCTATCGGACGATGCAGGTCATGAAGTGGATCTACCACCGTGGGGTCATCGATTTCGCCTTGATGACGGATCTCTCCAAAGTGTTGCGGCAGCGTCTCGCCGAGATCGCCGAGATTCGACTGCCCGTTGTTGTTTCGGAGCAGTGCTCAGTGGATGGAACGCGTAAGTGGGCGGTTCGAGTAGCCAATGGCAACTGCGTGGAAACCGTGCTGATCCCGAGCAGTGGCCGCAATACGTTGTGCGTGTCGTCGCAGGTTGGCTGCGCGCTCGACTGCCGGTTCTGCTCGACCGGCAAGCAGGGCTTCAACGGCAACCTGACGGCCGCTGAGATCATCGCCCAGGTCTGGCTCGTGCAACAGCGCTTGCAGGAGTTGGGGGAGGCGCAAGGTGTCACCAACGTAGTGTTGATGGGCATGGGCGAGCCGCTGCTCAATTTCGACGCCGCGCTGACGGCTACCGACCTGATGATGGACGATTGGGCGTTTGGTCTGTCGAAGCGGAGGGTTACCATCAGTACGGCCGGCGTAGTTCCGGCGATCTACGAACTCGGCAAAGTCACGGATGTTTCGCTGGCTGTTTCGCTGCACGCGCCCGACAATGCGCTGCGCGATGAGTTGGTGCCAATCAACCGGAAATATCCCATCGAGAAATTGTTGGAAGCCTGTCGGCATTATCTCGAGGGGTTGGGCGAGCGCCGCAGCGTAACTATCGAGTACACATTGATGAAGGGTGTGAACGACTCTCTGGAGCAAGCGGATGCGCTGGCCGTGCTGCTCCGCGGGCTGCGCTGCAAGGTAAATCTCATTCCGTTCAATCCCTTTCCGGCCAGCGGCTTCGAACGGCCAGCGACGGCGACTGTGAAAGCCTTCCAGAGCCGTCTGATGAACCATGGTTACGCGACCATGTTGCGCACCACGCGCGGTGAAGATATTGACGCGGCATGCGGACAGCTCGTGGGTTCAGTCGAAGATCGGACCCGCCGCCAGGCCCGTTACATCGCCCGCGTTCGCGCACAGGGCGCAACCGAGACAGCGTGATATGAGAAATACCGGTTTCGTGATTCTGTGCGCGCTCCTGGGTGCACTGCTGTGCATCACCGGCTGCACGACCACCGTGGTCGGCGACCTGGGACCGCAGCCAGGCACCGCCGAGGAGCGTGTGGAGGCGCACCTTGCGTTGGCGCGGGGCTACCTTGAGAAGCGCGACGTGGAACGTGCCCGTGGGCCGCTCGAGTCGGCCCTGGAAATCGATCCGAGATCCCCGGAAGCACACGTCCTGCTCGCGATCATCTACCAGTCTCAGGGTGAGGACGCTCGGGTCGTAGAGCGCCAGTACCAGGTCGCGCTGCGATATGCGCCGGAGAGTTCCCAGGCACTGAACAACTACGGCACGTTCCTGTTCGGCCAGGGTCGCTACGAAGATGCCCGTAAGGTGCTCGAAAAGGCGGTGGCCGACCAGGCCTATCCCCGCCGTGCTCAGGCCTACGAGAATCTGGGCCTCTGTCAGCTGCGGCTCGGCGAGACGGACGCTGCCGAGCTTTCGTTTCAACGTTCCCTGAGAATCAGTTCGGCGGGAATTCGAGCCAACCTGGAGCTTGCGGACATCTATTTCAGTGCGGGGGACAATTCGGCGGCCTCGAGGTACTACGCGGCATTTGAGCAATCGACGCAGCAAACCGCACGGAGCCTCTGGCTGGGTGTCCAACTCGCCCGGATGCTCGACGACCAGAACACCGCGGCAAGCTACGGCCTGGTGCTGCGCAACCTGTACCCGGGGTCGGAGGAGTATCAGCTGTATCGGGAAAGCCTGAGGTGAGCGACTGTGAGACCCGGACTCCTGTCGGAGAGCGCCTCGCTGCCGCGCGAACCGCGCTCGGATTGGGGGAGGAGGACGTTGCAGATGCGTTGAATCTGTCCGCGCGCGTCATTGCGGATCTCGAATCCCAGGCATGGGACTCGCTGCCCGCGCCAGCTTTCACCCGCGGTTACATTCGCGCCTATGCGAAACTGTTGGAACTCGACGGCGAGGAACTGATTCAAGGCTACGAGCGCATTGTCGGGGTGGCAGACACGGTGGAGTTGGAGTTGCCGGGTGCTGGCGTCGCGCCGCGCGCCGGTGTGGGCGAGTTGTTGCAGCGGCAGCCGGGTACGGTATTGAGCGGGGCGGTTATTGCCGGCGTCGCTCTGGTGCTGCTGTTGATCTGGGCGGTGTGGCCCGGTAGCGAGGCTGAACGGGGTCGTATCGATGCGGGTCGAACGGCCGAACTGGTGCAGGCTGAATCGGCGCGCAGTACCGAATTGTCAGACGCCACCGAGCCGGTGTTAAACACCGATCTGGCCCCGGAGACCGAATTGGCCAGCGTGGTGGAGACAGGCTCTACCGATCACCCGTTGCCGGAACCAGAACCGCCTGCGCCGATTCCCGATGCACCCCAGGCAAAGGTCGAAGAGCCGGTTGCTTCCATCGAACCGACAACGGGGTCCGCTCGGGTGCTCCGTCTGACGCCGACCGGGGAAGATCGCCTGAGCCTCGAGTTCACTGCCGACTGCTGGGTGGAAGTAAAGGACGAAGCCAATCTGAACCTGTATGGCGACCTCGGCCGTGCCGGTGATTCGCTCGAGCTGATCGGCGCTTCGCCGTTTCGGATACTGCTTGGATACGCGCCCGGCGTGGTGCTGGCGTACAACGGTGAGCCGGTGCCGCTTTCGAGTTATACCCGCAACAACGTTGCTGCGCTGTGGCTGGGCCGCCGATAGTGAACTTTCAGTCAGTGCGCGGCATGCGCGATCAGGTGCCCGAAGCCGCGCGGCGCTGGTCCCACGTGGAAACCGGCTTCAAGCAGGTCCTGGCAAGCTTCAGCTACGAAGAAATCAGGCTGCCCCTGCTGGAGTCGACGGCGCTGTTTTCCCGGAGCGTCGGTGAAAGCACGGACATCGTCGAGAAGGAGATGTATTCGCTTCAGGACCGCGATGGTGAAAGCATCACGTTGCGGCCGGAGGGAACCGCCGGTTGTGTACGGGCGGGGTTGCAGCAAGGTCTGCTGTTCAATCAGGTTCAGCGATTCTGGTACGCGGGTCCGATGTTCCGCTATGAGCGTCCGCAGAAGGGCCGCTATCGCCAGTTCGAACAGATTGGCGCTGAAGCCTTCGGCATGGCCGGTGCGGATCTGGATGCCGAACTGCTCCAGCTTTGCGCCGATGCGTTTCGACGGCTGGGCGTGGCGGACTACCTGACGCTGGAGCTGAACACGCTGGGAACGGCGGCATCGCGCCAGGCCTATCGGGATGCGCTGGTCGCCTATCTGGAACCGCGCGAGGCGGAACTCGACGAGGACAGCCAGCGGCGTCTGGCACGCAATCCGCTGCGCATTCTCGACAGCAAAGACCCAGGCACCCAGGTGGTGCTGGCCGATGCGCCGGTGCTGGCGGACTTTCTGGACGATGAGTCACGGGCCCATTTCGACGATCTGTTGATGTTGCTCGAGCAACTCGACATCAGTTACCGCGTCAACACGCGGCTGGTTCGGGGACTCGATTACTATACGCACACGGTGTTCGAATGGGCGACGGATGCGCTTGGTGCCCAGGGGGCGGTGTGTGCCGGGGGACGCTACGATGGCCTGGTGGAGCAGTTGGGCGGTCGCCCGACGCCGGCGGCGGGTTTCGCGCTGGGCGTAGATCGGCTGGTGCTGCTGCACGAAGTCGTTTTTCCGGATTGGCAGTCAGCTGCCGTCGATGCGTACTGTGCGGTGCTGGATCCGGCGCAGCGCGCCTGGGCCATGGCGCTGTGTCAGCGCTTGCGCGTTGACTTGCCGGCCCTCAAGCTGCGCCTCCATAGCGGCGGGGGCAAGCTCAAGAACCAGCTCCGGCGCGCCGATCAAAGCGGCGCCGTATGCGCGTTGCTGATCGGCGAAGATGAAGTCAGAGACAACCGGGTGACGCTCAAATGGCTGCTGAGCGACCAGTCCCAGGAGCGACTCGACTACGAAACGCTGCGCGAACGACTGCGTGCCGTAAATCCGCCCATAAACGTGCCCGAAAATTCGCAATGAAACTAGCTGGAGGACCCTGGTGTCTGATTACCTGAGCGACGAAGAACAGGTCGCGGTACTGAAAAAGTGGTGGGACGAGAACGGCAAGGCGCTGGTGCTCGGGTTGGCCTTGGCCGTGTCGGCGGTTGTGGGTTGGCGCTACTACCAGGACTACCGTCAGGCCGACGACGAAGCAGCAGCAGCGTTGTATCAGGCCTACCAGGAACAGCGCGAGGCTGAGGCGCCCGATCCGGACGAACTCGCGCGTCTTGCTGAAGCGCTGGAGACCGATCACCCGGGTTCGGGGTATCGGATTTTCGTGCTTTTCCAACAGGCCGCGAATGCGGTCGCCGCGGAGGATTACGAGTTGGCACGAGAACACCTGAGCACTGCCGTTGCGTCCGCCGATGCTGCACGGTTGAGCGATGTCGCACGGATTCGACTGGCGCGCGTCCTTCAGCAGTTGGGTCAATCGGATGCAGCGATGACCTCGTTGGGTGAGGTGCGCGGGGAGGGATTCTTCTCCGAGGTCGCAGAGCTCAAGGGCGACATCCTGCTCGCGCAAGGGGACCGCGACGGTGCGGCGGAGGCCTTCATTGCCGCCCGTGATGTCGGTGGTGGCGCGGCCAACCCGCTGCTGCAGATGAAGGTGCTCGACATGGCTGAAACCTCCGGAACCTCCGGAACGAATGGAGCGCCCATTGAATAGACTCGCCACGAGGATTGCCGTAAGGCTCGCCGCGAGGCTCGCCGTGCTGGTGGGGCTGGCGCTGGCAGCGTCCGGGTGCTTTTCCTGGCTGCCCTGGGTCGACGACAAAGGCAAAGACCTCGACAAGCCGGCGGAACTCGTCAAGTTCAAGGAAGAGGTGCGGCTGAAGACCAGCTGGAGCAAGAAAATTGGCGACGGGCTCGGGAAAAAGTATCTGAAGCTTGCGCCGGTGATCGTGGCCGATCGGGTAATCGCCGCAGACGGCTACGGCTATGTCGCGGCCCACGATCGATTCACCGGCAAACGGGTATGGCGGATAAAACTCCCCAGCCCCGAGGAACACGGGCTTTTCGACTTCAACCCGCTGTCGCGTCGCGATGACAGCTTCGTGTCCGGGGGCCTGGGCGCGGGTGATGGACGGATCCTGCTTGGCACGGCCCGCGCCGAGGTCATTGCGATTTCGGTCGCGGATGGCTCGGAGCAGTGGCGGTCCCGGGTGTCCAGCGAGGTGGTCTCGGCGCCTTCCGCCGCCGGCGGCAAAGTGTTTGCACAGACCTCGGATGGCAGGCTGGTGGCATTGGATGGGGCCACCGGCGCGCGCATCTGGACCTACGATACCCAGGTGCCGATTCTCACCCTGCGGGGTACGTCCTCGCCGGTGGTGAAAGGTGGAACGGTTTTTGCCGGCTTTTCCAATGGCAAGATCGGTGCGTTCCGCGCTGGCAATGGGGAGCTTCTGTGGGAGCAGCGCATCATGCTGCCCCAGGGACGCTCGGACCTCGATCGGATCGTCGATGTCGATGGCAACGTCCTGGTCGACAGCCAGGGTGCAGTATTCGCGGCCAGTTTCCAGGGGCGGATCAAAGCCATGCGACCCAATGACGGGTCCGTTCTCTGGGAACGGGACGCGTCCAGCTATCGAGACCTGGCCGAAGGATATGGCCAGGTTTACGTGGTCGATGACCTGGACGTGGTGACCGCGATCGACAAGCGCACCTCGGATGTCGTCTGGACGCAAACGGGGCTGTACAAGCGCAAGCTGTCGAGTCCGATCGCGTTCTCCAACTATCTGCTGGTTGGCGATGGTGACGGCTATCTGCACGTGCTTGCCCAGAGCGATGGTCGATTCGTGGGCCGGCGCAAGATTGATGGCGATGGCTTGAGCGCTTCGTTGATCATTGCCGATGGAACGTTGTTCTGCCTCAGCAATGGTGGAAAGCTGGTAGCGCTGACGGTAGTACAAAGGGGCTGACGGTGATCGGCGCCGCGCAGAGTCTTCGATGCAACCCGTGATCGCCCTAGTCGGTCGGCCCAACGTCGGTAAATCCACGTTGTTCAACCGGTTGACGAACAGCCGCGATGCACTGGTGGCGAGTGTCCCGGGGCTGACGCGGGATCGCCAGTACGGCAACGCGACGCTGGATGGGCGTTCCTGCACGGTGATCGACACGGGCGGTTTGGGCGACTCCTCGGACGTGTCGAACCTGATGGCGGAACAGGTTGAGCTCGCCATCGATGAAGCAGACCTGGTGTTGCTGCTGGTGGACGCGCGTGCCGGCAGAACACCTGCGGATGAGGAGATCATGCAGCGGCTGCGGGAACGCGGTGCCGAGGTGTTTCTGGTCGTCAACAAGATCGATGGCAACGTGCCGGAAGCGGCTGAGGCGGAGTTCCTGAGGTTCGGCGTTGCGGACCATGCGCTGGTTTCGGCGAGCCATGGTCGCGGCATCGCCGGACTTGCAGCGGCGGTTGCTGCGCGCCTGCCAGCCACCGAACCGGAGCCGTCACCGTTGCTCCAGGGGCGCATCCGGCTTGCGGTCATCGGCCGGCCGAATGTGGGTAAATCGACCCTGATCAACCGCTGGCTCGGGGAAACGCGGCAGGTCGTGTTCGATGCGCCGGGCACGACGCGCGACAGCATTGAAATTCCGCTCGAGCATGCCACCGGAAAGTTTCTCCTGATTGACACCGCGGGGGTGCGGCGCAAGGGACGTGTCGACGGGATCGTTGAGAAGTTCTCGGTGGTCAAGGCGTTGCACGCCATGCGTGATGCCGACGTCGCTGTGCTGCTGATCGATGCCCAGGAAGGTCTGGTGGATCAGGATTTACATCTGTTGGAGTTCGCGGCAGACGTTGGCACCGGCCTGGTGTTGGCCGTCAACAAATGGGACGGCTTGAGCGCCGACGCCAGGGCATCGGTCAAGGTCGGTTTGGACCGGCGTCTGACCTTTGCTCCGTGGGTACCGCTGCGGTTCATCTCCGCGCTGCACGGCACGGGTGTTCCCGATGTGCTGCGCGAAGTGCTGCGCGTACACCGCTGCGCGGATTTCGACGTGCAGACACCGGTACTGACGCGCATCCTCAACGATGCGGTGCGCGCGCACCCGCCGCCCTCGGTGTCCGGCCGGCGGATCAAACTCCGCTATGCCCACAAGTCGGGTAGCCACCCGCCGACGGTGATGATTCACGGGAATCAGACCAATGCGGTGCCGGCCAGCTACACCCGATTTCTGGAAAACCGGTTCCGCGAAGCGCTGAAGCTGATCGGCACGCCCATCAGGATCGTTTACCGCACGAGCGAGAATCCCTACAAAGACAAACGCAACGTGTTGACGCCCCGCCAGAAACTACGCCGCAAGCGAATGGTCAGGCACCACAAACGCCGCAAGCGTTAGTCGGCCGGCGCGGCGGCGTCCTGCGTCATGAACAGCGCAATCGCAGCCCGCGGATCCACGCGCTCGGCGTTCAGGTACACGCTCCAGTGTAGATGCGGTCCCGTGGCACGACCGGTGGCGCCGACCCGGCCGATGATCTGGCCGCGCTTGACCTGCTGCCCTTGTACCACCTCGATCTTGCTCATATGGCAACCCATGGTGATCAGGCCGCTGCCGTGGTCGAGGAATATCGTGTTGCCGTTGAAGTAGAAGTCGCCGGTCAGCGTGACCCGGCCGGCCGCGGGTGCGACGATCGGGGTGCCTTCGGCGGCGGCGATGTCCAGTCCTGAGTGGGGCCGCCGGGCTTCGCCGTTGTAGAACCGACGCAAGCCAAACTCGCTGGAAACTATACCTTGCACGGGCTGCAACATCGGGAACGGCGATTGCTGGACCGGTTCCGCGAGCGGTTCGAACCGCCGGTACTGGGCACGCATGCTGGCGGCTTCACGCCTGATCCGCTCGAGGTTCCGGGCTGCCGGCGTGACCATCTGCTGGTTGGCGATGGTGATGTGTTGTTCGGGATAGGCTTTCTCGACGACGGTGAAATTGTGCCGATAGGAACCAGTGCTTGCGTCGATCGTTACGTGCCGCGTTCCGGGTTCGACATTGAGCGGGATACCGACGACCGCGACCAACTCTGAGCCGGGCCCGGGAATGACCATCACCGGCCGCCCTTCGAACCAGACACCTTCTACATCGGTGGGAAGGGCAATCACTTCGATCCCCCCGGGAACACCCGCGATTGCGTTTGCGGCGGCCAGGGCCAGCACGACTACCGAGAGCCAACGCCCCGCCGACCGCTTAGGCATCGTTGTCTGCACTGGGCGGCTGTTCGTGTTCCACCTCGTTGACCGTGGCTCTCAGGCGGCCATCGGCAATGTGTGCGGTCACCACATCGCCCCGTTGTACCTGCGCAACCCGATTGACAGGCTTGCCCCAGCGCGATCCGTCGGGTATCGCGACGATGGCATACCCGCGCGCCAATGTGTCGAGCGGGCTGATTGCGTGCAGCGCTCTACCCAGCCCGGCCAGCCGTTGAGTCGCGGCGGTCAGTTGCACGTGACGGGCACGTGTCAGTGCGCCGAACAGTCGGCGGAGCTCCACGCCGCGACGTGCCAATGCCGTGCCCGGGTGGACGCGCGCAAGGCGCAACCGGAGTTGCCCGGCGCGATTGCGTTGCTCACGCAAGGCGCGCGCTGCGCCGCGTCGGATTGCCTGTTCCGCATCGTCTACGCGCTGAGCTTGTTGTTGTAGTTGCCGGCGCGGATCCGTGAGACGCTTGGCAAGGTGTGTCAGATCGCGGTACCCGTCGCGCACCTGACGCGTAGCGTGGGACGCGAGACGGCGCCGAAACCCAATCAGCGCGCGTTCGAACTCGCGGCTGTCGGGGGCGATCAGTTCCGCGCCGGCCGATGGGGTCGGCGCACGGACGTCCGCGACGAAGTCGCAGATGGTGACGTCGGTTTCATGGCCTACGGCCGAGACCACCGGTACGGCGCATGCCGCCACGCTGCGCGCCACGGACTCCAGGTTGAACGACCATAGATCTTCTATCGAGCCACCGCCGCGGGCCAGTAGCACGACGTCCGGGGCCGGGCCGAGTTCGGCAGGCCAGTTCGAGATTTGCGCAAGCGCACGATTCAGTTGGGCTTCCGCCTCCTTGCCTTGCACGGCGCTGGGCAGCAGGGTAACGCGGAGGCTCGGGGCACGACGCCGGAACACCGAGACGATGTCGCGCAGCGCTGCACCCGTTGCCGAGCTGACCACCGCGACATGGGTGGGAAACTCCGGAAGCGGCCGTTTGCGTTCGACGGCAAACAACCCCTCGCGATCGAGGTTTTGCTTCAAGGCCTCGAAGGCGGCACGAAGCGCGCCTTCGCCTGACGGTTCGATGTGGTCGGCGATGAGCTGGAAATCGCCGCGGGCTTCATACAGGCTGATCCGTCCGCGCACAATGATCTGCATGCCGTCGTCGGGCTGGAAGCGGACGGAGCGATTGCGGTTCCTGAACATCGCACAGCGGATCTGAGCGCGTTCATCTTTCAAGGTGAAGTACCAGTGGCCGGACGATGGCACGCGCAGATTGGATATCTCGCCTTCGACCCACACCAGCGGAAACCGCTCTTCCAGCAGAAATCGTACCGCCGTGCTCAGCTCGCTGACGGTGTAGGTGGTGCGATTTTCGGGCTGGGCGAGCATTGGTCAATTCTATCAGGCGGGACCCGGACGCGGGTTGAACTGTGCACGCATCCGCAGCGCGGCACCCTGCGCCAGGGGGACACGCCAGGGGGACACGCCAGGGGCGCGCGTTGCCTTGCACGGCATCGGCGAGTAGAATCTCCGTTTTGGAGGCTCAAATCTCATGTTGCGTATTGCCAATGACGCACTGACCTTTGACGATGTCCTGCTGCTTCCCGCCTTCTCTCAAGTCCTGCCCTCCGAAGTTGAACTGACTACCCGGCTGACCCGGGACATCACGCTCAGTATTCCCTTGATGTCGGCGGCAATGGATACGGTGACCGAATCCCGGCTGGCGATCGCCATGGCCCAGGAAGGCGGCATCGGGGTCGTACACAAGAACATGACGATCGAGAGTCAGGCCCGGGAAGTGCGCTCGGTGAAGAAGTTCGAGAGCGGCATCATTCGGGATCCGATAACCATCGAACCCGACCGGACCGTCGGTGAGCTGCTCGAGTTGACGCGTGAACACAACATCTCCGGGGTTCCCGTGGTGCGTGGCAAGGATTTGCTCGGCATCGTAACGAGCCGCGACGTACGATTCGAACCGAGGATGGACGCGACGGTCGACGAAGTAATGACGCCGCGTGAGAAGCTGGTGACGGCGCTCGAATCTGCGGATACCGAAATGATTCGCGAGTTGTTGCATCGTTACCGCATCGAGAAGGTGCTGATCACCAACGACAAGTTCGAGCTGTGTGGTCTGATTACCGTCAAGGACATGGACAAAGCGCGCATGTATCCGAGCGCGTGCAAGGACGAACTGGGCCGCCTTCGGGTCGGTGGGAGCGTAGGCACGGGACCTGAGACCGATGACCGCGTCGCAGCTCTGGTGGAAGCCGGGGTGGACATGCTGGTGGTCGACACGGCCCACGGGCATTCGCAACGGGTACTCGATCGGATCAGCTGGATCAAACAGAAGTACCCTGTGGTGCCGGTGGTGGGGGGCAACGTCGCGACCCGGGACGGTGCCCGCGCATTGGTCGATGCGGGGGTCGACACCGTCAAGGTCGGCATCGGTCCCGGCAGCATCTGTACCACGCGCATCGTAACCGGCATCGGCGTGCCGCAGATCACGGCGGTGTCCGAGGTGATCGAAGAACTGCGTGCCGATGACGTGCCGGTAATCGCCGATGGCGGAATCCGCTACTCCGGAGACATCGCCAAAGCGATCGTCGCGGGCGCCAGCGTCGTAATGGTGGGCGGTCTGCTGGCTGGTACGGACGAAGCTCCGGGCGAAGTCGAGTTGTACCAGGGCCGGACGTACAAGAATTACCGCGGCATGGGATCGCTGGCGGCGATGAACGAAACCCATGGTTCTTCCGATCGCTACTTTCAGGACGGGGTCGAAACCAATGGCCACAAGCTCGTGCCGGAGGGAATCGAGGGCCGGGTACCCTATCGCGGCGCGATGGGGCCGATCATCCACCAGTTGATGGGCGGCCTGCGAGCGTCCATGGGCTACACGGGTTCACCGGACATTGAGACGATGCGAAGCCGCCCGGAATTCATCAAAGTGAGCCAGGCGAGCATGACCGAAAGTCACGTCCACGACGTGTCGATCACTAAAGAAGCACCGAACTACCCGGTCAGCTGAGCCGATGAGTACCGATATTCACCACGAGCGCTTGCTCGTTATCGACTTTGGATCGCAATACACTCAGTTGATTGCCCGCCGTATTCGTGAGGCTGGGGTGTATTGCGAGATTCACCCCTTCGACGTCACCGAGACGTTCGTCACCGAGTTCAACCCGCGTGGTGTGGTGCTGTCGGGCGGCCCGGAATCGATCACCGAGGGTTGGACCCCACGCATTCCGGAGTCGATATTTAAGCTCGGCGTGCCGTTGCTGGGGATCTGTTACGGCATGCATGCAATGGCCGAGCAGTTGGGCGGGCGCGTCGCCGGATCGGACGAGCGGGAGTTCGGCCACGCCAAGGTCGCCGTTGAAGAAGCCATGGATCTCCTGGCGCAACTGCCGGCCTCTGAGGGGTCGGAGGAGGGGTCGCAGCTCGATGTCTGGATGAGCCACGGCGACAAAGTCGTCGAGTTACCCGAGGGATTCGTGATTGGGGCTGCCACCGCCAGCGCGCCCATTGCTGCGATGGTGAACCCCCAGCGGCGCTGGTACGGAGTACAGTTTCATCCCGAAGTCACGCATACGCAGGACGGCGCAGAGATTCTGCGTCGCTTTGCTCGCGACATCTGCGGCTGCGCCGGGCTGTGGACGCCCGAGAACATCATCGAGGAGGCCGTCGACGCGGTACAGGCGCTGGTCGGACCCGATGACAAGGTGGTGCTCGGGCTGTCCGGCGGTGTGGATTCCAGCGTTGTGGCCGCGCTGCTGACCAGAGCGATCGGTGAGCGGCTCACCTGCGTGTTCGTGGATAACGGCTTGCTGCGCCTGGGCGAACGGGAAGAGGTGGAAAAAACCTTCCGACCGTCCAATGTCCTGAGCTTGAATCTGGTCACGGTGGATGCCGAGGAAGAGTTTCTGGGCAACCTCGAAGGCGTGACTGATCCGGAAGACAAGCGCCGTGCCATCGGCGCCACGTTCATCGACGTCTTCGATCGCGAGGCGCACAAGATCGAAAACGTGGCCTGGCTCGCCCAGGGGACGATCTATCCTGATGTCATCGAGTCAGCCGCCTCCAGGTTCGGCAACGCCCACGTCATCAAGTCCCACCACAATGTGGGTGGTCTGCCGGAGCGCATGAAGCTGAAGCTGGTCGAACCGCTGCGTGAGTTGTTCAAAGACGAGGTCCGCAACGTGGGCCTGGCCCTGGGATTGCCGCGTGACATGGTCTTTCGTCATCCGTTTCCAGGCCCGGGCCTGGGCGTGCGAATTCTTGGCGAGGTGCGCAAAGAATACGCGGATACGTTGCGCCGCGCCGACGCGATCTTCATCGAAGAGCTACGCAATGCCGACTATTACGACCGCGTCAGCCAGGCGTTCACGGTGTTCCTGCCGGTGCGCTCGGTCGGCGTGGTGGGCGATGCGCGGCGCTACGCGTACGTGATCGCGTTGCGGGCCGTGGAGACCATTGATTTCATGACCGCGCGCTGGGCACGGCTGCCCTACGATCTGATCGGACACATCTCCAATCGCATCATGAACGAGATCAGCGAGGTCTCCCGGGTAGTCTACGACGTGTCGAGCAAACCGCCCGCCACCATCGAGTGGGAGTAGGCCCGTGGAGTGTCCAGGTGGTTGTCCCGGGCCGAAAAAAATACTAGCGTATAGCTGCCCACGGATTCGAAGGGAGATTTGATGTTCGAATACGAACAAGACGTCGTGGAGGAACTGCTGAAGGACGACCCGCGGTTCCAGGGGTTGTTCCAGGAGCACACGCAGCTCAAAACCCAGGTCCACGAAGCCGAGAACGGCGTCCACCCACTCGATGACCTCAGCCTTGGCAGGCTCAAACGGCAGAAACTGCTCGCCAAGGACAAAATGGCTCACATGATTCAGCGGTACCAGGCACTGCACGTCTGACGAGAATCGCGACCCCCGGTCTGGCCGGGGTTGGGCCCGATCGATCAATTCGTCTGTATCTGGCGGCCGAATTCTTCGATGGTGTTCAGTTGTACTCTCAAGCACACCGTTGTACATCCAGGTGAACACCCAGTTCGCCGGTAGCCCGATCTCCCTCATTTGCGTCGCGGAGGATATCATCGGCGTATGAACGACGACCTGGACTGGATGCGTGAAGCGTATGCCTTGGCGGAACGCGCGGCGCAACTGGGCGAAGTCCCCGTCGGGGCGGTTCTGGTGCGCGCCGGCGAGGTCCTGGGCCGGGGCCACAATCAGCCGATCACGGCTACCGACCCGACCGCCCACGCCGAGATCGTCGCGCTGCGCGAGGCGGCCCGGGTATCCGGGAACTACCGGTTGCCGGGCAGCACGCTGTACGTGACCATCGAGCCGTGCACGATGTGTGCGGGCGCGTTGTTGCACGCCAGGATCGAGCGGCTGGTGTTTGCCGCGCGGGAACCGCGCGAGGGTTCGGTGCGAAGTGTTGCCCGGGTGCTCGAAATCGAGGGGCGCAACCACGCCGTAGCGGTTACCGAAGGTATTCTCGCCGAGGAGTGCGGCGCGTTGCTGCAACAGTTTTTCCGTCGCAGACGCTTTTTTCGAGGTAAGCGATCCCGCGAGCGCGACGCGGCCGGGGATGCCTCTGTATAATCCGACTTTACCGCCGTGATGATTCCATGACCGACCGCCTGCTTGCGTTGGCCGGCCCACCGGCTCTCTCTCAGTTTCGTCTGGCCAAGCTGCTCGCGCTGATTCAGGATCGCGCGCCCCGGCGTGCAAGCCGTATACGCAGAGTTCGTGCACCTGCTCGAACTCGACGTGGTGTTGGGTGACGCTGAGCGTCGGGTTGGCGAGGCACTCCTGGAATACGGGCCGCTGCATGACCTGCCCGAACGCCGGGGCGAACCGTTCTGCACCGTGCTGCCGCGCGCAGGAACCATTTCACCCTGGTCGAGCAAGGCAACGGACATCTTCCGGGGTTGCGGACTTGCTGCGGTCCAGCGGGTCGAGCGTGGCGTGCGCTGGTACCTGGAGGGTGATGGCGAACCTGAGCTGGTCGAATTGCTGCACGACCGGATGACGGAACAGGTGCTGTTTGACGACGACTACTCGGCCGTTTTCGGCACGCCGCATGGCGGCTCATTTGAATCGGTGACTGTGCTTACGCAGGGCACCGCTGCCCTGACCCGTGCGAACCTGAGCCTGGGGCTGGCGCTCAGCGAGGACGAGATCGAATACCTGGTGGAGGCGTATCGGGATCTTGGCCGGAACCCAAACGACATCGAATTGATGATGTTCGCCCAGGCGAACTCCGAGCATTGTCGGCACAAGATCTTCAATGCCAGCTGGACGGTCGACGGCAAACACGCGCCACGCAGCCTGTTCGGGATGATCCGCAATACCTACCAGCACATCAATGGCGCGGGAATTCTCAGTGCCTACGCCGACAACGCGGCGGTCATGGAAGGGTACCTGGGGGCGCGACTGCTCGCGGATCCGCAGGATCACAGCTATCGTTTTCACGAAGAACCCGTGCACGTGTTGATGAAGGTGGAGACCCACAACCACCCGACCGCCATCGCGCCGTATCCCGGCGCGGCGACCGGATCCGGTGGTGAGATCCGCGATGAAGGTGCGGTGGGTCGGGGCTCCAAACCGAAAGCTGGGTTGTGTGGTTTCACCACGTCGCATCTGAACATTCCCGATGATCCGCAGCCGTGGGAGCTCGACACGGGCAAACCGGCGCGGATCGTATCCGCGCTGGACATCATGCTCGATGGGCCCATCGGTGCGGCGGGGTTCAACAACGAGTTCGGCCGACCGGCCCTGACCGGCTACTTCCGCACGTTCGAGCAGGCGCTCGATGATCCCCTGACGGTGAGGGGTTACCACAAGCCGGTAATGGTCGCCGGGGGAGTCGGTACGGTTCGCGCAGAGCACATCCAGGCCCAGGCGTTCCCGCACGACTGCCGCCTGATCGTTCTGGGCGGCCCGGCGATGTTGATCGGGCTGGGCGGGGGGGCTGCATCGTCGATGGCGTCGGGGCAGAGCAGTTCGGCGCTGGATTTTGCCTCGGTGCAACGCGACAACGCCGAGATTCAGCGACGCTGCCAGGAAGTCATCGATGCGTGCATTGCGCTGGGCGATGCCAACCCCATCCGGTTGATACACGATGTGGGCGCGGGCGGTTTGTCGAATGCTTTGCCGGAACTGATCAATGACGCGGAACGAGGCGGGCGTTTCGAATTACGCTCCGTGCCGAATGCGGATCCGGGCATGTCGCCACTCGAGATCTGGTGCAATGAGGCGCAGGAACGCTACGTCCTCGCGATTGCCGCGGAGGATCTGCCCGGCTTCGAGGCATTGTGCCGACGCGAGCGGTGTCCCTTCGCGGTGGTCGGCAAGGCGACGCCCGAGCGACACCTGAGGCTGGACGACACCAATTTTGGCAATCGTCCGATCGACCTGCCGTTGTCCGTGTTGTTCGGCAAGCCGCCGAAGATGGAACGCAGCTTCGACACCCAGCCGTACCCTTCGTCGCCCCTGGACCTGCAGCACGTCGAGCTCGGTGACGCGTTGACGCGGGTGCTGCGATTTCCCGCGGTTGGTTCGAAGGCATTTCTGATCACCATCGGTGACCGAAGCATTACCGGGCTGGTCGCCCGGGACCAGATGGTGGGTCCCTGGCAGGTGCCGGTAGCGGATGCAGCGGTCACCCTTACGGGGTTGAAAGGATTTCAGGGTGAGGTCATGGCGATGGGTGAGCGACCCCCTATCGCGTTGCTCAACCCGGCGGCATCGGCGCGCATGGCGGTGGCGGAAGCGCTGACCAACATTGCCAGCGTCGTGGTCGAGGACCTGTCACGCGTGGTGCTGTCGGCTAACTGGATGGCGGCCTGCGGTCGCGGCCGCGAAGATCAGGCCCTGTATGAGGCGGTGCATGCGGTCGGCATGGAGCTGTGCCCGGCGCTCGGCATCGCCATTCCCGTTGGTAAGGACAGCTTGTCGATGCACACCGGTTGGCAATCGGCGGCGGGTGCGGCGTCAGTGACGTCACCGGTGACGTTGAATGTCACCGCATTTGCGCCCGTGCCGGACGTGCGCTGCGCGGCCACGCCGGTGCTGCGGCGCGACCCGGATACGTCCCTGCTGTTGCTCGATCCGAGCCGCGGTCGTGCCCGACTGGGCGGTAGCGCACTGGCGCAATGCTGGCGCCAGCTCGGTGACGAGGTCCCGGATGTCGACGATGCCGCGTGCTTCAAAGAGACATTCAACTTCATCCAGGACCTGCATCGCGATGGCTTGCTGCTGGCCTATCACGATCGCTCGGATGGTGGGCTGATCGTTGCCGCGCTCGAGATGGCGTTTGCCGGGCGTTGCGGGTTGCAACTGGAACTGGATGCCGATGGCGACCTGCTGGCGCAGTTGTTCGCCGAGGAGCTTGGCGCGCTGGTGCAGGTGTCCTCGGAGCGTGTCGATGACATTTTCGCTGCGGCGGCGCAACGCGGTCTGGAGGATTGCGTGCGCAGGGTTGGTTCAATCCGGCTCGACGACTGCGTGATTATCTGTAGCCGGGGCGTCGAACGCTATCGATCGGACCGGGCCACGCTACAGGAGTGCTGGGCGCAGACCAGCCACGTCATGCAGGGGTTGCGAGACAATCCGGATTGCGCCGATGAAGAGTTCGCCGCCATCGCTGCGGACGACCCGGGAATGTCGTCGATGTTGACGTTCGATTCCGACGCAGATGTCAGTGCGCCATTCGTCCACACGGCGCGGCCGAGGGTCGCCGTGCTGCGCGAGCAGGGGGTCAATGGGCAACTGGAAATGGCGGGCGCTTTCGACCGCGCGGGCTTTGCTGCGGTGGACGTGCACATGAGCGATCTGCTCAGTGGTTCGACGACGCTGGCCGAGTTTCCGGTGCTGGCGGCTTGTGGCGGATTCTCCTATGGCGATGTGCTGGGAGGCGGTGGTGGCTGGGCGAAATCAATCCTGTTCCACGAGCAGATCCGCGAGCAATTTCAGGCGTTCTTCGCCGCCGACACCTTGACGCTGGGCGTCTGCAACGGTTGCCAGATGTTGGCGAATCTCAGCGCGCTGATTCCGGGTGCCGGGCATTGGCCGCGGTTCGTGCGCAACCGCTCGGAGCAGTTCGAGGCACGCAGTTCCCTGGTGCGCGTGGAAGGGGACGCCACGCCATGGCTCGAAGGGATGTCCGGCAGTGTGATACCGATTGCGCTGGCGCATGGCGAGGGCCGCGCCGAGTTTGCCGATGATGCGGATCAGGACCGGCTTCGCGCGAGCGACGCGGTGGTGCTGCGCTACGTGGACAACGCGCACCGTACGACCCTGCATTACCCCGCCAACCCTAACGGATCACCAGAGGGGCTGGCGGGAGTCATTGGTGCGGAAGGCCGGGTGCTGGCAATGATGCCCCATCCCGAGCGCGTCTATCGAGCCGTCCAGAACTCGTGGAGCGACCCGGCGTGGGGGGAGGATGGCCCCTGGCTGAGATTGTTCCGTAACGCGCGGGCCGCACTGGGCTGACCCGGTTCTGATCATCGCTCCTTGTAGCGGATGTCGCCGACGCGCACCGGGAAGTCTCCGGCGGAGCGGTCGCTGAAATAATGTCTGAGGGTGTCTCGGATCACCGGAAAAGCGAGCTCCTCCCAGGGAATCTGCGATTCTTCGAACAGTTGCACATCCGTACTCTCGGGTCCGGCACTGAAGTTGGGGTTGGTCAGGTCGGCGCGAAAGAACATGTAGATCTGGGAGATGTGGGGCAGATTGAATACGGTGTAGAGACCGTGCACCGAGACTTCGGCGCAGGCTTCCTCGCGGGTTTCACGAATGGCTCCCTCGACGGTTGTTTCACCATTCTCCAGAAAACCTGCGGGCAGTGTCCACAGTCCGGAGCGGGGATGAATTGCACGCTTGCAGAGCAATACGCGGCCTTCGTAGATTGGCAGGCAGCCGGTAACGATCTTCGGGTTCTGGTAATGGATGGTCCCGCAGGCGTCGCACACGAACCGCTCCCGATCGTCTCCGGGAGGCACCCGCAGGGCGACGGGTTGGCCGCAGCTGCTGCAGAACTTCACCAGATTTTCCCGCCGTTATGGAAACGCGATTATACGTCCTCGGCGCGCGGCTTAAAGGCGAGGACTTTGGCGCTGCCCTGGACACCTTCCTCGGCCGTAGCGGCCGGATCGATGAACGCCCTATTCAACTCCGCCAGCGACTCATGCATCAGCTGGGAGATGCGCACGCACGCCGCCAGTGAATCTGGTGCGCGTTTGCGCTCCAGGTCGATCGTGAACTGCAGGCCGCGCAGGCGCTGCCGCGATTGCGAGCTGCTGGCGCGACGAATGACTTCGTTGGTCAGCCGTCTACCGAGGTCTTCCAGGGCGCGCGGATCCTGACGCGCGAGACTGGAGAGCATGTCGAAGTCTGGCAACGTGCGCGATAGCTGGTACTGCATGCCATGGTCCCCCGCACGCACTATGCCGCGTTGTGCGGTTCCTCGCCAGCGCCGCTCGTATGGAAATTGTTAGCGTCTTTACTTCGTGTTGGGGCCTCGTGTGGGCACGCTTTTGGTGCTGCGGTGACAGGGGTGCGACAATGTCTTCTCAGAGTGCAACTCAGGACGCGAGCCGATGATCTACACCTTGGGCGAGCGCGCGGTGCGCGCTGCGGGGGACCACTTCATTGCCGATTCGGCGGACGTGATCGGCACGGTCACACTGGGCAACGATGTCAGCATCTGGTTCAACGCGGTGGTTCGTGGGGACAAGGAGCCGATCACCATTGGCGCGGGTTCCAACGTCCAGGATTGTGTCGTGCTGCATACCGACCCCGGCTGTCCATTGGTCATTGGACGCAACGTCACCGTGGGTCACAAGGCCACGTTGCATGGTTGCGTCGTGGGCGACAACAGCCTGATCGGCATCAACGCCGTTGTGTTGAGCGGTGCGAAGATCGGCCGCAATTGTCTGATTGGAGCCAATTCGCTGGTGCCCGAAGGCAAGGAAATCCCGGACAACAGCATGGTGATAGGAACCCCGGGGAAGGTCGTGCGCGAGCTGACCCAGGCCCAGATAGAAGGCCTCGAGGAATCGGCGCGCGGCTATGTCGAGAACTTCAAGACCTTCAACCGCGAATTGGCGGTGCAGTCACAGATTATTCCAGTGGAGGAACAGGCATGACCACGTTGGGAACACCGCTATCGGCATCGGCGACGCGGGTGATGTTGTTGGGTTCGGGGGAACTGGGCAAGGAAGTGGTCATCGAGTTGCAGCGCTACGGCGTCGAAGTGATCGCGGTGGATCGCTACGCGAACGCCCCCGCCATGCAGGTGGCTCATCGCTCGCATGTCGTCAACATGCTGGATGGCGCGGCGCTGCGCGATGTGATCAAGCTCGAGCAACCGGACTTCGTGGTTCCTGAGATCGAGGCGATCGCGACCCCGATGCTGCTCGAACTCGAAGCAGAGGGCGTCCACGTCATACCGACCGCGCGGGCGGCGCGCCTGACCATGGATCGGGAAGGGATTCGACGCCTGGCCGCCGAGACGCTGGGCGTGCGGACCTCGCCGTACCGGTTCGCTGACAACTTCGATGAATTTCGGGAAGCCGTCCTGGAAATCGGAATGCCGTGCGTGGTCAAACCGGTCATGAGTTCGTCGGGCAAGGGGCAGTCGGTGGTGCACCAGGAAGAGAACATTGAGCACTCCTGGACCTACGCGCGCGAAGGTGCGCGTGGTGACGCGGCGCGGGTGATTGTCGAGGGGTTCGTCGATTTCGAGTACGAGATCACCTTGCTCACGGTCAGGCATGTCGACGGCACGTCGTTTTGCCCGCCCATTGGCCACCGCCAGGTGGGGGGTGACTATCAGGAGTCATGGCAGCCTCAGCCGATGACGGGCTCGGCGCTCGAAGAGTGTCAGCGAATCGCTCGGCTGGTGACGGATGATCTCGGTGGCCGTGGCATCTTCGGGGTGGAGTTTTTCATCAAGGATGAGGTGGTCTGGTTTTCGGAAGTCTCGCCGCGCCCCCATGATACGGGCATGGTCACCATGATCAGCCAGGACCAGTCGGAGTTCGCGCTGCACGCGCGGGCGATATTGGGTTTGCCGGTACCGGAGATCGTGCAATGGGCCCCGGCGGCGTCCGCCGTGATCATCGTCGAGGGCGAATCCGATCATGTCCGCTTCGAGGGCGTCGAGGCGGCGCTGGTCGAGCCTCGCACCCAGGTGCGGCTGTTTGGTAAGCCTGAGGTCAACGGCGAGCGGCGCATGGGGGTCGCATTAGCGCTGGGCGAAACGATCGAGGATGCCCGGGCCACGGCGTTGGCTGCCGCGCGGGCCATACAGCCTAGAACAGGCTGACGGGACGGCCTGCATTGGGGGCCTTGTCAACCCGACGCCATGCCCGGTATAGTCCGAAAGTTCGAGTACCTGAGTTCTGGAGCAGGCGTGCACACCACGCGTACCCTCATTGTTGAGCTTCTTCTGTCGCTGCGACTGCCGGCGTAGCCGGCTATTACCCTCCAACAAGGGCACCCCGCCCAACCTGACAAACCGCGAAGACGCAAACACGCGAAAGCGCGGGACGTGACGATTAGAACCAAGGATTCTCGAGAGGTTTCGCCATGAGCGAACAGCGATCAGCTAGTTCCAAGACCGGGCATCGTGCCGGCAACGCGCCGGGGCGAATGCCGTTTGAAAAATACCACAGCTTTGCGCCGATCGATCTACCCGATCGCCAATGGCCGAGTGCGGTCATCGAACGCGCGCCGCGCTGGTGCAGCGTGGATCTGCGCGACGGCAATCAAGCGCTGATCGATCCGATGAATGTCGATGAAAAACTGCGGATGTGGGACCTGCTGCTGGAAATCGGCCTGGTTGAGATCGAAGTGGGTTTCCCGGCGGCGTCGCAGCCGGACTTCGATTTTATCCGCCGGATCATCGACGAAGGCCGTATCCCTGACGGTGTCACTATTCAGGTGCTCTGTCAGGCCCGTCAGGAACTGATCGATCGCACGGTGGACGCATTGGCGGGGGCGAAAAGCGCGATCTTTCACCTGTACAACTCGACTTCTGCGCTGCAACGCGAAGTTGTATTCCACATGGGGCGCGAAGGCATCCTCGACCTGGCGCTGACGGGAACCCGCAAGGTGCGCGACGCGGTCGCGAGGCTCACCGATTGTGACCTGACGTTCGAGTACTCGCCCGAGAGTTTCACCGGCACGGAGCTCGATTTCGCGGTTGAGATCTGCAGCGCGGTTGCCCGGGATTGGGGCGCGACGGCGGATCAGCCGATCATCATCAACCTGCCGTCGACTGTGGAGATGGCCACCCCCAACATCTACGCCGACCAGATTGAGTGGTTTGTCCGCAACTTCCCGGAGCGCGACGCGGCGGTGATCAGTCTGCACACCCACAACGATCGGGGTACCGGCATTGCGGCAACGGAACTTGCCCTGATGGCGGGCGCGCAGCGGGTCGAAGGAACACTGTTTGGAAACGGCGAGCGCACTGGCAACTGCGACCTGGTGACCATGGCGATGAACCTGTTTTCTCAGGGGGTGGATCCAGAACTGGACTTCTCGGATATGCGACGCATCAAGGAGACGGTCGAATCGATCAACAAGCTGCCGGTGCACGAACGCCATCCATATGCCGGTGAGTTGGTGTTCACCGCATTTTCGGGGTCGCACCAGGACGCGATACGCAAAGGCATGGCGCACGTCGATGCGGAATCCTGGGAGGTGCCTTACCTGCCGATCGATCCTGCGGACGTGGGTTCGTCGTACAAGGAAACGGTGCGGGTCAACAGTCAGTCCGGCAAGGGCGGTGTCGGCTTCATTCTCGAGGAATTCTTCGGCATAGCCCTGCCGCGCGAGATGCTGGTGGAGTTCAGCCGTGAAGTGCAACGCCTGACCGAGCGGCTCAACCGTGAAGTGAAACCGGATGAGATTTTTGACGCGCTGCTGACGGTCTACGTCTCGGATGCGGGACCGTACCGGTTGCTGGACTACGATCTGCTGCGCGGTGACAACGACACCCAGCGCTGTACTGCGCGGATCGAGGCATCGGAACAGAAGGTCGACATCGATGGCGAGGGGTCCGGCCCGATCGAAGCGTTCGTCAACGGCATGGTCCAGGCGTTGAACGAACCGCTGAACATCGTCGACTATCACGAGCACTCGCTGTCGACGGGCAAGGACGCACAGGCCATCTGCCTGCTGGCCATCGACGATGGTGCCGACGGTCGCGTACATGGTGTCGGCATGAGCGCCAACACGATCACCGCCTCACTGCTGGCGATCATCTCGGCGATGAATCGGCGCTGGGCCTGAGCGTAGCTCCGGACCGGTTCGGTCTCAGTCGTCTTCGGCTGCTTCGTCAGTCGGCTCGACCGGCAGCGCGAAGATCCGGACGTTGCTGACGACGTTGTCTTTGATCTGCAGCGTTTCGATCAGGTAGTTGTCGATCTTCAGGCAGAGATTCGACTCCGGAATGAATTCCAGATGCTCGAGGATTAAACCGTTCAGGGTCCGGGGTCCGCTGGTAGGCAGGCTCCAGCCGAGCGCACGATTGATTTCGCGCAGGAGCGCCATACCGTCGATGTAAAAGGACCCGTCGTCCTGGGGATGGATTTCCGGCAGGTTCGATGCGTAATCGGTGGTGAACTCACCGACGATTTCTTCCAGGATGTCTTCGAGGGTCACGATGCCGTCGACGTCTCCGTACTCGTCGACCACCAGACCGATCCGGTGTTTCTCCTTCTGAAAGTTCAGTAGTTGGGTGTGCAGAGGGGTGGCTTCCGGGACGAAGTACGGTTCGCTGGTTTGCTCCAGCAGCTCGGCTTTGGTGAAGGTTCCCTGTTGGATGAAGCGGACCGCGCGGCGCAGGTGGAGGATGCCAATGACCTGATTGATGTTGTCCTTGAACACCGGCAGCCGGGTGTGCTGGCTGGAGGAAATGCCGTTCATGATTTCGGCAATGCTGTCTTCGATGTCGATTCCGACAATCTCTTTGCGTGGCACCATGATGTCATTGACTGTCACCTTTTCCAGATCGACGACCCGAAGCAGTATGTTCTGGCGTTGTTCTGGAAGGCTCGAGCCCTCATCGAGCACCGTGCGCAGCTCCTCCAGGCTGAGCCGGTCGCGCCGTATCAATTCGGGGTCGGGGACGAACGGCCGCACCAGCAGGTTGCTGACCGCGTTGATGGCGATCACCAACGGTCGTGTCAGACGCAACATTGGCTCGAGGAGAAAGACAGAGGGGAACGCCACCCGCTCCGGGTTGTAGGCGGCGATGGTTTTGGGTGCCACTTCGGCGAAAATCAGAAAGAACACGGTGAACACGAAGGGCGCCACGGCCAGCCCGAGGTTGCCGAACAGCTTCAGGCCAATCACCGCCGCGACGGTTGCAGCCAGCGCATTGACCAGATTGTTGCCGATCAGAATAACGCCGAGCAGGCGGTCGGGCCGGCGCAGCAGCCGATTGACCTTGCGTGCGCCCCGATGCTTCTGCTTCACCAGGTGGCGCAAACGGTAGCGGTTCAGCGCCATCATTGCGGTCTCGGTTGACGAGAAGTAGGCGGAGATCACCGTCAGTACCACGATGAGTCCGAACAGCAGAGACATCGGTACTTGTTCGAGGTACATCAGCCGCCGCCCAGAATGATCTCGAGCACGAGTTTGCTTCCGAAGTAACCAATCGCCAGCAGCGCGAACCCGACCAATGTCCAGCGGGTGGCGGTGGTGCCGCGCCATCCGAACGCGAACCGGCCGAGCAGCAGAATGACAAAGGTGACCCAGGAGGCCAATGCCAGCACCGTGTGGTGGACGACGTGCTGGGCGAACATGTCGTCCAGGTACACAAAGCCCGAGCCGATGGCCAGGGTCAGCAGCGCAAATCCGATCCACAGTAGCTGGAACAGCAACGTTTCCATGCTCTGCAGCGGTGGCAGCAGCCTTAGCCATGCCATCGAGCGCCTGGCTTTCAAGGCGTGTTCCTGAACCGATAGCGCGATTGATTGGCAGGCCGCACACAGCAACACCGAGTAGGCGAGAATCGAAAACAACACATGGCCGAGTAGACCGTCGGAAAACTCGGCATAGGCAATTGGGGTGCCCTGGTAGAGCACCGAGGCGACGACGCTGGCTGCGCTCAGTGGCAGCACCACCAGAAACAGACTACCGATGGGCACTCGCAGTGCCGACACGTACAGCGCCAGCCCGAGAATGAAGAACGTCAGGGATGCGACCGCGAACAGTCCCAGGTCGACGCCTTGGGGCTGCGCCATCACCAGATAGCAGGTGCCAGCGTGCAGCCCGAACGCGCCAAGCATGAACGCGTGAAACGCGCGCGGCGCTGCGGTTTCTCGAATTACGGCTGAGCCTTGAATTGCAGTGCCGGTGAGGTACAGCAGTGAGGCGCCCAGACCGAGGTACGCAGCGTTCATACGGGCCGTGCGTTTGTGAGTGCCGGTCAGTTTGACGACAAGGCTCGTTGAATTCAACGTCCCGCTGAAGTCCGGCCTTGACGCTATAATGCACCGCGAACTCACGCGGAAACCAATATGTTCGAAAACCTGTCCGATCGCCTGACGCGAACGCTGAAGGGTATTTCCGGCAAAGCACGGCTCACCGAAGACAACATCAAGGATTCGTTACGCGAAGTGCGGATGGCATTGCTGGAGGCGGACGTGGCGCTGAGCGTCGTGCAAGACTTCATCGAGCGGGTCCGGGTCCGGGCCGTGGGCCAGGACGTCAATCTGAGCCTCAACCCCGGTGAGATGTTCGTCAAGATCGTGCATGGCGAACTGGTCGAGTTGATGGGCGCGGCCAACGATGCCCTCGACCTTGCGGTTGCGCCGCCGGCAATCGTACTCATGGCGGGCCTGCAGGGGGCGGGCAAGACCACCACCGTGGCCAAACTGGCGGGCTATCTGAAGCAGCGCGAGAAGAAGAAGGTAGCCGTCGTGAGTGCGGACGTCTATCGGCCTGCTGCCATCGAGCAACTCGAGATCCTGGCGGCCGAGGTGGGCGCGGACTTCATATCCAGTTCGAAAGACGAGGCGCCGTTAGCCATCGTGACTCGCGCCGTGCACGAGGCCAAGACCCGGTTCGTCGACGTGCTGATCGTGGATACCGCGGGCCGGCTGGCCGTCGATGAAGACATGATGGCCGAGATCAGCGCGTTGCATTCGGCGCTCAACCCCGTCGAAACGCTGTTCGTGGTGGATGCCATGACCGGTCAGGACGCGGCGAACACCGCGGCGGCATTCAATGCGGCGCTGCCCTTGACGGGCGTGGTGCTGGCCAAGGCCGATGGAGACGCACGCGGTGGCGCGGCGTTGTCGGTACGCTCAATCACGGGTAAGCCGATCAAGTTCCTGGGCATTGGCGAGAAGACCGATGCCCTTGAACCCTTCCATCCGGATCGAATCGCTTCGCGGATTCTCGGCATGGGTGACGTCCTCACGCTGATCGAAGAAGCCGAACGCAAGGTCGACAAGACCAAGGCCGAGCGGCTTGCCCGCAAGATTCAGCGTGGCAGTAAGTTCAATCTCGAGGATTTTCGCGATCAGCTTCAGCAGATGTCGAGCATGGGCGGAATCTCCAACATGATTGACAAGTTGCCGGGCATGGGCCACCTGCAGGAGCAGGTGGAGAGCCAGTTCGGTGATCAGATGTCCCGCAGGCTCGACGCGATCATCGGCTCGATGACGCCCCAGGAGCGGGAGTTCCCGGACGTCATCAACGGTTCCCGGAAGCGCCGTATTGCGGCCGGCAGCGGAACCCAGGTTCAGGACGTGAACCGGTTGCTCAAGCAACACAAGCAGATGCAGAAGGTCATGAAGAAGGTCACGCGAAAAGGCGGCATGCAGAAGATGATGCGTGGATTGCAGGGCCAACGCCCGCGCTAGCGCGGGGCTTTTTGCTGGGTAGTCGTGGTACGCGACGTGCTGCTGCTCTTCGAGACGCTCGAGATGGACGGCTTCGATGCACATTCGTGGTGCTAGGCAACCCTCTACCCTTCCAGTACACTACCGCGCCTTTCGATCAGGGCATTGGCATGGTAACGATACGGTTAGCGCGTCACGGCGCAAAGAAAGCGCCGTTCTATCACCTCACGGTGGCTGACCGCAGCGCCAGGCGCGACGGTCGTTTCGTTGAGCGCGTAGGGTTTTTCAATCCTCTGGCCCAGGGCAAGGCAGAGCAGCTCCGGGTGGACCTCGAGCGCGTGGACTACTGGTTGTCCGTGGGTGCCAAGCCATCCGACCGGGTCAGCAAGCTGATCAAACGGGCCCGCACCGCTGCGACGGCGGAGGTCGCGGCCGAAGCCTGATTGCCGCGATGGTGGTGGTTGGAAGGTTTGGCGCCGCGTACGGCGTCAAAGGCTGGGCGCGGATCACGTCCTTCACGGTGCCGGGCGTCAACATTCTTCGCTACGAGCCCTGGTACGTTCGTTCGGATGGCGACTGGCGACGATTGGAGGTAGACGGCGCAAGAAGTCATCAGAAAGGCGTCGTGGCGCACATCGACGGCATCGATGACCGGACAGCGATAGAGAGCTATAAAGGGTTGGAGATCGGGGTGGCGGAGGAAGTTCTCCCCGCAACTGAAGAAAACGAATACTACTGGAAGGATCTGGTTGGGCTCACGGTGCAGAGCGGTGATGGAGCTACGCTGGGTCAGGTGGTGCGGCTGATTGAAACAGGAGCGCACGACGTCCTGGTGATTGAGGGCGAGGCGGGGCAGGTTCTGGTCCCGTTCGTCCGTCAGATAGTGACCTCGGTCGATCTGAGCGCGGGACGAATGATCGCCCAGTGGCAGGCCGACTACTGAGGCTGGGTTGATGTGGATTGGCGTGGTCAGCTTGTTTCCGGAAATGATGCGGATCATTTCGGAGCAGGGTGTGTTGGCTCGGGCCATCGCGCAGGGGGTCCTGCAGATCGAGGTCCAGAATCCGCGTGATTTCGCGGACGATCGCCATTCCACGGTGGATGACCGGCCGTATGGCGGTGGTCCGGGAATGGTGATGAAGGTCGTGCCGCTATTGGCAGCGATCCAGGCGAGTAAGGCGCAGGCGCCCAGCGCATCGGCTCAGCCGGCGCGGGTGGTATACCTCTCGCCCCAGGGGGCGACGCTGAATCAGGCCAGCGTGCAACGATTGGCGGCCGAGCCGGCGCTGGTGTTGGTCGCCGGGCGCTACGAAGGAATTGACGAGCGCCTGATGGAGGAGGTGATCGACGAAGAATTGTCGATTGGAGATTACGTGCTGACCGGAGGCGAATTGCCGGTCATGGTGGTGATGGACGCGGTCGCGCGGTGTTTGCCCGGAACCCTTGGGAATCCGGAATCAGCCGACTACGAATCTCACCGCAACGGACTGTTGGATTGTCCCCACTACACGCGACCGGAACGTGTGCTGGGACGCCAGGTACCGGACGTATTGTTGAGCGGCGACCATGAGGCGATACGCCGTTGGCGGTTGGGCGAGTCCTTGCGACGAACCTACGATCGCCGCCCGGACATGTTGGCTCGGCGCTCCCTCTCGGATGAGGAGCGCCGGCTGTTACGGGAACATTTTGTGGGCTCCCGCAAGGGCTCCCGCGAGGGTTCCCGGCTCGAAAACGAGGAGTGAAAAGATGCGGAACAACAAGACTATCGACGCGTTGGAGTCGGAACAGCTGAAGGCCGATCTGCCGGAATTCAGGCCGGGTGACACCGTGGTTGTCCAGGTCCGGGTCAAAGAAGGCACCAGGGAGCGACTGCAGGCGTTCGAAGGCGTGGTGATCGGCAAGCGCAACCGGGGCCTCAATTCGGCGTTCACCGTGCGCAAGATCTCCCACGGCGTGGGTGTCGAACGAACCTTCCAGAGTCACAGCCCGTTGATTGCAGCGGTTGAGGTAAAACGCCGCGGTGATGTGCGCCAGGCGAAGCTGTACTACCTTCGCAGCCTTTCCGGCCGCGCCGCGCGGATCAAGGAAAAAGTCTAGCGGCGGCTCAGAAGCTTAGTGCGAGCTGGTCACCCGGGGGCTTCCGGGCGAGACGAAAAAAACCAGCTTGCCAGGCGGGGGACCAAGGAGGGGGAAGGTTTCGCCTGACAAGCTGGTCGCGTCCGGTCCAGTTGGACTGGACGCTATGTGCAACGAATCGGGGAGAGACGACCGATCTGCTGCGAGCTTCAACGATCCGAGGGGGACAGCTCGTAAGTTCGTTGAAAGCTACAGCGCTATACGTGCAGCAACCATGCCAGAAATCCGATACGCCGGATTTATTTGCGGAATATCTGTATAAGTCTTTATTTTTCAGTTAGTTATTGTTGTAATCTGTTGGTGACTTGAGAATTTCGATCACATTTACATTGTGAACTGAATTAACAAACAGGGTCATCTGACGACGAATTTTGCCAGTGACTGACGTGACGCTCATCGATAGGCACCTGGACGCGATGTGGTTGCAGCGCGGTCTGGCGGCCAACACGCTGCAGGCCTATCGGCGTGATCTCGAGACGTTTGCGAAATGGTTAGCGCCACGGTCACTCGATCGGGCGGGTACGGATGATCTGTTCGAATTCCTCGGTGAGCGCCAGGCAGCAGGCTACAGCTCACGTTCCACCGCACGCCTGTTGTCGTGCCTGCGCGGTTTCTACCGGCAACTCGCGGAGCAGGGCATGGTCACCGTAGATCCCACCCAGCGGCTCGACCTGCCCAAACTCGGTCGCCGATTACCGGAGTCGTTGTCCGAAGCTCAAGTGACGGCGCTGCTCGAGGCACCGGATTGCGACCAACCCATCGGCTTGCGGGACCGCAGCATGCTGGAACTCCTGTACGCCACGGGATTACGCGTGTCCGAGCTGATAGGACTGAAGCTCAGCATGCTCAACCTGCGCCAGGGAGTTGTGCGGGTGGTTGGTAAGGGGGGCCGGGAACGGCTCGTGCCCGTGGGCGAAGAGGCGCTCGACTGGCTGCAGCGTTATCTTGCAGGCGGCCGGGCGCTGCTGCTGGGAGAACGCACCAGCGACGTGCTGTTTCCCAGTCGGCGTGGCCGGGCGATGACCCGTCAGACGTTCTGGTATGCGGTCAAGCGCTATGCCAGCCAGGCTGGGATGCGCGTCACAATTTCGCCGCACACGCTACGGCACGCCTTTGCCACACATCTGGTAAATCATGGCGCTGATCTGAGAGCCGTGCAGATGATGCTTGGACATGCGGACTTATCCACCACGCAGATCTATACTCACGTGGCGCAGCGGCGCCTGAAGTCGCTGCATGAAGAACACCATCCTCGAGGATGAATTTTGACCCGCGGCGATGGTCCAAGCTGAGCTGCACAACGAAATGGAAGCCTGGAATGAATAAGAGTTCAGCAATCTCGCGGTGCGCTCGTCTTGCATTCGGGGTGCTCGCGCTGGGAATGGGCGTGGTTAGTCTCGCGGACGGCGCGGCCCCATCTGTCGGAGCTTCCGGAGTCGAAGGAGCCGCCGGGGCCGACGGATCGTTGATCATGCAGCGGTTGCGCGAACTGCGTCCGGATCTGCCCATCGAAGGCGTGCGTCCGGCGCCGATGCCGGGCATGTTCGGCGTCGAGCTGGCGGGCGGCCAGATCCTCTATGTCTCTGCAGATGCGCGGTATCTGATCGCCGGTGATCTGTACGAACTGGGCGACAGCGACCTGATCAATCTTGCCGAGCAGCAACGCACGGCCAAGCGCCTCGAACTGATGGCCACGGTCGCGATGGACGAGCAACTGGTGTTCTCGCCGCAGGGCGTCACCCGGGCGTCGATCAGCGTGTTCACCGACGTCGACTGCGGATACTGCCGCAAGCTGCATCTCGAGGTGCCGCAGATGAACGCGCTGGGCATCGAGGTGCGCTACCTCGCGTACCCCCGTGCGGGTATTGGGTCGGCGAGCTACGACAAAATCGTAACGGCCTGGTGCAGCGACGATCGGAACGAAGCCTTGACGCGCCTGAAGCGTGGCGAGGAGCTTGCCGCGGTCACCTGCGACAATCCGGTGGCCAGGCAATATCAGCTGGGGCGTAGCGTGGGCGTCACTGGCACGCCGGCAATCATTCTTCCCGATGGGCAGCTGTTGCCGGGATACCTCCCGGCGGACGATTTGGCCAGAACGCTGGGAATCGAACCCAGCTGATTCCGCTTCGCAGTGGGCTTGCATGTCCAGCTGACCTGCATTGATTGACACAGGCGGGCTCCGGCCGCTAGGTTCCCTGAATCTTTTTCATGTTGGAGGGCCGGTGGATCCTTTGCGGGTTGGTCTTTGTGGTCTCGGTACTGTGGGCCAGGGCGTGGTCGAACTGCTGGCCCGCAATGCGCTCAGTATTGCGCGCCGGGCGGGTCGGTCGGTGGTCATCACCCGGGTCGCCAGCCGCACCCCGAAGCCCGAAGTCGATCTGGCAGGCGCTGCCTTCAGCACTGACCTGGACGATGTCGTGGGAGCGGCGGACGTAGATGTGGTGGTCGAAACGATGGGCGGCGAGGACGCAGCGCGACGGCTGATGTCCGACAGCTGTGGCGCGGGCAAACACTTCGTCACCGCGAACAAAGCGCTGATTGCGCTGCACGGCCAGGAACTGCTCGCTGCCGCCCGGAACGCGGGGGTGATGGTGCGTTTCGAGGCAGCGGTTGCGGGCGGCATTCCGATCGTCAAAGCGCTGTGCGAGGGCTTGGCCGGAAATCGGATTCACTGGATCGCAGGAATCATCAACGGCACCTCGAACTATATCCTCTCTGCGATGGCCAGCGACGGTGCGAGTTTCGCGGATGCGCTGGCCAACGCCCAGACGCTTGGCTACGCCGAGGCAGATCCTTCCTTTGACGTCGACGGGATCGATGCGGCGCACAAGTTGACGATCCTTTCCGCGCTGGCGTTCGACACGCCACTGCAGTTCGATGCCGTCTATACGGAGGGCATCGGGGGAATCACCGCGGAAGACCTCGAGTACGCGGCCGCGCTCGGCTATCGCATCAAGCACCTTGGAATCACCCGCAGAACCTCGGCCGGTATCGAGATGCGCGTGCATCCGACCCTGGTGCCCCAGACACGGCTGCTTTCCCAGGTCGACGGGGTGACCAATGCGGTGGTCATCAACAGCGACGCCGTCGGTGCGTCGCTTTACTACGGACCGGGGGCCGGTGCGTTGCCCACCGCCTCGGCGGTTGTTGCCGATCTGATAGATGTTGCACGGGGCAACGCCTTACCCGCGTTCGGACAGGACGCGGCCGCGGTGCGCGTCCCGATTGGCGATATCGAGTCGGCCTACTATCTCCGCATTCCCGCGGCGGATCAGCCGGGCGTCATGGCCAAGGTCGCGCAGATTCTCAGCAGCAAGGAGATCAGCATCGAATCGGTCATCCAGCGCGAACAGGCGATCAGAGCGGATACGGGAACCGCCTGGGTGCCGGTCATCATCCTGACCCACCGGGTGATCGAGCGCGCCCTGGATCAGGCGTTGCGTGAGATCCAGCAACTCGACGACGTGGTCGATGAAATTACCCGGATTCGCGTCGAAACGCTCGACGCCGATGCCTGAGGAGTTGCCCACCGTCATAGTCGAGCGCCTCCCCGGTGCGGCGGAAGCGGAACTGCGTGCCGATCTGCCTCCGTTACTGGCGAGAATCTACGCAGCGCGCGGGATTGAATCGGCGCGTGAGCTCGATCTGTCGCTGACCGGCCTGTTGGCGCCCGATGCGCTGCCCGGCATCGAGGCCGCGGCCGCGCGGCTTGCAAGGGCGGTGCGCGATCAGGAACACATCAAGATCATTGGCGACTTTGACGCGGATGGCGCGACCGCCAGCGCGCTTGCAGTCTCGGCACTCAAGGCCATGGGTGCGGCCCAGGTCAGTTACCTGGTGCCCAATCGATTCGAGTTCGGCTACGGCTTGACCCCTGAGATCGTCGAACTCGCGGTTCGCGACAACCCGGATTTGTTAGTTACGGTGGACAACGGCGTCTCGAGCATTGCCGGTGCGGCTACAGCGCGTGCCGCGGGGCTTGGACTGGTCATCACCGATCATCATCTGCCAGGTGGCGAACTGCCTGTCGCGGACGCCATCGTCAACCCGAACCTGGCGGGATCTGAATTCGGCAGTACGGCATTGGCGGGGGTGGGCGTCATCTTCTATGTGGTGGGGGCGGTGCGCAGCGTGTTGCGTGCCGGCGGTTGGTTTGAGGACCGGGGTATCGATGCACCCAACATTGCCGAATATCTCGATCTCGTTGCGCTCGGCACGGTGGCGGACGTGGTGCCATTGGATCGCAACAATCGAATTCTGGTACAGCAGGGACTGCGCCGAATTCGCGCAGGGCGGGCGCGGCCCGGCATTCGCGCGCTGTGCGAAGCGGCGGGTCGCGACATGGGTTCCCTGCGTGCCCAGGACATCGGGTTTGCCCTCGCGCCGCGGCTCAATGCCGCCGGACGCCTGGATGACATGAGCATTGGAATCCGTTGCTTACTGGCGGAGACGTTATCCGAGGCGCGCTCGCTCGCCACCGGGCTGGAACAACTCAACCAGGCGCGTCGCGCGATTCAGCAGGAGATGACCAGCGAAGCCGAGTTGCTGGTTGCAAACGTGCCGGCCGATACGCAGCGCCTGGGATTGTGTGTCTACGAATCCGGCTGGCATCAAGGCGTGGTCGGAATCGTCGCCGGCCGACTACGAGAGCGGTTCCATCGCCCGGTGATTGCGTTTGCGGATGCGGGTGACGTGGCACCCGATGAGCTGAAAGGTTCTGCGCGGTCCATTTCCGGCGTGCATGTGCGTGATGCCTTGGACGCGATTGCGGCACGCTTCCCCGGGCTGATCGTCAAGTTCGGGGGCCACGCGATGGCCGCGGGGTTGTCGATCCGGCGGATTCACTACCAGCGGTTCGCGGCCGCCTTTGCCGACGAGGTGGAACGCTGGGTCACCAGAGATGAAGTGCGCGGCGTGGTGCTGAGTGACGGTGAGCTGGGTGCTCCGGACATTCACCTCGACAATGCGGAGCGCATCGCCGACGCCGGACCGTGGGGACAGGCGTTTCCCGAACCCGTTTTTCACGGCGATTTCGAGTTGGTTCATCAACGCGTGGTTGGGGAGAAACACACTCGACTGACCCTGCGTCTGGAGGGTAGCGTGGTCGATGCGATCGCATTCAATCAACTGCCGCTCGCCGGCGTGAAGCGGGCGCGGATCGCCTATCAACTGGACCGAAACGACTATCGGGAACAGATCACGCTGCAGCTGCGCGTGGTGCACATCGAGGCGCTGCAATCGTGATACACTGCCGCGCTTTTTCTCGGGCCAAACCACCACAGCCATGACCGAACTCACCTCTCTGCGCGAGACGCTCAAGGATCTGCGTACCCGAAACGATGCGCTCAGGGGGTATCTTTGACTTTGCCGAATGCAAGGATCGGCTCGAAGAACTAGAGCGCGAGCTATCGCAACCGGAGGTCTGGAACGATCAGGAAAAAGCCCAGGCGTTAGGCCGTGAACGGGCCTCGTTGGAGCGGGTCGTCGGCGGGTTGGAACGACTCGAGTCAGGTTTGAGCGAATATTCCGAACTGGCGGAGATGGCCGCGGAGGAAGGCGACCAGGCAACCCTGGACGAAGTCGGGGAAGAACTGACCTCGCTGGATGCGGAGCTGCGGGAGCTGGAACTGCGTCGTATGTTCCAGGGGGAACTGGACTCGGCGAACAGTTTCGTCGAGATTCAGGCTGGATCAGGCGGGACCGAAGCGCAGGACTGGGCGGAAATGCTGTTGCGAATGTACCTGCGCTGGGCCGAAAAACGTGGTTTCCGGGTCGACATCATCGAACTGTCGCCGGGCGAGGTTGCGGGCATCAAGAGTGCCACCCTGCAGGTTAAGGGTGATCACGCATACGGGTGGTTGCGAACCGAAACGGGCATTCATCGCCTGGTGCGCAAATCCCCCTTCGATTCGGGAAACCGACGCCACACGTCCTTTGCTTCGGTGTTCATTTCGCCTGAAATCGACAACACGATCGAAATAGAGATCAATCCGGCCGAGGTTCGCGTGGACACCTATCGGGCGAGCGGCGCGGGCGGTCAGCACGTCAACCGCACCGACTCCGCCGTGCGCCTGACACACCTGCCGACCAACGTGGTCGTGCAGTGCCAGAGCGAGCGCTCGCAGCACCAGAACAAAGATAAAGCCTACAAGCAACTGCGGGCCAAACTCTACGAGCTGGAGATGCAGAAACGCCGTGCAGAGCAGCAGGAACTCGAAGACAGCAAAGCCGATATCGGCTGGGGCAGTCAGATTCGTTCCTACGTACTCGACCAGTCGCGGGTGAAAGACCTTCGCACCCAGGTCGAGCGTAGCGATCCGGGTTCCGTGCTCGACGGGGATCTCGACGAATTCATCGAGGCGAGCCTCAAGGCGGGATTGTAAGGACATGAGCGACGACGAAAGCGACATCATTGCCAATCGACGGCACAAGCTCGAACGATTACGCGCCAAGGGGCCGGCGTTCCCCAACGATTTTCGACGGACCGCGCTGGCGGCAGATCTGCATGCCGACCATTCCGAGCAGGACAAGGAGACGCTGGCCGAGCTGAATCAACGGGTCAGCGTGGCGGGTCGAGTGATGTTGCGCCGGGTCATGGGTAAAGCCAGTTTCATTACCCTGCAGGATGTCAGTGGCCAGATCCAATGCTACCTGCGACGCGAGGACATCGGCGAAGAAGCCTATGAGGCGTTCAAAGACCTGTGGGACATCGGCGATCTGGTTGGCGTGACGGGAACCTTGTTCAGAACCAACAAAGGCGAGCTCACGGTGGCGGCAAGTGCGGTGCGCCTGCTGACCAAATCGCTTCGGCCGCTGCCGGAAAAATTTCATGGGCTCGCAGATCAGGAAACGCGCTACCGGCAACGCTACCTCGACCTGATTGTGAACGAACCGTCCCGGGCGCTGTTCCGGCAACGTTCGGCGGTGGTCCAGGCGTTGCGTGAGTTCTTCATCGCGCGAGACTTTCTCGAGGTCGAAACGCCGATGATGCAGACCATTCCGGGCGGCGCGACCGCGCGGCCTTTCGTGACGCATCACAACGCACTGGGCATCGATCTGTATCTGCGGGTGGCACCGGAGCTGTTCTTGAAGCGCCTGGTGGTGGGCGGTTTCGAACGGGTGTTCGAGATCAATCGCAACTTCCGCAACGAGGGATTGTCGACACGACACAACCCGGAATTCACGATGCTCGAGTTCTATCAGGCCTACAGTGATTATCACGAGCTCATGGATCTCACCGAAGAGTTGCTGCGTGAGGTGAGCCAGTCCGTGCTCGGCACGACGACCGTGCAGTACGTGGGCGAAACCATCGACTTTGCTGCGCCGATCGAACGGCTGACGCTGATCGAATCGATTCAGCGCTACGGCGACTTCGAGGACGTTGATCTGGGTGATCGGGACGCGTTGCGCGGCGTCCTCAAGGCGCTGAACGTAGAGGTTGACGACAATTGGGGGGTTGGCAAGCTGCAGATGGAGCTGTTCGAGGTGCGCGTCGAAGAGCGTCTGATGCAACCGACGTTCATCACCTCCTATCCCGCCGAGGTCTCGCCGCTCGCGCGGCGCTGCGAAGATGATCCGGACTTCACCGATCGCTTTGAACTGTTCGTTGGCGGGCGCGAGATCGCCAACGGCTTCTCCGAGCTGAACGATCCAGAAGATCAAGCCCGGCGATTCGCGGAACAGGTCGAACGGCTGTCTCAGGGTGACCAGGAAGCGATGCACTTCGACCAGGATTACGTAACCGCGTTGGAGCATGGGCTACCGCCGACGGCGGGTGAGGGTATCGGCGTCGACCGATTGGTGATGCTGCTTACCGACAGCAATTCGATTCGGGAAGTTCTGTTGTTTCCCCACATGCGCCCAATCGACCGCTGAGATTCGAATACCATGGGTGCAGCGGCAGATCGGGTGGTGCTGGAAGAGTCGTGGAAGCGGCTTCTGATCGACGAGTTCGACAAGCCCTACATGCGCCACCTGCGCGAGTTTCTCGGCAAGGAAAAACGAGCGCGCAAGATCATCTACCCCAAGGGTTCGGAGATTTTCGCCGCGCTGGATGCAACGCCCTTCGAGCAGGTCCGGGTGGTGGTCATAGGGCAGGACCCTTATCACGGCCCGAATCAGGCCCATGGATTGTGTTTCTCCGTAAGGTCCGGCGTGGCCGAGCCACCGTCGCTGGTCAACATCTTCGCGGAGATCAACACGGACATGGCCGATTCAACGGTGCCGGGCGGCAGGCCGGGGGTGAGACTGCAACCGGGCGCAGGTTGCCTGCGTGGCTGGGCCGCTCAGGGGGTGTTGCTGCTGAATGCCGTTCTTACGGTTGAGCGTGGCCGCGCAGGGTCGCATCAGGACAAAGGTTGGGAAGCGTTCACAGATCGGATTGTTGCCCTGCTCAACGCGCAGCGCGATGGGCTGGTGTTCCTGCTCTGGGGCGGCTATGCCCAGAAGAAAGGTGCCATTGTCGATGCGGATCGACACTGTGTGCTGAAGGCGCCCCATCCATCGCCGCTATCCGCGCATCGGGGATTTTTCGGTTGCCGCCACTTTTCGGCAGCGAATCAATACCTGGTCGCGAACGGCGGCGAACCCGTCGATTGGTTCGCAGTGGAATAGCGACAGGCAGGAATTGACGATGCCGGCCGAAGCTGGCTTGTGACATCATGCACGGCCCTGCGCAGCGCGAGGTACGTCATGTCCGGAAGTCTACCCCTGTTCATCGACGGCGAGTTCGTCGAGAGCGCCAGCAACGAATCGCTGCCGGTCACCAATCCGGCGACTCAGGATGTGTTGTGCGACGTACCGTGCGCCACCACCCAGGAGATCGAGCGAGCGGTGGCCAGCGCCATGGCGGCGTTCGAAACCTGGCGCGACGTGCCGATCTCAGAGCGCGCACGCCTGATGCTGAGGTTCCAGGACCTGTTGAAGATTCACCAGGACGACCTGGCGAAAACCTTGAGTCTGGAAACGGGTAAGACGTTTGCCGATGCGCAGGGCGATGTATGGCGCGGCATCGAAGTGGTTGAGCACGCCGCCAACGTCGCCTCGCTGATGATGGGTGAAACGGTCAGCAATGTTGCGCGTGGCATCGACACCTACAGCTATACGCAGCCGTTGGGGGTATGCGCAGGTATCACGCCGTTCAACTTCCCCGCCATGATTCCGTTGTGGATGTTTCCGCTGGCCATCGCGACGGGCAATACCTTCATCCTGAAGCCTTCGGAACAGGATCCGATGACGCCCAATCAGCTCGCTGAACTATTTGTGGAAGCGGGCGCTCCCAAGGGCGTGCTGCAGATTCTGCATGGCGGCGCGACGCAGGTCGACGCGCTGTTGACCCATCCGGACATCAAAGCAGTTTCGTTCGTCGGTTCGGTGCCGGTCGCCAAGCATGTGTATCGCACGGGCACGGAGCATTTGAAGCGCGTTCAAGCGTTAGCGGGTGCCAAGAATCACATGGTGATCATGCCGGACGCGAACAAAACCCAGACGATTAACAGCCTGGTGGGCGCGGCTTGTGGTGCTGCTGGACAGCGCTGCATGGCAATCAGCGCAGCCGTGTTCGTGGGTGAAGCATCTGCGTGGATTCCGGATCTGCGTGATGCCATGGCCGATATCCACCCGGGTCCCTGGGATTCCCCTGAGGCGGCGTATGGGCCGCAGATTACTCCTGCCGCGCGCGACCGGGTCCTCGGCTTCATTGAAACCGGCAAACAGGAAGGTGCGAGGTGCGTGCTCGATGGATCGGACTGCACGGTCGATGGTTTCCCGGACGGCAACTGGGTAGGACCGACCCTGTTCAGCGACGTGACGCCGGACATGCGTATTTATCAGGAAGAGATTTTCGGACCGGTGCTGATCACCTCGGAGGTCGCCAGTCTCGACGACGCAATCGAGTTGATCAACGCCAACGCCTATGGTAACGGCACCTCGATCTTCACTTCCAGCGGCGCCGCGGCGCGCAGGTTCCAGCACGAGATCGAGGTCGGTCAGGTCGGCATCAATGTTCCGATCCCGGTGCCGCTCCCATTCTTTTCGTTTACCGGCTGGAAGCAATCGTTCTTCGGCGACCAGCATGTTTACGGCAAACAGGCGGTGCGCTTCTACACGGAAACCAAGACCGTGACGGCACGCTGGTTCGATGATGAAATCGCCGGCGGCCCGAACATGACGATCAAGTTGCAGTAGCGGACCTAGGTCCGCGGCTCGACCGGGCTCAATGCCAGCGGACCGGCGCGCAGTGACTGATCGCGTGCAGCTTCTGCGACCACTGCAAGCAGCTCGCCGGAGCTGGACGAAGTCGCCACGGATTGAATGACGGTGCCGACGCGCCGTCCGTCATCCGTGGTGAGATCCGCACCCGCAGCGGGTGCGCCGTCCGGTTGGTCTGCCCAACGCCAGCGAACAAGACGCCGCTTCACCCGGCCGCGGCTCTGGGCGCGCGCCACCACTTCCTGGCCGAGATAGCACCCCTTTGTGAAGCTGATCGCGTCGAGCTCATCGTAGCCGAGCATCTGTGGCAGAAAGCTCGCGCTGGTCGCGGCATAGAGGTGTGCAATGCCCGCCTCAATGTCGGCGAGCTGCCACGAGGTCTCGCCCCTCCTGCGACCGTCAAAGGTGCGACCGTCAAAGCTGCGACCTTCAAACATCGACCAGATTCGTTCCGCTTCGTCCACGCGAGCAAGACAGAGCCACCGCCTGCCGCCTGGCACCGCGATCTGCCAATGAGCGTCGGTGCGTTCGAGAGTCCAGGGCGGATCTGCAGGGTTCGCCGCAAGGTTTGCCGTAAGGTTCGATCCTGCGGCATTGCGACCCAGCAGACCGAGCGTCAGCCATTCTTCACTGATGTCGCTGAGTTCGGATTTCGAGAACATCAGATATTTCTGCAGGCTGTCGCGGATGGGTTCGACGAGGCTCCCGTGGGTAATCAGCAACAACCCGTTGCGGTCCGCAAGGATGATCAGATCGGCCACCACGCGTCCCTTGATGTCACAGTACGCGCCGAACAGGCTGCGGGTGTCGTTCAGGTCGTCGAGATCCGCGGTGAAATAGCCCTGCATGAAGCTTGCGGCGTCCGTCCCGTGCAGACTCAGCACCGCCAGGTCGACCAACGCTGCACAACAGTCTTGCGACGAGTCTTGCGACGGGTCTGGGGCAGATGGCATGTCAGTACCTCGCGCGTTCAGAAATGACTGCCACGTTTGATGCACGTTCGCTCGCCGTTGGCAGCGCGTCTATACGCATGATTTCTGAGTTGGATCGAGCTAGTGTCGCGTCCTGATGTCGAATGGATGAAAGCGACCCGCGATGTCTGACCTCGAAAACGAAGCCCGGCGCGTCATCTGGCGAAGTCGTCGCGGTCTGCTGGAACTCGATCTGTTGTTGCCTCCGTTTGCGGGTGACCGGTATCGGTTGCTCGATGCAGCTGAACGTTCCGCGTTCCGGGCATTGCTCGAATGCGAAGATACGGACATCTGGTCCTGGTTGCAGCGCCGCACCACGCCTGAGACGCCGGAATTGCTTGGCATCGTGGAAGCGATTCTACGCTTCCACGCCGTGCGTTGCTGAGCCGGAGCGCTGCTGAGCCGAGCCTGCTGAACTGAACCTGGTGAACCGGAATGTTTATCTGGATGCCTGGCTGGCGGCAACTTGCGGTGCCGGCAGCGACCCACTCGCTGATCGTCATCGTGTTGTCGAGGCATGATTTCAGCGGGTGGACCGCAATCATGTTCGGGCTGTTGCTGATCAGTGTGTTACGCCAGATTCGCACGCATTGGCCGCGCATCGGCAGCGCTATTCCCATTGTTCTGCCGTGCAGCCCTCTACCGCACGGGGAGACGGACCCTGCAACCCGCGAGGTGGTTCGGGTTATCTGGTTGTTGCCCCGTTGGCTGACCGTGGAACTTGCCTCTCCGGCTGGACGCGAGGTGGTCGATATCTTCGACTCGGAGATGGCTGCCGAAGAGTTGGCAATGCTGCGCCGCTGGGCACAGCTAGACAAGAGGCTGCGCCGCAGGGCGCAGGGAGACAAGAGGCTGCGCGGCGGGGCGCAGCTAGACAAGCGTCGCTTCAGCCGGCGACAGGCTGCAGGACGTCCAGAGGATCCGTGAGCGCCGGATACAGGATGGTGTCGCGGGCGTGCGGCAATTGTTCCGGATAGTCGAGCGTGTAGTGCAGCCCGCGGCTCTCGTGGCGCTCCAGCGCAGAACGAACCATCAGTTCCGCCACGTGGATGAGATTGCGCAGTTCGATCAGGTCACTGCTGACCCGAAAGTTGCTGTAGTAGTCGTGAACTTCCTGTTTGAGAAGCTCGATGCGGTGCATGGCGCGCTCCAGGCGTTTGGTGGTACGCACGATACCGACGTAGTCCCACATGAATTGACGCAACTCGTGCCAGTTGTGCGAGATGACGACGTCTTCGTCCGAGTCGGTCACCCGGCTCTCGTCCCAGCGGGGCGCTGTGGGAACGTCGAGCCGGTCGTGCATCTGCGCTTTGATGTGATCTGCGGCGGACTTTGCGTACACCAGACACTCCAACAGGGAATTCGATGCCAACCGATTGGCGCCGTGCAGTCCGGTGCAACTGACCTCGCCGATCGCGTACAGGCCGGGCACGTCGGTGGCGCCGTGCAGATCGCTCATCACCCCGCCGCAGGTGTAGTGCGCGGCGGGGACGACCGGAATGGGTTCGCGGGTGATGTCGATGCCAAGTGCCGCGCAGGTGGCATAGATGGTCGGGAAATGGCGGGTGATCAACGCGTCGGGTTGGTGTGAGATGTCGAGATAGACGCAGTCGCTGCCCAGACGCTTCATTTCGTGGTCGATCGCCCGGGCGACGATGTCCCGAGGTGCGAGTTCGCCGCGGGGGTCGAAACGTGGCATGAACCGCTCGCCGTCGGCCAGCAGCAGTTTTGCGCCCTCGCCGCGCACGGCTTCGGAGATGAGAAACGATTTCGCATGCGGGTGGTAGAGGCAGGTCGGGTGGAACTGATTGAACTCCATGTTTGCAACCCGACAGCCGGCGCGCCAGGCCATGGCGATGCCGTCACCGGTGGAGCCATCAGGATTGCTGGTATACAGATAGACCTTGCTCGCGCCGCCCGTGGCAATCACCACATGACGTGCTTCGAACACTTCGACGCGACCACTGCTCTGGTTCAATACATACGCGCCGAAACACCTGTTCGTCGGGTATCCCAATCGCGCAGTGGTGATCAGGTCGATCGCTGCCCGGTCGGTGAACAGCTCGATGGATTCACGCTGCCGCGCTTCGCGAATGAGATTGGATGATATGGCGTGGCCCGTTGCGTCCGCGACATGCAGGATTCGACGGAACGAATGCCCACCTTCCTGAGTCAGATGGTATTGATTGCCGTCCCGATCGAAATCGACGCCCCACTGGGCGAGTTGGGAAATTGCTTCCTGGGCGTGGCACACGGTGTGCCAGGCGGTGCGTTCGCGGCACAGCCCGGCGCCTGCGCGCAGGGTGTCCTGAACGTGCTCGAACTCGGTGTCAGTCGAATCGGTAACGGCGGCGATGCCGCCCTGGGCCCAGTCCGTAGAGCCGGCATCGAGACCATACTTGCTGAGTACCGCGACGCGAGCGTGGTCGCTCAAATGCAGGGCGGCGGCAAGCCCGGCGGCGCCGCTGCCGATTACCAGCACATCGTGGCGAAAGCGTTCGCTCACGTCGAGCCTCTGAGGCGAAGGGGAACCTAGTATAAACCACGGTGAATGGGCAGAATATGCAACCCCTCGAACGGATCGATCGCACAATTCCATGTACCGCGAGCAGCCAGTCGCGCGCCGGGGAGTCCGTTAGCGTGCCGAAAGACACCGACCAGGAGTTGGTAAGACGCGTGAAGAAGGGCGACCGGCGCGCCTTCGACCTGTTGTTTTCCCGCTATCAGCACAAAATTTATGGCCTGGTGAGCCGGTTCGTGCGCGACCAACAGGATATCGATGACGTGGTGCAGGAGGCGTTCATCAAAGCCTATCGGGCGCTGCCGAGATTTCGCGGCGAAAGCGCGTTCTACACCTGGTTGTATCGCATCGCGATCAACACCGCGAAGAATTATCTGTTGGCTCGCGGCCGGCGTCCGCCGGCGGCGGACATCGATGCGGAGGACGCGGAATTCATGGACGGTGGGGACTTCCTGCGGGAGACCGAAAACCCCGAAAACCAACTGTCCCGCGATGAGCTCGAAAACGCCATAAATGAGGCAATCAGCAGATTGCCCGACGACCTTCGCAGCGCGGTAACACTTCGGGAATTCGATGGTCTAACCTACGAGCAGATTGCTCAGATCATGGAGTGCCCGGTTGGAACGGTTCGGTCCCGGATATTTCGCGCCCGGGAAGCGATTGATGAGCATATACAACCTTTTGTGACCAGGTCCTGACTGCACGACCGTGAAAGATGAGAAATAGGTACCGACATGTCTGACAAATTGAAAGAATTTCTATCCGCCGCGATGGACGACGAAGCGGATGAGTTCGAGCTTCGGCGGTTACTGGACGAGGCTTCCGAAGATGAGTCGCTGCATGCGGTGTGGCGACGCTATCATCTCGTCCGCGGCGTTCTCCAGCAGGGTCGTTTCGGTTCACGCGCCGATCCGGCGCAGAGCATTGAATCACTCTGGCGTCGCATCGATGCGGGTGAAGGGTTAGACGAGCCTGTGGCTGCCGAAGTCGGGAGTGCACCGTCCTGGGTTGGTCGGATCGCGGGCGCGGCGGTCGCCGCAACCGTCGCGCTTGCAATCGTGCTGGGTTTCAATCTCGCGGAGCAGGATTCGCTGGGAAGTGAGAATATGCTCGCGGGTCTCCAGTTCTGGACGTTGGATCAACCCACGGTGCAAGTGGACACACAGGACGCCGGCGCGCGCCCGGCGCTCGCTGAATTTCCCAGCCGGATCGACATGCAGCGCACGCGCGCCTACATGCTGCATCACGCGCAACATACTTCGATGTACCACCAGCCGGGCGCTGTCCCGTTCGTGAAGGTTGCTGCCTTCCAGAGCCCATGAGGCACGCTTTCTGCAGAACGCTGCTGGTGGTTCTGGCGCTCGCTCTGGGCTCAGCGTCCGCTCATGCCGAGGAGTTCCGCGGCCGTACGCCGGGGCAATGGCTGGATGGGATGAACACCGCGTTCGCCGAGTTGGAATACGACGGCGTGTTCAGCTACTACAGCGGCATTGAACTGTCGACGTTGCGTGTTACCCATGTGGTTCAGGATGGCGTGCAACGCGAGCGATTGGTTCACCTGAACGGTGAACCCAGAGAGATTATCCGGCATGGCGACGAAGTTGCGTGCATCCTCCAGCCCGGCGATTCAATGCTTGAACTCGAAAGCAGCATCCCGTCCGGACCGTTTGCGCGTGCGTTCACGCGAAGCTTCGATGAAATCGGCGATGTCTACCGGATGGCCTTTCATGGTGTCGACCGGATTGCCAATCGGGAGGCGATTCGCCTGGCGGTCATGCCCCAGGACGAGGATCGCTACGGCTATCGGCTGTGGATCGATACAGCAACGGGGTTGTTACTGCGCTCGGAGCTGGTCGACGGCAACAGCGCCAGGCTCGAGATCTTTCAGTTCGCTACGCTCGAGGTGGGCGGTCCGATCGATACGGCGGTATTCGATCTGAGCGCCAACGAGGGTTCCATTATCAGTCACTTGACGTTGGGACCCCACTCGCCACCGCGGCTCGAGGGTGGCGAGATGCGCTGGGAAGCGGCCTGGCTGCCCGAGGGGTTTGCCATGGCAAGCTGGGACATTCGCCGCACGCCCAGCACTCTGAAGTCGATCAATACCCTGATGTATTCGGATGGACTGGCCGCATTTTCGGTGTTTATCGAAGCAATGCCGCCGGCAGGCGCGGGTGAGATGATGTCCCGGCATGGCGCCACCGTGGCCGTGACCAACCTCATCGTGGGTCCGGATAACGAACGGCACCTGGTGACCGTGGTGGGGGAGGTGCCAACAGAGACAGCCCGTCGCGTGGCATTGTCGGTTCGTTACGCGGCACGGTGAGTTCATCGGGTTTCAGCATCCGTCAGGGTCGGGTTGTGCGGGTCGAAGAGCACGGCTGTTGGGTCGAGTGTGCCTCGCAACGCTGCGCAGACTGCACCGGGCACTGCGGACTGCGCCTGGGGGACGATCGGATGCTGTGGATTGAAAATGCCGGGCCGGCATTTCCGCTGGGTTCGGTCGTCGACGTTGGAGTGCCCCGGTCCAGCCTTTCCCGAGTTGTGCTGATGTTACTGGGTGTACCGACTGTGGCGCTGATCACTACGCCACTTGTGCATCGGGTGCTGGATCCCGTGGCGACGGAGGCCGCTCTGGCGCTCACGGGATTTGCGGTGTTCGGCGTTCTGCTGCTGGTGCTGGCGCGCGTCGCTGCACGTGCGAGCGCTGCACTCTCGCCGCGCATCCTGACCGCGCCTGTAGAACCGGTCGCTGTTAGACTGTTGAACAATCGTCGCATGGCGCGGTCATAGCTGACGACGCACAAAACAACACGGTATTTCAACTGAATGACTAATCGAACTGTACTGTTCAGCATCACTTTGCTGTTTAGCCTGATCGCCCAGGCTGCACTCGCCCGGGATCTTCCGGACTTCACCGAGCTGGTCAAGAAGTACTCTCCGGCTGTGGTAAACGTCAGCACGGTGCAGGCGAACGCGCAACGACGCAGCTCGGGAAGCCCCCAGCTGGATGAGTTTTTCCGACGGTTTTTCCCGCCCGACCAGCGGGGCAACCCATTTGGCGGGCAGCGTCGTTCGCTAGGGTCGGGGTTCATCATCTCCGAGGATGGATTCGTGTTGACGAATTTCCACGTGGTGGAGGACGCCGACGAAATCATCGTTCGCCTGAGCGATCGGCGCGAGTTGGAGGCAACGCTCGTCGGTGCCGATCCGCGCTCGGATCTGGCACTGCTGAAGATCGAGGCTGAGGACCTTCCGGCGGTGCAATTGGGCCGGTCGGACGAGTTGGAGGTGGGTGAATGGGTTCTGGCAATCGGCTCACCCTTTGGCTTCGACTACTCCGTGACAGCCGGCATCGTCAGCGCCAAAGGCCGAAGCCTGCCTAACGAGAACAACGAAAACTACGTTCCGTTCATCCAGACGGACGTAGCCATCAACCCGGGCAACTCGGGCGGGCCCCTGTTTGATCTGGACGGACGGGTGGTTGGCATCAACTCCCAGATCTACACCCGATCGGGGGGCTTCATGGGCGTGTCGTTCGCGATCCCCATCGACGTTGCCATGGGCGTTGTCGAGCAACTCAAGGCCGATGGCCGGGTGTCGCGGGGCTGGCTCGGGGTTGTGATCCAGGACGTCAGCCGTGATCTCGCGGAGAGCTTCGGTCTCGACAAGCCGGGTGGCGCTCTGGTGTCGCGTGTGCTGGATGGGGGCCCGGCGGATGTCGGCGGTTTGAAGGAGGGTGACATCATTGTCACCTTCAACGGCAGCGACATCGATCTGTCATCGGATCTTCCGCACGTGGTGGGGCGCAGCCACGCCGGCCGGGAGGTCGAGGTGGTGATTGTGCGCGAGGGTAAGCGTAAAACGCTTCAGGTGATGGTTGGAGAGCTTGCGGACGATCAGGCGGTGAGCCTTGCCGGGCCGAGCGGGTTTTCGACGCCGTCACCTCTGGGTCTGGTGGTGGAAGACCTCAACGAAGCGTCGCGTCAGCGAGCGGATACCAGCCTTGGCGTGCGCGTGGTCGAATCTTCCGGACCGGCACATGCGGCGGGCATCAGGCAGGGCGATGTGATTACCCGCCTGAACAACGAGGAGATTAATTCGGTCGAGACCTTCAATGACGTGGTGGACAGTCTCGAGCGCGGTCGGTCGGTGCCCGTATTGATCGTACGTGGACAATCGCCGACGTTCCTGGCCCTACGGGTACCCGACGAGTAAGCGACGTCATCCCCGATTAATGGCTCACAAGGTCGTGGGCGAAGGCGAGGGACAGCTTCCCCGACGGCTAAGAGGTTGGTTGATGCCGTCGGGCAAGCTGTCCCTCGCCTTCGCTCGCAAACAGTGTGCCGCACCTGGGGGCGTCGCTTCGTTCGATAATCGCGTGGTAAATGCGCTAAACTCCCGCCGCTTTTCTCGACCCCCGACAGGTATTCGTGGCTGCCATCGCGCAGATTAGAAACTTCTCCATCATTGCTCACATCGATCATGGCAAATCTACCCTGGCCGACCGGTTGATCCAACTGTGTGGTGGGTTGAGCGCTCGTGAGATGTCCGAGCAGGTGCTCGACTCCATGGATCTGGAGCGCGAGCGGGGAATTACCATCAAGGCCCAGAGCGTGACGCTCGACTACCATGCGGCGGACGGTCAGACGTATCAGCTGAATTTCATCGACACCCCGGGCCACGTGGACTTCAGCTACGAGGTGTCCCGCTCGCTGGCCGCCTGCGAAGGGGCCCTGCTGGTGGTGGACGCCGCACAGGGCGTCGAGGCGCAGTCGGTGGCCAATTGCTACACCGCAATCGATCAGGGCCTGGAGGTGATCCCGGTGCTCAACAAGATTGATCTGCCCCAGGCTGACCCGATTCGGGTTGCGAGCGAGATAGAAGACATCATTGGTCTCGATGCCAGCCAGGCCCTCACCGTGAGCGCCAAGACTGGTGCGGGCGTGCCGGAGTTGCTGGAGGCAATCGTCGAACGCGTCCCAGCGCCGGTCGGCGACGACAGCGCGCCGCTGCAGGCTTTGATCATCGACTCCTGGTTCGACAATTACCTGGGCATCGTCTCGCTGATACGCGTGGTCCAGGGACGCGTTGGCCGCGGTGACCGGATCGAAGTGATGTCGGTCGGGCGTCCCCACGTGGTGGACGAAGTGGGTAGTTTTACGCCTAAACGTAGCGCCAGGGACTCACTCGGCGCGGGTGAGGTGGGCTACCTGGTGGCCGGTATCAAGGAAATTCGCGGTGCGCCGGTCGGCGATACGATCGTGATCAGTGGGCAACGCGAGGTCGGGCAGCTACCGGGATTCGAGAAAATCAAACCTCAGGTGTATGCCGGCATGTTTCCGGTGAACTCGGAAGACTTCGAGAATTTCCGCGATGCCCTCGAGAAGCTGACGCTGAATGATGCGTCGTTGTTCTACGAGCCGGAAACGTCCGAGGCGCTCGGCTTCGGATTTCGCTGTGGGTTCCTCGGCATGTTGCACATGGAGATCATTCAGGAGCGCCTGGAGCGCGAGTATGATCTGGACCTGATCACCTCGGCGCCGACCGTGGTGTACGAGGTGCTCACCCGTGACGGCAAGGTCGAACAGGTCGACAACCCGTCCCGGCTACCTGATGCGGGCGCGGTGGAGGAGATGCGCGAGCCCATCGCTGCCGTCCACATCCTCGTACCCCAGGACTATCTCGGTAGCGTCATCGGCCTGTGTGTAGAGCGGCGTGGGGTGCAGAAAGACATGGTGTTCGGAGCGGGCCAGGTGTCGCTTACCTACGAACTGCCGCTGAGCGAGGTCGTGATGGACTTCTTCGACCGGCTGAAATCGGTCAGCCGGGGGTATGCATCGCTCGACTACGGCTTTGTGCGATTCGAGCGGAGTGATCTCGTCAAGTTGGACATCCTGATCAATGGTGATCGCGTGGACGCACTGGCCATGATCGTGCACCGGGATCAGGCGCAGTATCGGGGCCGACAACTCGCGGAGAAAATGAAGGAGCTGATTCCGCGGCAGATGTTCGATGTGGCGATCCAGGCAGTGATCGGCGGCCAGATCATCGCCCGGCAGACAGTCAAGGCCCTGCGCAAGAACGTCACCGCCAAGTGTTACGGCGGTGATATCACGCGCAAGAAGAAGCTTCTGGAGAAACAGAAGAAAGGCAAGAAACGAATGAAGCAGTTGGGACGCGTAGAGATCCCCCAGGAGGCGTTTCTCGCCGTTTTGAAGGTGGAACGCTGATGGATGTCGATTTTCCGCTGGTGCTCAGCTGGGCGGTGATTGTCACAGGGGCACTCTGGTTGGGCGATGTGGTGTTCTTCAAGCCGCGCCGGCAACGTGCTGCTGAAGCGTTCCGCGCGAGCAGTTCGAAGCGCGTCGATGAGGATGCGTTGGCGGGCGTGCTCAAAGAACCCGTGCTTGCGGAATACGCGCGTTCGTTCTTCCCGGTGCTGCTGCTGGTGCTGCTGTTGCGGAGTTTTCTAATCGAACCGTATCAGATTCCGTCGGAATCCATGGTTCCGACGCTCCAGGTTGGCGATTTCATTCTGGTGAACAAATTTGCGTATGGTATTCGCTTACCGGTGCTGGGCACCAAGCTCTTCGATGTCGGGGAACCCCAACGCGGTGATGTCATGGTGTTCGTCCCACCCCATGAGCCGCGCTACTTCATCAAGCGGGTGATCGGCGTTCCGGGAGACCACATCCGGTATCAGAACAAAGTGTTGACTATCAACGGTGAGCGCGTGGCGCAGGAATTCGTGGATCAGGTCACGGTTGGGGTGCGACCTCAGTATCGAATCTACGATGAGCAGTTAGGCGACGGCGGACACCAGATATATCGTTACCCCACGCTGCGGGAACGTCCGGGTGAATGGACTGTGCCGGAGGGGCACTACTTCATGATGGGTGATAATCGCGGCAAGAGTCTTGATAGCCGGCGCTGGGGTTTCGCTGAAGACGCCAAGGTTGTTGGCAAGGCGTTTGCGATCTGGGTGCACAAAGACCCGGGTCTGAACTGGCCGACGTTCCGGCGCAACGGCCTGATCAACTGATTGGAGCGCACCATGAGCACGCAACGAAACATGATGTCCGGGCCGCGCCGACAACGTGGCATGGCCATGATCCAATGGATGCTTCTGGTCCTGATTGTGGGTGGCACTGCGACGGTGGCGATCCGCACCATACCGCACTACATCGACTTCTATACGATGGTCTCGGTGGTGGAGGCTCTGCCTAAGAACCAGGTGCACGTAATGAGCAAGCAGAAGATTCGCGACTCATTGCGCAAACGGTTCAAAATCAACAATATCCGGGATGTCGACATTGCGAAGGTCGTAGGCATCGAGCGCAAGCGCGGCGCAACGGCCCTGACCCTCGACTATGAGGTTCGTGAGCACCTGTTCTACAACATTGACCTGATCATGTCGTTCAGCAAGCGCTTCGATTACAGCTGACGGGTAACGTGCTAGGCTGCGCCGATTGTATTACCCGGCGCAAGCCCCGCTGCAATGCGTCCGCAGTCGTCTGACGTAAACCTCGATAAACTTGAATTTGGGCTCGGTTATGAGTTCGCGGACAAGGCGCTCCTGGTGCTCGCCTTGACCCACCGGGGTGTGTCAGGCGTCAACAATGAACGCCTCGAATTCCTCGGCGATGCTGCCTTGGGTCTGGCAGTCGCGGAGTTACTCTACCAACGCTATCCCGACGTGCAGGAACATCATCTGTCGTTAATGCGCGCGAACGTCGTAAATCGTGAAGCGCTCGCAACTGTAGCCCGGGAGATTCATCTGGGTGACCACCTGCGGCTTGGCCAGGGCGAACTGCGCAGCGGCGGTTTTCGCAGAGATTCCATCCTGTCGGACGCGCTCGAGGCCATCCTTGGAGCCGTGCTCATCGATCGTGGTATGGACGCTGTTCGTGAACTCGTCGTGCGGCTGCTGGGGGGCCGATTGGACGATGATGCATTGACCCGCAAGGATCCGAAAACGCGGCTGCAGGAACTGATGCAGGCGCGCCGAATGCCGCTTCCGGACTATCGCATCAAAACCCAGGACGGCGCGGCCCATGAACCCGTGTTCCTGGTCGAATGCAGGCTTGCGGAACTGGATGTTGCTGTCGAAGCCCGTGCCGGCAATCGGCGCGATGCAGAGAAAGCAGCCGCCCAGCGAGCACTCGATTTACTGGAACAACAGCCTTGAGCGACTGGAACAACAGCCTTGAGCGACTGCAAAATAGCCTTGAGCGACTGGAAGAACAACCTTGAGTGACGCCACTCGTTGCGGCTACGTTGCGCTGGTTGGCCGCCCAAACGTCGGCAAGTCCACGCTGCTGAACCACCTGCTCGGGCGCAAGCTGAGCATCACGTCGCGCAAGCCCCAGACGACCCGTCACAACCTGCTCGGGGTGATGACCGACCGGCGGGACCAGGTGATTTTCGTCGATACTCCCGGTATCCATCCGACCGGACAGCGAGCGATGAATCGTTACATGGTTCGCTCGGCAACGTCGGTGCTATCGGACGTCGACATCGTCGTCATGGTCGTCGAACGCGCGCGTTGGACTTCCGAAGACGACCTGGTGCTGAGCCACGTGGCGCGCGCGCGGGCCCCGAAAATCTGCGCCATCAACAAAATCGATCAACTCAAGGGTCGCACGGAACTGTTGCCACAGATGGAGAAGCTTGGTGCGCGCAATGTGTTCGATGAGATCATTCCGATCTCGGCGCTGCGCAACGACGGGCTCGATCGAGTCTGGCAGGAAGTGGTCCGGCGACTACCCGAGGGGCCGCACCTGTTCCCGGCCGATCAGGTCACGGATAAGTCCGAGCGTTTCATGGTGTCTGAGATCATTCGCGAGAAACTGATGCGGCGTCTGGGTGACGAACTGCCACACCGCATCACTGTGGTCATCGAGAATTACCAGACGTCGGATCGGCTGGTAGAGATCGACGCGAACATTTTTGTCGAGCGGGACGGTCAGAAGGTGATCATCATTGGCCGCAAAGGCGCGCGTCTCAAGGCCATCGGTCAGGAGGCGAGACATGAAATCGAAGCGCTCGTGGGGACCAAGGTCATGCTCCGACTGTGGGTCAAGGTCAAGTCGGGCTGGACCAATGACGAGCGTTCGTTGCGTCGCCTGGGTTTCGAGTGACGAGTGTTCGCGTCGTTAGCCAGGACGCGTTCGTCCTGCACGTTCGGCCCTACCGTGAAACCAGTGCCATCGCCGAGCTGATGACGTTGGAACACGGTCGGGTGAGCGTGGTCGCGCGCGGCGTGCGCGGTCGGAAACGCAAGGGTGCCGAAACGCTGATGCCGTTCGCGCGATTGCTGGTTGGCTGGGCGGGACGCGGACAGTTGCGCACGTTGACGTCGTTTGAACCGATCGAACACCACTGGCTGGTCGGTAAATCACTTTACGCCGGGCTGTACGTGAACGAGCTGATGCTGCGGTTGTTGCGTTCCGACGATCCGCATGCGGAGTTGTTCCACGGCTATGCGCTCACCGTCGGCGAGCTGGCGGGGGAGGCTCCGAGCGAGGCCCCGATCGCGGCTCCCGTTGATGTTCGGATCGAGAAGAAGTTGCGGCGTTTCGAGAAGCTGTTGTTGAAGGAATGCGGCTATGAACTGGTGTTCGATCGGGACGCGGACTCGGGTGAAAGGGTGAACGCGCAAGCGCGCTACTTTTTGGAACCCGATTTCGGATTTCGGCGAGTGTCGGCCGGCAGGGATACGGCGAGTGGTTATCGTGGTGCTGCATTGCTTGCGATAGCCGCGGACCAATTCGACGAGACCGAAGTCAGACAGGTCGCCAAGCGGATCATGCGTGAAGCACTCGCGCCGCATCTGGGCGATCGGCCCCTGCACAGCCGAGCGCTGTTTGGCGCGTCGCGATGAACCAGCCTGTCAAACAGCGCCTCACTTCGTCCAGCTCGTCCGACTCTGCGCCCAGAAAGGCGTCCAGAAAGGCGCCGAAGCTCGTTGAAGTGGATATCGTCGATATTGCGGAAGATGGCTTTGCTCAGGGAACGGCCGAAGGGCGCCAGATACGCGTCAAAGGGGCACTGCCTGGCGAACGTGTCGTTGCCCGGATCATCAAGCGGCGCAAAGGCATCTGGTGGGGGATTCCCGCAACGACTGCCGGCCGGGCAGCGACGACGTGCCCGGCATTCCATCACTGTGGTGGCTGTGCGATGCAGCAGTTGGATGCTCATGCCCAGTTGGAACATAAGCAGAGTCTGGTCTTAGAGGCCCTGCAGGCTCGTGGTGTGCAACCGGAGCGCATCGCATCCCCGGTTCACGGACCGCGGCTGCTCTACCGTCGCAAGGCGCGTCTTGGCGGACGATACCTTGCTGATAAGCAGGAATTCCTGCTCGGGTTTCGAGAGAGCTTCGGCAGTCGGGTTGCGCGGCTGGATACCTGCCCCGTGCTCGCTGAGCCGTTCAGCACGCGATTTTCGGAGTTGAAGAATCTCCTGGGCGCAATGCCGGCGCGTGCGCGCTTGCCACAAATCGAAATCGTCTCAGGTAGTGACGGCGCGAGCCTGGCGCTACGCCATCTCATTGCGCTATCGCAACGGGATCTGGAACTGCTCGGCGCATTTGAACGAGCCAGTGGCATCCAGGTACTTTTGCAGAGCGGGGGCTACGATACGTTGGTACGGCTCGACGGAGCACCCGAGCGGCCACTGAGCTATCGCCTGGACGAATTCGGGGTCTGCCTATCGTTTCAGATCGGCGATTTCATCCAGGTGAACGAACGAGTGAACGAACGGCTTGTCGCGGCCGCATTGGCGATGCTCAAACCAGCCCCGGGTGAACGCGTGCTGGACCTGTTCTGCGGTCTCGGTAACTTCACACTACCAATCGCGCGGCACGGTGCGGATGTCGTGGGCATCGAAGGTTCCGAGCAAATGGTCGCCCGGGCCGTCGCTAACGCCCAGCGTAATCGCCTGGGCCACCGGTTGCGGTTCCTGAGCACGGATCTTTACGATCGGGCGGAGCCCGGTGCAACCTGGCATGAGAAATTCGACAAGGTGCTCGTCGATCCGCCCCGCAGTGGTTGTGGACCCGCACTCGCGTTGCTCACCGCCCCAGGAGTTGGCCGTGTGGTCTATGTCTCGTGCCATCCGGAAAGCTTCGCCGCGGACGCTGCCCGCCTGCGGGCGCGGGGTTTCGATCTGAAACGACTCGGGCTTTTTGATATGTTCCCGCACACGGCGCACGTCGAGACGCTGGCGGTGTTCGAGCGGCGCTGATACCGGCGCGGTCGTTGTGCGCGGGTCGGTTCAATCGTTGCAACTCTAGTACGAAAACAGCAGTACATGGTCAAAATCAACGAAGACCTCGCCAGGGCCGCGGACGGACGCTTCGATGTATCGGCGTGCGTTCGCGGGCTCGTAGATCGAGATCGGAGGCTCGATCCGAATCGATTGAACGCAGCGTGCCGTTTTGTCGAAGGGTTGCCGCAACAAGACCAGGTGCTGCTGGCGATTGGTCTCGAATTTGCCCACCTTCTGGTAGACCTCGATCTCGATACCGATGCGGTCTGCGCGGGTATCACCTATCGTTGTTTTAGAGGCAGACACGCCAGCTACGAGGCCCTGGCCCAGGCCGTTGGCGATGTGTCTGCGGCACTGGTCGCGGATGTCGAGCGAATGGCGTCTGTCAGTTTGCTCGAACTTTCCAACACGCCGTTGCTGAGCACGGAATCGCGGGATCAGGTCGACAACGTCCGCAAGATGCTGGTCGCGTTGATCGACGACGTGCGCGTGGCCATCGTAAAGCTTGCCGAGCGCATCATTGCGCTGCGCCGCGCCAAGCTTATGCCTGCATCGCGCCAGCAACGCCTGGCCCGTGAGGTGCTGGAGGTGTTTTCGCCGTTGGCCAACCGGTTGGGCATCTGGCGATTGAAGTGGGAACTCGACGATCTTGCATTTCGCTATCTCGAGCCGGTCGCCTACCGGCAAATCGCCCGCAAATTCGATGGTCGCAGAGTTGAGCGTGAACGTCAGATCGGCACCATTGAACAGTCGTTGGCGCGTGCGCTGGCCGCTGAAGGAATCGACGTCGAGGTGGTGGGGCGCGCGAAGCATATCTACAGCATCTGGCGAAAGATGCACACCAAACAAGTGGATTTTGCTGAGATCCACGACGTGCGAGCTGTCCGCGTGCTCGTGGACAGCACTCGTGCATGCTATGCGGCACTGGGTGTCATTCACGCGAACTGGCGGCACATTCCCAGCGAGTTTGACGATTACGTCGCCAATCCGAAGGACAACGGCTACCGCTCAATCCACACAGCGGTGATGGGCCCTGACGGCAACACCCTGGAGGTACAGATTCGCACGCACGAAATGCATCGGGAAGCAGAACTTGGCGTATGCGCGCATTGGTCGTACAAGGATGAAAGTCAGCCCCACTCCAGCGATGTTGCCTACCGGGAGAAGCTGGATTGGCTGCGCCAGGTACTCGACTGGCATGAGGAGGTTGGCGGCTTCACAGCGGTGGGCGAGGAGTTGCGCGCCAACATCGAGCAGGATCGGATCTACGTGTTCACACCGGGCGGCCATGTCGTCGATCTTACGGCCGGTGCAACCCCGTTAGATTTCGCCTATCGAGTGCATACTGAGATCGGTCACCATTGTCTGGGTGCGCGCGTGAACGGCAACCTGGTGCCGCTGGCGACACCGCTGAGCACCGGGCAGAGCGTTGAGATCATCACCTCGGAAGACCAGCAACCGAGTCGCGATTGGCTGGATCCGAATCTGGGCTTCGTGAAATCAGCCCGGGCCAAGGCGAAGGTCCAGGGTTGGTTCAGAGCGCTCGACGCGAGCCAGAACATCGCCGCCGGAAAGACGCTGTTGGAGCGCGAGCTGGAGCGCCTCGCCATTCGCGCCGATCTTCAGCGTGTCACCGAACGACTCGGGTACGATGATGCGAGCGACCTATACTATGGGCTGGGCATTGGCGAGTTGAGCGTGTTTGATATCCTTGCCGTGGTTGATGATCTACCTGCGGAACAGCTCGATCTGCTAGCAAGTGGACCGTCGATCTCCGAGGAAGCCAGTCGCACGGGTGGAACGCTCAGCAGACGCAAATTCCGGTTGGAGATACGAGGCTATGATCGTGCAGGCCTGCTGCACGACATCACCGCGGTGCTGCTCGCCGATCGAGTGTCCATGGGCTCGATGGAGGCGACATCGGATCCAGGCGACAACATGGCGCGCATTGCCTTTGATCTGGAAACCGAAGGGCTGCCGGGACTCGCGCGAATCGTGGACCGGGTGCGGCAAGTCGCGGGAATCGTCGACGCGCGGCGCATAGGCTAGTGTTGGAAAACGCGCTGCTGGTGTGAGCCAGGAACGTTCAATTGATGCACGAATCAGGAGTTGTCGAATGCGAGTAATTCTGCTGGGTCCGCCCGGTGCGGGAAAAGGGACCCAGGCTCAGTTCATCTGCGATGAATATCAGATCCCGCAGATCTCAACGGGCGACATGCTCAGAGCAGCCGTGCGGGCCGGGACATCACTCGGCACTCGGGTACAACAGGTCATGGACAGCGGTGACTTGGTATCGGATGAGATCATCATCGCACTGGTAAAGGATCGAATTACGCAGCCGGACTGCACGAATGGGTTTCTGTTTGATGGTTTTCCCCGGACCATCGTGCAGGCGCAATCGCTTGCGGAAGCCGAAATCGACCTCGATTGCGTTCTCGAAATCGCTGTCCCTGACGAGGAGATCGTTCGTCGCCTGAGCGGGCGCAGGATTCACGAAGCGTCCGGCCGCGTCTACCACGTGGTGTTCAACCCGCCCCGTCGAGCGGAAATCGATGATGAGTCAGGCGACGCGCTGATTCAACGTGAGGACGACAAGGAAGAGACCGTCAGGCAGCGGCTCACCGTGTACCACGCGCAGACCTATCCGCTGGTCGAGTTCTACCGACAGGGGTCACACAGCAATCCCGTCAAGTACCACGAAGTCGACGGTCTGGGTGACGTCGATGTCATTCGCGCTGCGGTGCTAAAAGCGTTGGCGTCGTAACCCAACGAGTATACCGAGTGGCGAATTCAGGGCTGATACGCTGTTCCGGCCCTCGAGTGGCGTCTGTAAACGCTCAGCCGAACGACGCGAATTACGCTGGTATTTGTGTGGAGATCAAATATCATTCGCACGGAGTTCAACTCACTAAACGCGTTTGCCCAGGAGACCAGTATGGCCAGAGCGAAGAAAGCAGCGGCAAAGAAAACAGCAGTAAGAAAAACAACAGCTAAGAAAGCTGCGACGAAGTCCGCAAAGAAGTCGCCTGCAAAACGGACGGCGGCTAGGAAGTCCCCTGCAAAGAGAAAACCAGGGAAAGCGGTGGCGAAGAAACAAGCTGCAAAGAAGTCGCGGCGGAAAACCACTGCAAAGAAAGCCGCGGTCAGAAAAATCCCTGCTAAGAAAGCCCCTGCGAAGAGAAAGGCCAGGAGAGCTTCAGTTCCCGCGCGCAAGGCCACGGCTAAACAGGCCGTGATTTCCGCGTTCCAACGTGCTGAAGAGGCAGCGATCAAGGTTGGCGCTCGCTTGAAAGCCGAACGCAAAACGTTGAAATCCGCACAACGAGCAGCACGCGTCGCGCGTAACAAAGCGCTCCGCAGCAAGAAGGCGATGGACAAGAATGCCGCGAAGCGCGCTCGGGCCGCAGTAAAGCGCATCGATGCCCGGTTGACGAGGATTCGGACGCAGGTGCGTTCGGTAAAATCCCAATTGATATCCGCGCAAGGAAACGAGCGGCTGAAGGCGCGTATCGCCTCGATCAAATCGACGCTGGATGCTCAGAACAAAGCCGGAATGGCGGCTATCGAGGGGAAAGTCGAGGCTGCCATGGAACGACTGGCATCATCCAAGCGCGTTGCACACGTAAAGGCGGAGATGGTCCGCGCGAAAAAACGGGCGCGCGTCGCGCTGGCGAAGATCAAAGCCAACGAAAAAGCACACGCGGCGGCACGCGCGGCCGCAGGACGCGCTGCGGCGCGCAAAGCAAGTTAGTCGAGCAGTCCGAAGAAAGGCAACACCTGAACGGATGCGCCGGGCATCAGGTCGCCTTCAGTCATCGGGACCTCGATGAGGCAGTTTGCGTTTCGGAAGCTGCCCAGTCGGTTCGATCCCTGGTCGCCGGTGCTGGTCACCGTGGCACCGTCGTGGTGCATCGCGAGAATTCCGCGTTGATACTCGGCGCGCCCTGCCGAATGCTGGATGGGAGATTGCAGGCGGGCGGCAAGCCGTAGGATCGGCTGGGGGTGGGTTCCCGAGAGCGACTGCAGTGCGGGCTTTACTATCAGAAGAAAAGTGACGATCGTCGAAACCGGGTTGCCAGGCAGGCCGAAGAATGCGGCATCGCCAATATTTCCATAGGCCATGGGTTTCCCGGGCTTCAGCGCAAGCTTCCAGAATTCCAGCTTACCGATTGATTCGACCACCGCTTTGACGTGATCCGTGTCGCCCACCGAAATGCCGCCGGATGTCAGAATTACGTCGCTGCGTTGGGCTGCGGCAGCCAGTGCGGTGCGCAGGGTATCCGGGTCGTCCGGAAGAATCCCCAGGTCCTGGATTGCAACGGGCAGGTCAGACATCAACTCGGTGAGGACATGTCGATTGGACTCGTAGATCTGGCCGTATGCGAGTGGCTGGCCTGGTTCAATCAATTCGTCACCGGTCGCGAAAATGCTAACGCGCAGTCTGGGGACGACGGCCAGCTCCTGAATGCCGCACGCGCTCAACCAGGCTTGCTGAAACGGTCCCAACGGCTCTCCGCGCGGAATCAGCAACTGGCCTTCGTGGACATCGTTGCCGATCGCACGAATATGCTGGTCCAGCGTCGGCGATTGGGTCGTGAGCAGCCGGTCCGTCTCAGTGTAGGTATCCTCTTGTAGGATGATCGCATCGGCGCCTTCGGGTACCGCGGCACCGGTGAAGATGCGAATGGCGCCGTTCGGCGGTAGCGGCCCCTCGGCGGGTGCACCGGCCAGGCTCGCGCCCTGAACGTCGAGCGGGTAGGGCGGATCGCCCGAGAAGTCCGCCGTACGCACGGCATAGCCGTCCATGGCCGATGAAGTGAACGGTGGCAGGCTCACCGGCGCTGCCACATCGTCTGCGGTCACCCGGTTGCGGGTGGCGTGCAGAGCGATCATTTCGCTGTCGCCGCGTGGCCGCTCGAGGCGATCCAGCAGCAGGTTCAGCGCTGTGTCGAGATCGAGTAACTGTTGCACGGTATCATTGGCTCATGGCTGTTCTGCTGGGCATCGAAACCTCCACCGACGCGTGTTCGGTTGCAATCAGCGTGGATGGTCATCTCGAGGAGGACCATCGTATTGTACCGCGACAGCACAATGCGCTGCTTCTGGAATGCATCGACGGGCTGGTCCGGCGGCTGAACATACAACTCACAGATCTCGACGCGCTGGCCTTTGGCCGCGGTCCGGGATCATTCACGGGCCTGCGGATTGCGGCCGGCGTGGTCCAGGGGCTTGCCCTGGCACGGGCATTGCCCGTGATCTGCATATCGACCTTGCAGACAATCGCCGCCAGCGCGGCGCGCTTACGACCGCAGGCGGGCGGGTATGTCTGCGTGCTGCGAGCTCGCCAGGGCGAGCTGTACGTTGGTTCGTACGCCGCCGCAGTTGCCGGCGCGCGCGGCCCGGCGGAATCTCAACCCGACATGCTGGTTCGGGAGGAAGACTTTCAGCTTCCTGATGCAGCGCGAGCGGATTGGGTTCTCGTTGGCTCCTCGGAGGTTCTGAACGAGCTGCCGGGACGTATCAGTGTTGGTTTTGAAGATACCGTTGATGCCGACCCGCATGCCAGTGCGCTGCTCGAGATTGCACTGCCCCGATGGATGGACGGCGAGGGAGTGTCCGCCGAAAACGCGTTGCCGGTCTACCTGCAGACACAATTGCCCTGGCGCAAGACTCATGACTGAGGTTGAGTCGGGGCGCTTCCATCTCGAGCGGGAGACCTCTGGGTTGAAACTTCACAAGTCTGGGGAGAAGGGAGGGGTCGGGCTTTCCGAGCACGATCTGCGGCGTCGTCTACGGCAGGGAAAGCGCCTGCTTCTGGCGCGCGCATGTGCCGCGGGACCGGGCATTTCGGTGCTCGATGCAACCGCGGGATTCGGTCTGGATGGGTTGACGCTCAGTGCCCTGGGTTGTTCCGTGACCCTGTGCGAGCGGCATCCAATGGTGTATGCACTGCTCGAGGACGGAGCCCACCGGCTCGGCTCGGGCGCACTGGCCCGAGGCGACATCAAACTGATCCAGGCAGACGCGCTCGACGTACTGCGCGGTCCCGACCGCTATGATGTTGTTTACCTCGATCCAATGTTCTCGCGCCGCGCCAAGACTGCGCTACCAAACAAGCGAGCCCGCTACCTTGCCGACCTGCTTGGCCGGGAAGACGAATTGCTCACCGAACTGGTCACTCGAGCGCGATGTTGTGCGCGCCGCCGGGTCGTTATAAAGCGGCGGCGCCTCGATCCCGACCTCGGGTCACCGACCTTTGCATTGCATGGGCGGGCGGTCCGGTTCGACGTGTATCAGGCGACGCTCTGAAGTGCATCCATCTTGAGGTGAGCGCGCAACACCGCGTGCCTGAACTCGGGCGTGAGGACGGTGCTGGCGGCCCGTACGACTTCGCTCACCAGCGGCGTGAAGCTGATCTTGCCGTGCGCGTCGCGGGCAATCGCCCCCTGCGCGAGCAGGCTGTCCACAAACCCGTGGAACAACTGCGGATCGAAGAATTCCGGCGAGTTCAAGCCGTGAAATCGTGACATCTGCTCGGCGACGTGCTGACAGCGGTCTTCGAGGGTCGGTTGATCGAGCTGGTTCTGCCCGGCGTGCTTGAGCAGCGCGATGACGATGAAGAACCGTTCCAGCGTCTGCATGACGATGCCGGCGAGCAACCGGAGGCGAAAGTTGTCCACCGAATCCCCTGCCGGTGGGGCAGTGCTGTCGGCCGTGAGTTTCAGCAGGCCCTGCGCTCCCATTCGGGCCAGCCACGCTTCGAGGGTTTCGTTGATGGACTCGGGCGCGGCGATGTACAGTTCGCTGCAAAGATACGGGTAGATGGTGCGAACCATTTCCCGCAGTTTTCCGAGTGCGATTCGGCGACGACGATTGACGATCAGACACGCGACCAGCGACGGCAGCGCAAGCGTGTGCATGACGTTGTTCCGGTACCATGTCATCAGCGCCGCGCTGGAAGGATCGTGACTCAGGACATCGCCAAACGCATGCGTCTCGCGTGTCAGAAGGTTCAGCGACTCGGCCTGGGCAATGACTTCCTTGCCCGACAGCGGCGTTATGGTGATTGCCGAGCGCTGCTCGCGAAGCATGGCGGTGTAGCATTCGATCTGCTGAATCAGGGCGGCCTCGTCGATTGCGAGCTTGGGCGTGCATAACGTCACCAGGGCAACCAGATTGATCGGGTTCACGCTCGCGTAGCAGTTGATTCGCTGCAGCAGCAGGTTGCCTAGCTCACTGACGCGTTGCGGGCTCGGGTCGACCGTGAGGTCGAGTTGCTCGTCCAGCACCACGGGTTCGCCGAAATTCACCGTGACTTTGCCGAACGATTGGCGAATCAAACGCATCGATTTAAGCACGTCGGATGCGCTTTCCTTTTTCTTTTCACTGCCGCGCAGCTCCTTCTGGTAGCTGCCTGCTTCGATCAGCTTTTCGTAGCCGACATAGACCGGCACGAACGCGATGGGTCGATCCATACCTCGGTGCTGGCTTTCGAGGGTTGCCCGCAGCAAGCCCGTTTTCGGCCTCAGCAGTCGACCGGTTCTCGAGCGTCCGCCTTCGATGAAGTACTCGATCGGGGAGCCTCGTTGCAGCATCTGAAACACGTACTCCGAGAACACCGCGCTGTACAGCGGGTCGTCGCGGAAGCTTCGACGCATGAAGAATGCGCCGCCGCGCCGCAGGACTCCGCCGATGACCGGCATGTCGAGGTTGTCGCCGGCCGCCACGTGGGGAATCATCAGGCCTCGCTCGTACAGAATGTAGGAAACCAACAGATAGTCGACATGGCTGCGATGGCAAGGCACGTAGACCAGCGTGTAGCGCTCTGCGAACGCCTGGAGTCGGTCGACACCGGTCGTTTCGACGCCGTCGTAGATACGGTTCCAGAACCATCTGAGCAGCCGATCCAGAAAGCGCACGGTGACATTGGACATGTCGGAGACGATCTTGGTTGCATCACGCCGTGCGCTGTTCCTGACCTTGCGTGCCGAGCGATTGCTGCGCGCCGCCTCTGCATCGATTGCCGCTCTGACGGCGCGGCTGTTGACGATCCGATTGATCAACGTGGTTCGGTGCGACAGGTTGGGACCGAGCATGGCCGAGCGTTGGTTCTTGTGTTGGACGCGCATCAAGCGTGCAATTCTGCGTGCAATTCGATTGTCGCTGGACTGCTCATCGACGGTGTCCGCAAGGGCTACCGGAGTGCCGAACTGAACACGAATGTGCCGGCGGTTGAACAGCAGCATGGTCAGGCGCCGGAACCGTGACGTAAAACGCCAGTTCTCGGATAGCAGCACCCGAAACAGTGCTCGCTCCTTTGCGGGCGCCCGGCTCCAGAACACGGTCACAGGGATCAGTTCGAGATCCAGATCGCGCAGCTCGTGCATGTTCGCTTCGAGGGAGCGAACCCGTTCGGCGTAGCTGCGGATCAGGTTGCGTCGCAACAGGCGCCGCGAACCGCGGCTGAGAAACAGGTAGCGTCTGCGCGTTGGGCAATCGGGAATGGGATCACCGGGTGGCGTCAACCCTTCGCGTCGGGCGACAAGGTCCAGCATCGCCAGGTCGGCGTCCGACCGGTCTGCCAGCACGTAGCAGACGCGTGCGTTGTCGATCTTCTCAGCACCGTGTACGGAGGGCTTGGTGATCCACCCGAGCACGGTCCGCAGCGTGCTGATCCAGAGAGTTCTCAGGTGGTCGGACATAGCAGATCGTGAGCGGCGCGCTTACTCCAGGCGCCCATCGTAAATCGTTTCAAGAGGGGGTTGGACGGGATTTTCCGTATCCAGTGTCCGCGACTGAATCTCGATGTCCCAGATGCCCTTGTATTTGCGTCCTGTGGTGTCGGCCACATCGGTCGCGTCGCGCAGTATCGTGGGCCGGAGGAACACCAGCAAGCTTCGTTTCTCGCGGGTCTCTTCGTCGACCCGAAACAACCGGCCAAGCCACGGGATGTCGCCCAGCAGCGGCACTTTGCGTTCCGAGACGCTGATGTCGTCTTGAATCAACCCGCCGAGTACGATGGTCTGCCCGTCTTCGGCGAGAATGGTGGTATCGATCGTGCGCTTGTTGGTGATGATGTCGGATGCGCCGGAGTCGACCAGCAGCGACGCCAGAATGACGCTGGAGACTTCCTGGGAAACCTCGAGCCGCACCGAGGTGCCATCGTGTATGTGTGGCGTTACGATCAGGGTGATGCCTACATCCTCGCGCTGGATCGTCTGAAACGGGTTGTTGGCGCCGTCGGCTGTCGTGGTGAACGATCCGGTTCGAAACGGCACTTCCTGGCCTACCAGGATTTTTGCCTCCTCGTTGTCCAAGGTGAGGATGCTGGGTGTCGAGAGCAGATTGGCGGCACTGCTCGACGCAATCGCCTGCAGGATTACCGCGAACGAGAAGCCGTCGGGGTCGAGCTTGCCGACGCCGAGAGTCGGTTTGATCGCTGCGGCCAGGGCGGCCGCCGGGTCAAATTCGGTATCGCCGTCGCCGGGCCCGAGCGCGCCCAGAATCTGAGCTAGCGTCGGGCTCAAGGCGGAATTGAAGAACGGTACTGACGAACTGCCGCGGTCGATCCCGGCCATGTCCACGCCGAGCTCGAAGTCGGCATCCAGCGAAATCTCCACGATCGCCGCCTCGATAAGTACCTGGGTGCGCCGTACGTCCAGTTTCTCGACGATGCTCATTATTTCAGACATGGTGGTCGGATCGGACTTGACCACCAGGGCGTTCAGGTCTTCGTCCGCCTGAATCTTGATGTTCTGTGCGGCGGCCGACCCCTCTGTCTGGTTGCCAGAGACGAGCTGCGTGAGGATCTGCGCAACGCTGGCGGCGTCCGCATGCGCCAGATAGATAACCTGGGTCGTGCCACCGCTGGTGGCCGGCTGGTCGAGCATCGAGATGAGATGCCTGACTTGGGCGATGGGCCGCGACTTGCCGCGCAGCACGATACTGTTGTTGCGTTCGTTGGCAATGATCTGAATGCTCTGGGGTCCCTTGGCGTTGCGACCGAGTTCGTCCGGCGCGAGCTTCTCCAACAGCTCGACAACGGTCCCAACCCAGGCTTCTTTGAGTGGCACCACCACGATTTGTTCTTCATCCGCGACATCGATACGGGCAATGATTTGCATCAGTCGAACGATGTTTGCGGCATGGTCGCTGATGATCACCACGTTGGGTTGCGTGACCGCGGCGATATGACCGTATTGCGGAATCATCGGACGCAACGTCTTCACCAGTTCAGCGGACTCCACGTACTGGGCGGCGATGACCCGGGTCACGAGTTGCTCACCGCTGATCTCCGCAGCGGAGTCGAGTGGGCTACCGCTCTGCTTCGCCAGCGTCTGCTGCTGAATTCGAACGACGTCACCGGCTTCAATGGCGGCGAAACCGTGCACGCGCAGCACTGAGAGAAACAATTCGTAGATTCCGGCTTCGTCCAGGCTGGCGTTGGAAATGACGGTGACCTTGCCTTTGACGCGCGGATCGACCACGAACGTGCGCCCTGTAATCGCGGCGATCTGGGCGACGAACTCCTGAATATCCGCATTTTTCAGATTGATCTTCCAGGATTGGGCGTCGGCGGCCAGCGCGTTCGACCCGCCGAGCATCAAGGTCACCAGTAATGTCAGCAGGGGTGCGAATCGCGTAGGTGGGCAGCTTCTCATGTCGGCGCGTGTTGTTACTTCTGGTCCGATCAACGCAATAATCCGCTCAACGCAAGGATGCAGTGACGAAGAACCTTCGATCGCCGCGTTGCACTTCCAAGCGCGCCGATCCTTGCGCCATGATGTTGTCTATCTGCATCTGATCCTGGGCAACGTTGCCAACCGGATTGCCGTTCACCGACAGTATGATGTCGCCCGCCTGCAGCCCGGTCTGGCTGAGATAAGGTGATTGTGCCAGGTTCCCAAGCCGATATCCCTCTGCGGCTCCGCTTGAAATGGGCTGCAGGCCGAGGTTGTTGAGCGTCCCTTCGGGATCACTCTGGAGCCGGTCGCGATAGTCGGCCACGACTTCGTCGAGGGAGCGGTCGGACGTGGCGCCGGGAGATTGCACACCGGCGGAAGCGCGTTGCCTCGGATTGGCGCCGCGTGGGTCGCCTGATTGGCCCGGCGAGAGCGGGCCGCTCGATGCGGCCGCCGCGACCGGACTGTCGTTCGTGAGCAGCGGTGTCTCTTCGCTGAAGCGCAACGTTTCGTAGTTGGCCCCGCGTCGAAACACAATGCGGTCCTGGAATACTTCCGTAAGCACCGCGTTGCCCGGCATGGATTCGCCGATCACGTACAATTCGCCGGGACGGCCCTGCTCGGCGACGATCGCTGCCGATTGATCGGCGTTGTCGGCGCGAAATACCCCTTCCAGTGTCAATCGCAGGCGCGTATCCGGGGGGTTGTCGTCGGCTACGGTTCGCGCGGCGCCGGCACCCGCATCACCGAACAGATTGCTTTCGATGATTTCGCTGATGGACATTGGTGCCTGGCGGTTCTGGCCGATAGCCGAGCGTGGGGCGTCGCCGATGGGTTGCAGATGGGGATCGGAAAGGAAATACCAGCCCGATTGAGCGAGGCTGTAGGCGATGCCGATGACGATGAGTAGCTTTGCCGGCTCGGCGAGTTTGAGGGCGACGCGTTGCACTGATTCCACTGCCCAACGGTTGGAAGCCGATATTAGAACAGTTTCTCCTGCACCTCCATAATCACGGCTTGCGGCGGTTGGCTGCCCGACCAGGGTTGTCCGACGAGTTCCAGAAACCTGACGGTTACGCCAATGCTGACCCAGCCGTCCGGTTGCACGCTCGCCAGCAGCAGAGGCGTGTCGTCGCCCTCGGCGTAGACCGTTGCGCTGGGTCCTGTGGCCGGTGATTCCAGATACGCAATCAGCTGCGGCAGGGTGGCCTGGCGCGACATCGTTCCGAGACGGTAGGCGATGCTGCCTCCGCTCCAACGGATCTTTCCGGTGGCGCGGGGCGTGCCGCCATGCGGCGCCACAAGATTTATGGTTTCGGGGATGTCGAACTCGCCGGATATGGAAATGTCGTAACGCGCCAACAGATCCGTCAGTAACGCGGCACTCATCTCACCGTTGAGGGTTGCATCTGCGCTGCTCGTGGAGGCAGACCCCACACCAGTGAATGAGTGCGTGGAACCGTCGAGTGCGTAGCCGAAGCCAATCCGCAAACGCAACAGGTCTTGAGGGCGGTACGACCAGCTCAGCCGTCCGAGTTCGTTGCCGTGGTAAGCGAGGTCGACCGCGCCGCGCCACAGCGAACCCGACGGTCGACCGACGAATACGTTGGGGATGCGTTGCAGCGCGGAACTGATTGGCGTGGGCGGAGCGAACAGCACCAGGCAGGCGATGAACGTCGCGATTCCGATGAGCGTGTAGCGAAGCGTTTTCGTCATCCTACGCGGTAGGCTATTGGGCGTTTGCGGACAACAATCGATGCAGCAGCTCCACATAGATGTCCGTGAGCAGCTCCAGGTCTTCGATCACGACCTGTTCGTCAATCTTGTGAATCGTTGCGTTCACGGGACCGAGTTCCACCACCGATGTGCCGGTGGGTGCAATGAAACGGCCGTCCGATGTGCCCCCCGAGGTCGACAACTCGGGTGTTCGTCCCGTGACTGCGGCTACGCTCTGGGTGACCGCATCGGTGAGCGTGCCCGCCTCGGTTATGAAGGGCATCCCCGACAGGCGCCATTCGAGCCGGTGGTTCAGTCCGGCTTCGTCCAGCGCCTCGATCACGGCGCGCTGCAGCGTTTCCTGGGTCTGCTCGGAGTTGAACCGGAAGTTGAACATCACCGTCAGCTCGTCGGGAATGACATTCTCGGCGCCGGTTCCCGCGTTGATGTTGGAGATCTGAAACGACGTCGCCGGAAAGTAGTCGTTGCCCTCATCCCAGCTGCGCTTGCACAGCGCCTCGAGAACTGCCAGCGCCGCGTGAATCGGATTGTCGGCCAGTTCCGGGTACGCCACATGACCCTGGACGCCGATAATCCGGAGCGTGCCGTTCAGCGAGCCACGTCGGCCGTTGCGTACCACATCGCCGAGTGTTGCCGTCGAGGACGGCTCACCCACCAGGCACCAGTCGATCGCGACATCCTCCCGGGCGAGATACTCCATCACTTGCCGGGTGCCGTCGACGGCGGGGCCCTCCTCGTCACTGGTGATCAGAAACCCGATGGAGCCGGCCGGTTGCCGCTCGGCGCGCAGGAACCGCTCCGTGGCAATGATCATTGCGGCCAGGCTGCCCTTCATGTCGGCGGCCCCGCGGCCGAACAGCACTCCATCGATCTCTGTAGGTTCGAATGGCGGGCTGCGCCATTTCGATTCCGGCCCGGGCGGCACGACATCGGTGTGACCGGCGAACACGAACAACGGAGCGAGGCTGCCGCGGCGCGCCCAGAAATTCCTCACGGCACCGACGTCGATTCGGGTCACCTCGAACTCGAGTGTTTCCAGGGACGCAATCATCAGGTCCTGGCAACCTTCGTCGGCGGGCGTTATCGAGGGCCGCTCGATCAGCTTTCGGGTCAGCTCGACGACAGCGCTCACTAGTTGTGCGCGTGAAGCTGTTCGTTCAGCTGAATCGCGGAGCGGTTGGTGCGGCACTCGACGGTTCCCGTGCGTGCGTTGCGAATGAACAGCAGGTCGGATTCACCGGCCAGTTCCCGCGCTTTGACGACTCGCACCGATTCTCTGGCGTCATCGAGCAGTTCGACGGGCGTTCCAGCAGTGATGTACAACCCGGCTTCGATCGTACAGCGATCACCCAGCGGGATGCCGGTGCCCGCATTGGCGCCGATCAGACAATTCTCGCCGATGCTGATGGTGATGTTGCCGCCTCCGGAAAGCGTGCCCATCGTGCTGGCACTGCCGCCGAGGTCGGTTCCAGCACCCAGGATCACGCCTTGCGAGATTCGCCCCTCGATCATGTTGGGTCCGATGGCGCCCGCATTGAAGTTGACGAACCCCTCGTGCATGACCGTGGTTCCCTCGCCGAGGTACGCACCGAGCCGGATTCGTGAAGCGTCGGCAATGCGCACGCCGGACGGGATCACGTAGTCGGTCATGCGTGGAAACTTGTCCAGCGCGTGCAGGGTTATGGGCGCACGTTCGAGGCGCGCGCGCACCAGCCGCTCGTCGATATCTTCGATGCCGATGGGCCCCTGGCTGGTCCAAGCCACGTTTGGCAGAGCCGCAAAAATGCCGTCCAGGTTGAGGCTGTTGGGTAGCGCGAAACGGTGCGAAAGCAGGTGCAGTTTAAGGTAGGCCTCCGCGGTCGTTGCAATAGGCCGGTCCTCGTCGAGTTCGATCCAGCACAGCGGCCTGTCGGCTTGCGCAAGCGCCTGCGCCGCCGACCCCAGCCGCTCGTGACCGGCGTCGAGCAATGCGTCCGCCAGACTCGCTGCCTGCTCGGGGTCCAGCGCGTCCTCAGCAGGTCTCCAGGCCCCGAGCAGTTTGCTGAGACTGGCATCCAGATTTTTTGCGGGCGTCGGATAGTAGACATCGAGGACCTCGCCACGACTGCTGTAGGACGCAAGCCCGATGCCAAACGCAAACATGTTTTCAACCCCGCTGCCTGACCTGGCAACTTCTGACCTTACGGAGGGCGGCAAGCTTACACAGTTGCTAGAGTGCTGTCCCTCGGGAGAGCACAGGAAGCCTTTAGAGTGCTGTCCCTCGGGAGAGCACAGGAAGCCTTTAGAGTGCTGTCCCTCGGGACAGCACAGGATGCGTCATCAGGACGGACCGAAGCGCGCGTCCATGAAATCGACGATCCGGGCGGCGGCGTCCCGGCACTCATCCAGCGAAGCAACCAATGCCATCCGAACTCGATTGGCGCCGGGATTTGCACCGTTGCTGTCGCGCGCCAGAAAGCTGCCGGGTAGCACAGTGACGTTCTGCGCTTCGAACAGGGCGCGCGCAAAGTCCGGGTCGGGCTCGGGGGTGGGCGTCCAGTAGTAGAACCCTCCGGCGGGCACGTGCAACTCGAGGTGACGCGCCAGAATGGGAGTGATTGCCTCGAACTTCTCGCGATAGCGTGCGCGGTTCGCGGCGACGTGCTCTTCGTCGGCCCAGGCGGCGGCGCTTACGGTCTGAACGTGCTCGGGCATCGCACAGCCGTGGTAGGTGCGATAGCGGTAATAGGCGTCCATGAGTTCCGCGTCCCCTGCCACGAAGCCGGATCTCAGTCCCGGCAGGCTCGAGCGTTTGGAGAGGCTGTGAAACACGATACAGCGCCGGTAGTCGTTACGGCCCATCGAGGCGCAGGCTTCCAACAGCCCTGCGGGCGGATGCGCTTCGTCGTGGTAGATCTCGGAGTAGCATTCGTCTGCAGCGATGACGAAATCGTGTCGATCGGCCCGTTCGATCAGCGCGGTCAGAGCCGCGACGTCGAGAATGGCGCCGGTCGGATTGCCGGGCGAACAGATGTACACCAGTTCGCAGCCCTCCCACACTGATTCGGGAACACGCTGGAAATCCGGATTGAAGTTGGTTTCCTCGGTGCACGGCAAGTACACCGGCTGTGCGTTGCGGAGCATGGCCGCCCCTTCGTATATTTGGTAGCAAGGGTTGGGCATCAGGACGTTTGCGCTCCGACTGCCGCTCAGTACCGCCTGGCCGAAAGAAAACAGCGCCTCGCGCGTGCCGTTGACGGGCAGCACCTGACGCGCGGGGTTGAGCGAACCGGCTGCCAGGGAGAAACGTGACGTCAACCAGGTGGCGATTGTGGCTCGGAGCGCCTCCGCCCCGCGAGTCGCTGGATAGCTGCCGAGACTGGCGCGCAGGTTGTCCTGGTCGAGCAGCAGTTGTACCAGGAAATCGGGCGGAGCATGTTTGGGTTCGCCAATCGACAGCGCGATGGGCGGCCGATCCGCTGGGACGACGCCTTCTTTGAGATCGGCGAGGCGCTCGAACGGATACCTGTTCAACCGCTCGATGTTGGGGTTCACGGTGGCGCGCTCCGCGCCTTGGTTTCGAGGTCGGCATCCAGCCGGGCGCAGATGGAACGGGTCAACTCCGCGATGCGGGCTGGGTCGGTAATGGGGCCCTGTACGTCGCCGCTGGCGCCGCTGATGTAGAAGCTATCCTCGATACGTTCGCCGAGGGTGGTGATTCTGGCGTTGTGGACAGTAATCGACAGCTCGACGAACAGCAGACCGAGTTGCGCCAATATGCCGGGCCGATCGGATGCCTCGACCACGAGTAGTGAGTAGGAGCTGTTCGGGTCGTTGCTGATGTGCGCCTCGGTGGGCCGTTGGAACTGGCGAAGGCGGCGGGGGGTGCGTCGCGGGTTGAGTGTCCCCGCCTGGATCGGATAGCGGAGCTGCCGGGCAATCGTCGTGCGAATGTGTTCCCGGCGCAGTTCGTCCAGCTCCAGCGGCTGCCCCGCTTCGTCGAGCACGATGTAGCTGTTGAAACAGCGTTCGCTGGCCGACGTATAGATGCGTGCGTCGTGGATGGAAAGGCCGAGTTGGCCCATTGCGATGACGCTGGCTGCGAACAGGTTCGGTTGGTCCCTTGCATACAGAAATATTTCTGTGGCCCCTTCATTGCTCACCTGGCCGTGCAGGTCACGGATCAGCACGAGGGGTTCGGCATCGACGTCGTGGCCATCGATCGCTTCCGTTATGGCCACGATCTGGCTCGCCGAATGCTGCAGGAAGAAATCCGGATCCGAGGTGTCCCACAGGTCCCGGGCGTGCTCTTTGCTCATGCCCCGCGCCTCGAGTCGGTCCAGCGCATCATGAATGGTCTGCTGGATGGTCCGGTCGCGATCTGCTGGCGTGTCGAGACCGCGCCGCAACGCCTTGCGAGCTTCGTTGTACAGTTGTCTCATCAGGGTGGCGCGCCAGCTGTTCCACAGGGTTGGGTTGGTTGCGTTGATGTCGGCCACGGTCAGCGCGTAAAGGTAGTCCAGGCGTGTCTCGCTGCCGACCTGCTCGGCGAAGGCGTGGATGATGTCTGGATCGTGGATGTCCTGGCGCTGCGCGGTGGCCGACATGACCAGGTGGCTACGCACCAGCCAGTCGACCAGAGCAGTGTCTTCGGCGTCGAGGCCGTGCCGGACGCAGAACCGGACCGCATCGACGGCGCCGAGTTCGGAGTGGTCGCCGCCGCGTCCTTTGCCGATGTCGTGATACAGCCCGGCGATATACAACAACTCGATCTTGGGCAGGTTCTTCACGCAATGGCATGCGACCGGAAACGTTTCCTGGCTCGACCGGTAGTGGAAGCGACGCATGTTGCGTATCACCATCATGGTGTGCGCGTCGACCGTGTATATGTGGAACAGGTCGTGTTGCATCTGTCCGATGATCTCGCCGAACTCTGGAATATAACGGCCCAGCACGCCGTACCGGCGCATCCGCGTCAGCTGTGAAACCAGTGTGTAGGGTGCGCGCAGCAGGTCGATGAACAGCGCCGTAACCGTTGGATCGTTGCGGAAGTCTTCGGTGATCAGGTCGAGGCTGCTTCGGACCTGGCGTATCGTCGTCGCCCTTACCCCGGCGATGTCACGTCGGTTTGCCATGATGACGAACAGCTCGAGCAGGGCCGCGGGCCGTTGTTCGAAGACCGCCTCGTGGGTGGTTTCGATGTAGCTGTCGCGAATCTGGAAGCGCTCGTTGATCGCTTCTATCTCGGGAATGTAGTGGGCTCGGAGAATGGCCTCGTCGAAGTGCTGCAGCAGCACATCGTTGACTTCGCGCAATGCCAGCACCCGTGTGTAGTAGTCGTGCATGAACTGCTCGACCCCAAGTTGGGCTTCGCTGTCCGAGTAGCCGAGCCGGCTGGCCAGTTCCCGTTGATGATCGAACAGCAGACGATCCTCGGCGCGCCCGGCAATCAGGTGCAATCCGTAGCGGACGCGCCACAAGAACTGCTTGCCCTCGTCGAGACGTGATCGTTCTTCGTCAGTCAGAAAACCGCGCAGAGGCAGGTCTTCGAGCCCCGTGCTACCGAAATGTCGGCGAATGATCCAGCCGATGGTGTGGATGTCTCGCAGGCCGCCGGGAGCGCCCTTGATGTTGGGTTCCAGGTCGTACTCGACGTCCTGGTAGCGGGCGTGTCGCTTCTGTTGCTCATCGACTTTTGCCTTGAAGAATTTGGCGCTCGGCCAGATCTCGTCGGTAGCGAACAACGCGCCGATCCTCCGGTCGAGCGCAAGCGGCCCGCACAGCAACCGTCGTTCGAGCAGTGTGGTTGCCACCGTGATGTCGGTTTCGGCTGCCGCGCGGCACTCATCGACGCTGCGCACGCTGTGGCCTATGTCGAGGTTCAGATCCCACAGCGACTGGACGAACTGCTCCAGCTGCGCTGCGAATTTCGATGGGCTCCCGTCACACAGAATGAGCAGATCGATGTCGGAGTATGGGTGCAGCTCACCGCGACCATAGCCGCCGACAGCGAACAGCGCGAGCTCATCGGTGGCCGCGTCCGGCCACTCGATCTGTTCCCAGAGTTCGCGAATGAAGGCATCGAAACTGGCCGCGCGGTCCGTCAGAAGCAAGCCGACGTCTTCGCCGGACCAGAAACGTTCTGCTTCAGATGCGTTGACCGCCGCGATCCGGGCACGGACGTCGAGGGTCCTGGCGCGTTCGCTCACAACAGGTTTTCTTCTCCGCGCAGGGTCAGCACCTCGGCACCCTCATCGGTGACCAGAATCGTGTGTTCCCATTGCGCGGAGAGTTTGTGGTCCTTGGTTACTACCGTCCACTGGTCGGGCAGCATCTTTACGTGCCGGCGTCCGGCATTGATCATCGGTTCGATCGTGAAGGTCATGCCGGATTTCAGTTCGGCACCGGTGTTGGCACGGCCGTAATGCAGCACCTGGGGCTCGTCGTGAAACACGTCGCCAATGCCGTGGCCGCAGAACTCTCTGACCACCGAGAAGTTGTTGGCTTCGGCGTGGGCCTGGATCGCGGCACCGATATCCCCGAGCCTGGCGCCGTCGCGTACCGACTTTATTCCCTTGTATAGGCATTCCTGAGTGATCTCGGTCAGGCGCTGCGCCAACACGCTTGGCTTGCCGACGAAGAACATCTTGCTGGTATCGCCGTGGTAACGATCCTTGATCACCGTGATGTCGATGTTCAACACATCGCCGCGTTTGAGCTTCTTCTTTGCGCTGGGAATGCCATGGCAGACGACGTGATTGACCGAGGTGCATATCGATTTCGGAAACGGCGGCTGACCGGGCGCGTTGGAATAGTTGAGCGGCGCCGGAACGGCATCGAGTTCCTCGACGATGAACTTGTGGCAGGCACGATCGAGATCTTCGGTCGTTGCGCCGACGACCACGTGCTCGCCGATCATTTCGAGCACGCGCGCCGCCATGCGTCCTGCGACGCGCATCTTCTCGATCTCGTCGGCCGTTTTCAGCTTTATGCCCATGTGGTCATCCTGCGACTGCGGGCGCCCAGAGTTTAAGCGCAAAACGGTTTATGGTATAAAGCGCGCCGCTCTTAGGCAACGTGGGTGTTCTGCGCAGCCTCGAGGGCTGGACATTAGCAACGTAACATTACGCGTAACGAGTCACACGCACCGTCACAGGCTCGCGGGTGCCGCCCTTAGAGGTGGTTTCGAGCTGGGGTACGTGGAAGACACAACCCGGAGACATCGATATGACGACTATCAGCATGCGTGACATGTTGGCCGCAGGCGTGCACTTCGGCCATCAGACACGGTTCTGGAACCCGAAGATGGCACCCTACATCTTTGGTTCGCGCAACAAAATTCACATCATCAATCTCGAGCAGACAATGCCGGCGTTCGACGAAGCGCTGGGGCAGCTGCGCAGTCTGGGGCGGCGCCGCAACAAAGTTCTGTTCGTGGGCACCAAGCGCGCGGCGGCCAAGGTCATCCGTGAACAGGCGGTTCGCGTGGGTATGCCTTATGTCGATCAGCGTTGGCTGGGCGGAATGCTCACCAACTACAAGACCATCCGTCAGTCGATCCGGCGGTTGCAGGAACTCGAGACGCAATCGGGCGATGGCACCTTCGAGAAGCTGACCAAGAAGGAAGCCCTGACCAGAACCCGGCTCATGCTGAAACTGGAGCGTAGCCTGGGTGGGATCAAAGAGATGGGCGGATTGCCGGACGCGCTGTTCGTAGTCGACGTAAAGCACGAACACATCGCCGTCACCGAAGCCAACAGACTGGGTATTCCGGTGATTGGAATAGTCGACAGTAACAGCGATCCGGATGGCATCGACTACGTCATCCCGGGCAACGACGATGCCATCCGCGCGATTCGCCTGTACGTATCCGCCGTGGCGGACGCCATTGCCGAAGGGCAAAGTGATGCCGCGGGCCACGTGGACGCAAACGAGTTCGTCGAGATCGACGAAAGTGAAATTGCCGCACCCGCCGCACCCGCCGCACCCGCCGCACAAGCCGCCGCCGAGCCGACTCCAGCCCCGGAATCCGTCCCGGAACCGGACGCAGTCCCGGAACCGGACGTGGCCGCAGAGGTTGCAGCGGCAGCGGACGAGACGGCAGCGGTTAAGGACCCGGCGCCGGTTGCTGACGCCGACCCCGATGCCACCCCCGATGCCCTCCGTGATGCGGCTGGGGCTGAACAGCCCAAACCCGAGTAATTTGAGCGCGCGCGGCGCGCAACTCAACGATCTGGAGATAAGCATGGCAGCGGCAGTAACGGCGGCGATGGTCAAGGAGCTTCGGGAGCGCACCGGGCTTGGGATGATGGACTGCAAGAGGGCGCTCACGGACGCCGACGGCGATCTCGATCAAGCGATCGATGCGCTGCGCAAGAGCAGTTCTCTGAAAGCCGCAAAAAAGGCCGGCCGAACAGCGGCAGATGGTTTGCTCGGCATCCGCATCTCCGATGACGGCAGTTGCGGCGTAATGGTCGAAGTGAACATCGAAACGGACTTCGCCGCGCGTAACGAAAAATTCATTGAATTCGTTGGCAAGGTCACCGATGCAGCCTTCGATAGACGCCAGCGCGATGTCGACGCCTTGCTCGCTGAAGGGCTGGGTGCGGAGCGGGAAACGCTGGTCCAGGAGATTGGCGAGAACATCACCGTGCGTCGGATTGCCGTAATCGACACCGACGGCGGCCAGGTAGGCAGCTATCTGCACGTGGACAATCGCAAAGCGACGCTGGTCGAGCTCGATGGGGGTGATGCGGACCTGGGCAGGAACATCGCCATGCACGTAACAGCCATTGCCCCACTGGTGGTGACCTCCGACGACGTGTCGCCGGAGCTGTTGGCCAAGGAGCGGGAAATCTATTCGGCGCAGGCGCAGGACAGCGGCAAGCCGCCCGAGATCGTCGCCAAAATGGTGGCTGGCAGGATACGCAAGTACCTTGCGGAGGTATCCCTGGTGGATCAGCCGTTCGTCAAAGACTCGGATGTCAAAGTGGGCAAATTGCTTGCGGACCACTCGGTACGGTGCATCAGCTTCGTTCGATTCGAGGTGGGCGAAGGGGTCGACAAGGCGGAAGACGACTTCGCAGCCGAGGTCGCGGCGCAGGTGAAGGGCCAGGGTTGACACTCATGAGCGCCACACCGGTCCTGCGCATTCTGGTAAAGCTGAGCGGCGAGGCGCTCGCCGGTGATTCGGAGTTCGGAATCGATCCGCAGACCATTCGGCGATTTGCGCGGGAGGTCGCGGCGAGTCAGAAGGGCGGTGTCGAGGTGGCCTTGGTGCTCGGCGGCGGCAACCTGTTCCGTGGCGCCAAGCTTGCCGATGCGGGCCTGGGCCGGGTAACCGGCGATCACATGGGTATGCTGGCGACGGTCATGAACGCGCTGGCGTTCCGGGACGTGCTGCAGAGTCTCGGCATTGCCTCGACCGTGCTCTCCGCGCTGTCGATCGCCGGTGTCGTCGAAGGTTACGCGCAGCAGCGCGCCATGAGCCTCCTGGCGGAGGGTCATGTCGTCATCTTTGCGGCTGGCACCGGCAATCCCTTCTTCACCACCGATTCCGCCGCGTGCCTGCGCGGAATCGAGATCGATGCGGATCTGGTACTGAAAGCGACCAAGGTCGATGGGGTGTACAGTGCGGACCCGTTGCTCGATCCAGCCGCGGAACGATTCGAACATTTGAGTTACGATGAGGTCATTAGCCGCGACCTGAGAGTTATGGATTTGACGGCGATCTGTCTGTGTCGGGACCATCAGATGCCGATTCTGGTATTGGATGTGAACGCTGCGGGTGCGCTGGCGAAAGTTGCACGCGGTGATCACGTCGGTACCTTGATCGATGCTGGGTCAGATGGATGAGGCGCTGAGGCGGCGCGTCAGCAGGCTGAGCATAGGACGTGATTGAAGCAATCAAACAGGATGCGGACACGCGCATGGGGAAGTCGGCCGAGGCGTTGCGGCACGCTTTCGCGCGAATCCGCACTGGCCGTGCCAGCCCAAGTCTCCTGGATGGCATCCAAGTACCGTACTACGGCACCGACACGCCGTTGAACCAGGTTGCCTCGGTGACCGTTGAAGACGCACGCACCTTGATGATCTCACCTTGGGAAAAACCCCTGATTCCGGAGATCGAGAAGGCAATCCTCAGAAGCGATCTGGGGTTGACGCCTTCCACTACCGGCGAGGTGATTCGTTTGCCACTTCCGGCGCTGACCGAGGAAACCCGCAAAGACCTGACCCGCCAGGCGCGTCACGAGGCTGAGAACGCGCGCGTTGCGGTACGCAACATTCGTCGTGATGCCATTCACGAGGTACGGGAGCTGGTCAAGGAGAAGGAGGCGAGTGCGGACGACGCCCATCGGGCGGAAGACGATATCCAGAAGCTCACAGATCGACGAATTGGGGAAATCGATCACGTTTTAGGCGAAAAAGAAGCCGATTTATTAGAGATTTAGCGATAGAATCTCGAAACTGACACTGGATTTCACCGGGAACGTGATGTCGGAAGTACAGGCAGCGACGGCGCCCCTGGAACTGGATGAAGTTCCGCGCCACGTCGCGATCATCATGGATGGTAATCACCGCTGGGCGAAGGTCCGCCATTTGCCCGGCGCCGCAGGTCACCGCGCGGGTTCACGCAACGTCAAGCCGGTAGCTCAGGCCGCGGCGGATGCGGGTGTCGAGTGTCTGACCCTGTTTGCCTTCAGCACCGAGAATTGGGAACGGCCCCGGCGTGAAATCAACCTGCTGATGGACTTGATGCGCCGCTTCCTCGAATCAGACATCGAAGAGCTGAACCAGAATGAGGTCCGACTCAACGTCATCGGTGATACCGGCCGACTGGCGCCAGACCTGCAGATGCTCATGAAGCGGGCCGAACAGATCACCCGGGACAATGCGCGTTTGAAGCTCAACATCGCGGTCAACTTCGGTGGTCGCTGGGACATTGCCCAGGCGGCGCGGGCCATGGCTCGCGACGCGTGCGAGGGGTTGTTGGACCCGGAGTCGATCGACGAGGCGGTGACGTCGCGTTACCTGTCATTGGGGCTGGGCGAGTTACCGCCACCCGACCTGTGCATCAGGACCGGGGGGGAGCAACGCATCAGCAACTTTCTGCTCTGGGATCTGGCGTACTCCGAACTCTATTTCACGGATGCGTTCTGGCCTGATTTCGACGCCGAGCACCTGACAAGGGCGATGCGAACTTTCGCGGAGCGGCAGCGCCGCTTCGGCCGTCGTGCCTGAGGCTGACACGTCGGATCGATCGGGCCGCACCCTCAAACTGCGTATCGTATCTGCGCTGATTGCAGCGCCGTTGGCGATCGCTGCGGTATTCATGCTGCCGCTGAACGGGTTCGCGTTGGTATTCGGGGTGTTGGCTGGAGTCGCCCTCGACGAGTGGGGGAGACTGGCCGGTTACTCGACGTTGCGTGCGCGGATTGCCTACCTGCTGGTGTACGGCGGCCTTTGCGCGGCGCTGGCGCAAATGCCTGGAGCCGCGATTGCGGCCCTGGCCTTCATGAGCATCGGCTGGGTGATTGCCGCCGGCATCGTCGTTGCCTACCCGCGCAGTGCGATGCTGCTTCGGGCCCCGGGTGTCATCTCCGCGGCCGGATTGCTGGTGCTGACGGGCGCCTGGCTGGGCCTGGTGTCGCTGCGCGCGCAGCCCGATACCGGCGCCTGGCTGATCATCTGGTTGTTCGTGGTCGTGTGGTCGGCTGACATTGGTGCGTATTTCGTCGGGCGTGCCTATGGCCGGCGCAAGCTAGCGCTGGCGGTGAGTCCGGGCAAGACCTGGGAGGGTGCCGTGGGTGGGCTGGTTTGTACGGTACTGCTGGCCACGGGGCTGGTCTTGGTCGTACCGGCGTTGCGGATGGTCCCGTTCTCTCTGACTGCATGGGCGCTGCTGGCGTTCGCCCTGGGTGCGATATCGATTGTCGGCGACCTGTTCGAGAGCGTATTGAAACGCGAGACCGGCGCCAAGGACTCGGGCGCGCTGCTGCCGGGGCACGGGGGCCTGTTGGACCGAATCGATGCGTTGCTCGCGGTGCTGCCGGTCTTTGCCTTGCTCGTGCTGCTGATGCAGCAGCCTTGATAAGCCCTTGCTGCTGATGACAGCAGCTTGGAATAGCCCTCGCTGCTGATGACAGCGGCCTTGAATATAGTTTCAGCCCGCGTTCAGCCCCGTTAGACTATATAACCTGGCTCGAGGCCTTTGAGTCGGAAACAAACCTCCAGGTGCGCGCGGGCAACTCCCGGGCAAAATCCTGGTCCAATGAACAGCTACCAGTCCGGATTGGTGTATGGAGTTCCTGCAATACGTTCTGGCTCTGATCGTCACCTTGAGCATCCTGGTGAGCGTTCATGAACTCGGGCACTTTGTCATTGCCCGCTGGTCGGGGGTCAAGGTCACGCGGTTTTCGATCGGTTTTGGCCGGCCGCTGTGGTCCCGGGTCGACCGGCATGGCACGGAATTCGTCCTGGCCGCCTTCCCGCTGGGCGGCTATGTGCGCATGCTCGATGAGCGTGAAGGCGAGGTCGCACCGGAGGACGTAGACCGGTCCTTCAATCGATTGTCGCCGCTGTGGCGCATTGCCATCGCTCTGGGCGGCCCGATCGCGAATTTCCTGCTCGCCATTTTTGTGTATTGGGTGGTGTTCATCGTCGGGACCACCCAACTGATCCCCGTGCTGGGCGAAGTTCCTGTCACCAGCCCGGCTTATCAGTCGGGATTGCGGGGCGGCGAGGAAGTGGTCGCCGTGGACGGATCGGAGACGCCTTCCTGGCCGCAGATCACTATGGCTCTTGCGGCGCGACTGGGAGACAGCGGGGCCATTCGCCTGACCACCCGGATTCCCGGAGAGAGTTACATCAAGCATAGCGAGGTTGCGATCAGCGACTGGCAGCGGGGCATGGATGAGCCGGATCTGCTGGGTTCGCTCGGCCTGGTTCCAAGCCTGCCGGCCACGCTCGGCCAGGTGCTGCCGGACAGCCCGGCGGAGCGTGCGGGGCTCAAGGCGTGGGACCGCGTCGAGCAGGTCGACGAGACGATCATCCACAACTGGGGTGAATGGGTCGACGTCGTACGCGCCGCGCCGGATGAAGTGCTCAGCGTGACGGTGCGAAGAGGCGAGGCGAGGGTCGATCTAAGGCTGGTTCCCGGCGCGCAGGTTACGCAGGATGGGGTCCGCTACGGTTTCGTCGGCGTGATGTCGATTACCCGGGAGATCAGATACGGAGTGCTGGAGGCCGTCCCGAGGAGCCTCGTCGAGACCTGGTCGAAGACCCTGCTGACCCTCAAGTTGCTCAAGAAGATGGTCACGGGAATGGTTTCGACCAAGAACCTCGCAGGACCGATTACGATTGCCAAAGTTGCCGGCGATTCGGCGCGCGCCGGGTTCGAAAGCTTCTTCTCGGTGCTGGCGTTGCTGAGCATCAGCCTGGGCGTACTGAATTTGTTGCCGATCCCCATTCTGGACGGTGGGCACATCCTGTACTGCGTGGTGGAGCTGCTTATTCGCAGGCCGGTTCCAGCGCGCATTCAGGCGCTCGGCGTGCAGGTGGGGTTGTTTCTGGTGGGTGGTCTGATGCTGCTTGCGTTTTACAACGACATCACGCGTTTGTTCTGAGTGCTGATCCAGGTGGGCAAACTGAGGTGCATGAGGGTCTTGTTGGCAGCGCTGCTGCTGGGGCCGGTGCTGGCGCTGGCGGACACTTTTACCGTTACCGATATCCGCCTCCAGGGCCAGCAGCGAATCTCCGCGGGTACCATCTTCAATCTGCTGCCCGTCAACGTTGGCGACACCGTCGACGAGATTGCAGTGCGTCAGCTCATGCGGCTGATGTTTCGGTCAGGCTTCTTTCACGACGTTCGTATGGACCGGGATGGCGGTGTGTTGATCGTGACGGTGGCAGAGCGTCCGGCGATCGATTCCATCGAGATCGAAGGCAACAAGTCCATTCCCACCGAAGCGCTGCTCGACGGCCTGGGTCAGCAGGGCTTGAGGGAAGGCGAAATCTTCAAACAGTCGACCCTGGAACGGGTCGATCTGGAGCTCGAGCGCCAGTACGTCGGCCAGGGTCGCTATGGAGCGAGCATCGACACCACGGTGCAGGAGCTACCGCGCAACCGGGTGTCGGTGAGTATCGTAATCGACGAAGGTAAGACGTCGGGGATCCGGCATCTGAACATCGTCGGCAATACCGTCTACGATCAGGGTGAACTGCTGGACCTGATGGAACTGAAACACCCGAGCCTGCTGTCGTTTTACAAGAACGATGACAAGTACTCGCGCGAAAAGCTCTCCGGCGATCTCGAACGCCTGGAGTCATACTATCGAGACCGCGGTTACGTGACGTTCGACATCACGTCGACCCAGGTGAGCATCACGCCGGACAAACAGCAGGTCTATATCACGATCAACGTCGCCGAGGGCGACTCCTACACCGTCGGTCAGGTCGATGTCATTGGCGAGCTTCGGGACATGTCACCGGAGTATCTGCGCGCGCTGATCCTGGTCACCGACGGCCAGACCTTCTCACAGGCGCTGGTCACGGCCAGCGAGGAGCGCTTGACGCAGGCGCTTGGTAACTCCGGGTATACCTTCGCCACGGCAACCGGAATTCCAGAGGTCAAGGAAGACGGCATCGTCGATGTGAAGTTTTCGGTCGCGGCGGGCAAGCGCGCGTACGTGCGGCGCGTTGATTTTGCCGGAAATACCATCACCCAGGACGAAGTGTTGCGTCGCGAGATGCGCCAGATGGAAGGAGGCTGGGCGTCCAGCGCCTTGATCAACCTCTCCAAAGTGCGCCTGGAGAGGCTCGGCTACTTCAAAGGCGTCAACGTCGAGACGCCCGAAGTGGCGGGTACGGATGATCAGATCGACGTGGACTTCAGCGTGGAGGAGCAGCCTTCCGGCAGCATCTCGGCGACCTTGGGCTTCAGTCAGGGTGCCGGACTCATCCTGGGCGCGAACTACCAGGAAAGTAATGTATTCGGTACCGGCAACAGTCTGGGTGTGGGCGTGAGCTGGAGCGAGTTTCAGCGCTCCGTTACGTTCAACTACTTCAATCCGTACTTCACGATCGACGGCATCAGCCGTGGCTACAATCTGTTCTTCCGCACGACCGATTTCGACGAGCGGAACCTCGCGACGTATTCCACGGATGCCTATGGTGGGGGCATCGACTTCGGATTTCCCATTGGGGAGACGCGGCGGATGGGGTTCGGGCTGACCATCGAGTACACCGACATTACCGAAGGCGTGGTTCCTGCGCAGGAAATTTCGGAGTTCCTGGATGAGGAAGGAAACGAGTTCCTGAACTTCAAGACGAACCTGACCTGGTCGAGCTCTACGCTCAATCGCGGTCTGTTCCCGACCCGCGGCCGATCCCAGTCGCTGCAGTTTCAGGTTGCGGTTCCGGGCAGTGACCTCGAGTTCTACAAGATCCGCTACCAGGGCCAGATGTACTTTCCCGTCCCTTACACCAGATCGCTGACTTTCCACCTGCGCACCGAGCTTGGTTTTGGCGACGCATACGGAAAGTCCAATACGTTCCCGTTCTATGAGAACTTCTACGCTGGTGGGTTCGGGTCGGTGCGCGGCTACGAGGCGAACACGCTGGGACCGCGATCCACACCGTCGCCATTCGACTTCAGCCAGGATTTCGATCCCTTCGGGGGGAACCTGCTGATCGAAGGCAGCGCCGAGATCATCTTCCCGTTGCCGTTCATCGAGGACAACCGCTCGTTCCGGCCGGTGCTGTTCTTCGATGCGGGCCAGGTTTTCAACACCAACTGTCCGAACGTCAGCGTCATCTGTGGTGGCTTCGACATTGACGAAATGCGCTACTCCGTGGGGATTGGCATCACCTGGCTTGCGGGCCTCGGGCCGATGACGTTCGCGCTGGCGAAACCCATCAACGACGGTCCGTTCGATGAGACCGAGAGTTTCCAGTTCGAACTGGGACGGTCGTTCTAAAGCGCATTTTTCAACAGGAGGCTAGTGTACAATTCGCCGTTATGCCAAGAATAAATTCAGGAGCCGTGCGGTGTTTCATGCAGTAAAACTCTCTTCGGTAAGACGCTTCTTGCTTGCCGTGGTGCTGGTGCTCAGTGCCGGTAGCGCGTATGCCGAGATCAAGGTTGCGTCGCTGGACGTGCTTCGAGCCATCTCGGACAGTGAGGAAGCCAAAAACCTGTTCACGACGGTGCAACAGGAGCTTCAGAATGATCAGGATGCTCTGACAGCGTTGCAAACCGAAATTGGCTCGTTGCGCGAAAAGCTTGCCAAAGACAGTGAGATTCTGAGCGATTCCGAGCAGCGTCGGCTGGTGAACGACATCGAAAGCAAGCAAGCCGATCTTCAGTTTCAGGCCAACAAACTGCGCAAGGAATTCAACGACCGGCAGCAGGAGATTATCTCCCAGATGGTGCCGAAGCTCGATGCGGTGCTGAAAGATCTGGTCGAAATTGAAGGATACGACTTCATTCTCAACAAAAATCAGCAGACCGTCTTGTACGTGAATACCAAGCACGACATCACGCGCAAAGTGACCGAGAAGCTGAACGAGAAGCAGTGACCCGCAGTCTCGACGATTGAACCAGAGTGAGTTCGATGGATATCAACGAGATCTCCGAGTACCTGCCGCATCGCTATCCGTTCTTACTGGTCGACCGGGTGCTGGAGTTGGAACCGGGTTCGTTCATCCGCGGCTTCAAGAACGTTACGATCAACGAACCATTCTTCAATGGCCATTTCCCGGGCAATCCGGTGATGCCCGGGGTGCTGATGGTCGAAGCCATGGCGCAGCTGGCGGGCATTCTCGCGTTCAAGACCAAGGGTCGAAAACCGTCGGACGGGTCGATCTACTACCTTGGCGGCGTCGACTCGGCGCGCTTCAAGCGTCCTGTGGTGCCCGGTGATCGGCTGGAGATGGAGGCGCGCATCATCGCTGACCGGAGCCGGGTCATGAAGTTCGCCTGCACTGCCTACGTCGACGGCCAGACTGCGTGCTCCGCCGAGATCATCTGCGTCGAGAAAGAGCTTGGCGCGTGATCGACCCGCGCGCGATCATCGATCCTTCGGCGGTTATTGATGAGGACGTTGAGATTGGTCCCTGGACGACGATCGGTGCGCACGTGGTCATCGGCGCTGGGTGCCAGATCGCGCCTCATGTAGTTATCGACGGGCCGACGCAGGTCGGGCGCGGCGCTCACATTTTCCAGTTTTCCAGCATCGGCGGGCCCAGCCCGGAGCTGCTCTCTCCGGGTGCCCAAGACGCAACGGGCGACCGAGGCGAACTCCTGATCGGTGACGACAATACCTTCCGCGAAGGTGTCACGGTACATCGGGGTACCGATCGGACGACCCTCGGCGATCACAACCTGCTGATGCCCGGCGCGCACGTCGGTCACGATTGCGTTCTGGGAAGCCACATCTGCATGGCGAATAATTCTGCTGCCTATGGAAATGTGACAATCGGTGATTACGCGGACATCGGCGGCTACGCCGGTATCTCCCGAAACCGGACGATCGGTGCCTGCACCCACATTGGCGCGATGAGCCTGATAGCTGACGATGTGCCCGTCTATGTAGCCGTCAGCGGCAATCCGGCGACGTTGATCGGCATCAACGTCGACGGACTGCGCCGGCGCGGCGTTGCCGCCCATGTGATCGCGGCGTTGTGCGATGCCTATCGAACCGTCTATCGGGACGGGTTGGGTGTCGAGGAGGCGCTCGATGCGCTGCGCGACCCGGCACAGCCCTGCCATGAGGTGCAGCGGTTTCTGGAGTCAGTCGGCGCCTGCGTCTAAGCTATCACCCGGTCAGAGTCTCCCCGGGGCGAGGTGAGTGATCTTGGACACTATCGACCTGTTCGAGCCGTGGTCCACGAGCGGGCCAGGAATCGCGGGCGTCGACGAAGTGGGGCGTGGACCGTTGGCGGGACCGGTGGTCGCGGCAGCCGTGGTGCTGGACCCCAACGTGTCCTTCGAGGGGCTTCGGGATTCCAAGAAATTGACCGCGCCAGCGCGTGAACGGCTCGATCGGGAGATCCAGGCCAGTGCGCTTGGAATCGGGGTGGGCCGGGCCGAGGTAGAGGAGATCGATCAGCTGAACATACTGCAAGCTGCCTTGCTGGCGATGCAGCGCGCGATTGCCGCACTACCGCTGGCCCCCCGGGTGGTCTACGTTGATGGCAGGCAGACCCCGGCGATTCCGATGCCAGCAGTTGCCGTGGTCGGAGGGGACGATCGGGTGCCCGCGATCAGCGCGGCGTCGATCGTCGCCAAAGTCGCTCGCGATCGTGAGATGTGCGCCGTTGCCGTGGAGTACCCGGAGTATGGCTTCGAGGCGCACAAGGGCTATGCCACTGCGCGTCATCTGGCGGCGCTGAGGCGCTATGGACCGACCCCCCTGCATCGGCGCAGTTTCGCACCGCTTCGCACCTGGCTCGAGACGGAGCACCCGCCAGGATTGCCGACGTGACGCTACCCGATACCGTCGTTCATCTGCGAGTCCATACGGAATATTCGATTGCCGATGGTCTGATCAAGATCAATGATCTTGCGCGCCGCGCCGCCGCACTGGACATGCCCGCCGTCGCCATAACGGATCGGTCGAACCTGTTCGGCCTGATCAAGTTTTACCAGGCTTGTATCGAGCAGGGGGTCAAGCCCCTCATCGGGGTGGATGTGGCGTTCCGCGACGTGGCTACGGATGATGCCGTGGAGTACCGCTGCGTCCTGTTGGCGATCGACAATCGTGGTTACCGGGCGCTGTTGGAACTGGTGTCCCGGTCGTACACGCATGCCGCGCGGCGTGGGGTCGTCGAGCGGGACTGGTTGTTTGAATGCGCGCCGGGATTGATCGTGCTGTCGGGTGGCGTGGGCGGTCAGTTGGGTCAGCTGTTGTTGAACGGCGACGCCGACCGGGCGCGCGAGGTTGCGCTGCAGTGGCGGGAGGCGTTTGGCGATCGCTTCTACATCGAGTTGATGCGGACGGGTCGCGATTCAGAGCAGGCCTACCTCACGGCCGCGGTCGGGCTGGCCGCGGAACTGGATATTCCCGTGGTGGCCAGTAATGACGTGTGTTTTCTGGAAGCGGATCACTTCGAAGCCCACGAGACGCGCGTCTGCATCCAGGAGGGCCGGACGCTGGACGATCCGCGCCGCCCGCGGCGCTACAACACCCAGCAGTACTTCGCGACGGGTGCGGAGATGCGCGAGCGCTTCGCCGGGCTCGAAGAAGCAATCGAAAACGGCCTGGAGATCGCCAAGCGCTGCAACGTCAGCATCGAGCTCGACACGTACTTTCTTCCAGACTATCCGGTGCCCGCGGGCACGCAGCTGGAGACGTACCTGCGCGAACGGGCGAGCGCCGGGCTCGACGAGCGGCTCGCGGTGATCGCGCGTCGCCGGCCGGGCTCCGTCGAGGACGGTCTGTACCGGGACCGGCTCGGCACGGAGCTGGACATCATCATCGGGATGGGTTTTGCGGGATACTTCCTGGTGGTCATGGAGTTCATCGAATGGGCCAGGGGCCAGCAGATTCCGGTGGGCCCCGGACGCGGTTCGGGCGCCGGTTCGCTGGTGGCCTATTCGCTGGGAATTACCGATGTCGATCCGTTGGAGTACGGTTTGCTGTTCGAGCGCTTCCTGAACCCGGAGCGCGTGTCACTGCCCGATTTCGACATCGACTTCTGTATGGAGGGCCGGGACAAGGTCATCGCGCACGTCGCCGAGCTGTACGGTGCAGATGCGGTCAGCCAGATCATCACCTTCGGAACCATGGCGGCAAAGGCCGTGGTGCGGGATGTGGCGCGGGTTCAGGGCAAGCCGTACGGTCTGGCAGACAGGGTCTCCAAACTGATCCCCTTCGAGGTGGGCATGACCCTCGACAAAGCGGTGGCGCAGGTGGCTGAGTTGCGCGATCTCATCAGCGGCGATGAAGAGGTCGCCGAAATCATGGACATGGCGTACAAGCTCGAGGGGATCGTGCGTAACGTTGGCCGTCATGCCGGCGGCGTGGTGATCGCGCCGTCGCGGCTCACTGATTTCGTCCCGTTGTATGCAGAGGACGCCGGCGGTGCCCTGGTGTCGCAGTTCGACCTGGTCGATGTGGAGCGCGCCGGGCTCGTGAAATTCGACTTCCTCGGTTTGAAGACGCTGACCATCATCGATTGGGCTGTCGCCGGTATCAATGCGGGACGCGACGCCGGGTCGCAGATAGACATAGTGGAAATTCCGCTCGATGACGCCGCGACCTACGAAACGTTGAAGCGTGCGCAGACGACAGGGGTCTTTCAACTCGAGTCGCGTGGGATGAAGGACCTCATGGTCCGCCTGCTGCCCGACCGGATCGACGACATCATCGCCCTGGTGGCGCTGTTTCGACCGGGCCCGCTTCAATCCGGCGCCGTTGAGGCGTACATCGACCGCAAGCACGGCAAGATGCCGGTGGTGTATCCGCACCCCTGTCTGGAAGGATCGCTCCGCGAGACCTATGGCGTGATGCTCTACCAGGAACACGTGATGCAGATCGCCCAGGAGTTGGCAGGCTTCACCCTGGGGCAGGCAGATTTGCTGCGCCGGGCGATGGGCAAAAAGAAGCCTGAAGAGATGGCCAAGATGCGCCAGCAATTTACCGACGGGGTGGTTGCGAACGATGCGTCGGCGGCGCTGGCCAATGAGATATTCGATGACATGGAGAAGTTTGCCGGCTATGCGTTCAACAAGTCGCACTCATCGGCGTACGCGTTGGTTTCGTATCAGACGGCCTGGTTGAAAACCCATCATCCGACTCACTTCATGGCCGCGGTACTGTCGGCGGACATGCAGAACACCGACAAGATCGTGACTCTGATCGATGAGGTTCAGTGCATGCAATTAGCGCTCAATGCGCCGGACGTGAATCGCAGCGCGTTCCGGTTTACGGTCCAGAACGATGCCATCGTGTATGGGCTCGGCGCGGTAAAAGGGGTCGGTGAAGGACCGGTCGCGGCAATCATCGAGGAACGTGCGAACGGATCGTTTTCCAACCTCGATGACTTCTGCCAGCGCGTCGGTGGTCGCAAGGCAAACCGGCGCGTCCTGGAGGCGCTGATCCGAGCCGGCGCGATGGATGGGTTGGGCGCATTGGACGAACCGGCGGAGCGCATCCGTGCGCGCCTGCTCGTTACGCTGGGCGATGCTGTCCAGGGTGCAGAGCAGGTCGCTCGGGACGCGGCCAGTGGGATCACGGATCTGTTTGGCGGCGTTGCGGTCGAGACCGGGAGTGCGCCGATTCGCGAGGTCGAGGTGGTGCCGCTCACCCGGCGTGAACGGTTGGACGGCGAGAGAGACACCCTCGGATTGTATTTTAGTGGTCACCCCATCGACGACTACATCGACGAGATCCGGCGCTTCTGCCCAATGCGCATTGCGGACTTGAAAGCCGGGCGTGGCAACCAGCTGGTCGCCGGGTTGGTGGTTTCGAGCAGGACCATGCGCGGTCGACGCGGCGACATGGCGTTCACCGTGATCGACGATCGCAGCGGCCGCATCGAGCTGTCGCTTTTCTCCGAGGCGTACCAGGAACATCGCCGGAAAATTGACAAAGATGCGGTGATCATCGTCGAAGGTGAGATGCAGACCGACGACTTCAATGGCGCGCTCAAAATGCGGGTTGCACGAGTGTTCACCATGGACGAAGCACGCCAACGCTTCGCTGGATGGCTGCAGATCGACGTCGACGGGTCCGCTCAACAGCCGGATCTGCCGGCAAGACTGCGTCGCCTGTTGGAGCCGGTACGCGAAGAAGACGATGGCGACGGATGCGCGATTGCCGTCGCCTATCGGCGGCATGATGCGGAAGGGCAGGTGGTGCTTGGGCCGCGCTGGCGGGTCGTGCCGAGTGACGAGATGTTGGATCGACTGCGTGCCGAGTTCGGTGCGGAGCAGGTTCACCTGAGTTATCCGCGCGCTGCGATGTGAGCACTACACTGGTAGCGGAGGCGATGGCGCGGGTTCTTGGCGAGATGGATGGGCCTGCGTCGCAGCGGTTGTGGGTCGGATTCAGCGGTGGTCTCGACTCCACGGTAGTGCTCGATGCTGCGACACGGCTGCCGGGCGTGCAGCCGGTCGCCTTGCACGTGAATCACCACCTTCATCCGGACAGCGATTCCTGGGCTGCGCATTGCGCGGCATTCTGTCGGGCGCGCGACATCGAGTTCCAGTGCCACGACGTCGACGTCCCGAACGATGGCAGCGTCGAGACCGCAGCGCGAGCGGCGCGCTACGAGGTGTTCACGCGCGTCCTCCCTGCGGGCGAGGTGCTGATGCTGGGGCATCACATTGACGATCAGAGTGAGACGGTGCTGTTCCGGCTGCTGCGTGGCAGTGCCGCGCGACCTGGAGGGATGGCCGCGTCCCGGCCGTTGGGGAATGGGCTGCTGGTGCGTCCATTGCTGGGGTTGCCATGCCGAGCGCTCGAGCAATATGCGCGTGAAAGGCGACTCGAGTGGCTCGATGACCCGAGTAACGCGGATCCGCGGCACGATCGAAACTACTTGCGCCACGAGGTGCTGCCTCGTCTGGTCGAGCGGTGGCCGAATGCGGTGGCGAATATTGTTCGCTCGGCCCGCGCCCAGGCAGCAGAGGTCACACTATTGGAGGTCTTGCTCGATCAGGAAGTCGAGCGAGCGCACGTCGGCGAGGCCCTCGATGCGGCGCGCGTGCAGGCGTTTGTGGCGCCTACGCGTTTGTTGCGCCACTGGCTCGAGGGATACGGCATGCACGGGTCCGGCGAGCGGGCGTTGCAGGAACTGGTGAGGCAACTCTCCAGGCAAACGGTTCAGTCGGACACGTTGCCTGAACTGCGGGTTGCGGACGATGTGGTGGTACGCAGCTACGCGGGACGGTTGCACCTCGTCCGAGAGGTGCCCGTAGCGGATCACTGGTGCGATGTGGACTGGTCCCCTGGCACGGAGGACCTGGAATTGCCCCACGGACGCTTGCGCGCGCGTCGCGCGGTCGGCGTCGGGCTGCGCGGCGGGTCGTTCCGGGTCACGTTGCGGCAAGGCGGCGAACGCCTGCGTCCGCTGGCGGGCGGGCCGTCCCGTTCGGTCAAGCGCCTTCTTGCCGAAGCCGGGGTCTTGCCCTGGCGACGACGCCACTACCCGCTGCTCTATGCGGAAGGGGTACTCGCTGCCCTCCCAGGGATTGCAGTTGCGCAAACCCAGCGATGCGAAGCCGGCGGATGGACCCTGACCTGGGAGCCAGCTGACACGATGACGCCGAGCGTATCGTGAACAGGATTTCGGCTATTGCGTTGTGCTGGATAGGGGCATTTGCTATCGTGCAAACCCATCTTGAACGCGCCCAGACAGGTTACAAGATGGCCCTTCAATGACGCATTTTATCTTTGTCACCGGTGGTGTGGTTTCGTCCCTCGGCAAGGGGATTCTGACCTCTTCGCTGGGGGCCATCCTCGAAGCTCGGCAGCTCAATATCAACATCGTCAAAATGGATCCATACATCAACGTGGATCCGGGCACGATGAGCCCGTTCCAGCACGGCGAGGTGTTCGTCACGGCCGATGGAGCCGAGACGGATCTCGATCTCGGCCAGTACGAACGAATGGTTCGGACCCGCATGACCCGTAAGAACAACTTCACGACGGGCAGCATTTATGCCGAGGTTATCCGCAAGGAGCGCCGCGGCGACTATCTCGGCGGCACGGTACAGGTCATTCCCCACATTACCGACGAGATCAAGCGCCGGATCCGGGACGCGGCAGAAGGTTTCGATGTCGTTATCGTCGAGATCGGCGGAACGGTGGGGGACATCGAGTCGCAACCTTTTCTCGAAGCGATTCGCCAGATGCGCCTGGAGATCGGGGTTACCGGTACGCTGTTCATTCACCTCACGCTGGTGCCGTATATTGCCACGGCCGGTGAAATCAAGACCAAGCCGACGCAACACTCCGTGAAGGAGCTGCGTTCAATCGGATTGCTACCTGACATTCTGGTCTGCCGTTCCGACCGTGCGCTGCCGATGTCGGCTCGCAAGAAGATCGCTCTGTTCACCAACGTGGAAGAGCGCGCGGTGATCTCCTGTCCGGACGCCAAGTCGATCTACAACGTTCCCGCAATGCTGCATGAGGAGAAGCTCGACGACATTGTCGTGGAAAAGCTTCGACTCGACTGCGCGGATGCCGATCTGTCGGAATGGAACGCCGTGGTCGAGGCACAGCTGCATCCGGAACATCAGGTTCGAATTGCAATCGTCGGTAAGTACCTGGATCTGCTCGACGCCTACAAATCGCTCATCGAGGCGATCGTGCACGCGGGTATTCAGACCAAGACCAAGGTGGACATCAAGTTTCTGGATGCCGAAGACATCGAAGCCAACGGCACCGGCTCGCTCGATGATGTGCATGCAATCCTGGTGCCGGGTGGGTTCGGGCAACGCGGCTTCGAAGGCAAGATCAAAGCCGCGCAATATGCCCGCGAGAACCGTGTGCCGTATTTTGGCATCTGTTACGGCCTGCATGCGTCGATCATCGATTGCGCGCGCAACGTGGTCGGTCTCGAAGGCGCCCATTCGACCGAAATCAACCCCAACACGCCGTATCCGGTCATTTCCCTGGTCAGCGAATGGACGGAAAACGATGGCCAGGTCGAGCAACGCGACGGTGATGAGGACCTCGGCGGGACCATGCGGCTTGGCGAGCAGCGTTGCGACCTGGTTCCAGGCACGCTGGCCAGCAGCCTGTACGGCAAACTGGAGGTCTACGAACGGCATCGACATCGTTACGAGGTAACTGACGAATACGTGCCGCAGCTCGAAGCACATGGTCTTCGTGTTGCGGGCCGCTCAGAGGATGGCCTGGTCGAGATGATCGAGCTGGAAGACCATCCCTGGCACATAGGCTGCCAGTTTCACCCGGAATTCACCTCCTCCCCCCGGGACGGACACCCGCTGTTCCGCGGCTTCATTGAGGCGGCGCGGCAACACAGCGAGAAAGCTGCGCAGGAGTGCAGCGATACGGAAACGGAACCTGTCGCGGAGGCGGTGACCGCGAATGCGTCACCCTGACTCGAACTGAGTGTCCTAGAGTAGCCCATCGATGCAATTATTGGATTTCCAGGTTGGATTGGATCAGCCACTGTTTCTGATTGCGGGCCCGTGCGTGATCGAGGAGGAGGCATTGGTCCTGAACATTGCCGGCCGGCTGAAGGAGATTACAGCCCGCCTCGGAATGCCCTACATATTCAAGGCCTCCTTCGATAAGGCAAACCGTTCTTCACACGAGAGTTTCCGTGGGCCTGGCATGGAGCAGGGGCTGCGGGTGCTGCAGAAGGTCAAGCAGGAAATAGGCGTGCCGGTGCTTACCGACGTTCACGAAGACACCCCGCTCGACGAAGTCGCTGACGTGGTGTCGGTGCTGCAGACCCCGGCGTTTCTGTGCCGCCAGACCAATTTCATTCAGAATGTCTGCTCGCAGGGCATCCCGGTCAACATTAAAAAGGGCCAGTTCCTGGCGCCCTCGGACATGCTGCACGTCGTGCGCAAGGCACGTGCCACAGGCAATCAGCAGATCATGGTATGCGAACGCGGCGCCAGCTTTGGCTATAACAACCTCGTCTCGGACATGCGCAGCCTGGCGATCATGCGCGACACCGGGTGTCCGGTGGTGTATGACGCGACTCATTCAGTGCAGATGCCGGGCGGGCTTGGCAATGTCTCGGGAGGACAACGCGAGATGGTTCCGGTGTTGGCCCGGGCCGCGACCGCGGCCGGGGTGTCGGGCCTGTTCATGGAGACCCACCCGAATCCCGAGGAAGCGCTCTCTGATGGTCCCAACTCCTGGCCGCTCGACTTGATGGAACCGCTCCTGGCCACGCTTGCCGAATTGGACCGGATCGTGAAGTCGACCGAAATGCTGGAAGGCTCAGTTGGCTGAGATCATGGCCGTTCGCGCCCGTGAGGTGCTGGATTCGCGCGGCAATCCAACGGTGGAAGCGGATGTCACGGTGGCGGGTGGCTTCGTCGCCAGCGCTTGCGCGCCGTCGGGCGCATCGACGGGTTCCCGGGAGGCGTTGGAACTGCGCGACGGCGATGCCAGCCGCTATGGCGGCAAGGGCGTCCTTCGGGCCGTCGGGGCGGCGAACGGAGAGGTTGCCGAAGCGCTGCTGGGGCTCGATGCGGGCGACCAGCAGGCCGTGGACGATCGGTTGTGCGCGCTGGATGGCACCCCCAACAAATCGCGCCTGGGCGCGAACGGCATGCTGGCGGTGTCGCTTGCGTCAGCCAAAGCCGAAGCGCGCGCGCAGGGCAGGATGCTCTACGAGCATCTCGCCGAATTGTTCCAGGGTGATCAGCCGCTGCGGCTGCCCGTGCCGATGATGAACATCGTCAACGGCGGTGAGCATGCCGACAACAACGTCGACATCCAGGAGTTCATGATCCAGCCGGTGTCCATGACCAGTTTCTCGGAAGCGTTGCGCTGCGGCGCGGAGGTGTTCCACACGCTGAAGAAGGTGCTTGGCGACCGCGGACTAAGCACGGCGGTGGGTGATGAAGGTGGTTTCGCTCCGGATCTGCCGTCGAACGAAGCAGCGCTAGGGGTGATCACGGAAGCGGTGGCGGCCGCGGGCTACGAGCTTGGCACCGATGTCGTGCTGGCGCTCGACTGCGCAGCATCCGAATTTTACGCGCACGGCGTCTACGATCTCTGCGGTGAAGGGCAGCAGTTTGATGCGCCCGGATTTGTGAGTTACCTCGCTGGACTGGTGGACCGGTACCCGATCAGTACCATCGAAGACGGGATGGACGAGGCGGATTGGGATGGCTGGAAGTTGCTCACGGATGCGTTGGGTGAGCGGATTCAGCTGGTCGGTGACGATCTGTTCGTTACCAATACCGAAATCCTGGTGCGCGGCATCGACACCGGGGTCGCGAATTCCATCCTGATCAAGTTGAATCAGATCGGCACCTTGAGTGAGACCTTTGCGGCCATTCGGATGGCGCAGAAGGCCGGGTTCCGCACGGTAATTTCCCATCGGTCGGGTGAAACCGAGGACACCACCATCGCTGATCTGGCTGTCGCCACGGGCGCCGGACAGATCAAGACCGGCTCGCTGTCGCGGTCGGACCGGGTCGCCAAGTACAACCGGCTGCTGCGCATCGAGGAACATCTGGGCGGCGCCGCGAGCTATCTCGGTCGGGCCGAGTTTCAACGCTGATGCGATTCCTCGTGGTGTTGGGAGTGGTGTTGTTGATTGCCCTGCAATTTCGATTCTGGTTCGGCAGCAGCGGGGTCGTCGAACATGCGGAACTCGCCAGTCGGCTCGAGGCCCAGCGGCAGCGCACCGAGGTGTTGAGCGAGCGCAATCGCATTCTGGCGTCGGAAGTCGAAGCGCTGAAAGCGGGCCCGGACGCGCTGGAGGCCCGTGCCCGCAGCGAACTCGGCATGGTCAAGAACGGGGAGACGTTCTACCTGGTGGTCGAGCCGTAACCCCGCGTGGATCAACTACCCAGCGCCTACCCACGTCTGCGTATCGGCGGAGTCATGCGTGATCGACCCGAGGACTTCGCGGTTGATGAGCAACTCGGGTTTCAGCCAACCGGCGAAGGCGAACATCTGTTCCTGCGGATCGAGAAACGTGGCCTCAACACGATTGCCGTGGCCGGCGCGCTGGCCCAGGCCGCCGGTGTGGGTCCGGCGGCGGTGGGGTATGCGGGATTAAAGGATCGGCGCGCGGTCACCCGTCAGTGGTTCAGCGTCACCACACCACTATGCCAGCTCGAGTTGCCGGCTGATCTGGAGGCCACGGTACTTACGCAGACCCGGCACGCCCGAAAATTACGCCGTGGCCAGATTGCCCGCAACGAGTTCTGCATCCGCTTGCGGGGAGTCCAGGGCGCCGCGGATGAGATCGAAGCGCGGTTGGTGGTGTTGCGCAATGACGGGGCGCCCAACTACTTCGGTACCCAGCGATTCGGCCGCAACGGTAGCAATCTCGAGGCTGCCTGGAACTGGCTGAGCCACCGGCCACGGCGGCGATTGAGCGCGTTCAAGCGCGGCCTCTATATCTCGGCAGCGCGTTCGCTGCTGTTCAATGCGGTGCTCGCCGAGCGGGTGCGGCGCGGCAACTGGAACGTGGTCATCGAAGGCGATGTGTTGGATCAGGACCGCCCAACCGGGCCGCTCTGGGGCCGCGGCCGCAGCGCCGCTCAGGACGCGAGCGCAGGGCTCGAGGCTGAATCTCTGGTGCCTTTCGAGCAGTGGCTCGAACCGCTGGAACACATCGGGTTGGCGCAGCAGCGCCGTGCTCTGGTGGTGCTGCCGGAAGATTTCACCTGGCACTGGGAGCAGAATCGTGGCGTGCTGCGGCTCGAGTTTGCGTTGCGCAGCGGCAGCTACGCGACCAGCGTGCTGGAAGAGTTGGGTCACTTCACCGTAGCGTCCGGAGACTTTGGCGATGGCTGAGTTCGATCTGCATGGCATCGGCATGACTTCCCAGCGAACGCGTGACCGTCTGGTGAAGCGCCTGCGCGAACGTGGCATCGATTCCGAGCAGGTCCTGGGCGTAATCGGCAGCGTGCCGCGGCACATCTTCATAGACGAAGCGCTCGCGCATCGGGCGTATGAAGACACGGCGCTTCCCATCGGCCACAACCAGACGATTTCCCAGCCCTTCATCGTCGCGCTCATGACGCAGGCGCTGTTCAACCGACCGCGCGCAGCGGTGCTCGAAATCGGTACCGGGTCGGGTTACCAGACAGCTGTGCTTGCCGCCCTGGCCGAAAAGGTCTACACCGTCGAGCGTATTGCGCCCCTGATCGAACGCGCCGCAGCACGGTTCCGGGCACTGAAGCTGCGCAATGTGAGGGTGCGCAACGCGGACGGCAACGTGGGCTGGGCAGACCAGGGCCCCTTCGATTCAATCATGGTGACCGCGGCCGCGCGCCATGTCCCGGACGCGCTCTACGACCAGCTTGCCGTCGGCGGCCGGCTGGTGATTCCGGTGGGCGATGAAGGCTTGCAGGAATTGCTGATCATCGATCGTGACGACGAGGGGTTCAGCGAGCAGAGCCTGGAGACGGTGCGCTTCGTGCCGTTGTTGCGGGGCACCAGCCACTGATGGCGCGGCGTTCCTGGCGGCGCTGGGCGGGCATCTTTCTCCGCGGTGCGGCGATGGGTATGGCAGAGGTGGTCCCCGGCGTGTCCGGCGGCACGATTGCGTTTATCACAGGCATCTATCGCGAGTTGCTGGAAACGATCGCCGGGCTGTCTTTTCGTTCCGTGGGCCGGTTGCGTTATGGGGTCGTGGCGTTCTGGCGGACCAGCAACCTGGGCTTCCTGGCGGCGCTTGGTGCTGGCATGGTCACCAGCATTCTGCTGTTTGCCCGGGTAATCCTCGAGTTGCTCGACTCGATGCCGTTGCTGATCTGGGCATTTTTCTTCGGATTGATTGTCGGTTCGTGCATCGATATCGCCCGGCACAGCTCAGTCCGAGTGCTGATCCGGGTCGCGCCCTTCGGACTTGCCGCGGGTCTGATCCTGAGCCTGTCTGGAGCGATTGCCCTCGAACCGACGCCGCTGTGGTTGTTCGTGGGGGGCATGATTGCCGTGTCGGCATGGATTCTGCCGGGCGTGTCCGGTGGCTACATGTTGCTGCTGATGGGTCTGTATCCGTCGGTGATCGCTGCGGTGGCGGGCCTCGATATCGGCCGGTTGGCGATGCTCATGCTGGGTTGCGTAGCGGGGCTCGCGGTGTTTGCGCGGGTGCTGTCGTTTCTGATGCGCCGCCACTATGGGCCGGTGATGGCTGTCTTGACGGGCTTCATGGCCGGCTCGCTGATCAAACTGTGGCCCTGGCGTAGCGGCGCTTCTGGTGCTGACTTGCCCGTGATGCCGTGGACCTATCAGCAGCTCAATGGCCACGACCCGATGCTGTTGGGAGTGGTGGCGGCCATGCTGTTGGGACTTGGGGTGGTGGTTCTGCTGGTGGTCGTGCGCGATGCGCGGGCCGTTGGTTCGCGCGCCTGAAATGTCGCGGACACTTCTGGCCATTGTATTGGTCGCCGCCGGTTGCGCGGCACCCACGGCTCCCCCGGTGATCGAGCGCTCGGTGGTCAGCGATGCGCAGGCGGTCGACTACGTGGTCAGCCAGGGCGATACTTTGTATTCGATCGCCTGGCGATTCGACAAGGACTACCTCCGCCTGGCGCGCTTGAACGGGATCGCTCCGCCCTACCTGCTCCTGCCCGGTCAGCATTTGAGGCTGCATGGTCCGGCGCTGGCTACCAGGAACAAGACGCCGAGCGTGCCTTCCGATAAGCGCGCTCCGCGATATAAGCCCGCCGCTCCCCGAAAATCCGCTTCGCCTCCGCCCGCTCGCGTTGCTTCGCTGCCGGTGGGCCAGTGGCGTTGGCCCACGGATGGCCGGGTTACGCGTGGTTTCGGCAGCGGTAGCAAGGGCATCGACTTCGAACTCGTGCGTGGTTCGAGGGTGAATGCCGCGGCCGCGGGCGAGGTGGTGTATGCGGGGGGCGGGCTGCGCGGGTACCGAAGTCTGGTGATCATCAAGCACGATTCGCACTACCTCAGCGCTTATTCATTGAATCACGAGATAACGGTGCGTGAGGGCCAGCGGATCAAACTGGGAGGTTTGCTGGCGAAGGTTGCCCGACCGGTACGGCTGCATTTCGAGATTCGTCGCGATGGAGACCCGGTGAACCCGGATCGGCTGATCGGCGGCTAGCGTGTTGCAAGACGGGCCAGTGCGAGTCAGGGATGGACTTGTTCAATAGCTGATGGTGGAGAATCAGCGCTCCAGATATTTCGCCTTGCCGGTGACATCGCGCCAGTCGTCAGCAACGGGCGGCGCATCCTTCATCTCGGTGATGTTCGGCCAGACGTCTGCGAGTTCCTGATTCAGGGTGAGAAACTCCTCCTGGTCAGCCGGCAGCTCATCCTCCGAATAGATGGCATCGACCGGGCATTCCGGTTCGCACAGCGCGCAGTCGATGCACTCGTCCGGGTGGATGACCAGCATGTTGGGACCCTCGTAGAAGCAATCCACGGGGCACACTTCCACGCAATCCGTGAGCTTGCACTTGATGCAATTCTCGCCTACCACAAAGGTCATGGGTCTGATGTTCTACCGCAAAATCGCCGCCGTATTCTAACGATAAATGCAGCGCTGTACAGGCGTGTCAGCGCGGCGTTGGGCTGATGAGCGATTTGATCAGATAGAGCTGCTCGAGCGCTTCCCGCGGGCTCAGATCGTCCGGCTCGATGCTCTCGAGCGCGTTGCGCAACGGATCGTCGGCTGTTTCCGATTCGCCTGCGGGGGCGTGCGACGTGGTGAACAGATCAGCCTGCAGCGGTGATGCCGTTGCAAGGTGCGCGCTTTGCTCGAGTTCTGTCAGTTTCGCGCGCGCGATATCGAGTACCGGATCGGGCACGCCCGCGAGGCGCGCCACTTGAATTCCATAGCTCTGGCTTGCCGGGCCGTCCTCAACGCTGTGCAGGAACACGATGCTTCCGGCGTGTTCGGTGGCGCGCAGGTGCACGTTGGCGACCGATTCCAGTGACTCGGCGAGGCTGGTCAACTCGAAGTAGTGGGTCGCGAACAGGACGAAGGAACGCGTGCTGCGGGCCAGATGTACGGCACTTGCCCAGGCCAACGCCAACCCGTCGTAGGTGCTCGTGCCGCGCCCGATCTCGTCCAGCAGCACCAGGCTGTTGGCGGTGGCATTGTGCAGGATGCTCGCGGTTTCGGTCATTTCGACCATGAAGGTGGAGCGTCCACCGCTCAGGTCGTCGGCGGCGCCAATGCGCGTGAAGATCCGATCGACAGGGCCGATCCGCGCCGCGCGCGCGGGCACGAAGCTGCCGGTGTAGGCAAGCAGCACGATGATCGCGACCTGGCGCATGTATGTCGACTTGCCACCCATGTTGGGGCCAGTGACGATCAACATGCGTCGACTCTCGTCCAGGGTCAGATCGTTGGGGATGAACGGCTCGGCCTGGACCTGCTCGACCACCAGGTGACGTCCCTCGCTGATCAGCAGTTCCGGCGCGTCACTGAACACGGGTGGTTCGAGCCGGAGTGTGCGGGCCCGTTCGGCCAGGCAACACAATACGTCCAGCTCGGCGACTTCGTTGGCGCAGGTGCGCAGACGAGACAGATCCTCGTTCAGGATTTCCAGGAGCTGGGCATACAGTTCGCGCTCACGGGCCAGTGCCCGCGACCGACTGGACAGCGCACGTTCCTCGAACTCCTTCAGTTCCGGAGTAATGAATCGCTCGGCGTTCTTCAGGGTCTGCCGCCGGATGTAGTGGCCGGGCACCTCGGCGGCTCTGGCGCGCGACGTTTCCAGGTAGTATCCGTGCACGCGGTTGTAACCGATCTTCAGCGTCGCGATGCCGGTCTCATCCCGTTCGCGGACCTCGAGGTCCGCGAGCCACTGACCGGCGTCGGTGCTGGTGGCGCGCAGCGTATCGAGTTCTGCGTCGTAGCCGACGGCGAGGACCCCGCCGTCGCGCAACACCGCCGGAGGTTCGGCGACGATGGCTCGGGCCAACAAAGCCTGCAGATCGGCAAATGCGCCGGTGTCTGGTTTCAGCGCCCGCAACCGGCTCGCGACTGCCTCTTTGAGAGGCTGGCCAACCTCGGGCAATGCGGCGAGGGCATCGCGCAAGCGGGCAAGATCGCGCGGCAGCGCGCTGCGTAGAGCGACCCGGGTGAGGATTCGCTGCAGATCGCCGATGCGCTTCAGCGGCTCGCGTAGCGCCTCGTCGAGGTAAGCCTCCTGCAATTCGGCGATCGCCTGCTGCCGGGCCTGGAGGGTGGCGATATCGCGCAGCGGCGCGTTGAGCCAGGCGCGCAGCAGTCGATGTCCCATGGGCGTGCGGGTGGTGTTGAGTACCCAGAGCAGGGTGTGCTCGGGACTGCCATCCAGACGTTGATCGATTTCCAGATTGCGGCGCGAGTGCGCGTCCAGAACGATGCACGCGTCGTCACTTACCAGGCGCAGCTGATCGATGAACCGTAGTTCCTGTCCCTGGCTGGCGCGCGCGTAGTCGAGGACTGCGGCAGCAGCGCCCAGGGCTGGCTCCAGACCGTCGCACCCGAAGCCACTCAAGTCGCGGGTACCGAAGTGACGGCTAAGTGCGGCCTGGCCCAGTTGCGCATCGAACGCCAGCGCATCGCGCAGGGTGCAGGGCACTCCCGGCAGCGCCACGGCGCCGCTCAGCGACTCGGGCAGCAACAGTTCGCTGGGGCGGATTCGTTCGAGTTCGGCGCGTAGCGCCGCGTCGCCGCTGCGCTCGGCCACGCTGAACGATCCGCTGGCGAGGTTCAGCCAGGCCAATCCGTAGCGCTCGGCCGTTCCGCAGACGCCGCACAGCGTGCTGTCGGCGGCGGCGTCCAGCAGCGATTCTTCGGTCAGTGTGCCCGGCGTGATGACTCGCTGGACACGACGTTCGACGGGTCCTCGCGAGGTTGCCGGGTCGCCGATCTGCTCGCAGATTGCGACCGATTCACCGCGCGCCACGAGTCGCGCGAGGTAGTTGTCGGCGGCGTGGTAGGGCACGCCACACATCGGAATTGGTTCACCCGCGGACTGGCCGCGCGCGGTAAGGGTGATGTCCAGCAGAGCGGCTGCCTTCTTCGCGTCATCGAAGAACAGCTCGTAGAAGTCGCCCATCCGATAGAACAGCAGGGTCTCCGGATGGTGCGCCTTGATGCTCAGATACTGCTGCATCATGGGCGTATGCGACGATGTGCCGACGGCGCTGTTCATGAGCGGAGTGAATCAGAGGCCTTGCCCGGGCGTCAACCGAAGGCGCAGCATCAGACACCCACCCGAGCGCGTGTAAGCCATTCGCGCTGGGCTGTTGCCATGAGTACTGTTTGAATATACAGTACCGCCATCGTCCGTCGAAACAATGCAAGTACATAGGGGTGACAGGTGCTCGAACGAAATAAGGCAAAACGCGACTCAGCAAGGGGTGACACCGCAAAGGTCGAAATGGCCACAAGCGACAGCGCAAAGGAGCGGGCGCTATCAGCTGCGCTGTCCCAGATAGAGCGGCAGTTCGGCAAGGGATCCATGATGCGCCTTGGCGATCGTGAGCAGGTGGATATCCCGTCCATTTCAACCGGCTCTCTCGGCCTCGATATCGCCTTGGGCATCGGTGGCCTGCCGCGCGGCCGGGTGGTTGAAATCTATGGTCCGGAGTCATCCGGAAAGACCACGCTGACACTGCAGGCGATTGCCGAGGCGCAACGGGGCGGCGGTACCTGCGCGTTCATCGATGCCGAGCATGCCCTGGACCCGATCTACGCCGAAGCGCTGGGCGTGAATACGGATGAACTGCTGGTGTCCCAGCCCGACACGGGAGAGCAGGCACTGGAAATATGCGACATGATCGTCCGCTCGGGGGCGGTGGCTCTGGTCGTGATCGACTCGGTTGCGGCGCTTACGCCCAGGGCTGAAATCGAAGGTGAAATGGGCGACTCTCATGTTGGCCTGCAGGCGCGCCTGATGAGTCAGGCGTTGCGCAAGATGACGGCCAACATCAAGAATTCCAACACCACCGTGATGTTCATTAATCAGATCCGGATGAAGATTGGTGTGATGTTCGGGTCGCCGGAAACTACTACGGGTGGTAACGCGCTCAAGTTCTACTCATCCGTTCGGCTCGACATTCGTCGGATCGGCGCAGTCAAGAATGCTGATGAGGTCATAGGCAACGAGACCCGCGTCAAAGTTGTGAAGAATAAGGTTGCACCGCCGTTCCGTCAGGCAGAATTTGAGATTCTCTACGGGACAGGAATCAACCGACTGGGTGAAATCATCGAGATCGGTGTCAAGCAAGGCCTGGTCGAAAAGTCAGGCGCCTGGTACAGCTACAAGAGCGATCGTATCGGCCAGGGGCGCAAGAAGGCGGCCGAATTTCTGGAGGCAAACCCGGCGATTGCCGAGGAGATCGAGAGCGCGATCCGTGCTCAACTGCTTCCGACTCCGGATCAGAAAGCAGCAGTGATGGTAGAAGTCGGTACGCCTGCTGCGTCGGCCGTTGACGTAGAAATGCCGGCCCAATCCGAAGGTTGATGTAACTCGCGGTCGATCTCAATGATGCGAACTGAACACCGGCCAGCGAACGAGCAGCATTCCCTGACCGGAACGGCCGCACGCGCGGTGACCAGCGCCGCACACCGAATCGAGAGCGTGGCGGTCGGAATGCTCGGACGTCGCGAGCATGGTCGGATGGAAATTGCACGAAAACTCCGCGCGAAGGGTCACCCCGCCGACCTGGTCGATGAAGTAGTCGCGCGATTGGTCGAGTTTGAACTGGTCTCGGACGTACGATTCGCGGAAGGGTTCGTGCGTTCCCGACTGCAGCGAGGCCAGGGGCCATTGCGTATCAGAGCGCAAATGCGCGAGCGGGGGATCGACGATCAGCTAGTCGAGGACATCCTGACCGAAACCAGCGATTTCTGGCAGCGCAAGGCTGAACAGGCACGCGAAAAGCGCTTCGGCAAAGCGCACCCGAGCGAACGAACCGCCTGGAGCCGTCAGGCACGGTTCCTCTCCCAGCGTGGCTTTCCCGGGGACGTGATCTACCGTGTGCTCGGCCAGCTGCACGACTAAGCGGGGCATCGGCAGGTCCCTGTGATCCGGGCCGCCGGGCCGCCGATCCGTCTCTGGCTTGCATCAGCAGCGCGTTTTACAACGCGCTGCTGATGCGACATCTGGCGGCGCAAAGCGCTTGCTGATTCCTTTATACTTGCGCCCCATTTTTCTTAGGTGGCGAGGTTCCGCTGCCCCAGGTCGCCTCTGGCGGCGTCGAGCGGGTGTCATGAAGACCAGCGAAATTCGATCGAGCTTCCTGGAGTTCTTCGCCGAACGGGATCACGTGGTGGTGCCGTCGAGTTCGCTGGTGCCCGTCAATGATCCAACGCTGATCTTCACCAACGCGGGAATGGTGCCGTTCAAGGATGCGTTGATTGGAATCGAAGACCTGGGCTACACCCGCGCAACGTCGGCGCAGCGGTGCGTGCGGGCGGGCGGCAAGCACAACGATCTCGAAAACGTTGGCTACACTGCTCGTCATCACACCTTTTTCGAGATGCTTGGGAATTTCAGTTTCGGGGATTACTTCAAGGAGGAAACCATCGCCTGGGCCTGGGAGTTCGTGACCGGAGTGTTGCAGCTCCCGGAAGATCGGTTGTGGGTTACCGTACACCCCGATGACGACGAATCCCGCGCGCTCTGGGTTGATGGTATTGGCTTTGATCCGAAGCGTGTGACGTCCCTCGAAGAAAATTTCTGGAGCATGGGTGACACAGGACCTTGCGGGCCCTGCACGGAGATCTTCTTTGACCTTGGCCCGGACGTAGCCGGTGGCCCCCCTGGTACGCCGGATGAAGATGGCGATCGCTACCTGGAGTTCTGGAACCTCGTGTTTCCTCAGTTCGATCGCTCGATCGATGGCACGCTGACGCCGCTTCCCAGTCCAGGCGTGGATACGGGTATGGGATTGGAGCGCACCGCGGCAATTATCCAGGGGGTGCACAGCACCTACGAAACGGACATCTTTCACGGATTGATGACGGCAGCCGGACGCATTGCGGGGATCCGTGAGGATCAAGGCTTGATGCGCAACCCATCGGTGCGGGTGATTGCGGATCACATCCGATCGAGCGCGTTCCTGATCGCCGACGGCGTCACGCCAAGCAACGAAGACCGAGGCTATGTGTTACGCCGGATTATTCGCCGCGGTCTCAGGCATGGGCACAAACTCGATATCAACGAGCGCTTCTTTCACAAGCTGGTAGGGCCTTTGGTTGAGGAAATGGGGGCGGCCTATCCTGAATTTGCCGGCCAACGTGAACGCATCGAACGCGTCCTGCTGGGCGAAGAAGATCGGTTCGCGGAAACACTCTCGCAGGGGATGGAACTGCTCAACAAGTCGATCGAGGACCTCGACGGCAACACGATTCCGGGCGAGGTGGTATTCAAGCTTTACGACACGTTCGGCTTTCCGGCCGATCTGACGGCCGATGTGGCACGCGAGAAAGGTCTGACCGTAGACAGCACGGTTTTCGAGCAGCTGATGGATCAGCAGCGAGAGCGAGCCCGGGCGGCCAGTCGGTTCCAGGCCGACCTTGGCCAGCAGATTCGCCTCGATTCAACCGTCGACTTCACCGGTTACGATGGCCTTGAACAGGAGGCCGAGGTGCTGGCGTTATATCGGCGTCGGGACGACGTCCTCGATCCGGTGGACGCCCTGGACGTGGGAGATCAAGGCGTTGTGGTGGTCGACCGCACGCCGTTTTACGCGGAATCAGGGGGTCAGGTCGGCGACCGGGGCGTCATGCGGGGATCGCAGGCGACATTTGAGATCTCGGACACCATTCCCGGCGGCGATCAGTACCTGCATCTCGGCGTCGTACAGAGTGGCTCCCTGGCGGTGGGCGATCGGCTCTCGGCCGAAGTCGATCCGGAGCTGCGCCGGCGCACCGCGTTGAACCACTCGGCGACGCATCTGCTGCACGCCGCCCTGCGCGAGGTGCTGGGAAATCATGTCGGACAGCGTGGATCGTTGGTCGATCCCGAGCGGCTGCGTTTCGACTTCTCCCATGGCGAGCCGGTAACCTCAGCAGAGCTCGCGGAAATCGAAGCCCTGGTGAACAGGGAGATCCAGCGCAACACCGAAGTCACTACCGAGATTCTCAGCTACGATGACGCGATCGCGCGTGGCGCGATGGCGCTGTTCGGCGAACGTTACGGCGATTCGGTGCGGGTGCTGGAGATGGGTGGGGGGTTCTCGGTGGAGTTGTGTGGCGGCACCCATGTGCATCGCACGGGCGACATCGGGGTGCTGCGAGTCGTCAGCGAGTCTGGTATCGCGGCGGGTGTCCGGCGCATCGAAGCGGTGTCGGGTCCTGGCGCGCTCGAATGGATCGAACAAGGCGAACTGCAACTCAAGGAGCTCGGCCAGTTAGTTCGCTCGCCACGGCACCAGCTGGGAGACAAGGTCCGGCAACTCGTGGATCAGCAGCGCGAGTTGCAGCGCCAGCTTGAACTGGCCCATACCAAGCTTGCCACGCTTCAAGGCAGCGATCTGGCGGACCAGGCCCGGGATGTTGGCGGCGTGGCCGTATTGGCTGCGCGTTTGGATGAGGGCGACCCGAAGGCGATGTTGGCCACTCTGGACCGGCTCAAGGACAAGCTGGGTAGCGCGGTAATCCTGCTCGGACGGGTCGATGGTGGTCGCGTCAACCTGATTGCAGGCGTCACGAAGGATCTGACAGGCCGGTTCAGCGCCGGCGATGTGATCAAGGAAATTGGTGCGCGGGTCGGGGCGCGCGGCGGAGGCCGGCCAGACATGGCGCAGGGCGGTGGGGGTGACAAGCCCGAGGCCCTCGACGATGCGCTCGAATCGCTTGCCGATTGGGTTGCGGAGCGGGCCTGACCGTGGCGCTCTACGTTCAGAAATTTGGCGGCACGTCGGTTGGAACCGTCGAACGCATCCACGCCGTGGCGGATCGCGTCACGCGCTCGCGTGCGGAAGGTCACGACGTGGTCGTGGTGGTCTCGGCGATGAGTGGCGAAACCAATCGTCTGACCTCGTTGGGGCGCGAGGTCGCCCAGGAGCCATCGGCACGCGAAATGGACGTGCTGCTGGCGTCGGGCGAGCAGGTGTCTATCGCCTTGTTGAGCATGGCATTGACGGAACGCGATTGTCCGGCACGCTCTTATCTCGGCGCCCAGATTGCGATCCGCACGGACAACAATCACACCCGGGCGCGCATCGAGGATGTCGATGTGACGTCCTTGCGGGCCGATATCGACGCGGGTGTCGTGTCGGTGATCGCCGGCTTCCAGGGAATCGATGCGGACGGCAACCTGACCACGCTTGGTCGCGGTGGGTCGGACACCACGGCGGTCGCCGTGAGCGTGGCGCTGGGTGCCGATGAATGTCAGATTTACACCGACGTTGATGGCGTGTTCACGGCCGACCCGCGGATTGTCGAGAACGCCGCGTTGCTGGAGCGCCTGACATTCGAGGAGATGCTGGAGATGGCAAGCCTCGGGTCCAAGGTACTGCATCCGCGAGCCGTCGAATTCGCGGGTAAGTACGGCGTACCCTTGCGGGTGTTGTCGAGCTTCGACGAAGGCCGCGGTACGCTCATTACGACGGAGGAAGGCACCATGGAGAAACCGGTGGTTTCGGGGGTTGCGTACTCCCGGGACGAAGCGAAGGTCACGATGCTGGGTGTTCCGGACATTCCCGGAGTCGCGTCGAAAATTCTCGGTCCGGTCGGTAAAGCCAATATCGAAGTCGACATGATCGTTCAGAATGTCGGCGCCGATGGCTCGACCGACTTCACCTTTACCGTCAAGCGCGAAGACTACGCGAAGGCCATTGGAGTGCTGGATCCTCTGAGGGCGTCGCTGGGTGCTCGTGAGTTGATTGGCGATGATCGAATTGCCAAGGTCTCGGTGGTGGGCGTGGGCATGCGCTCCCACGCAGGCGTGGCGACCCGGATGTTCGATGCGCTGGCGGACGAATCCATCAACATCCAGATGATATCGACCTCCGAGATCAAGATATCGGTGGTTGTCGCCGAGCGCTATCTGGAACTGGCCGTGCGGGCAATTCACACCACCTTCAACCTCAGTGACGGCCAATTGATGGAGGAATGACAGATTGGAGTTTGTCATTTCCTTCGTCACGGTGCACACTCGACTGAGGGACGGCTGGCCGGTCAAGAGTCAACGGGGGCAAGGTGCTCCGTAGAAAGCCGGGTGCGGGCTGGTGGAGTAAAGGAGTACATCACAACGGGCGAAGGAGGGCTCACCCGATGCTCATTCTCACGCGACGTGTTGGCGAGACACTGATGATTGGCGACGATGTTACGGTCACCGTGCTAGGGGTGAAAGGTCACCAGGTTCGCCTTGGAGTCGATGCACCCCGGGAAGTTGGTGTGCACCGGGAAGAGATCTACGAGCGCATCCAACGTGAACTCGCACAGGGGGAGACCGCCAGTAACCGTGGTTGACGCGGCTGCGACGGGAATCCTGCCGATGGCCAGGTTGCATGGCCAGCCGTTGTCACTTGTACGACAGGTTCCTGATCAATTCCGTGTCAGCGCTGACTCGCCACAGGCGAACCGATAACAGCGTCGCTGCCGTCCCCACACCGGATGCAAGTCCAAGCCAGAATCCGTAGACCCCCATGGGTTCACCGATCCAGCCGAACCCCAGAATACACCCTATGGGCAGACCAATTACCCAATAGCTGAACAACGCAATCCACATGGGTCTCCTGGTGTCTTTGTACCCGCGCAAGGCCCCTATCGCCGTGGACTGCAAGGCATCGAACAGCAGGAAGACAACGACGAACAGCAGAAGAATCACTGCCAGATCTGCAACGGCAGCTTCCGACGTGTAAGCAGTAACTAAATGCGCTCGAAAGAAATAGATCATCAGCGATCCGGCAAGGGCGAGCATTGCGGTTGCCCCAATAGCAATACCCGCGGTCGTTCGCGCCTCAGCAATCTCGCCTGCCCCGATTCGATATCCGATCCTGATGGTGGCCGCCATGCCCAGCGCGAGTGGTGGCATGAATACCAATCCATTGAGATTCATCGCGATGTTATGGGCCGCCACGACCTCGGCCCCGTAGCGGCCGAGCAACAGCGTCGTAAGCGAAAATAATCCCATCTCTGCAAATATGGTCGCGCCAATCGGAATGCCTATGGTCAGTAGTGCCTTGATTCGGAGAGGGTCGGGTAAGCTGAAGCGACTCATCCAGCCCGTTAGCTGAAACCTTTTCCTTGTTACAACCAGCAGAATCAGGCAGAGCTGAAACCACATGATGATGGCCTGCGCAACTCCGCAACCAACGCCTCCCATCTCCGGGAGGCCAAACTTCCCGTAGATCAGCACATAATTGAGCGGGACCTTCAACATCAACGCGCACAGAGCGATCAACAATGCGGGCCTGGTGAAGCCCATGCTGTCGGCAAGAAACCGAAGACAGAAAAAACACATCAACGCGGGTATGCCGAAGCTCGCCATCTTGAGGTAAGGAATCGAAACAGCCGCGGCGGCCGGGCCGACGTCCATCCAGGAATAGACCGGCGCGACGTTGTTCAGAATCAGCGACACCGTCAGTCCTCCAGCCAGAGCTATCCACAGCCCTTGTCGGATCACCTCGCCGATTTCGGAATATCGCCGGGCGCCATTGAGCTGCGAAACGGTTGGCATCACTGCCTGTATCAGACCCATGACCAGCAACATGACCGGCCACAGAACGCTGCCTCCGAGCGCGACGCCAGCCAGATCTACGGAACTGTATCGCCCCGCCATGACGGCATCGGTGACGCCCATGCCCATCTGGGCGAGTTGTGCACCCATCAGGGGCATGGCCAGGCGGAACAGTTGCCGGGTCTCGTCAATGACGCCCGGCTTTACAGTTTCGGAAGGCTCACTGGACTCTTGCCTGTTCAAACTGGCCTGGCCAACCTCTCATCGTCCGGTGGACAGTTCCGCCGTTGCACTGGCATCGCGCACTTCGGTAAGCCGATCTGGATCGTCGAGTACTGCTCTCAAGGCCAGCCCCGCCACTAGATCCGCAGTCTTGCTCGCCGGCGCGGGCCCGTGTTTTTCGTACCAGCCGAGCGTGGATTCCCCAAGTGAAAACACCAGATTGGTGGTCACCTTCAGGTCCTCCACCACAAACACGCCTGAGCGGGTACCGCGCCGCAGATGTCGGCGGTATTCGTTGATGATCTGGTCGCGCTTCTCCCACAGTTCAGGCATTCGTTCATGGCTGATTTCGGAAAAGGTAAAGGGCGATCCAATGGCGCTCTCGTGGACACACAGATGATGCGTATCGAACCAGACGAGCCGGTACAGGGCGATTTCAGGGGGCTGCATTCTCCTGCGCTCTTCTACGATGAACTCGATGATCGGCTCCACCGTACCAAGTACCACGCTCCGGAATATTGCCTCCTTGTTCGGGAAGTAGTGGAACAGCGACGGCTGCCTGAGACCCACGGCGTTCGCGATCTCCCGGGTGGATGTGCCCGCAAACCCCTTTTGCCGGAAGAGCCTGCGAGCCGCCGCCAGAATGTCTTCGGCCACGGAGCCCCCCGGCGTGTCGCCCGTCGCTCTTGGGCGTCCGATCTTTCTGGGTGACCCGTTTGACATAGATCACCATTGTATGCAGAATCCCGTTTCTATCAACCGATAGAAAGAACCCGACCATGAATCAAGATCTGAGTCAGAGGATTTCTCTGCTCGATCCAGACGAGATCGCGCGCTCGCGCGAGCCTCTGGAGCGAAGCTGGACCCTGCCGCCCGCCGCATATACCGACGCGAGGATATTCGAGGCCGAGAGGAAGACCATCTTCGCCCACGACTGGATCTGCGTGGCCCGTGCGGACCAACTGCCGAACCCCGGCGACTATGTTTGCATCGATCTGCTTGAGCAGCCCATTGTCGTGACACGCAGCCGGGACGAAAAACTTAACGCCTTCTCTCGAGTCTGCTTGCATCGCGCCATGCCCGTCGCCGAGGGCTCCGGAAACGCAACGCGCTTTGTATGTCCCTACCACAACTGGACCTACGAGTTGGATGGGCAACTGCGCAGCGCGCCGATGATGGGTGACGCCGAAGGCTTCGACGCCGGTAAATGTCGTTTGCCCGGGCTGCGCCTCGAGATATGGAATGGTTTCGTCTTCGTTAACCGCGATCCGGATGCGCCGGACCTGGCACCTCAACTGGCGGGCCTGGCGAAGCTGATCGAGAACTACGATTTCGGCAAGTTGGTGGTTGCCGCCACGACAGAGTTCGATAGCCCCTGGAACTGGAAGATTCTGGTCGAGAACTTCATGGAAGCGTATCACCATATCGGTACCCACAAGACTACCTTCCAACCCGTCTACCCGGCGCGCGATTCGATGGTGGAGGACAACGATGGCGCCCCCTGGACCTTTCTGCGCATGCCTGGCAATTCGAAAGCCGAAGCGGAAGTGGACGCGCAAGAAGGTCCCGCTATGTTTCCGAAGCTCAACAAAACCGAGCAGGCCCAACTGCTCGCGATGAACGTGTTTCCCACTCTGCTGTTCGCGGTGTCGGCAACCGGTGGCTTCTGGTATCAGCTGGAGCCAAGCGGACATGACACCATGCGCCTGCGAATACACTTCCTCCTGCCATCGGAATTCGCCGAGAAGCTCGATGACGATACGCGTGCCGGGACAATCGAGGTGGTTCGTGCGATTCATACCGAGGACATCGAAGCGAATGAAGGTCCGTGGCGGGGGCTGCATGCTGCTCTGACGTCACAGGGGCGCTTGAGCACATTCGAAAAGGCAATCTGGCAACTCAATCAGCTCTGGCTGGACAGGTTGAAGCCGTTTCTAGGCAATACGTGAAGGAGAAGAACTTGGCCGTGATTCTGATTACCGGGTGTCGTCGACCCACTGGCTTTGGCCAGCTGAGTGCGATTACTTGTGCAAAGGCAGGGCACACGGTTTACGCAGGCATGCGGGATGCTGGCCAGGGTGAAGCGCTTGTCGATGAAGCAAAGCGTCTGGAACTGGATATTCGTGTCATCGGCCATGATGTAACATCTGCTGAATCCAACAGAAACGTAGTGTCTGGAATCCTTGAAGAACAAGGCCGAATCGACGTGCTGGTGAACAATGCGGGAATCGGCGCGTTTGGCTCGGTAGAAACGATGCGGGAAGAAACCCTGCGTGAAGTAATGGAAACCAACTTCTTTGGCGGTGTAGATCTCGCGCGGGCCGTGTTGCCTGCCATGAGGCAACAAGGCAAGGGAAAATTGATCTTCGTGACGTCGGTGGCGGGACGGATCGGCGTGCCCGGCGAGGGAGCCTACGCCGCGAGTAAATTTGCTGTGGAGGGCCTGGCGGAGGTGCTGGCGTACGAGGTCAAGCGCTTTGGCATCGACGTATCAATTGTCGAACCGGGTTTTTTCAATACCGGAATGAGCGCCGAGAACACTGATGCTGAGGCGCAGTACGTGCACAGCGATGAATACGATGCCTTCAATGCGCACATAGTGGCTTCCACCAAAGACGGTGAAGATTCGGGTGAAGACCCGCAACTCGTTGCCGACATGATTCTGGAGGTGGTGACGACTACGCAGCCAAAACTGAGGTGGCAGCCTGGCGAAGCAGCACCCGCCATCATCAAGGACTGGAACCAATCAAGCGATGAGGAATGGCAAGCCGGCATGATTGATGCGATGCAACTTGGCTGGTGGGTCAACGGAGAAGCGAAGGGCTGAGAACATGTGGTGAGCCCACCGATGCTGCCGGGCACGCCCTATCTTTCGACAACGCCTGATCCAACCCGCGATACGATGCGACGCGGCCCCGATCGTGAGATCATCCATTGGGGCGATCAATCAGGGGCATCCGTAGACCATGGCCAAACCAACAACCGTGCGCCATCAGCACAGCGCACATTGGGGTGCGTTTCAGGCTGTCGTGGAGGACGGCCGCTTCGTCGCCGTCGAGCCCTTCGATGGCGACAAGAAACCCTCAGCCATTTCCCAGGCGCTACCAGACGCGGTTTACAACGAGGCCCGCATCGCACACCCGATGGTACGTCGGAGTTGGCTGGAAAAGGGCCCCGGGGCAGCCCCTGAGCTGCGCGGGGCGGAGCCGTTCGTACAAGTCTCCTGGGAAGAAGCGCTACGCCTGATTGGCGACGAGATCGAACGGGTGAAAGGGGACTTCGGGAACGCCGCGATCTTCGCTGGATCTTATGGCTGGGCCAGTGCCGGGCGTTTCCACCATCCCGTTACGCTGATCAAGCGATTCTTC
>PVMK01133165.1_pt1 | contig 119482 bp, 128 predicted proteins | sample 1853481 | NCBI WGS metagenome assembly PVMK01 (sample SAMN08533507, study PRJNA380276) | Marine sediment metagenome, whole genome shotgun sequencing project.
GAACAGCAATAAGGATGAAGTTAGCAAGAGCATAAAAATATGTTGTGACCGCATACATTCAAGTTAGCTGACCGTTTACCCACGAGCCAACAAAACCGCCAATACCGCGGGCGCGCTTGGTCACACGCTAAAATACCCTATTATCCCAGATACTACGTGCCCGCTCAGCAAAGCGCGCAGCCCATCGAAACGCTGCTGAGCCACCCCGCGTGATATAAGCCCTGCTCTAAGGAGGTATGGACATGAGAGCCATCATCGTTGCCGTGTTTCTAGTGGGGGCCTTCATTGCGGGCACGTTCATCTCGGAGGCCAACCCGGTCGCAGCCGACACGCCGCCGAAGCAGAGCCAATGGCAGTACCAGTGCTTTGAGGCCACAGGAGTCGCGGACGTGACGGACCGCTCCAACAAGATGGGGCAGCAAGGTTGGGAGCTCGTGACTTCCGCCGGCACCAAGAGCTCGACGCTCTGGTGCTTCAAGCGCCCACTCTGGAAGCCAACGAAGTAAGTCTCGCGGCGGACTCGCACTGGTCACCAAGTTGGGTTATTGGACTATGCGTTGAAGTCGCTCAACGCGTAGACCATGTCATTTCTGGCCGATCCACAAGTCAGGCGGAACGTAGACCGCCTCCCCATCGAGTTCGACGACTATGGGTTCGATCGATTTGGGTTATCCAAGGACTCGCTCGCGCGCGCCTACTCACCCATGGCGCACGTGTACCGTCGCTACCTCAAGGTGACGGCCTTCGGTCTCGAGAACGTTCCAGCGCAGGGACGAGCGCTCATCATCGCCAACCACTCGGGCGGACTCGGCTGGGACGCCTCAATGATCCTCACCTCGATGCTCCTCAACGATGATGCGCCCCGGCTCGGCCAGGGCATGGCGGAGTACTTCCTGACGAGGACGCCTTTCATGCGACCCTGGCTGCGCAGGCTAGGTCACCTCACGGGCTTGCCGGAGCACGGGGAGCAGTTGCTGCACGACGAACGCTTGGTGATGGTGTTCCCGGAGGGGGCGCGCGGCGCCGGGAAGCTCTACAAAGACCGATACAAGCTGGTTCGCTTCGGGACGGGGTTCATGCGGCTCGCCCTCAAGACGAACTCGCCCATCATCCCGTGCGCGTTCATCGGAGGCGAAGAGACGTTTCCGCAGCTCTACCACATCAAGTGGCTCGCCAAGTTGGTCAATGGGCCATTCGTCCCGATCGCACCGCAGTTGCTCCTCATTCCGTTGCCGGTGGCTTGCCAGGTCTATTACGGGCTTCCCATGCACTTCGAGGGCGACGGCTCGGAACCCGACCACGTCATTCAGGAGTACATCGAAGTGGTTCGTCACTCGATGGAGCGGCTGATCAGCGTGGGGCTCGACGCGCGCCCTCGCTCGTTCATGTTCGACCGAATGCCGGACCCGAAGGAAGAGCGCACGCGATGAAAATCCTGATCACCGGCATCAGCGGCACGTTGGCTCGCGGCGTCGCATACCGACTCGTTCGTCGCGGATACCAGGTCATCGGCATCGATCGCCGTCCGTGGCCCGATGTGCCCGAAGGCGTCGAGATGCATCAGGTGGACATTCGGAAGCGCCCCGCCGAAGACGTGTTTCGAGTCTCTCGACCCGACGCGCTCATTCACATGGCAACGGTCACCCACTTCACGACCGACACCGAAGAACGCTACCGGATCAACCTCGGCGGCACCCGAAAGCTGTTCGAGTACTGCCACGAGTACGGCGTGAAGCAGGCGGTGTTTGTCGGCCGTCACACCGTGTATGGAGCGACGCCGGATTCCCCGCTCTACCACACCGAAGACGAGCCTCCTCTTGCGGGCGCGTCCTTCAAAGAGCTTGCCGACCTCGTCGCTGCCGACCTCTACGCAGGCAGCGCCCTGTGGCGATGGCCCGAGCTGAACACGGCGGTTCTCCGGCTTTGTTATTTCCTCGGCCCGAGCCGTGGCGGCACCCTCGCCGCCTTCCTTTCGAAGAGCCGTGTGCCACTCGTCATGGGCTTCGATCCACTCTACCAACTCATGCACGAATGGGACGCCGAAGAAGCGATCACCCTCGCGGTCGAGAAACAACTCCGGGGCGTCTTCAACGTCGCGGGCCCCTCCCCGGTCCCGCTGAGCACGGTATGTGAGGCCACTGGCCGGCGCGCGGTCCCGATTCCTGGGCCCCTCTACCCGACCGTCCTCGGCCGCTTCGGCTTCCCGTACCTCCCCCCCGACGCAATCGAGCATGTGAAGTTCCCGATCGTCATCGACAACAGAGCATTCGTGGAGGCCACCGGCTTTGAACCCCGCTACAGCGCCAAACAAACCATGGAAGGCTTCCGCTGGAACTAAAAAGGGGATGGGACCACCCAACAACGTCACGCTGACCGACCTTCTGTCGAAGGCGTCGAGCGCTTGGTCGCGGGATCTCGCGACGTGGGTTCTCGCCATGCTGCTCTACTGGTTGCTTGGCTTCGGCATCCCGTTCGCGCTCAATGTCGTGTGGGGGATCTTCAGCGCGTTCCAAGAAGGCAGCGGCGAAGCGAGCGCGGCGTTCACGGCGGTGAACGTCATCGTGCAGATCGTCATGTACCTAGTCCAGCTCGTGCTCTCCGCGGTCTTCACCCTCGGAATATGGGCGATGGCGGTCCGTGGGCTCCAGGAAAAGCAGATGAGCGTCGGTGTGCTTTTCAGCCAGCTGTCGAAGATCTGGAAGTACATCCTTCAGTCGCTCGCCGTATTGTTGGGCGCGATGCTGATTGTCCTGCCGCTCGTGATGATCATTCTTCTGATGTTCGTAGGGCCGGTCGACCTCAACACGCCAATGAGCGAGATCATCGACGATGCCGGCGGGCCCTTCTTGATCGCGTTTGCCGTGCTCTTGCCCGTCTACATCTACGTCGCCACCGGCATCGCGTTCATGCAGGCGGAACTCGCGTTCAACGACGACGCGGGACCCATCGACGCCGTCCTGTACTCGTGGCGCATCGCGCGCGGCAGGCGCTGGAGAATCATCGGCGTCGGCTTGCTTGCAGCCCTCATAGCAGGGGGCTCGGCGATGCTGTGCGGCATCGGTCTCCTGTTCGGCGCACCGCTGTCCGCGTTGCTCTTCGGTGCCCTTTACCTCGGGCTCCGCGAAGGCGCCGACGTCCCCCCCGCAAACACAGGAACCACTCTCGGAAGGCACTACTAGTGTGCGAGAGATTTTCGTTTGTGGTCGAGCGCCCCCGCAGCGAGCGACTTAGAGGTACACCCGTACCTCGCAGGGAGCGAGCGAGGAGGTAAGCCGACCACAGGCGAAAAGATCCGCACACTACCGCGGGGACGCCGCGATGTTGCCCCCATCAACCGTCACGACGCAACCCGTCGTGCTGGGCGCGAGCGCGAGGTTCACGAACGCGCTGGCCACGTCGTCCGCAGTGACCTCACGACTCAGGAGGTTCGAGCGATAGTACGCGTCGGCATCGAGACCCCGTGCGTTGGCGCGCCGCTCGACATCGTCTACGTTGAGCAGTCCCGTTCGAATCCGGTCCGCGTTGACCGCGTTGCTGCGAACTCTGATGTCCCCGCATTCGATCGCGTACTGCTTCATGAGCGCGACGACCGCGGCCTTGGGGATCGCATATGCGCCCAAGCCTTTGCCAGGGTTGAACGCGGCCTTCGAGGCGTTGAACAAGAGGAACCCCCCGATGCCCTGAGCGCGGAAAACTCGAACAGCCGCCGCCGCAAGATACTGATGCGAGAAGAAGTTCACCTCGAAGCTACGCTTGAGCTCCTCGGTCGAAACCGAGTCGATAGCACCCTGCGGCGCAATACCCGCGTTCGACACGATGCCGTCGAGTCCTCCGAACGTGCGAACGCAGTGCTCGATGCTTGCACGCACCTTCTCTTCGCGCGCGACGTCCACCACTGTGAAGGGCGCGCCGACTGACTCAGCCACTTCGCGAAGAGGCGTCTCGTCCCGGTCGGTTAGATAAAGCGACGCCCCTGCCGCCGCGAACGCCCGCGCACACGCGGCGCCGATGCCACGCGCAGCTCCAGTGATGTAGACGACCCTTCCCTGCAGTGGCTTGGGGCTCGCCTTGCCCAGCTTGGCCTGCTCGAGGGACCAGTACTCCATATCGAAAAGGTCGGTTGCTGGCAGTGCCTCGTAGCGACCGACGGCTTCCGCCGCCTCGATCACGCCGATGGTGTGCTCGTAGACGTCGGCACCGATGCGCGCTGCTTTCTCGGAGGCACCCACCGCGATGAGGCCAAGCCCCGGCACCAAGATGATGCGCGGGTCGGGGTCTAGTTGCGCGACACGACGCTCCTTCTGGTTCGCTTCCCGGTCCACATACGCGACGTAATCCTCGCGATACGACGCAAGCCGCTCGTCGATGTGCGCTCCGATCGCCGCGCCATCCATCGCGGGCGCGATGTCGAGCAGCAACGGCAAACGCTTCGTGCGAATCACGTGGTCCGGGGTCGCGGGGCCGCGCTGGGCCACGCTCGCAAGGTCCGCACGCCCGAGGAACGCGTCGATCGCGGGACCACGCCGCAGCGTCAATAGGTAGCGCCGTTCTCCCGCACCGAGCTTGCCACGGAGAATCGGCGCAAGCGCTTCGTAGGCGAACGGCTCCGGGTTTCCCCGCGCCACCCGCGCGCCCCTCGTCTTTCCCGAAGCGAACCGCTCCGCAGCATCGACCGCCTGAATGTGCCGCTCGTAGCTCTCCTTCGCTGTGTCGCCGAACGTGAACAAGCCATGCTTGAGCAGGAGCAGGCCTTCGACGTTGGGATTGTTCTCGTAGGTCTCGGCCGCAAGCTTCGCAAGTGTGAAGCCCGCCATGACGTAGGGCACCACGGCCAGCCGGTCTCCATAGACTTCTTTGCATATCGCTTCCGCGTCCGGTTGGTCGACCAGCGCAAGGATCGCATCCGCGTGGGAGTGATCGATGAACTTGTGTGGAAGGAAGCCATGCAAGAGGGTTTCGACCGAGGGGTTCGGTGAGCTCGAATCGATCAGGCGCGTGCGCTGCGCGTTCACCATGTCCTCGTCGCAAAGCACATCCCGGTCCCGCAACGCCCCGAGGGTCTCGAGCCGCACGGCTGGCAGGCCCGCGGGTTCGATGCTGCCAAGGTCCCAACCACTGCCCTTCACGCACAGGACTGGGACCTCGTTCCCGAGGTCATCGACGAAGGTCGTCTTCACGGACGTGTTGCCGCCGCCGTGGAGCACCAGGGACGGATCTTGGCCGATCAACTGCGACGTGTAGACGCGAAGCGCGACGTCCTCGTTGACGCGCGAATCGTCCTGATAGCGATCGATCGTCGCCTGTGCGTCTGCGTCGGACCATCGGCTCTGCACGTCGACCTGCCTCGAACGGACTGTGACATGGAGGGTGGCATGGCGCTTGCTCCTCTCAGGGTTGGAACCGCTGTCGATTGTGCCAATGTGCGCCCGGCACCTAGAAAGGATGACAAAAATGTCGCAGAAACGCTTTATCCTTAGTGTTGCACCAGCCCTCCTGCTGGTCCTGATCGCGCGACCCGAGCCGGCCCAAGCCTGTGGCGGGCTTTTTTGCTCGGCCTCAGCGCCTGTCAATCAGGCCGCGGAGCGCATCATCTTTTCGAAGAACGCGGATCGGACTGTGACGGCTGTCGTGCAGATCCAGTACCAGGGCCCGTCCGAGGAGTTCGCGTGGGTGTTGCCGGTGCCGGGGATCCCGGAGGTGAACGTATCCTCGGACCTGGCGTTCACCCGGCTCCAACAGGCAAGCAACCCTCAGTACAACTTCACGACCGTAGTCGAAGGAAGGTGCAAACGGGAGCGTGGCAGCAACGCGGTTAGCGGATCCGCACCTTCGGAGGACTCCGGGGCTGGTGGCGCGGGCGGCAACGGAGGGATCAACGTGCTCGCGTCCGGGACCGTCGGTCCCTACGACTTCGTCGTGATCGAGCCCGACATGAGCTACGAAAATGTCGGCGACGTCCTCGTCGAGTGGTTGACGGCGGAGGGGTACGACGTGGTGCCCCCAGGCGGAGATCCGGACGACATCGCATCTCTTTTGGGCAGCTACTTGGAGGGGGGCATGAATCTGATCGCGTTCCGACTCACCAAGGGGAACGACAACGGGACGATTCGACCCATTCGCATCACCTACGAATCCGACCAACCCATGATCCCCATACGCCCAACGGCGGTAGCCGCAAACGACGATATGGGTGTCATGGTCTGGGTCCTCGGTGAAAGCAGGGCCGTCCCCGTGAACTACAAATCGCTCGAGCTCAACCAGGCATTGATCAACTGGCTCACGGGCGGCAGCAACTACAATCAGGTCGTCATCGCCGCCGCCAACCAGGCGGGCGGTCAAGGGTTCGTGTCCGAGCGTGCGGGCCCGAGCGCGGACTACGACAATGTCATCATCTTGGATTTCGAGAGAGATGATTGGGAAGCGCTCCGAAGCAGCGCCGGAGCGTTGACGGCGTCCGAGGTCATTGCAGAAAGCAGCCGCCGCTTTGGCGGTTGGGACGGCTACCGTGCTTTGGTCGAACGCTTTCTTCCGGAGGGCACGAATGTGGACGAGTATCTGGGATGCCCACCCTGCTACCCCGAGGCCATCGAGGGCCTGGACACGCAAGCGTTCATCGACGGGCTAGGAGAAGAAGTCGTCGAGCCCATGATCGCCACGCAAGAGCTCGTCGGGTCGCGCCCCTACGTCACGCGATTCTACACGACGCTGTCGGCGCCGGAGATGGACCTCGACCCGCTGTTTGATTTCAACCCGGATCTCCCGGACGTGTCGAACGTGCACACGGCTCGACGCGTGATCGAGTGTCATCGAAGCATCTACCAATGGGAGGCCCCTTCACGCTTCGAGCTCGAAGACGGCCGCGTGGTTCGTTTGAACGCAGGAGCCCCCTGGCCGTTCCTCGTAGGCGATGAAGACGCGCCGCCCGCCAACGTGCAGGTACTCGCATTGACGACGAGCGGGCCAGGTACGGTCGTGCAGGACAACTCGGAAGCGATCGATCAGGCCCTCCAGCGGCACAACGCCACCGTAGCTTCACCAGGTTGCGGATGCGGAGTCGTCGCCCCGCGGTCGCATGCGGCCGCCTGGGCTAGCCTGGCGTTGTTCATCCTCCTGAGGAGACGCCGGCGCCAGCCAGCCTAGGTGCCCAGACCTGGAATCGAACCAGGGACACGAAGATTTTCAGTCCTCTGCTCTACCAACTGAGCTATCTGGGCCCGGAAAACAGGCGCGGAGCCTAGCCGCCGAAGAAGGCCTGTCAAGCATCAGAGAAAACTTGCGTTCCGGTACGCCTTCAGGATTACAATGTGAGGTGGATGGTGTAAAAGGGGATGGCAAGCCCAGTGGATGATCGCGGCGTCGACGCGTTCCTGGCTCTGTTGAGCGAGGGCGGCAAAGGTCCCGGGCCTAAGTCCGAAGCGCTCGAAGCGCTGTCGCTACGACCCGTGTGGTTGGCAACGTGGGAGCCACGCGCGGAGGGCTTCCGCACACTGATCAACCCCGACGGGGAAGAGGCGCTCGCGGTGTTCAGCTGCGAAGAGAAGCTCAAGAGCGCCGCAGCACGATTCGACTGGCTCGACGCGGATGGAGAAATCGCCACGCACCGAGCAATTGGAGGCGACATCCTCCGGCACGCATGGACGCGCGAGTACGCCTTCGTCGTGATCGACATCGGTTCGGACCATTCGCTCGAATACGCACGCGACGACCTCAAGACGATCCTACGTGAGATGGATAGCACTGGAGCGTTCCGCACGTCGCGGCCCCCGCCACCCACCCCACCAAAGAAACCGTCGGCGCCGAGCTCGTTCCCATCGCCAGTCGAGGGAATCTCGACGATGTACAGCATGGCGCCGAGCCACTCGGAGAAGCTCGATCGCTTGAGCGACCTACCGACAAAGCCGCACGAGATGCCGCCGGACCTTCCGTACGACAGCGAACCACCGACCAAGCCACGAGCAGCGCTCATCGAGGAGGACGAGCCACCGCCGAGGCGGCGTAAGAGCTCCCGGCCCGCGCACAAGCCAAAGAGCGAGCCGCCAGGCGCGAAGATCGAAGAAATTCGGGCGAGCGCCGCGAAGCTCGGCGACGGGGGCACCTACGGCGCGGCCAGCATCATCCCGCCATCTCAGTCACAACCAAAGTCAATCTCGCCATCGGCCGTGATCACTCAGGATGACATCGCGAAACCGGTGTCAAGCCATCCTGTCTCCTCTAGTGCGCCGAGGTTCACGTCGGACGCACCCACCGCGCCAGCCGGTCAGACGCTGCCTTCTTTGACGCCCGGAAAGCTGAAGCTACCGGCGATCGGTCCTGTGGGGGCGGGCCCCGTGGAGCCGAGTGAACCGCCCCCGGAGACCGAAAAGCCGGCCGAAGAGACCGAGAGCCCTGTCATGCAGCGCGCATCGCGGATCGCGGCGCCCTCGATTGGCGACGGGATCAAACTGGTCGATGTGCGCTATTCGCCAGACGACACCTTGCTCAAGTCGCTCGCGGACATCTTGCGAGGCTATTTCGAGGTCGAATGGGCCTCGTACTGCGAGGTCGCGCGTCCGGCCGGAGACCCAAGTCCGGCGGTCGGCCTACGAATCACCGACAACTACCGGGACAACGTGACCGCCATCATCAAAGATCTGTGCGAAGCCGGCCGAATGCACGACGTGGAAATCGACGTCTTACTGATCGACGGCCACGACATGCTTCGCAAAGCGCGCGAACGCGCGGTCGTCTTCTATCCTTGGAAGCCCAAACCGCTCGGCAACTAGGCGGTGGGGCGGGACCAACCACCGCCGAAAGGCGTCCGGAAGCCGTGCTAAGACCACTCCGTGGAACTTGGCAAAGCGCTTCCGGCCATTCGAAACCCGATTCCGGCGGCCGCCGGACAAGCATGGGTGGAGCGCCTCGCGGCGAGTGAGTGCCCGGCGCTGACCACCCGGCGCAAACGGCGTGAAGAGCAGACCGGCGCAAGCCACGACCCAATCGTCTGGGTCGAATCTCTGGGGGCAAACGTCGTCGATGCCGATGGCAACCGATACGTCGATCTCACCTCGGGGTTCGGTGTGGCGTTCGTGGGGCACCGTCATCCGGAGGTCGTCGCGGCGGTGAAGCGCCAAGCCGACCGGCTGCTGCACGCGCTCGGTGACCTGCATCCATCAGACGTGAAGATAGAACTCCTCGAAAAGCTTTGCGCGCTAGCACCCTGGCCACAAGCGCGAGCGATGCTTTCACTCAGTGGTGCAGACGCAGTGACGGCCGCGCTGAAGACCGCGGTGATGGCGACCGGGAAAACGGGAGTCGTCTCGTTCGAAGGAAGCTATCACGGCTTGACCTATGGTCCGCTAGCGGTGTCCGGATTTTCCGATCGCTTTCGTGCGCCTTTTCAGGCGCAGCTGCAGTCCGACGTTCACTTCGCGGCGTGGCCCGGGGGCGACGTCAGCATCGACGCAGCGCTCCGAACGCTGCCCCAGGACTGGAGCGGCATCGGTGCGGTGATTGTCGAACCGATTCAGGGACGCGCGGGCGTCCGTCTCCCGCCGTCCGGTTTTCTTCAGGCGCTCAAGACATCGTGCGAGAAGAATGGCGCGCTCCTGATCGTCGATGAGATCTTTACCGGAGTCGGCCGCTGCGGCGCTTGGTGGCGGGCCGTCGACGACGGCGTCATCCCGGATGTGATCTGCGTAGGGAAAGCATTGGGCGGTGGTTTGCCGGTCAGCGCATGCATCGCAAGCGACGGGGTGATGCAGGCATGGGGCGCCCCGGACCGCGAGGCGATTCACACGGGAACCTTCTACGGAGACCCAGTTGGCTCCGCGGCGGCCCTCGCGACGATCGAGCTGATCGAACGCGAGCGACTCGTGGAAAAAGCAGCCACCCGGGGCGATGCGCTTGCCGCAGCGCTGTGCACGGAACGGCTCCCCGGAGTGTTGGAAGTGCGGCACGCGGGGATGATGCTCGGCCTACAGCTGGCGACACCCATGCGGGCCCTGACCCTCACCCGAACGCTCCTCGAACGCGGGTACCTCGTGCTACCCGCCGGCGCGAAAGCAGACGTACTTCAGTTGGCGCCGCCGGTGACGGTGAGTGACGCCCAGCTCGAGGGATTCGTTGCGTCACTCCGAGATGCTCTGGGGGAGCCGTGACCGACCGCGCTGGGATGAAGGCCCGCATCGAGGCGCTGATCGCAAGGTTCGAAGCTGGCGAGCACGTGAGCGCGACGGCGCGAGATGAACTGATCGAAGACCTCGCCACGTGGCAGGCCACTCGAATTCCCGAGTACGGGCGCCTGCAACGACATGGCGCATGGCCCCCTGCCCTACCCACCGACGTCTTCCGATTTCGACGGATTGCGGCACATGCCAAGGAAGACGATCTGCGCGTGTTCCGGAGCTCCGGCACGACAGCGTCCGAGCGAAGCGTCCACGTCTATTGCGACCTCGGTCTTTACGATCTCGCCGCACAGGTTGCGGCTCGCCACATGCTGTTTCCGGATGTCGACAAGATGCGACTGGTCATGCTCGCCCCACACGAGGATGAAGCGCCCGACTCGTCGCTCGAGTACATGCTGGCGCGGTTTGCAGAATGGTTTGGAACGGAGTGCGCGTGGGTCTGGCGCCATGGCGCGCTCGACGTCGAGCTCCTGACTGAGCAGCTTCGCGATGCGGAGGCCTCCAGTGAGCCGGTCGCCGTGCTGGGCACCTCGTTTGCCTTCGTGCACGCCGAAGATGGGCTGGGCAATCGGCGATTCGAGCTCCCCCGAGGGAGCCGCGTCATGCAAACCGGGGGCTACAAGGGCCGCTCGCGCGAGGTCGACCGGGAGGTGCTACTGGAAGCGATCCACGCGCGGTACGGTGTCGAGGGTCCACGGATCATCAACGAGTTCGGAGCCACCGAGCTCAGCTCCCAGATGTACGACACTACGCTGCGCGAGCAGATCGAAGGGTCAACCGGGCCGAGGCGATTGTGGGTGCCGCCGTGGGTTCGCGCGACACCCGTCGACCCCGACACGCTCCTCCCGGTCGAAGGCGAATCGGTCGGCATCCTGCGAATCGACGACACCGCGAACTTGGATTCGGTCTGCTGCATCCAGACCGGCGACCTCGCGCAGCGGCTCGACGAGGGCATCGTCGTGCTGGGCCGCGCGCCAGGCACGACGCCACGAGGCTGTTCGCTGGCAGCGGACCAGGCGTTGGGGGCACAGTGACCGACGACGCATCGCTCGTCCGCGCACGCGCCGCTTCCGTACTCGAGGCGGGCGAGGCACTGAGGGAATCAAGCCTCGAAGAGCGCGCGCGCTGGCTCTCCCGCGCAGCCACCACCCTTGCGCAACACGCGGACGACGCGTGCGACGCGCTATCGGAGACGACCGGGCTGAGCATCCCCATGGTCGACTGGGCCGCCCGCACGACGCTCGACACCGTGACCGAGGCTGCGCTACTCGGATTGGCAGAGGACGTGCAGAAAGGGAGCGAGCGAACCCTTGATCCCATCGGCATGCTCTCGGTCATTCTCGCAGGGAACGTGTTCACCGCTTCGATGCGAGGCATCGTCGTCCCGCTCTTGTTGGGCGTCCCGGTACTGGTCAAAGCATCTTCCAGGGAGACTCTGTTCCCAGCGATGCTCCAAGACGCGCTCCGTTCGGCCGACTCCCGGTTGGGCGCAGCGATGAGCTTGGTCACGTTCCCGGGAGGGGATGTGGAGCGGGAGGCGGCACTCGTCGAGTCGGCCGAGGTGGTTGCTGTGTACGGCGGCGACGCGACTCTCGAGGCGATGGCGGCTCGTCTCGGGAGCACTCCGTTGATCGCGCACGGGCATGGGGTGAGCGTTGCGTACTGTGGAAAGAATGCCCTCGGAGACACGCATATCGCCCGCACCATCTCGAACCTCTCGCTCGACATCTGCGCGTACGATCAACGTGGCTGCCTATCTCCCCAGGTGGTCTACGTCGAAGAAACACCTGAGCTATCCGCAGCGGCCTTTGCCGAACGTCTTGCCAATGAAGGCCTTGGACCACTGAGCCGCACGCTCCCGCGCGGCCGTCTGCCCTTCTCGGTCGGCGCGGCACAGACACAGTGGAGAGGAATCGCCGAGGTGGAGGGTTCCTTGGTTCGAGGCGATACCTACGCAGTATCGGTTCGCGAGGCCCAACCCATCCGCTGGAGCCCTGGCTTTCGAAACGTGACGGTCGCGCCGGTGCGCGGACTCGACGAAGCCTCGCAAGCCATGCAGCGGATCGGCTCGAACCTGAAGTGTGTCGGCGCAGATCCGACATCGATCCCAGAAGTGGAGGCGCGGCTCGCCGGAACCCCAACGCTCAGCGCAACCACATGCGCCATCGGCACAATGCAGACCCCGTCACTCGATGCACCCGCGGACGGCCACCCCATCTGGCACGGCCTCTTCCGCACCTAGTTCACGGATCTTTTCGCCCGTGGTCGGCTTTCCTCCTCGCTCACTCCCTGCGAGGTACGGACGTACCTCTCAGTCGTTCGCTGCGGGGGCGCTCGACCACGGGCGAAAATCTCCGCAAACTAGACGCCGATGAAGAGGCGCTGGCCGAAGTTGCGCTCCAGATTGGCGCCGAAGATCTTCGATGCTGCGCCTTCGATGTCGTACTCGATGCGTTTGAACTGAAACGACCGCGAGTCGCTGTCGTACACCGTGTAGCTTGCGCGGTTGTCATAGTCGCGAGGCTGGCCGACCGAGCCGACGCTAACGATGTATTTGGTGCCATCCTGCAGCGTGAAGTCCTCAGGCGGGAGCTCCTCGACGTGGCCAGGCCGAAGGGCAAACACCTTGCACAGGTGAGAATGCCCGATGAGCGTGATGTGACCGAGGTCGTTCCACATCGGAAGGCATTCAGCCGCCTGGTCGGGCGCAAAGATGTACTCGAACTCTTCGAGGCGAACGGGCGAACCGTGGCACAAGTCGACGCCGATCGCCTCGAGGCGGTGCTTGTACGGAAGCTGCTTGAGCCAAGCCATGTTGTCGGGCGTCAACTCGTTCGCATGTAAGTCGAGCGCGTCGCGCGCTGCTTCATAGTAGTAGCTGTAGTCCATCCGGCCCGCGACGGCGGCATCGTGGTTTCCGAGGATGGTCACCTCGGCCACGTCCCGAACGATGTCGGCGCACTCGTTGGGGCTCCCACCGTACCCGACGACGTCGCCGAGACAGTAGTACGTATCGATGTCCTCCCCGCCATAGGCTCCCATGACGGAAGACATCGCCTCTAGATTTGCGTGTATGTCGCTAAATATGCCGAGCCGCATGATTGGTTCGCCAGTTACCCCGAACGCTCCATGTTACACGATAGCTCTCGGCCGGTCGAAGTGTCGTGCACAAGGGAAAGTCGCGCGAGCGCCTCGCGATTCGCTTGAATCTGCTCCTCGTCGAGTCCTTGTGTCGACGCGTTGGACACGATTTCATCGAACCGCCGCCCGAGCGCGGTCACCAGCTCCTTGGCGTCGGCAGCGAGACCAAACCGGACGGCTTGGAGCACCAGCGGATTCGACATCGCCAAGCCGAACCGCACGCCGTCGGCGACGACCCGGCGCCTCGAAAGCTCGAACACAGTCCGCGGGACACTCACGACCATGAGCGCCTCTTCGATCCGCTCCGGACTGCTCCAAGCTTCCAGGCGTTTCAGTCGGCGGAGGGCCTCCGCGGCGGTCGAGGCGTCGTCCTCGAGCACGAACGGGTGCTCGGTTCGGTCGAGCGGAGCTGGAGCGGAACGGCACGCGTCGGCGGCACCTTCCCAGCGTTCGGGTGGAGATTGCGGAGCGAGCTCGGCGCGTCCGATGATCATCTTGACGTTGGCGGCGCGCGGCGCTTCGAGACGGAAGGAGCGTAGGAGCTGGCATTGGTCGCTGTAAACGACGACCGTCGCGTGGAAGTCGCGCCGGAGGAGCTCCAGAATTCGGCCGTCCACCGACCGCACCGGGTTGAGATATGCCCGGCGGACGGCATGGGCTCTGTTGTCGGTCAGGGCGAGGATGCAGACCGGAAGCTGGTCGACCGTCTTGAGCTGAACGAGAAGGTCGCTGCTCGCCTCTGCAAACGCATCGTGGTCTTCCTCCCCAACTTGGACGAAAATCCACAGCTCCTCGTCGTCGATCAACGGGGCCAATTCGGTCCGCGCGCGATCCCAAAACCCGGCAGGTGGCAGCAGGCCCGCCAGACGAGGGTAGTAGCTGGCCACGACCGGGGCCGCGTCCACCGGCTCTAGCTCGGTGATATCGACCTCCATCGCTTCCGAATCGTCAACGTGGCTCGCGAGCTCGAGGCGCCCATAGACGATGGCAAAATGCCGCACATAGTCGGGCACTCCGTCCTCGTGCTCCTTCATGAGCGAATCGAGCAGCTTCGCACGCTCGGATAGCTCGCGGCCGCGCGCCCCGTGCGGAATCACCAGAACGAACTGCTGCGCCTCCGGGTCGTGGTAGATGAACGGCACGTCGACCACCTCACCGTCGTCCAGCCGGTGCAACGTACCGCCAAGGGCCGGCTCGCGGAGCTCCGGGCACTCACCCACGTTGACGACCCGGAAAACCTCGACCTCTAGGGGCTCGCGCTCGGTGCGAAACACGCGGACGCGCTCCGTACGGGTGCGGCCTGCAGGCCCCGTATAAGGTAGGTGGGTCAACGCCCCCGGACTAACGCATTCATCGACCGATGGCCAGTTTGGCGAAGCACGCTATTGTAGGGCCACGATGGCAACCAATTCCGCCGTGGTGGACCTCACAGTGGCCTGCGTGACCTCGGTCAAGAACGCCTCCGGCATGGAGCTCGACCTGACCCAGGACACCCTCCCTATTCTCGACCACTACGCCGAGCTCATCGACTCCCCCCGCGACGAAATCGTGTCGCTGATGGCGCCGATGAGCGGCGCCTACTTCGGTGAGCTCTTGGTCCGTCAGCTCGAAGACGGGCAGTGGGTGACAGACCCGGTTGACTACACCGGATGGCGCCTGCGCTTCGAGCGATGCTCGCTGACGTTCAACCCGATCGGCGTCGCCCTGGAGGTGCTGCTCGGCCAGGAGGTCCCCGACTGGGGAGCTGATCTGCGGACCGCCCCAGAGGATCAGCTCCGCGTCGAAAAGGCGCTGGAGGTGTTCGGCGACGTGCGTGATCGGGATTACTACACCTTCACCATGCGCTTCGAAGCCATCGAGCAGGCATATCTAGGTTTGCTGAATAATCCCGGAGGTATGGCCCCCCAGCCTTGACATGGGAGAGTCGGCCTCCATATTTGCCCAAGCTCCTGGAAACACACACGTTTTCGAGCTTGGGACGTGACGGATTCATCAACACCAGCAATCGAGCTAGGCCCGTGCGGCGAGCTCCTCACCACCGGTGACATGGCGCGGCTTAGCGATAGCACGCTCCGGACGGTGCGGTTCTACGAGCAGGAGGGCCTGATTGAGCCGGAGCGCCGCAGCGCGTGCGGCCATCGGCTCTTTTCGGGACGTGAGTTGATGAAACTGCAACTGGCCCTAGACCTCCGTGAGGCCGGGCTGTCGCTGCATAACATCAAGAATCTGTTTTGCCTCAAGTCCGATTGTGACTGTCCCGAAGAAGCCAGCCAACGGATGTCCCACGTGTTGAACGAGCAGATCGACACCATGCAACACAAGATTGCAAAGCTCCGGAAGCTGCGAGAGGAGCTGACTGCAATGGTGTCCGTCCTGACAGAATGCCAATCGTGCGATGATGACAACTTCCCCCTCGCCTGCGACAAGTGCGATGTGCTTGCGAACCCGCAGTTGCCGCGTGCGCTGCAGGTCCTCTGGCACGAGTCCGAATAGAGGCTCCGATGGAATGGCAACCGAGCACTCCGCTCTCAACTGAGGAGCTGGCCAAGCTTCCGGTCTTTCCTCTGCCACGAGTCGTCTTCTTTCCGGGGACGGCGCTTCCCCTTCATTTGTTCGAGCCACGATACACGGAGATGATCGAGGACTGCCGCGACAAGGGCTGCACTGCGATGGCCGTGGCTTTGCTCGCGCCGGGTTGGGAGGACCACTACGAGGGGAACCCGGCGATCTGCGAGATCGCCGGCGCGGGTCGCATCGTTGCGCACCAGCGCCAACCCGACGGAACCCACGACGTCATCTTGCACGGCCTCAACCGAGTTCGCCTCCACGAGCTCCCGAACGAAGGACACGCCTATCGCTGCGCCCGTGCGGAGCCCATCGGGAATTCTGGCGCCGCGTCGTCCTCCGATGTCCTCGCCATGATGGCCTGCGCGACGCGCGTTGCGGCCAGGGTGCGGGAACGGCAGCCCGATTTCGCCTTGCAGGTGTCGGCCGAGCTTACGCCAGGGCGCGCGGCAGATGTGGTCGCGGACCAACTCGTCGTCAGTCCGGAAGAACGCCAGCAGATCCTCGAAGCGAGCGACGTCAGAGAACGCGTCGGCCTCGTGACGGAGTCGGTCGCATCGCTACTGGCGCAGCTCTGCGAGGCCCATGCACCATCCTAGGTCGGATGGAACCATGCCCCGGCTTGTGGTACCGAGGCTGTTCATATGAGCGACTCGAGCCAGCACAAACCAACTGTGGAGCGGTACGCCGAGGCTGACCTGCCCTCGCGCCTTGGACGGTTTCGGGTGGTCGTGTATCGCGAAGTCAATGGAGACAAGGAGCACCTCGCGGTCCTTGCCGGCGAGGTCGACGGCGCCGAAGATCTGCTGATCCGGGTGCACAGCGAATGCCTGACAGGGGAGGCCCTTCACTCTCTGCGGTGCGACTGCCGCGACCAGCTCGACTTGGCGCTCGAACGGATCCACAGCGTGGGCACCGGCGCAGTCATCTACCTTCGGCAAGAAGGACGCGGAATCGGGCTCGGCAACAAGATCCGTGCCTACGCGAAACAAGAAGAAGGCCTCGACACGGTCGACGCGAATCTCGCGCTGGGCTTCGAAGACGATCAACGTGGCTACCACGTCGCGGCCGACATGCTCCGCGACCTCGGGGTTCGCTCCGTGGCCTTGATGACGAACAATCCGCGCAAGGTTCAAGGTCTCGAAAGCGACGGCATCAAGGTTACGCGCCGCGAGCCGCATGAGGTCGAGGCGCACGAGCACAACCGAGACTACCTGAAGACGAAGCAGGACCGGTTGGGACACTTGGGCACCAACGGCAACGGCGACTGACGCCGACACCCACGCTGACGCTGACGCTGACGCTGGCACTGGCACTGACGCTGACGCTGGCACTGGCACTGGCACTGGCACTGGCACTGGCACTGGCACTGCCGTACCCTCCGTGCGTGAGCAAGACGCTACTCCACACACTGCTGATCGCCGCAGTCGCGGCGTCCGCCCTCGCCGCGTGCAGCCAGACGAAGACCACAATCCCGCTGAGCTGGCGGAACCCCAGTTACCAACAAGGAGCCTTCAAGAAGCTGTTGGTCATCGGCGTCGGTGAGAACGAGGGGGGTCGCCGACTGTTTGAGGATACCTTTGCAGGAGCGCTCGCGAACGAAGGCACCTCCGCCCAGGCGAGCTGGGGCCTGCTGCCGCAAAGCACGCAGCTGAGCGAGGAGCAGGTGCGGGGCGCAGTCGAAGGCGGCAATTTCGACGGCGTGCTGATCACCCGCATGTTGAGCATCGATCAGAATGAAGAGTACGTTCCTCCGTCATCCACCACGCACTACGGATACGGATACTACGGGTACTACGGCGCGAGCTACGCCACGGTGCACGAGCCGGGCTACTACAAGACCAACACGACGTTCCGGTTGGAAACCAACCTCTATTCCATCGCCACCGGCGACCTGGTCTGGTCAGGCCAATCCGACACCCTCAACCCCGAGTCCCTCACCGACGTCATCGACTCGATGACCGCGGCGGTCGCAAAGAAGCTCAAGGAAGAAAAACTGATCCCATGATCAAGACTAAGCTCACCACACTGTGCATCTGCCTCATCGCACTCTCCGCCGTCACGGCCTGCAACAAGACCCAAACCAGCATCTCGCAAAGTTATCGGAACCCCGGCTACGAGCAGACAGTATTCAAGAAGCTGTTCGTGATCGGCGTCGCCGAGAGCGATGAGAGCCGGCAAGCTTTCGAGAATGCATTCGCCAAGGCGATCGCGGGCGAAGGCGGCGGGGCCGAAGCAAGTTGGGGCGTCTTGCCAAATGACACGCAGCTAGAAGAAGAAGAGATTCGGGCGGCCCTCGCAGCAGGCGGCTTCGATGGCGTGCTCATCACCCGCCTGCTGAGCGTCGACAAGGACCAGGAGTACACGCCCGCGTCGACCTACAACCACCCGCGAACGAGGTACTACAGCGGCGGCGGCGGTTTGTACGGATACGGGTTCTACGGATTCTACGGCACCACGTACGCCCAGGTGCACGAGCCGGGCTACTTCGAGACCAGCACGACGATCCGACTGGAAACCAACCTCTACTCCGTCGCCAACGACGGCCTAGTGTGGACAGGCCAATCGGAAACAGTAGACCCAGAGTCGATCCCCGACGCCCGGGAATCGATGACGGCCGCCGTGGCGAAGAAGCTCAAGGAAGAGCGCCTGATTCCGTAGACCGAAAGGAAGGACACGTCCCCAGAGTTCGCTGCTGATTCTGGGTGCTGCGATCTCTATCGGGGGAGTTGTGTGATTCCACGTTGTTGAAGGGGTGGAGCGTGTCCCCTAGGACTGGTGCTGCATGAGCTCGGCCTGATGGTGACTGCGTAGCGCGGTGAACAACCCGGTGAGGTCGCCTTCGATGATCTGGTCTAGGTTGTGGAGGGTTAGCTGGATGCGGTGGTCGGTGATGCGGTTTTGGGGGTAGTTGTAGGTGCGGATCTTTTCCGAGCGTTCGCCGCTGCCTACCATGCTGCGGCGTTCGGAGCTGATGGCGCTGGCTTGGGCTTCGCGTTCGATCTCGAGGAGCTTGGCCGAGAGGATTTGGAGCGCCTTCGCCTTGTTTTGGTGTTGGGAGCGCTGTTGTTCGGAGCGGACCATGATGCCGCTGGGGATGTGTTTGATCTGCACGGCGGACAGGGTGCGGTTGACGTGCTGACCGCCAGGGCCGCCTGCGGCGGTTGCGGAGATCTCGAGGTCCTTGGGGTCGATGTGCACCTCGTCGACGTCGTCGACTTCGGGAAGGACCGCGACGGTGGCGGTCGAGGTGTGGATGCGCCCTTGCGACTCGGTGGTGGGGATGCGTTGCACGCGGTGCACGCCACCTTCGAAGCGAAGGTGCGAATACACGTTGTCGCCCGAGACCGCGGCGATCACTTCCTTGAGACCCCCAGCAGAGGCTTCACTCAACGACATGACCTCGATCTTCCAGCCTCGCGTTTCTGCATATCGCGAATACATGCGGAAGAGGTCGGCTGCGAACAGGGCCGCTTCCTCGCCGCCGGTGCCGCTGCGAATCTCGAGGATGGTGTCGCGCTCGTCGTTGGGATCCTTCGGCAGCAGCAAGAGGTTGATCAACGCTTCGAGCCGCTCGCGCTCTTCGTCCAGAGCGGGGATCTCTTCGGCTGCGAGCTCGCGGAGATCCGGATCGGAAAGCGCTTCTTTGTGCCCCGTCAGGTCGTCGACAACCCGCCCGTAGCGCGCGAAGGCCTCCACGACTTCATGCAACTCGGCGCGCTCTTTGGTCAGCCCGGTGTACCGCTTGGCGTCGGACACCACGTTGGGCTGGCAGAGCAGCTCTTCGATCTCTCGATAACGAGCCGACAACGACTCGAGCTTGTCGGTGGGAAGCATGTCTAGGCCACGCGTGAAGCGCTCAGGGAACCATTCTCGCTCAATACTTCCCTGAACCGGGCGAAACTCGCAAAGACAATGGGCTCCTCACCATGGGGCTCATCCTCTTGATTGCTGTCGCGCCAAGCGGCGGCCTCCATCGCAGCGATGGCGATTTCGACCTGGTCGTCGTCTGGCAGCCGGGTCGTGATCTTCTGAAACAGAAAGCCGGGATAGAGCACCACCCGCCGCCAACCGGTCGTGCAATGCCGCGCGCTGAACCTCTGGAACTCGTAGGAAATGGCCGCGATGAAGGGCAGGAGGCCAATCCGCATCACCAACAGCGCGACCTGCCCCAACCACCCTTCGACGTTGGGCATGAGGAGCGGCGCCGCGAGCGAGCCGAGGATGATCGAAACGACGATCACCACCACTAGGAACGTGGTCCCGCACCGTGGGTGGAGCGTGCTCTGTGCCTGCACGTTCTCGACCGTCAGCGGCAGGTTCTTCTCGTAGGCATGGATTGTTTTGTGCTCTGCGCCGTGATACTGAAACAGACGCCGCACGTCCGGGATTCGACTGATCGCAAACAGGTAGCCAACGAAGATCAGCAGCTTGAAGCCGCCAATGAGAACGTGAAACGCCGTGTCGGTGAGGCCGAGGTCCCACCCTGCGCCCTTCGCGATGAGACTGGCGAGAAACTGCGGCAGCGCGACGAACAGCCCAAGGGCGAGCAGGATGGAAATGATCACCGTCAACCGGCCCGAGCCTTCGTCTTGCGCGAGCTCTTCCTCGGTCATCTGCTGTTCGGCCGAAAACTGAAGCGCCGAAAAGCCCATCGTCATCGACTCGACCAACATTGCGACGCCGCGAAACCCGGGAAACTTCCAGAGCTTCCTCGACCAGGTCGAGCGGTACAGCCCTTCGCGAAGCACAATCGTGCCGTCGGGCCGGCGAACGGCCACGGTGAGGCACGCCGGAGCGCGCATCATCACGCCTTCGAGGACCGCCTGTCCCCCAATGTACGGCTGGGCCATCGTGGCCAGTATGGCGCCCTTGCGGGGCGAAGCCCCTCGGGCGGTGCCTGTGGCGGTGCCTTGACGAGACACGCCGGCCTAGTTGTCGGCGGACGCCTCGGGCGTCGCCTCCGCTGCCTTGCCCTTGTTCCCGTACCTCTTGCGGAAGCGCTCGATACGACCCTCGGTGTCCACGAGCTTCTGCTTGCCCGTGTAGAACGGGTGGCATGCCGAGCAGATGTCCACCTGATCGATGCTCTTGGTCGAGCGCAGCTGGTGCGAGGCGCCGCAAGCGCAGGTCACGGTAATCGTGTTGTATTCAGGATGGATGTCGGGTTTCATTGCTGTCGTGCTCCGTCGCTGAGCGAGGCCGCCGTATGTAGCCTAGGAGGCCCCAGTCGGCAAATCATCGGGCCGAGCCGGGCCTGGCGCAAGGTCACTCGCCGAATAGTCGCATAATATCATCTAATTAGCCCTGTCGTGTAGACTGCCTAGCCGTGACGACAAAACGGAAGGGAACCGCACGCTTCGTCCTCGCCGCATCGATCGCGGCCACGATGATCATCGTGCCCGGATGCGCAACGACGAAACGCCAAGCTGAACCGAGGGCGGAGAAGACCTCGTCGCCGCAGGGGCCGCCCTCTCGAGCAACGGTGGCCCCGCAACTGGTGGTGTTGATCGTACTCGACCAACTCGGTTCGTGGGTGCTGGACCAGCAGCTTCCCCTGCTTCCGAGCGGCAGCGCGATTCGCCGCGCGTACGAGGACGGTGCGTCTCACATCGCAGAGTTTCCCTACGCCGCGACCCAAACGGCGCCGGGGCACGCATCGCTCACAACCGGCGTGACCCCCTCAGTGCATGGGATCGTCGCGAACGCGGTTTACCATCCTGAACATGGATCGCGGAAGACGGTCGACGACGGGAAGCACGCCGTGCTCGGCAACCCCGATCGCTACGTGAGCCCCACCCAGCTTCGCTCCGAAACCGTTGCCGACGTGTTGCACCGTGAGAGCAACGCAAAGGCGCGCATCATAGGCATGTCCATGAAGGCCCGCTCGGCGGTGCTGCCTGTCGGACAGAAAGCCAACGTGGCCGTCTTCTACGACGCGGTGGCGCGGGCGATGACGACGTCGACGTACTACGCGCCGAGGCGCAGGCTGCCGGACTGGCTTCGAGACTTCAGAAAGGCCAACCCGGTCGAGCCGCTTCTGCAAACTTGGGAGCCCGCCGATCCAGACCGGCTTCAGAAGCACCTCGGCCCGGACGCGTCCCCCGGAGAGATGTACCCGAGCTTCCCGCATGATCCGCGCGAAGCGCCCAACCCTTGGTACGCGTTCTCCGGGACGCCGGAGTCGAGCGAATACTTGATGGCTGCGGCTTATGCCGTGGTGAAGGCCGAGAAGATGGGCCTCGACGATGTGCCGGACTTCCTGGTGCTGAGCGTGTCTGGCACCGACATCGTAGGGCACGTCTGGGGTGCGCGTTCTTGGGAGTACGCGGACAACCTGCGGCGCATCGATCGGGCGCTCACTCACTTCGTGAAGCTCCTCCAGGCCCGCGGGCCGGTTGCCTTCGTGCTCACCGCCGACCACGGAGTCGCCGAGCTCCCGGAACGCGCCCGCATGGAGGGCCGATCCGGAGGTCGTCTGCACGGCGAAGCTCTCATTGCAGCGGCCGAGCAGGCCGCCAACGCGGCCCTGGGTGAAGGCGACTGGATCGCGGGATATCTCTCCCCGCTATTGACGTACACCGCCGCCGGCAAAGCACGCCACAAGGAGCTCACCAAGGCGCTTCGCAAGGCCATGCCGGACGTGGATGGCGTGAAGGTCGTCTACGACGCACGAGACTCGGCCGGCCTACGCTCGAGCCACAACGACCTCGAACGTCTCGTGGGCGCGAGCCTCCCCGACGACCCGCCGGGCGATCTGTATCTCGTCCCCGAGCCGGGCTGGTTCGATGCGCTCTCCGAAGAAGGCGGGACCAACCACGGAACGCCCTGGGAGTACGATCGCCGAGTTCCTGTCCTGATGTGGGGGACCGCGGTCGAGCGCAGAACGAGCCAGGACGTACAAGATGTGCTGCGGGTCGCGACGACTCTCGCGGCGCTGTTGGACGTACCTGCCCCCGCCGGGGCACCCCAAAACCCATTACCGGGTGTCATGCGACTGCCTGATTGAGTATGCTCCCGGCATGAAGCTCGCAATCGCACTCGGGAAAATCGCCGTATTGACCGCATGGGCGTGGGGCGCCCTTTCGTTCCTCACGCCGACTTCGGTGCCAGAGTCGGGGATCGGTCAGATGGTGTTCTTGGGTCTGCTGGCGGTACACGCCGGTGAGGCGTTCGCATTCGCGAAGGGCCTGGCCGCCGAGGACGGGGGGACGGTGGGCAGCCACGTCGGCAAGCTGCTGGTTTTCGGCTACCTGCACGTGATGGGCGTCCGGTATGGCTGAGGTTTGCGGCGCCGACGTGATGCGCAATAACTGAGCAATGGGTCAGAAGCGAATTCACCTCGTCGTCCGCGGCCGCGTGCAGGGCGTGTACTTTCGGGCCACCGCACAGCGCGAGGCGCGGCAACATGGCCTCAGCGGCTGGGTGAAGAACCGCCCTGACGGCTCGGTGGAGATCGTGGCCGAGGGTGAAGAGGACGACGTGAAAGACTTCCTGGCCTGGTCGCACAACGGCCCATCGACCGCGCGCGTCGATGCCGTCGACGTCCGCTGGCGAAGTTACACCGGCGAATATACCGACTTTAGAATCACGCCCTGACGTTCGCCGAGCTCAGGCGGGGTTGGCCGAGCGCCCGCCAAGCGCCGTGGGCGCCGTCGATGTCGGTGTCACGCTCGTGGGCCGGTAAATGATACCGTCGGGCACGTCGGCGTAGTCGACCGTCGGGCTTCGGTAGGTGCCCACGAGGCGATCCCAGAAGGTGAAGTACTGGCCCAGATTGAAATCGCTGTACCAGTGATGGAGCGTGTGGTGGTCGGTGTAGTTGAGCCACGGCCATCGGCAAAAGCTCACGCGGTCATGAATGGACACCGCCCACAGAGTGACGAAAAGCACCGAGACGAGATAGACCCCGGCGTGAAGCGGGAAGAAGAATGCCGCGATGTGGTGCGGAACGGCCTGTAGGAACGAGTCCATCGGATTGAACGAGAGCGAGGAGTACGGAGTCGACACGACGTACTTGTGATGGCGCTCGTGAACGTGCTTCCAAAGCCACGGCACCCGGTGAAACAGGTAGTGGGTCCAATAGATGAGCGTCTCAGTGAAGATCAGGAGCACGACGACCTGCCCGAACATCCACCACAAGCCGTGCTCGCTCACATCGTAGTACATCTTGGAGTAGTCTTTCGCGATCAGCATGTGGATCGGAAGCATGAGGGCGCCGTTGCCGACGATGCCGATGACCACCCACTTGAGCGCGGACTTCATCTCCTTGGGATCGAGCTCGTAGTCCGGGTGGAAGTGAGTTCGGAACTTCTTGAAGTAGATGTAGTACGCGATCGACGCGATGAGGAAGAAGTACAACATCCCACCGCCGGCGAAGACGAGAAACATCACGCCTGGGGTGTCCGGCAGGCCTAACAAGTGAGCAAGCACAGAGGGGTTAATATCGGCTTCGCCCGTCTTGTAAAGAGACTGACGGGCAACGGGCAGCCCCGGATGTGCCCGGAAAACCAGGCTTTGGGGCACAGAGGTTGCCGGGAGACACCGTTCGCCCCAATTGCCTTACCATTCAACCCGTGCTGAGTACCGTTCACCCGGTTTTTCGGTCCCTCGTCACAGATGAGCCTACATTCGCCCACTGGGTGGGGGCGTCTTGGCCCCCTCACAGGAGAGCAACTTGGTCGATAACTTCCGCCTCGCCGAGATCCCCCTGGGCTGGTACACGGTCGCAACCTCGAAAGAGGTGAAGCCAGGCCAGGTCCTGCCCGTGAAGTACTTCGGACAGGAGCTCATCCTCTACCGCACAGAGACGGGCGAAGCCCGCCTGGTCGACGCGTACTGCCCGCACATGGGCGCGCACCTCGCCCGTGGCAAAGTGCAGGGGGACACCCTGCGCTGCTCATTCCACGGCTTCGAGTTCGGCGGTGACGGCCGGTGCGTACGCACCGGCTACGGCAAGGCCGTTCCCCGCAAGGCGAAGCTCGGCACCTGGCCGATTCGCGAGCACAACGGTTTCGTCTTCGCCTGGTACCACCCCGAACGGACGCAGCCGGATTGGGACATCCCGGTGCTGCCCGGGCCGAAAGAGGGCTGGACCAACTTCCGCACGCGACAGATCTCAGTGAAGAGCCATCCCCAAGAGACGAGCGAGAACAGCGTCGATGTGGGCCACTTCGTGGAGGTCCACGGTTTCGGCGATTCCTGGTACAACGGTGATCTCGAGGTCGAAGGCCATCTGCTGAAGCATGCCTACGGAATCGATTACCTTGGTGGCAAGCTCAGCCTCATCTGCAATTTCAAGGTCGAGGTACACGGGCTCGGGTACTCGCTCGTTCGCGTGAACACCCCGCGCTTCGACGCCAACTTCAACTTGTTGATTCTATCGAGCCCGGTTGACGAGGACAACGTCATCGTGCGCACCGCGGTCTCTCTGCAGAACTGGGGCCCGCGCGCGTGGACCTATTTGGTCCGGGAGGCCGCCTCCATCGGCCTCAACAAAGAGGTCGGCCAGGACGCACCGATCTGGGAAGCCAAGCGCTACGTCGAAAGGCCGATCCTTGCAGAAGGCGACGGACCGATCGCGGAGTACCGCCGGTACTGCAAGCAGTTCTATGCGCAGCAAGTGGAAGTCAAGACTGCAAAGCTGCCGGTCGTAGCCGCCTGAGCGCGAACACGAGCATCCAGTCGCGCTGTGCCTCGTAAATAGCTGAAAAACTGCGTTTTTCTGAGGCTAGCGTGTCCCCTATTGGGCGATGACCTGTGCGTACTTTGCCATTCGGGTCTGAAGGCCGCCCTCCAGGTAGCCGTCGATCACGCCGAAGCCGTCGATCAAGTATTCGGCGCGGATCATCAAGTCTACGAACTGGTCGTCTCGTTTGAGCGCGTCGAGTTTCTCGGCGCTGCCTCGAATGAGGATGAGCCCGCCGAGGTCGGTGCTGCCCGGGTTCAGTAGAACCGGTTCAAAGCTCTCGATAGTGCCTTGGCTTTGAAGGGTCCCGTAATACTCCAGCGCGTGTCCAAAGAGTGAAAGGCCTTGTTGCTCGCGGCCCGGTAGGGCACGGCTCCATCGAATTACAATTGCTGCGTCGGCCATCGTCATGCTCCTTTGCGACGGCAGGCACCAGGACCCACCGTGGGACCTCGGACGCTACGCCTCGGATTGATTTTACTCCATACTCAATTGTTCGCGGGACGCAGCGCGTCGGCTCCGTCCTCCTTCGAGGACCCGCGATCGCGGGCACGAGTTCGAGAGCGGGAGTTAGTCCAGGAACTCGATCAAGGACATCGGGGCGTTGTCGCCTCGTCGATGGTTGACCTTGATGATCCGCGTGTAGCCGCCGCCCTTGTTCTCTTTGGCGCGCTCGAGGTACCGCGGGGCGAGGTCAGTGAAGAGCTTGTGGATCAAGTCCACCTCTTCGACCGTGCCGTCGGGGTTGGTCTTGGCGAGTTGCTTCGGAAGGAATCGAGCGACCTGACGACGGGCGTGAAGGCGCGCAGAGAGGACACGCGCGCGCTCCGTCTCGTCCTTCAGCTTCGACACGTCGACCGTGAGGTCGTCGCCCAGGCGAATCGCCTTGGTCAGCAAACGCTCGGCGATGCGCCGAAGCTCCTTCGCCTTTGCGTCTGTCGTCTTGATTTGCCCGTGCAAGACCAGATTGCCCGCCATGTTCCTGAACATGGCTCGGCGATGACTGGTGTTGCGACCGAACTTTCTGCCTGCCTTTTGATGCCTCATGACGACCTACCCGCGACCAAATTCCAAATACGTTACTGAGTGGCCTGCTGCGTCTTCCAGCGCTCGAGCATCTGCGACCAGTTGTCGATCTGCATGCCGAGGGAAAGACCCATGTCAGCCAGGATTTCTTTGATTTCCTTGAGCGACTTACGCCCAAAGTTCTTCGTCTTGAGCATCTCGCCTTCGCTTTTCTGCACCAGCTCGCCGATCAACTTGATGTTGGCGTTCTGGAGGCAGTTGGCGGAGCGCACCGAGAGCTCGAGCTCGTCGACCGAGCGGAACAGGTTCTCGTTGAGCGGCTCTTCAGAGCTCGACTCTTCGACGGGCTCATCCTGCTCTTCGAAGTTGATGAAGATCGCCAGCTGGTCCTTGAGGATCTTGGCGGCGTAGGCAACGGCGTCGGCCGGCTTCACTGCACCGTTGGTCCAGACCTCGAGGGTGAGTTTGTCGTAGTCGGTGATCTGCCCGACACGAGCGTTGGTGACCGCGTAGTTCACCTTGCGAATCGGCGAAAACAGCGAGTCGATGGCGATCGTGCCAATCGGGATGCCCGCGGTCTTGTTGCGATCGGCGGGAACGTAGCCGTGGCCCACGTTGATCGTGAGGTCCGCAGCAAACCGGCCGCCCTTCGCAAGGGTGCAGATCTTGTGGTCGGGGTTGAGGATCTCGATCTGGTCGCTGACCTGGATATCACCCGCCGTCACGACGCCGGGGCCTTCCTTCTCGATGCGGACGGTCTGCGTGCGCGCGGTGTGCGAGCGAACGACAACTTCCTTGAAGTTGAGAACCATCTCGGTCACGTCTTCGACGACGTCGGGAACCGAGGTGAACTCGTGCAGCGCGCCGTCGATCTTGACGGCAGTAATTGCGGCCCCCTGGAGCGAGGACAGCAACACGCGGCGCAGCGAGTTACCGAGGGTGATGCCAAAACCACGCTCGAGCGGCTCTACGACGAACTTGCCGTAGGTGTCACTCAGTGAATCGTGATCAAGCGGAACCGTCTTCGGGCGAATTAGCTCTCGCCAGTTGCGTGCGACTAGAGTCGGGCTCGTCATCAATTTCCTCCGCAGCCTTTAAACGCGCCGCCGCTTTGGCGGCCGGCAACCATTGTGGGGAATAGGGGTAACGTCGCGAAGCAGGGTGACCCGCATACCGACATTCTGAAACGCTCGTAGTGCCGACTCGCGGCCTGCGCCGGGACCCTTCACGAAAATCGCTACGGTCTTCATGCCAGCGTCCTGCGCCTTGCGCGCAGCGTCCTCGGCCGCGAGCTGCGCCGCGAACGGAGTGCTCTTGCGCGAGCCTTTGAAGCCACGCGAGCCAGCCGTCGACCAGGACACTACCTCACCACCCAAATCGGTAATGGTGACGATCGTGTTGTTGAAGGTGGACTGGATGTGAGCGATACCGCTCGTCACGACCTTCTTCTGCTTGCGCTTCTTGCCCTTGCTGGGCTTTGCCTTCGCCTTCGCCATAATCTTAGCGCTTCCTGCTCATTGGGCCGCGCTTCGGTCCCTTGCGGGTGCGGGCGTTAGTGTGGGTTCGCTGACCGCGACAAGGTAGCCCGCGCCGATGACGGAGCCCGCGGTAGCAACCGAGGTCCATGAGCCGCTTGATGTGCATGTTGACCTCACGACGAAGGTCACCTTCGACCTTGAAGTTCTGGTCGATGCACTCGCGGATCCTCTTGACGTCGGTCTCGTCGAGATCGTCAGCACGCTTGCTCTGGGGAATGCCCGCACTCTCGCAAATGTGCTTCGCATGATGCGGACCAATCCCGTAGATGTATTGCAGCGCAATCACCGTGTGTTTCCGACCTGGAAGGTCGACGCCTGCGATACGTGCCATTTCGCTCTTATCCTTGCCGTTGCTTGTGACGGGGGTTGTCACACAAGACGCGCACGACACCCTTGCGGCGCACGATCTTGCACTTCTCACAAATCTTTCTGACGCTTGGTCGAACCTTCATGTCAACTTCTCCTTGATTCGTCCTCTCGTCGGGTCGTAAGCGGATATTTCAACCATCACACCATCTCCGGGTAGGAGCTGCACCGTGACCTGTCTGGCCTTGGCGGAAACCGACGCGGTGATCTCTTCGCCGTCGTCAAGCCTCACTCGGTAGAGCGCCCTCGGTAGCACCGATTCAATGGTGCCGCGGGTGGTTTTGGCTTCAGTCATTCCGCTCGTTATTCGACCCCAATTGCTTCCTTGATACGTTCCGTAATCTCTTCTAACGAACCGACGCCTTCCACACCCTTCACGACGCCTTTGGCACCGTAGTGGGCGAGCACCGGTTCGGTCTTAGCTTTGTATTCTTCGTACCGCTTCCGAACGACCTCTTCGGTATCGTCCGATCGCTGCACAATTTTGCTCCCCCCGCACGAGACACACTCTCCGTTTTGGGGCGGCGGACTATAGCGGACATGATAGGTCTGTCCACAGTCCAAACAGACTCTTCTACCTGTGACGCGCTCGACGATGTCATCCAGCGGAACATCGAGGGAAACGACCCTCTCGATACGCCGGTCGATCTTCTCGAGCAGGGCATCGAGAGACTCCGCCTGCGCCACAGTCCTCGGGTAACCATCGAAGATCGCACCGCTTTTCGCGTCGTCCTGAGTGAGACGCTTCAGCATCAAATCCAGGACCAGACTGTCAGGCACCAACTTTCCAGCGGACATGTACCCGTCGAACTGTTTGCCCAGATCCGACCCCGACTTCCGCTCGGCGCGCATCATGTCGCCGGTCGAGATCTGGGGGATCCCGAGGAGGTCGATGAGAAACTTGGCTTGGGTGCCCTTGCCAGCGCCGGGAGGTCCAAAAAGAAGCAGGTCCATTACGCGTTCCTCGCTCGGATTCGAGAGCCCTTGCTTCCGGTGAGGCCTTCGTAGTGACGCGTGATGAGATGGCTCTCGACCTGCTGCGCAAAGTCGAGCGCCACGCCCACGACAATCATCAGCGACGTACCACCGAGATAGAACGGCACGTTCCATCGCGACTGAAGCAGGGTCGGCACCGTGACAACGGCGGCAACGTAGAGCGCACCACCAACGGTGATCCGCGTCAGAACCGCGTCGATGTACTCGGCGGTAGCCTTGCCGGGCCGTACGCCGGGAATGAAGGCGCTCTGCTTCTTCAGGTTCTCCGCGACGTCAACGGGCTGGAACGTGATCGCAGTGTAGAAGAAACAGAAGAAGATCGTCATGGTCGCGAAGACGACGACGTAGATCCAGCCGCCGGGAACCAGGTTGTTGCTGATCCACCGCATGGCATCCGAGATGAACGGAATGTTGGTGGCTGCCAGAGTGACGGGGAACATCAGCAACGACGACGTGAAGATCGGCGGAATGACACCAGCCATGTTCACGCGGAGCGGCAGGTGAGACTGCTGCCCGCCATACATCTTTCGCCCGATCATCCGTTTAGCATAGGTGATCGGCAGCCGCCTCTGCGCGCGCTCGAAGAACACGATGAAGGCCGTCACTCCGAGGGCGATGACAATCAACAGCATCAGGTCGATCGGCTGCAGCCCCCCGAGGTTGAATTGCTCGAGAGTCATGAAGAGGGCGTCGGGAAGATTGGACACGATACCCGCGAAAATGATGAGCGAAATGCCGTTGCCGAGGCCGCGCTCGGTGATCTGCTCGCCGAGCCACATGAGGAACGACGTGCCGGTCGTGAGCGCGAGCACCGTCATCAAGCGGAAGCTCCAGCCCGGCTCGGCGACGATGTCACCAGCGGTGGAGCTCTCGTTCCAACCCTCCCACAGCATCGCGAGGCCCATACTCTGAAAAATACTGAGCCCAACGGTGCCGTAGCGGGTGTACTGGTTGATCTTGCGTTGGCCCGCCTCGCCTTCCTTGCGAAGCTCCATGAGAGAGGGCACCACGACCGTCATCAGCGACAAGATGATGCTCGCCGAAACGTAGGGCATGATGTTGAGCGCGAAAATCGAGGCCTGCTCGAGCGCACCGCCTGAGAACAGGTTGAACATGCTCAAGAAGCCGCCCGACTGACCGGCCACATACTTCCGCATGGCCGCCCGGTCGACGCCGGGGGTCGTGACGAAGATCCCGATACGATAGACGGCGAGCATTCCCAGGGTGAAGAGAATGCGGCGACGGAGCTCGGGGATTCGGAAGATGTTCGCGACGGTGCTCATGGGTTGCTACGGGCTTTCAGTTAAGAGGCGGCCGCTACGACTAGCTCGACGGTGCCACCCGCATTCTCGATCTTCTGGGTGGCTGTCGCGCTGGCAGCATGGACTTTGACTGTGAGAGCTCTATCGAGCTCGCCATCGCCGAGAACCTTAATGATGTCCACTTTACGCTTGATGAGGCCAGCTTCTCGCAGAGCGGCCTCGTCGACCGTAGCTCCCGCATCGAAACGAGTCAGGTCCTTCACGTTGACCGTCGCGACCTTCTTGGTGAAGGGGTTCACGAAGCCACGCTTGGGGACCCGCCGGTACAGAGGCATCTGCCCCCCTTCGAAGCCCAGCTTGCTGAAGTTACCGGGATGTCTTGCTTTTTGGCCCTTCTGTCCATGGCCAGCGGTCTTGCCCAGGCCGGAACCGGGGCCGCGTCCTTTGCGTCGCTTTCCGCGAACCGCGCCCTGTGCGGGGCGAAGCCGGGACAGGATTGGTGTCTTGTTCTGCTCACTCATTGACTTCCTCAACTTCGACGAGGTGCAGCACCTTCTTGACCATCCCGCGGAACGAGGGGGTGTTGTCCACCACGACCTCCGTGTTCAAGCCGTGCAAACCAAGGCCCCGGAGGACGCGCCGTTGCTTGTCCATCCGGCCAATTTCGCTTTTGACCTGGGTTACTTTGAGTTTGTTCGCGCTCATGACTGCCTCTCTTAGGATGCGCTCGCGTCCGCGGGCGCTTCGGCAGGCTCGGCGGGACGTTCCGCCTTGGGCCCATGCTCGTGTTGTTGAATGTCGCCCTTGCGACGGGTGCGGCGGCGAGCCACGTCAGCTGGTGACTCTAGCTCCTTGAGCGCCGCCACCGTGGCATTGACCACGTTGTAGGCATTCGTTGTGCCGAGGATCTTCGCCAAGACGTCCTTGACGCCGGCAGCTTCGAGAACCGGACGCATCGCACCGCCGGCGATGACGCCGGTTCCTTCGGATGCGGGACGCAAGATGACGCGACCGGCGCCTGAGTGACCGACGATTCGGTGGGGAATCGTACGACCGATCAGCGCAACCTTGAAAAGGTTCTTCTTGGCCGCGTCGGTACCCTTGCGAATCGACTCGGGGACCTCTTTGGCCTTTCCCATGCCGACACCGACGTGACCGTTGCTGTCACCGACGACGACGAGTGCGCTGAAGCTGAAGCGTCGGCCGCCTTTGACGACCTTGGCGACGCGGTTGATGAAGATCACGCGCTCGGTGAGATCGTCGAGCGTGTTTGGATCGATGATTTGGTCTTTGTATGCCATCCCGTCCTCAGAACTTCAGACCCGCTTCGCGAGCCGATTCGGCCAGTGCGCGAACGCGTCCGTGATATCTATAACCGCCACGGTCGAACACGACCTGCTCGACTCCTTTGTCGATGCATGCCTTCGCGACTGCGCTGCCGACCGACTTGGCGACATCGACCTTGTTGCCCTCGCCAGACTCGGCGACGCTCGACGCATGGGCAATGGTCGTGCCCTGCGCATCGTCGATGACCTGCGCGTAGATGTGCTTCGCACTCCGAAACACTGCGAGCCGCGGCCGTTCAGCGGTGCCTTGCACCTTCTTGCGAATCCGCAGCTTGCGTCGGGCGCGTCCTGTAACTTTCTTGTGCATGATCAGCCTCCGGCCTTTCCGGCCTTGCCCGCCTTCTCGCGAATGCGCTCGCCGGTGTAGCGGACCCCCTTGCCGTTGTAGGGCTCTGGGGGCCGAATCTGACGAATCCGCGCTGCAACCCGGCCGATGACTTCTTTGTCGGGCGACTCGAGGTGAACGCGTGGGAACTTCGTGCCTGCGTCGTCGATGGTCTCGACCTTGATGGACACCACCTTGGGGATGTCGATAAGCGGCTGATGGGAAAGGCCAACTGTCATCTTGAGCTGGTTGTTCTTGAACTCAGCGCGATAGCCAACACCGCGGAAGTCGAGCGAGCGCTTGTAGCCGTTCGCGACGCCCTCGACCATATTGCGGAGAATGGCACGCGTCAGGCCCTGGTACTGAAGACCCGCTTTGCCGGCGCCGGCAGCAGGCCGAACCGTGAGCGTGCCCTCTCCCTGAGTGACCACGACCTCCGGACGGAGGGCATGCGTCAACTCACCCTTGGGCCCTTTTGCCGTAACCACCTCGCCGCTGATCGAAACCTGAACGCCCTTGGCGACTTCGATCGGCTTTTTGCCGTTTCTGGACTGCTTTCCGGTGTGTGTTTCGGTCATCACCAAACCTCGCACAGTACCTCACCGCCCACTCGCTTATCGCGAGCGTCGCGGTCGGTCATGATGCCAGCGGACGTCGAAAGGATAGCAACGCCCATACCGTTCTGAACACGCGGAATGTCATGGTGGCCGACGTAGAGACGCCGCCCGGGGCGGCTCGCTCGGCGCATGCCGACAAACGCACTCCGGCGATCGCGGCCGTACTTGAGAACGACCGTGAGGACGTTCTGGACCCCGTCTTCCACGCGGTAGTCGTCGATGAAGCCTTCCTGCTTGAGGATCTCGGCGAGCTTCGCCTTGAGCTTCGAAGAAGGAAGAACGGTGTGTTCGTGCTGAGCCCGTGCGGCGTTGCGGATGCGCGTCAACATGTCAGCGATTGGATCGGTCATCATGATTGCACCTCCTTACCAGCTCGACTTCGTGAGCCCCGGGATATCACCCGAGAGCCCGTACTTACGGAGACAGATGCGACACATCTCGAACTTGCGGTAATAACCCCGCGGACGTCCGCAGATCTTGCAGCGGTTTCGTTGTCGCACCGAAAATTTCAGTGTCTTTTCCATCTTGGCAAATGCGCGCTTACTAGCCATCTGCGTCCTCTAGTTCCTGAACGGCATGCCGAGCGACTTCAGCAAGGCACGTCCCTGTTCGTCAGTTTCTGCCGTGGTAACAAGGGTCACGTTCATGCCCTTGATACGATCGATTTTGTCGTAGTTGACCTCTGGGAAGACGATCTGCTCGCGAATCCCCAGCGTGTAGTTGCCGCGGCCGTCGAACGCCTTCGGGCTGATGCCCTTGAAGTCACGGGTTCGCGGCAACGCGATCGAGACCAGACGGTCGAGGAAGTCGTACATCTGCTCGCCGCGGAGAGTCACCATGACGCCAATGGGCATCCCCTCGCGAAGCTTGAAGCCTGCAATGGACTTCTTCGCGCGCGTGATGACCGGCTTTCGGCCGGTGATCGCGGTGAGCTCTTCGGCGGCCGACTCCACGAGCTTTGCGTTCTGCACCGCTTCGCCGAGGCCCATGTTGACGACGATTCGCTCGAGCTTGGGAACCTGCATGACGTTCTTGAAGCGGAAGTCCTTCATCAACTGAGGGATGATCTCGTTTTTGTATTTATTTCTGAGTCGGGGTTCGTAATCAGTCATGACTACCTCAATCCAAGACCGAGCCGCTCTTCACGGCTACGCGGACGCGTTTGTCTGGGTCCTTCTTGTCGGCTTCGATGCGAACGCGCGTGCGTTCGTCGGTCTTCGGGTCGACCACCATCACGTTAGAAGCATGAATCGGCATCTCTTTTTCAACGATGCCGGCCTCTGCGAAACGACGCGCGCTCTGGTGGCGCTTCACGCGGTTGACGCCCTCGACGAGGATCAAGTCCGCACGGACCACCTGAAGCACTCGGCCCTTTTCACCACGGTCCTTGCCTGTGATGACCTGAACCATGTCACCCTTCTTGATTCGCGCAGTCATCACACCACCTCCGGTGCGAGAGAAACGATCTTCATGAATCGCTTCGCGCGAAGCTCACGTGCAACCGGTCCGAAGATGCGGGTGCCAATGGGCTCGTTGTCTTTGGTAATCAGCACGGCGCTGTTCGTGTCGAACTTGATGTAGGTGCCGTCCGGCCGCTGGTACTCACGCTTCGTGCGCACCACCACGGCTCGGGCGACCTCGCCCTTTTTGACGCGTGCTGTCGGAAGGGCTTCCTTGATCGAGACGACGATGACGTCGCCGAGGCCCGCGTAGCGACGACGCGACCCGCCGAGCACCTTGATGCAAGCCACTCGCTTCGCGCCGCTGTTGTCGGCCACATCCAGCTGTGTTTCTGTCTGGATCATCGTTATACCTCCGGCGGCCTCTCGATGAGGCGGACGACCTCCCAGCGCTTCGTCTTGGAGCGCGGGCGGCAGGCGCGGATTTCGACCACGTCGTTCTTGCGATACTCGTTGGCCTCGTCGTGCGCGTGGAACTTCTTCTTACGCTTGACGTACTTCCCGTAGAACGGGTCGCGGGCGCGGCGAATGACCTCCACCACGACGGTCTGTTGGGCTCGCCCCTCGGTCTGCGTCTCGTTCACGACGCGTCCAACCAAGCGACGACGACGGCCACGCTCCTTGGTGGCTTTCGGGGTCGGTTGTCCTGGCTCAGCAGCAGTCATGCCGATCACTCCTTGTTCGCCGCTTCGGCGCGACGCTCGGTGAGAATGGTTTTCACGCGGGCAAGATCCCGGCGAAGCTTGGGGATGGAGCTCGTGTCGTCGAGCTGGTTGGTGTGATTGTCGAAGCGCGCCTTCCAAAGCTGGCGGCGCAGATCGCCCTCGAGAACTGCAAGCTCTTCGAGAGTGGTCGTACGAATGTCTTCGGACTTCATAGCTCAGTCTCCCTCGACCGGAACGTCGTCTTGAGGGGAAGCTTGTGCGCCGCGAGCGCGAACGCTTCGCGCGCGATATCCTCGGGGACACCCTGGATTTCGTACAGCATGCGCCCCGGCTTGATGATGCACACCCAGCCTTCGACAGGGCCTTTACCCTTACCCATACGAGTTTCGAGCGGCTTCTTGGTGATCGGCTTGTCCGGGAAGATGCGGATGAAGAGCTGACCTTGACGCTTCACCTTTCGCTGAATCGTCATACGAGCCGCTTCGATCTGCCGTTGCGTAATCCGGCCAGGCTCGAGAGCCTGCAGTCCGAAGTCGCCGAACGAGACTTTACCGCCCCGGTAGGCCTTGCCGCGCATGCGGCCCTTCATTTGTTTCCGGAACTTGGTTTTCTTTGGTTGAAGCATGGCTCGTCCTTAGACTCGGGCTCCTGCGGCCCCGGCACCCGGACGCTGCGGAAGCTGCTCACCCTTGAAGATCCAGCACTTGATGCCGACGGTGCCGGCCTTCGTGTGTGCGGTCACCTCGCCGTAATCGATGTCTGCGCGAAGTGTGTGAAGTGGCACGCGGCCCTCGCGGTACCATTCGGTACGCGCGATCTCGGACCCGCCGAGGCGCCCACCGGCCGTCACTCGAATCCCCTTCACACCAAATTTCATCGCGGTCTGCACGGCCTTTTTCATGGCGCGGCGGAAAGCGACGCGGCGCTCGAGCTGCGTCGCTATATTCTCCGCAACGAGCTGGGCGTTGGTCTCGGCCTTGCGAACCTCTTGGATGTCGAGGAACAGCTCGTTCGCGGTGAGCTTCTGGAGGTCGGCCTTGAGCTGCTCGACGCCCGCGCCGCGCTTGCCGATGATGATTCCAGGGCGCGATGTGAAGATCACCACCTTGGCCTTGTTTGCCGCCCGCTCCATCTCGATGTCGGCGATGCCCGCGTGCGCGAACTTCTTCCGGATGGCGGCCTTCAGCTTCAAGTCTTCATGAAGCCACTTGGCGTAGTTCTTGTCCTCGTACCACTTGGACTTCCACGTCTTTACGACGCCGAGACGGAAACCATAAGGATGTACTTTCTGACCCACGGTTCAGCTCTCTTCCCCGTCGCTCAGGACGACGGTGATGTGACTCATTCCCTTGACGATGCGCGTGGCGCGACCCTGCGCGCGAGGGCGCCAGCGCCGCATGTGCTGGTTTGGCGCCATGTCCGCGAACGCCGTCTTTACGAACAGCGAATCGAGGTTGATCTCTTCGTTCTTCTGCTTGGCGTTGGCGATAGCGCTGCCAATGGCCTTCGCGACGATGGGAGCCGCCGACTTCGTGGTGAAGCGGAGCTCGTTGAGCGCCTCGGCGACGTTCTTGCCGCGCACCATGTTGAGCACAACACGCGCTTTGCGAGGCGAAATTCGTTGAAATCGTGCTTTTGCGACCGCTTCCATGATCACCTCTTACCCGTCTGCGGGTTGATCTTCCGGCCGCCCTTCTTGTCCGACGCATGACCGCCGAACGTCCGGGTGGGCGCGAACTCACCGAGCTTGTGCCCGACCATGTTCTCCGTGACGAAAACCGTGATGAACTTCCGGCCGTTGTGGACGGCGAAGGTGTGCCCGACGAAATCAGGCGTCACGGTGGAACGGCGCGACCAAGTGCGGATCATCTTCTTGTCGCCGGACTTGTTCGCTGCCTCGACCTTGTCCTCGAGGTGCTGGTCGATGAACGGACCTTTTTTGAGTGAACGCGCCATTACTTCTTCTTCCGCCGGCGAACGATGTGCTTGTCGGTCGCCTTGTTTTTTCTAGTCTTCAGGCCCTTGGCGAGCTGGCCCCACGGCGAACAGGGATGACGTCCGCCAGCGGTGCGACCCTCGCCACCACCCATGGGGTGATCGACCGGGTTCATGGTCGTACCGCGGTTGTGCGGCCGGCGACCGAGCCAACGGCTACGGCCTGCCTTGCCGAGGGTCATGCGCGCGTGAAGCGAGTTGCTGACCTGCCCGACGGTGGCGCGGCAGTTGAGGTGCACCAACCGAACCTCGCTGGAAGGAAGGCGCACCTGAGCGTAGTTGCCGTCCTTGGCCATCAGCTGAGCTGCGGTGCCTGCCGAACGCACCAGCTGTGCGCCCTTGCCGATCTTCAGCTCGATGTTGTGAATCATCGTGCCGAGCGGCATGTGCCGGAGCGGCATCGCATTGCCGGGCTTTACGTCCGCGTGACGGGACGAAATCACCTGCTGACCAACCTCGAGGCCGTCCGGCGCGAGGATGTAGGCCTTCTCGCCGTCCGCGTAGTACACGAGCGCGATGCGAGCCGAACGGTTCGGATCGTACTCGATGGTCTTTACGGTCGCCGGAACGCCGATCTTGTTCCGCTTGAAGTCGACTTTACGGTAGCGCTGCTTGTGACCGCCTCCACGAAAGCGCGAGGTGATGCGCCCGTGGTTATTGCGACCCGCGGTCTGCTTCTGCGCCTCCAGAAGCTTCTTTTCAGGCTTCCCAGCCGTGATCATGTCGAAGTCCGGCGCTTCGTAGAAGCGGCGGGACGGCGATGTGGGTTTGAATTTACGGATTGCCATCTTTAGACACCCTCGAAGAAGTCAATGGTCTCACCCTCGCGGAGCGTGACGATGGCCTTCTTCCAGTTCTGGAGTTTCCCGTAGCCTTTGCCCATGCGCTTCATGTGACCGCGCATGACTAGAGTGCGGACGTCGCGCACCGTGACTTTGAACAAAGTCTCGACGGCGTTCTTGATCTGAATCTTGTTCGCGTCGACGTCGACCTCGAACGTGTACTTGTTCTCATTCTCGCGCAGCCGGGACCCCTTTTCAGTGAGGTAGAGCGGGCGCTTGATGACTTGCTCGGCGTTCATCACTGACACCTCGCTTCCAGGGCTTGCACCGCGGTCTGAGTGAGCACGAGATGCTCATGACGGAGCAGGTCGTACAGGTTCACGCCCTCGGGCGGCAGAACCGAGTGGCCCTGTAGGTTGCGAGCGCTGAGACGCAGCTTCTCGTTGGCCTTGGCGTCAACGATGAGAGCGCCATCATTGACCTCGAGCTTGTTGAGGACCTCAGCAAGCTTCTTCGTTTTGACTTCAGCGAGCTCGAAGTCCTCGACGATCAGCAGCTGACCCTCGCGAAGCTTGAGACTCAAGGCGCCCTTCAGCGCTCCAAGCCGCATCTTGCGCGGGGGTCGGTAGCCGAAGTCACGGGGCTTCGGACCATGGGCCGCGCCGCCGCCGACGAAAATCGGTGCGCGCTTGGAGCCATGACGAGCACCGCCGGTACCCTTCTGCTTGTAGAGCTTGCGACCGGTCGCAGTGACCTCCGCCCGATTCTGGGAAGAAGCCGCGCCCTTGCGCTGGCTCGCGAGCTGGGCCTTGAGAACGTCATAGAGGAGGCTCTCGTTGACCGTCGCATCGAAGACGCTGTCCGAGAGATCCATCTCTCCGACGCCCTTCTTACTCAAGTTGTAGACCTTTACCTTTGGCATGGACCTACCGCCTTACGATTTGATCTCGACATCGACGCCAGCTGAGAGATCCAGCTTCATGAGAGCGTCGAGCGTTTGCTGAGTGGGATCCAGAATGTCCAAGAGTCGCTTGTGCGTTCGAATCTCGAACTGCTCTCGCGATTTCTTGTCCACGTGGGGCCCACGCAACACGGTGTATTTGTTGATGCGTGTAGGCAGCGGAATCGGACCCGCAACCCGCGCGCCGGTGCGCTTCGCCGTGTCGACAATTTCCGTCGCCGATTGATCGAGCAATCGATGATCGTAAGCCTTGAGTCGAATTCGAATCTTAGTCGCTGCCATTGTTCTACTCGATGATCTTGGAAATGACGCCTGCACCAATGGTTCGGCCGCCCTCGCGAATCGCGAAGCGCTGCTTCTCTTCCATGGCTGCCGGCGTAATGAGGTTGACCTTCATCTTCACGTTGTCGCCAGGCATGACCATCTTCACTTCTTCGGGAAGCTCGATCTTGCCCGTCACGTCCAGCGTGCGGATGTAAAACTGCGGTGTGTAGTTCGAGAAGAACGGCTTGTGCCGTCCGCCCTCGTCCTTGCTCAGAATGTACACCTCGCACTCGAACTTCGAGTGCGTGTTCACCGAGCCAGGCGCCGCCAGAACCTGACCGCGCTCCACATCCTCTTTGTCGATACCGCGAAGTAGGCACCCGACGTTGTCCCCGGCCTGTCCCTGGTCCAGCAGTTTGCGGAACATCTCCACGCCCGTCACCGTCGTCTTTTGCGGCTCGCGTACTCCGAGAATATCCACCTCGTCCCCGACCTTGATGATCCCGCGCTCGATGCGCCCCGTCACCACCGTCCCGCGGCCCTTGATCGAGAACACATCTTCTACAGCCATCAGGAACGGCTTGTCGATGTCTCGCTTCGGCTCCGGAATGTAGGTGTCGACCGCTTCCATCAGGTTCGCAACCGACTCTACCCACTTCTCTTCGCCGTTGAGCGCGCCGAGCGCCGAGCCCTGCACCACCGGGATGTTGTCCCCGTCGTACTCGTACTTCGTCAGAAGCTCACGAACCTCCATCTCGACCAACTCGAGAAGGTCCGGGTCGTCGACCGCGTCGCACTTGTTCATGAACACCACCATCGTCGGAACACCGACCTGGCGCGCCAGAAGCACGTGCTCTTTGGTCTGCGGCATCGGTCCATCGACCCCGCTCACCACCAGGATCGCGCCGTCCATCTGCGCCGCGCCCGTGATCATGTTCTTGACGTAGTCGGCGTGGCCCGGGCAATCGACGTGGGCGTAGTGACGGTTCCCCGTCTGGTACTCCACGTGGCTCGTCGCGATCGTCACCGTCTTGGTGTCGTCGCGCTCGGTGCCGCCCTTGGCGATGTCTTTGTAGCTCTTGACCTCGCCGCCGTGCTTGTCGCTCATCACTTTCATGATCGCCGCCGTCAGCGTCGTCTTGCCGTGGTCGATGTGACCAATCGTGCCTACGTTCATGTGTGGTTTGTCTCGGACAAACTTTTCTTTAGCCATCGTTAGCTCCTCAGCCGCCTTTCGCCTTGGCGACGATTTCATCGGCGACGCCCTGCGGCACCGCCTGATACTCCTTGAACTGCATCGTGTACACCGCACGCCCCTGGGTCTTGGAGCGTAGGTCGTTGACGTAGCCAAACATGTTCGCGAGCGGGACATACGCGCGAATCACTTGCACACCACTCACGGCATCCATTCCCGTGACGTTGCCGCGCCGGGAGTTGAGATCGCCGATGACCTCGCCCATGTAGTCCTCCGGGACTCGGACTTCGACATCCATGGCGGGCTCGAGAAGGTGAATGCCCGCTCGTTTGGCCCCTTCCTGGAATGCCAGCGAGCCAGCTACCTCGAAGGCAGCCTGGCTGGAGTCGACGTCGTGATACGAGCCGTCGTACAGCGTCGCTTTGATATCGATAACGGGGTAGCCGGCCATGACGCCGCGGGTCATGGCATCTTTGATGCCCTTTTGCACGGCGGGAATGAATTCTTTCGGCACGACGCCGCCCACGATCTTGTTCTCGAACTCGTATCCGCTGCCGGACTCGAGGGGCTCGAGCTTCACCCAGACGTGGCCGAACATGCCGCGGCCGCCACTTTGCTTGACGTAACGGCCCTCGGACTCCACTTCTTTGGTGATCGTCTCGCGATAGGCGACCTGCGGTGCGCCGACGTTGGAATCGACTTGGAATTCGCGCTTCAGGCGGTCGACGATAATCTCCAGATGGAGCTCGCCCATCCCGCTGATGATGGTCTGGCCCGACTCCTCGTCCGTGTGGGCGCGGAAGCTGGGATCCTCGGCCGCGAGCTTCATGAGACCCACACCTAGCTTGTCCTGGTCCACTTTGGTCCTCGGCTCGATGGCGACCGAAATAACGGGTTCCGGGAAGTCCATGCGCTCCAGGATGATGGGGGCTTTCTCAGAGCAAAGGGTGTCGCCGGTGGTGGCCGTCTTGAGACCCACCGCCGCGGCGATGTTCCCGGTGCGAATTTCCTTGAGCTCCTCGCGGTTGTTCGCATGCATCTGAAGGATGCGGCCGACGCGCTCCCTCTTGCCCTTGGTCGAGTTGAGGACGCCGGAGCCCGCTTCGAGCACGCCGGAGTACACCCGGAAGAAGGTCAGCTGGCCCACGAAGGGGTCATTGATGATCTTGAATGCGAGGGCGCTGAACGGTTCGTCGTCCGAGGCCTTCCGCTCCATCTTCTTTTCGAGGTCGTCGGGGTCTAAACCTTGAATGGCAGGAACCTCGAGCGGCGAGGGAAGAAAATTCACGACGGCGTCGAGCAACTGCTGTACGCCCTTGTTTTTGAAGGCGGAACCGGTGAGCACCGGGACGATGCTCTGCTCGATGCAGCCCTTCCGAAGCGCCCGGAGGAGCTCCTCCTCGGTGAAGTCGGTGTCGCCCTCGAGATAGCGCTCCATCAACGCGTCATCGACTTCGGAAGCCGCTTCGACGAGCACGGCGCGCGCCTCGTCCGCCTGCGCCTTGAACTCCTCGGGGATTTCCTCGACGACCCACTCGGCGCCGAGGTTGTCGTCCCTGAAGCGATAAGCCTTCATGGCGACCAAATCGATGACGCCCTGAAGCTCGGCTTCTTGGCCAAGGGGAAGCTGCACCGCCACTGCGGGCGCGTTGAGTCGATCCTTGATCGACTGGAACGCGGTCGGAAAGTCGGCGCCGGCCTTGTCCATCTTGTTGATGAAGCAAATGCGCGGGACGCCGTAGCGGTCGGCTTGGCGCCACACCGTCTCGGACTGGGGCTCTACGCCTTCTTTGCCATCGAACACAGCGACGGCGCCATCGAGCACACGAAGCGAACGCTCGACCTCGATGGTGAAGTCCACGTGTCCGGGCGTATCGATGATGTTGATGCGGAACTGATCGTCGCCCAAGGGGCCAACGCTGGGCGTCCAGAAGCACGTGGTTGCGGCGGACGTGATCGTGATGCCGCGCTCCTGCTCCTGCTCCATGTAGTCCATAGTCGCAGCGCCGTCGTGCACCTCGCCAATCTTGTAGTTGACGCCCGTGTAGTAAAGGATGCGCTCGGTCGTGGTCGTCTTGCCCGCATCGATGTGGGCCATGATGCCGATGTTGCGGGTCTTATCGAGTGCGTACTTCCTGGCCATTGGATTCTATGAGCTCGACTCGTCTGACTATGGCGCTTCACATACAAAACCCCCTCCGACCCAGAAGCCACCCTCGGGCTTCTTCAACTCAGAGAGGGGTTCGAGAGGCACATCGGTTGCGACGGTTCGTCGCGGTCTTCCCGGTGACTCTCTCTATGTGCGCGATGTCATGAGTTCAGCTGCTGCTCCTTGTCCGGGGGGTATCCGTAGACCTTCCCAGACGCCAAAAAGTTCCTACCAGCGGTAATGGGCAAACGCCTTGTTCGCGTCGGCCATCTTGTGCGTGTCTTCCCGCTTCTTCACGGCATTACCGCGGCCCTGCGAGGCTTCGACGAGCTCCCCTGCGAGGCGCTCCTGCATCGACTTCTCGCCACGCGCCCTCGAGTACTGAACCAGCCAACGCATCGCGAGCGCGTTGCGGCGGTCCGAGCGAACCTCGACGGGAACCTGGTACGTTGCGCCACCGACACGGCGGCTCTTGACCTCGACGCGAGGCTTGACGGTATCGAGTGCCTTCTTGAACACGTCGAGGGGCTCTTCTTTGAAGCGCTCTTCGATGATGTTGAAGGCGCCGTACAAGCACTTCTCGGCTGTCGAACGCTTGCCGCCACGCATCAGTGAGTTGACGAACTTCGCCACGAGCTGGTCGCCATACTTGGCGTCCGGGATGATCTGCCTCTTGGGTGCGCTTGTTCGACGACTCATGTGTTGGGCTCGTTACTTCTTCGGGCGCTTGACGCCGTACTTGGACCGCTTGTTGACGCGGTTTGCTTTGTTGGTGTTGGACGGGCCGGCCGCTCCAGTGGCGTCCAGCGTGCCGCGAACGACGTGATAGCGGACGCCGGGAAGATCCTTCACGCGGCCGCCGCGAATGAGCACGACAGAGTGCTCCTGCAAATTGTGTCCCTCGCCGGGAATGTAGGTGGTCGCTTCAATGCCATTGGAGAGGCGAACACGAGCGACCTTACGAAGCGCGGAGTTCGGCTTCTTCGGCGTAGTGGTGTAGACGCGGACGCACACACCACGCTTTTGCGGGCAGCGCTGGAGCGCAGGCGAGTCCGTTTTGGATTTGATCTTTTTCCGTCCCTTGCGGACGAGCTGGTTGATCGTTGGCATAACTATCCGAAAAAACGTGCAATTCCTCGAACGCGCGTAACTTCCCACGCGTTGAAGGGAGCGAAGGATAGGCGCGAACGCCTCGCTGTCAAGCGAAGTGTTCAGCGAATTGACGTATAGACCTAACCGACCGCAATTACTCGGCTTTTACTGGACGTCGAGCCGCAGCTTTCCGAAGGGGTTGCCATAGATGATCCGCCCCTCGTGATCGAGGTGGACACCGGAAAACAGACTGTTGTGGCGGGCCCCGCCGACGACATAATGGAAGCTCGATTCGCCGCTGGTGAAGTCGACGCCCTCGAGGGTCCACAGACCGTCTCGCGCCCCGACCGTGTAAACGCGGTTCGAATCACGGCTGACGTACGGGACGCTGTTCGGGGAGCTGATGGTGGTGTTGACCCAAGCCTCGACGAGCGTCTGCTCCTCAGGGTCCCATTCGAACTTCTGCATACCGAACGGCTGAAACAGGGGATCATTGCCGAGAAAGCTGGCGTACAGCAGCACCTGCTGCCCCATGACGTCCTCGGGGACGTTGCGGGCCTGGTTGTTGACAACGACCGCGCCGTAGCCGGAAACGACCACGGACTGCTCGCTCTGGGCCTCGGTCGCTGCGAGATCCCCAAAGTTCGCCGGCAGCTGGCCTGCGATGCGCCGCGAGGGCGTCCCTTCGATCTGTTCCCAAGTCGCGGGAATCTCGTCACGCCAGAAGTACGTCATGTTCATGACGTTGTCGCCATCGGTGATCACCACGAACTTGTCTTCGTCACCAAAGCCGATGAGGCTCGGCGTCGCACCCGTGCCTAGCCCGCGCGAGTTGGAGTACGGCTCGGTCCAGGCTCCGTCTTGCTCGCTCAACGAAAAGTCGTCGCCCATCCACATGACACGATGCATGTGGCGGTTACTCGCCACGAAGATACCGCCGTCCTCGTCGAGCGCCATGGGGTTGCGAATCCAGTTGAAGCCGCGCCGCCCCTGCTCGGCAACCAAGGCGTTGTGGGCTTCGGCCTCGTCGCTGTGATGGATCATCACCGTGCGAACCTGCTGGAAATCACGACTCAAAGCGACCATCGCGCCGAGGTCCGTGGCCAGAATTATCCAACCATCGAATGTCATGTTGAAGCCGACCAGGTCGCCGGGAACGATGTCGCTGAGGCTGCCCTCCTCCGGCCAGATGCCTTTGATTTCGATCGCGGAGTTCGGGTTGCCTGGCTCGACCTCGCCGTAGGCGGTGACGCGATCGCTACCGCCGACGTAGAGCGTGTTGTCGAGGTCGAGCATCGCATACACGCCTGAAAGGCCCTGAAGGTATTGGGCTGCCAGTACCGTTGCCTGCGTGATGAGCGCCTGGCAGCTCTCGGACTCGATCCCTTCGTTGCAGTCGTTCGAGTCGAGGGCTTCGATCGCCACGTCGATCTGCTCGTCGGTCGCGGCCGGAAAATCGTCGGAATCTAGCGGCAGCTCAGCGAGCACCTCGAAGGTGTCGTGGTCGAGCTTGGCGATGCGATCGGCGCCGTTGCTCCAAAGCACGCGGCCGCAATCCTCGTAGTTGCTCGAGATGTAGATCCCAAAGTGGCCAGGGCCGATCTGCTGATAGTTGCGCTCTTCGTCGGTGAGCGTCTTCGTTGGGCCCATGGGGCCAGCGAGCTTAGTCGAGTCCTGCTGCGCGGAGTCGCCGTGCGGAATCCCGTAGTTTGAATCGGCGAGGAAGGGGTTCTTGGGGGGGCCGTCGGGGTCGTCCACGCGGTCGCTGCACTCGGGCATGTTTCCAGGTCCTCCGGAGCTCGACGTCGAGCAACCAGCCGCCAGTACCAACAGGAAGAGTATCGGTCGCATCTATGACCCCAGGCTAGAAATCCAAGCGTATTTTGCCCCCCGTGAGGCCCAGCTCAAGCCGAATTTGGGGGCCGCTCGTCTGCGGGCCCTCGATATCCTCCGATAAGTCGCGCTTTCGTGTGCTCCGAATCACAGGCTTGAAACGGACTTCGGCCTCGATGACCCCCGCGATGGCGAAGCTCAGGAACGCTCCCACACTCACCCAGTTGCCGATCCGAAGCGCGCGTTCGACGCGCTGCGCCCGCTCGATCTCACTTTCCACCGGATTCTCGTCGCGAAGAGAGTTGTGGCCGATGAATGTCGCGATGGAGGCAATCAGGAATGCGCTTTCGGTCACGGCGAACATGATGCCCAGCGGGCGGTCCTCGTTTTGGAACTGGCCAACGCCGAATGGGATCGCGGCGATCCAGCGGGAGTTCACCTTCTCCACGGTCTCGACGGAAGCCAGCTCTTCGAGCATCTGGATGCGCTGCCGCTGACGGATTAGCTCCTCGAACTCGTTGGATCGCTCCCGCTTGCGGCGCGCCGCCTCCAAGGCCTCTTGGTGTGCGCGCTCCGCGGCGACCTCTTTGTGTACCTCTTGAAAGGTCCGCACGACGGCTTCTGGAAAGGCGACCGGATCGATGTCGTAGTCCGCGTCCTCCTCGAGCAGCAATCGAAATTGCTCGCGGGCAGCCTCGTTCTTGCCGAGGAAGAGATAGGTCGCGCCGAGGTATTTTCGGGCTTCTATGCGAACGACGGGGTTGGTGGCCCGTGGAACGGCCCCACCGACCAGCGACTCCAGACCCCGGGCGGCCTTGGTGTAGTTGTGCCTATCGTAGTTGCGCCGCGCAGCCTCGAAGTCCGATAGCTCGTCGGCCGCGACGGGCAGCGCAAACGCAGCCATCAGCACGAAGAGCAAGCCGTAAAGTGCGTTGCGCCGCATCACTCTAGGCGGGTTCTACGGGGTTTCGACTTCCCTCTCAAGCGCGAAGGAGTGCTCGGTCAGATCGCTTCCGGCGCGAAGCTTCACGACGCTCTTGTGAGTTCGATAGCCCGGTGCGCTGATCTGGACCTGCGCGGATGCTTGCAGCGTGCTCATGGGGATCCTGAGGATCTCCCGGATTCGACCCTTCACGCGACGATTGCCGGGCAGCGCGATGCGGACGGTCGCGTCGGCGGGCGCGGGACCCTTGAGATAGAGCCTCGCGGGCCGGTAACGGAGCTTCACCGATAGCTCGAAGTCGCGGGCGCCGGGCGGAATCCGTCTACGCACGACCCGCTCTTCGCAACAGCCCTCGGCGCCGACGAAACGAAACGAGTGAGTGCCGACCTTGAGCCGGACGCGCTGAAAGTCGGGCCCGTACGGTTTGAGCGGGCTTCCATCTACACTGATCGACACGTTCGGAGGGGTGGGTTTGAAGGCTACCCAACGCCGGCCGTTGGGCACGGCTTCCCTGTTGGTGTGCTCTTCGGCCGTCGCTTCTTCGCCGGGTTCCAATTCGGTGGGCGGCTCGGTCGGGGTGCGTGGCAGCCCGTCAGGGCCCTCTCCATCACCCGAAGCGGCCGGCACGGCGCCCGAGGTGTCGCCGGCCGCCCTTGTCGCCGGAGTCTCGACATCAGTGCGGAGCCAGGCGGCGTAGCCGGCGACCGCCATCACCACCGCGAGCGTAGACGCGATGACGGCCATCAGCGTGTTTCGGCGGCGGCGACCGAGGGAACCCAACAGCTTGAGCGCGCGATCATTGCCATCGTCCAGTGCCAGCGCGCGACTCAACGCTGCCTGCGCTTTCGGTACGTTGCCTGCTTTCGCTGCCGACGCGCCAATCGCGAGAAGCCGTTGAAGCGATTGCCGATGTAGCTCCCGGGACACCTCCTCCGGCGCAGCCAGGTAGCGCGCAAGCGTCTCGTCCGGGTCATCGATGCCCATCTCGACGAGGAAAGCGCGCAGTTCCCCGGCGATTTCCGCAGCGCTTTGATACCGGTCGGCGGGTGCGTGGGCGAGCGCCTTGTTCGTGATTCCCGCGAGGCATTCACCAACCACGGGACGCAAACGCAGCGGGTCCGGGTATTCCCCTTCGAGCAGAAGCTTGAGCAGGTGGTGGGGATTGCGCCCGATGAACGGCAAGCGCCCCGTCGCGCAAAAGTAGAGCACCGTCCCCAGCGAAAAGACATCGCTTCGCACGTCGCAGGTTCCCCCCTCGACTTGCTCCGGCGCCATGTGACCGGGGGAACCGAGGATCTGGCCGGTCGCGGTGAACGTGTGGGTATCGACCATGTGCGCAATGCCGAAGTCGGTGAGCTTCACACAGCGGTCTTCGTGAATGAGAACGTTCTCCGGCTTCACGTCGCGGTGAATGATGCCCTTCGCGTGAGCCTCACCGAGCGCATCGGCGAGCTGGAGCGCAATGCAGGCCGCGACCTCGGGAGGCACTTCTTTGTGCTCTAGAACGAAGTCCTTCAACGTCGGGCCGGTGAGAAGCTCCGCCGCGATGTACGTCTCGTCCGACCCCTCGCCGCTGTAGTCGTAGATCTCGAGGATGTGGGGATGCCGTAACTTGGCAACGCTCTTGGCCTCGCGGGTAAACCTGGCTCGAGCTTCGGTCGTTCGCTGCAGATGCGGATGAAGCACTTTCAGCGCGACGAACCGGTCGAGCGAGCTATCGCGCGCTCGGTAGACCGTAGCCATTCCACCGTGGCCAATCTCGTCGAGAACCTCGTACTTCTCCAGCTTGCGTAACATCTGCCCGGGAATATCGAGGATATCAGGTTCGTGGGGCACTGCCCCATCCTTCTATAGGGGTTCGAGGGAGTCGGGAACGCAGAACTCGAAATCCTCCCGAATGCTCACCCCATCGTCGCCGCCCGCCACGACGAACGCCCCGCTCTCCAAGACGATGCCGCCCGCTCCGGCGCGGGGAATGTTCAGTTGCAGGAGCGGCTGGATCTCAACGTCCACGCCGGTCCAGAGGACCTCCTCGACCAGCCGCGAGCCATCGCCGCCGACGACGAGTGTGCTTCGTGCAGGCTGGAGGGCGTTCAAGCGGGCCGTCGTCCACTGTGGACCGGCTGCCGACACACAGCTATTCGGACAACCGTCGAAGCGAACGGTGTCTTGTCTCAAGGTGTCGGCGACGTCGGTGCCACCGATCCAAAGGGCGCGGCTCTCGCCGTCCCCGACGAGAAGCCCCGACTCGCGGAGGCCATCCGCAACGCCTGCAACGATCTGCCCCATCGCGGCACCATCGAACAGGATCTCGGCGCTACCCTCGGCATCGCCGCCGGCAACCAAGACGTCGGTACCAAGCGCCGTTGCCGTGGGACCCGACCTCGGCTCGTTCAACTGGAGCGAAGTCACCTGACCGTCTCGCCCGACCAACGACACCGCGGACTGGGCTTCACCTGCAACTTCGCCACCGATGACCATCGCGCCGACTCCGAGAACCGATACGAGAGCCGACCTTGGCCCTGCCCCGGAGTGAAGCACCACCGGTGTGATGCGGCGCGTGGCGTCGAGCATGTTGAAGATGAAAGGCGCTGCATTGGTGGGGAGGACCAGAATCTGGGCTTCGTCGACCGAAGCTGCGCGCGTCTCGCCGAGCTCGGAGATCGAGAAGTCCTCGAGGAACAGGCGCGACTCCCACTCGAGCGCATCGAAGAACTCGAGCTGTTCGTCGGACGGCGTCGTACCGCCAGCGATGAACGCGAACGTCCCGGACCGCACCATGGCGAAGAAGGCGCGGGGCGCTTCCAACAAGTCGAACGTCACGCGCTCGCAGGACGACCGCGAGGCGGTCACGACTCGCAGGAAGCCCCTACTCGCAGAAGGCACGAACGCCGGTGGAGCGGTCAGAAGCTCCATTGTCGTGCCTTCGATCTCGACCCGAATGCGCGTGGGCACGGTGAACGCGCTGAACTCGAGCAAGGCGTCAAAATCGCCATCCGTAATCGGGTATTGGTACTCCGCGGCCGGCAACTCACCCTCTTGGATGCCGATTCGAAGGGTCGTCGCATCCGTTCCCGCCGCCGGATTGCCGTTCTGGCCGTCGACGATGCGCGCTTCGAACACGAAGGTCGCAGAGGACTCTTTGCAGGCAAAGGCCACCGTGCAGAGCAATCCAAGCAAGACCATGCGAGCGGGCACGGCGTGAGGTTGCTTTACGGGTCCCGGACGAGCAAGTAGAGAAACGCCGTGTGGGCCGAACGAGTCGCTTCGATCGATGAGCTATCCGTCGCGCGACGTCTGAGCGCCGAGCCTGGGTTCGCCTGGCTCGATTCGAATCGAAGCGAGTCGAGAGACGGACGCTACTCGTTCCTCGCCGCTTGGCCGTCCGAAGAGATCCGAGTCGAGTTCGGAGTCCCATCGCCGTTTGCTGCGCTTCGCGGTGTCAGCCGGCGTAACGGCAAGGCGAATCCGGCTGGGCCAGAGCCCAGCGAGGTGCCGGCCTGGATCGGCTACATCGCTTACGATGCATCCTGGTCGGCTCCGGCCCGGGGAAAGCCGCGGCTCGAACGCGGGCCAAACCCCATCATGCTCTTCCGGCGCTACCCGGCGTTGTTGGCGATCGATCATGACGCCGGGGAGACCTGGGTGCTCGGCGACGATCGCGGCGCGTCCGAGGCGTTTCGCACGCGCTTGGACGCGGTGGCGGATCGAGAGCCAAGCACCCCTTCGGTCGGTGCCATCGAGGTGGATGATGCGCGCACGCACCGCAAGGCGATCGAAAGGGCACTCGACTACATCGACATGGGCGAAGTGTACGAGGTCAACGTCGCAAGGCGATGGTCGGGCTCCTTCGAGGGCGACGCTCTCGAACTATGGCAAGCGATGCGTCTAGCGAGTCGCGTCCCGCTCGGGATGTTCCTCGATGGAGGCGACCACGCGGTCCTGGCGTGCACTATGGAGCGCTTCATCCATTGGGATGCCGGGAGCAAGACGCTGGTAACGCGCCCAATCAAGGGGACGATCCGACGCGAGGCGACCGACGACGGGGCCTCGCAACGTCTACGTGCCGACCCCAAGGAACAGGCAGAACACTCGATGATCGTCGACCTCATGCGGAACGACCTCGGCCGTGTCGCAGAAATCGGGACAGTGAAGGTCGAAGCGCCGCTGATCGTGGAACCGTTCACGGGCCTCTATCATCTCGTGAGCACGGTGAGTTGCATCACGCGGCCGGAAGTCTCACTCGAGGCGATCTTGGAGGCGACGTTTCCCCCGGGGAGTGTCACCGGAGCGCCGAAAGTTCGCGCGCTCGAGATCATCGAGGAGTTGGAGCCCCATCCGCGGGGCGTTTACTGCGGCGCTCTGGGTTTCATCGACCATGACGGCGGTCTCTCGCTCGCGGTCGCGATTCGCACCGCGACCGTCGCCGAGGGCCGGGTGTGTTACTGGGCGGGCGGCGGAATCGTGGAGGCCAGCGACCCGGATCGCGAGGTTGCCGAGACCGAGCTAAAAGCAAGAGTGTTCTTGGACGCCGTCGCGAGCTTGCAAGGAGATGGACGAGGATGAGTGATCCCATCGAGGACGTTCTGGATTTCTGGTTTGGCGAGGTCAACGAGCTCGGCTGCTCAAGCCCGGAACACCGCAAGCGTTGGTGGACGAAGTCCGATGCGTTCGACGAGGCGATCAAGTCACACTTTGTGAATGACTACGAAGCGGTCGTTGCGGGCGACCGCGACACGTGGCGAAACACCCCACGCGGCACCCTCGCCTACATCATCGTGCTGGATCAATTCTCGCGGAATATGTTCCGTGGGACGCCGGAGATGTTCACGGCGGACGAGCTTGCGCGCGAAGCATGCTGCGAAGGGCTCGACGAGGGCTTCGATGCGGAGCTTGCCTTCGACGAACGTGTCTTCTTCTACCTGCCGCTCGAACACAGCGAAGTAGTAGCCGACCATCAGCGATGCATCGAGCTCTTCACCGGCCTAGTCGATTGCGCCCCGGAGCCGCTAGAAGCCGATGCCAAGAACTACTTGGACTTCGCGAAGCGTCACAAGACGATTGTCGAGCGATTCGGTCGATATCCGCACCGCAACGAGACCGTCGGGCGCGCCACCACACTGGAAGAAGCCGAGTTCCTCAAAGAGCCCGGCTCCTCGTTCTAGCGACCGCCCTGGTCTTGCCATGGCCAAGCTCTACTTCCACACACGCCTGTCCGTGCGTTAAGCTCGCTGCTTGGTTCGAGCCGCCGACGTGGTTCAGGAGGACACCGATGAAGTTTCAGATATCGAAAGTCGCAACGGCCGTGCTGATCGTAGTCTCTGCGTGCGCGAAAGACGGGGCAGCACCTGCTTCGCAGACCGCGGCAGATGCGGTGACGCCCGAAAAGGCGAGCGCCATTGCGGAAGAGGCCTACATCTATGCCTTTCCGATGATGGAGAACTACCGGACGATGTATGTCCAGGCCATCGACAGGACCGCGCCAGGGTATGGCGCCCCATTCAACGAGCTCACACACAAGACGGACCTTCTGGGTCCGGAGTTCAAGGACATCGTTCGTCCCAACAACGACACGATGTACTCCTTCGGTTGGCTGGATCTGCGAGCCCAGCCCATCGTCATCACCGTTCCCGAGATCAAAGATCGCTACTACTCGGTGCAACTGGTCGACATGTTCACACACAACTTCGGCTACATCGGGACGCGCGCGACCGGCACCGAGGCCGGGAGCTACGTCGTGGCGGGGCCGCAATGGGAAGGCATCAAACCTGGCGACGCCAAGGCGCTCTTCCGCAGCGAGAGCAGCTTCGTGTACTGCATCATTCGAACCGAGGTAGACGGGCCCGATGACGTTGCCGCGGTCGTGGACCTGCAGAAGCGGTACCACCTCACCGCGATGAACGTGTTCCTGGGCCGCTCCCGGGTTCCGACGGCCACGGGGATCACGTTTCCGACGTACGATCCGCGCAGAGCGAAGTCGGCAGCGTTCATCGACCTGCTGGGTTTTCTTCTGTCGCAGGTCGTGGCTGTGCCCGAGGAGCAGGAGCTCATGAGTCGCTTCGCCGAGATTGGGATTCGAGCAGGAGCACTCTCCGCCTCGCTCGCTCTGAGTCCGGAGCTTCGGGATGCGGTGGACGCAGGCGTTGGCCAAGGCATCATGGCGATCGATGAGGCGATGCACGACCCAAGCAAGCTCGAAGGCGTCGTAATGCGCGTTGATCATGGCTGGCAAGGAATGGCGGGCATATTCGGACCCGGCGAAGAAATGCGGACCAAGTACTTGGTCCGCGCCGGGGCAGCCATGCTGGGCCTCTATGGCAACGACGCTAACGAAGCGTACTACCCGGTCGGGAAGGAAGATGCTTCAGGCGACGCGATGGATGCGTCGAAACACAGCTACGTCATGCGCTTCGACAAAGACGAGCTGCCGCAGGTCGAGGCGTTCTGGTCGATGACGATGTACAGCCTTCCCGACCAGCTCATGGTCGCCAACCCGATCCACCGCTACTCGATCGGCGACCGCAGCAAACTGCGCTACGGCAAAGACGGCTCGCTGACGATCTACGTTCAGCACGAGTCGCCTGGAAAAAAGCAGGCTAGCAACTGGCTGCCTGCACCCGACGGCCCCTTCTCGCTCCAGTTTCGCATGTACCTGCCCAAGCCCGAGGCGTTCGACCCGCTCTACCTGCCACCCCCGGTTCGTCGCGCGGAGTAGGCAGGCCGCTACTCGGTCAGGCGCTGGGGCAACGGCTCGGCTTTGCGGACGAACGAAATCGCGTTGGTCCCAGAGCGGCCTACCATGACGGCTTCGATGAGAGGCGCATGGGTCTGCGTGGCCCCAGCGTGCCACTCGACGATGAAGTTCGCGCCGGAGCCGCCCGTCACGTCGTGTCGCTCGATGAGAAACTCGATCGTTTCCAGCGGGTCGAGCTTGATCAATCGATCGACCTGCGTCTTCGAAAGCTTCCCGTCGGTGTCATAGTACTCGACCGCGCTCACGTAGACCGGTCTCTTGGGATCGACATTGCGAATGCTCAGGGTGGTTTCGAGGAGATACGGGCGGCCGCCGTCGTAGTAGATGTGAGAGTAGACGGGGACGTAGGCGGCGTGATGGACCGGCAGTGACTGAACAGACACGCCAGGAGCAGCAAATTCGTCCAGGTTGGGCGGGGTGTACGCCCGCGGGGGCTCGTATCGTACCGTGTCTTCAATCGCGTTGAGCCGCTCCTCGGTGTTGGTCCGGCTGCGGGTGTACACGAAGGCCATGAAGGCGATCGAAAACAGGATGAGCAGGCGAACGCCGTGCTCCGCGAACCACAGCAACCAATCTGGATTTCTGTCTTTGCCGCTCACCAAAACACTCCCCAGCCGTTCGGCTAGGCTGGGTATCGCACTATTGACCGCCTTGCGGCAACCCCGAACGGTCGAACCTTGAGGGGGCGCGCATGCGTGTTATGAGGACATTCGCTCCCGGGTCGTCTAAGGGCAGGACAACAGGCTTTGGACCTGTGAATGGTGGTTCGAATCCACCCCCGGGAACCAGATTTCACCATGCGCGCCTATCTGATTTTCGCCCTCATCCTGCTCGTCGCGCTCGTCGCGCTCGCCGCGGGCGGCTGCAAAAAGGGCAATAGCTCTCCCCCGACTGCGAGCGCCCAGACGCCGGCGGAGGTCGTCGGCTGCGACCACGACGTGAAGTTCAACGCGGTCGCACGGCACAGTTGGCCCTACCCAGCTGACTTCCGCGATATCCGCTGGGGCAACACGTACCAAAAGATGAAGCTCAAGCTGAAGCCAACGCAGGCCGCCTTCATCACTGCCACCGTGACTTGGAAGAAGGGCGAGCTGATCGGCGTGGAAGACAGCGAAGTGCTCGTCAAGAAGCCGCGCCGACTCGTAGCCAAACGCGACCTGTACGTGAGGCGCAAGGTCTGGGATCAGGGGATCGAAGTGGAGCGAACCTATCTGGCGGTCGCCCAAGGCGAGGTAGGGAGCTTCTTGTTCTACAATTCGCGCGAGATGTGCATGGTGGGCACCGAGGATGGCCCCGGCTGGACCCCGTGCACGCTCGACGATGCGTTCGAGGGCCTGAGCGAAGAAAGTCCCGCTGCGTGCGAGCAGGTGTGGTGGGTCAAGGTTCGAAAGAGCAGGGTCGCCCAGGGATGGATGCCAGTCGATCCGGGGCTCACGGAGCGGGTGGCGCCGCCGAACGACGTAGCCAAATGAACGTTTCCTGATTGCCTTTCGGCCCGGTGATCACGCTGTCCGCTTCAGCCACGAGCTCGAAACCCAGCCGTGCAGCATCCGCAATCAACGCGACGATCGCCTCTCTCCGGAGCTCCGGGTCGCGCACTACGCCGCCCTTCCCGACCTTGCCTTGCCCAACCTGAAACTGTGGTTTGACGAGCGCGAGGACCTCTCCGCCTGTTCGCAGGAGCCCATGTGCGGCCGGCAAGAGCTTCTCGATGCCGATGAACGACGCATCGATCACCACGAGGTCGAGCGGTGTGGGCAAGTCGCTCGCTTTCAAATGGCGCGCGTTGGTGCGTTCCATGACGACGACGCGCTCGTCTTGCCGCAGCTTGTTGTGAAGCTGCCCGTAGCCCACGTCGATCGCGAACACCTGCGTCGCGTTGCGTTGCAGCAAGCAATCCGTGAATCCACCCGTGGACGCGCCGAAGTCGGCAGCAGTCTTGCCAGCGGGGTCGTACTCGAACGCGTCGAGCGCGCCCCCGAGCTTGACGCCGCCGCGCGAGACGTAAGGATGATCGGGCTCCCGCACGTCGAGCGGGGCCTCCTCATCGAGCCTCTCGCCACTCTTTGCCACCCGTCTACCTTCGCTGAAGACCTTGCCCCCCAGAATCAGCGCCTGCGCTCGCGCCCGCGAAGGTGCGAGACCCCGCTGGGTCAACAATACGTCGGCTCGTACCTTCGGCACGCAGGAAGATTGGACTAACTTTCTTTGAAAAGCGAACGGCGGTATCTTGATCGCATGGCTCGTAACGTGCTCTTGCTTCTCGGCGTCGGCTCCATTGGCTGGGGCCTGCTCTGTCTCTTCTTAGGCAGGCACATGCCAGGCTGGATGGGGCTTTCTGGCGACCTGCGCGGCGAACTCTACATCGAGTCGATTGCGGTCAACGTGGGGCTTTGGTCGGCGCTCGGCGCATTCGCCCTTGTTGGTGCGGCATTCCAACGCCTGAGGTTGGCGGCAGCTCTCACCTTCGTCGTGTGCGCCGCCGGGCTCGCCGGAGGCCGGATCCTCGCAATGGTCCAAGGCGCTAAGCCCGACCCGCAGACGGTAATATTCCTAGCCTTGAACGTTGCGATCGTCGTCGCGGCATCCGCGGCCTACATCTCTGAAAGGGCACGCCTCTCCCGCGAAGCCAAAGAAATCAAGCGAGCCGAGAAGGCCGCCCTAGAAGCCGCCCTCGCCGCCGAACACGCCGAACAAACCGAAGCGCTCTCCCCCTCCACAATCCAACAACCGTAGGTTACGCGGCGCCGTGGATCGGGCCCTCTGCGACGGGAGCCAGCCTCATCCGCGACTCAAAAAGGAATGTCGTCGTCGCCGAAGTCGTCGGTCGGGGGAGCGCTGCCGCCGCCGCCGCCGCCGCCACCACCGCCGCCGCCGCCTCCTTCGCCGCCTCCTTCGCCGCTTCCGAAGTCACCGGGCGCGCCGGAGTCGCGGCCTCGACCGCTCCCGAGGAGGACGATGTTCGTCGCGACAATCTCGGTCGAGTTGCGCTTGTTGCCGTCTTTGTCTTCCCACTGGCGGTACTGGATGCGGCCTTCGGCGCAGATGGGGCGGCCTTTGGACAGAATATTGTTGAGCGCTTCACCACGCTTGCCCCAGACGATGACCGTATGCCAGTCCGTGCGTTGTTGACGCTCGCCTGCGCGGTTCATGTAGGACTCGGTCGTTGCCAAGCGGAGGCGCAACACGCCTTGCCCGTTCTGGGTGTATTTGAGCTCCGGGTCTGCACCCAAGTTCCCAATGAGCATCACACGATTCAGGCCTTCTGCCATGGCTCCCCTCTTCTCCTAGCCGCGCTCGGCGGCGGCGAACATACGCGGCCTTGCGCCCGGGATCAATGACCCGAGTCAATGGCTCGTGGCCTCGCTTTGCAAACGAAGCACGATTGCTAGCTCATCGGTCAATTCCCGCCGACGGTGCTCGTAAAAACTCGGCCCAATCGTCTCGGCCTTGTGTTGGCCCGCCAGCGAGGCAATCTCGTCCAGCAGCTCTCCGCGGCGATCGTCGCGTGCCTTGGCCACCATCGCGGTCTGATCCAGAGGGCGAAAAAGCAGCCAGATGCCCAGGAACGCGAAGATCGCGGCAATCGCGGCTGCCAGATAGGGCAAGGGGCCGCCGCCGGGAATGCCTCGAATGTGGATCCTGAGGGGGTCGATCGGGGCCTCGCCCGGACGCCGCATCATACCGGCGACCAGGAAACGACGGTCTCCGCCCTCGTGCACCCGCGCGACCTGAAAGCCCTCGACTTCCATCGTCATGCCGTCGACGTAGTCACTGATGACCTGGTACTCCATCGTGGCGAACGGCACCGGCTGCTCGAGCAGCATCGACGTCCCACCCACTGGAATATCGTAGGTCCACATCAGGTCGACTCGCCCGGGAGGCAGGGAGCCGCTGATGTCGAGCCCCTCGTCCGTTGCCGCGAGGTGTTGATCGGTCATGACCTCCATCGAATCAAACGCCGTGAAGCCGTCCGGCAATCGAATCGACATCCCTCCTTCGGGGAACACGTACGTCGCTTCGCCGAGGTTCGTCAGACGCGCTTCCTGCTGGATGTGTGCCCGACCGTCTCGGAACTCGACCATCGTGCGCCCGAGCACTTGGAAGACCCGCCGATTGTCCGTCGTCGTCGGCAACCGGACCACATGGACCCGCTGTCCCTTCGCTGCATCCAGCCGAAAGGGAGTCGAGCTATACCGCGCGCCGTCGTACGGAACATTCACTCGGTACGAGTGCTTGGAGTCGGTTAGCAGATCGTCGAAGGAGCAACTCCCCGCGTCGTCCGTGACGCAGGCCTTGCTGTCGCGCCCGCCCGACTGCTCCATGATGCCAAGGCGCACCGCTTGCTTGGGCAGCGTGGCTCCGGCCGCATCGACGACTTCGACCGCGATGGTCCCCGGAGGGAGCTTGGCGTCCACGACCGAGGTCACGAGCTCAGGAACATTGCCGAGAACGCGGTTGACCACAGCTTGATCCTGCTGGGCCGAAGCGATCGATGGGGCCCACATGAGGAGGCCAATGAGAGCTGCAATGCGCATTAGGACTCGTCCGCGAGCCGCTCGGCGATCAGGGCCTCGGCTTCATCTCTATGGGACGCTACACCCGCGTCCAGCTCGTGAAGAACCTGACGGGCCTGCGCGCGGAGCTTCTCGTTGAGTTCTTCGAAGTCGGCGTCTGAGATCTTGTCCGCATCGTGCTCGAACGACACGTCGCGGATCTCCTGAAGCAGCGCTTCCTTTTCGATCATCAACGCGCGGCGCGCATCCGAGGTGAACTGCGCGCGGGTGCCGCCCGGCATTTCGTTGGAAAGCGCCGCGCTCAGGCTAAGCCATAGGCTCCCGAGCCCCGCGACCAAGGCTACGGCCGCCACGATGATGAACACCCAGGGGAGGAAATCAGCCATTAGCTTTCCTCCAGTCGCTCGAGCTCTTCGTCGAGGCGCGAGTCGTACTCGAGCGCGCCAGCGGCCGAGGCGGCCACGAGCTTCCCGGCGCTTGCACCGCGTCGCTGCCATCGGCGCCCCATCATGATGATGAAGCCAACCGCAAAGAACATCGCGGCGATTGGCACGGCCCAAAGTGCGCGGTCCAAGCCCTTGTCGGAGGGAATCGCAAGCGCCTTTGCGCCGTACTGCGCCCGGTACGATTCTTGAATCTTGGTGGGCTCCTCACCCGCGGCGAGCAGCCCCCGAATCTCCACGCGCTTGTCGTCGGCCCAACCGCATGCACAGGTGTCGAGCGGTAAGCGCGCGCAGTCGCCACACTGGCATAGCAAGCGGCCGAACAGCTGCCGCTCGACGGGGTCGTTGATGACGACCGAGCCGGCGTGAAGCGAGCTGCTGCTGTCGTTTTGCGCCGAGGCGACGCCCGCCCACGCCATCATCGTCGCGACCACAATCGCCAAGGCGACCACCGCTGTGGCCGGCGAGAAGCGAAAGCGCCTGGGTCGCGCCACCTCTTCGCGAAGAAGCTCGCGTCCCGTGGGCCACATGCCGAGAATCGCGCCAAGGAGAAGCACGATGCCGCCGAACCAAATCCATGCGACCAGCGGCCGAATGATCACCCGGAACGTTCCGCGGCGCGTCGAAGGATCAACGGTGCTCATGATCACGTAGACGTCTTCGGCGGGACGGCTGCGAATCGCCACCTCCGTGGTCGGCATCTGCGGATGGGTTCGATAAATGAACTTGGCGGGAGCGACATGGCCCTTTGTGTTCCCGGCCTTGTCGAGGATCGTCATGTCCGTGAAGATCATCCGCTTGTTCGGGTCAGCCTCCATGCGGGGCTGGTCGTAGCGGACGGTGTGGTTGCCGATCGACATCGTTTCACCGGGACGAAGCGCGCTCTCTTGCTCGATATCGTAGGCCGCGCCGGTGAAGCCGATGTACATGAACACGACGCCGACATGAACGATGTACCCCCCATAGCGACGGCGCCCTTTGGACGTGAGCCGAAGGAGCGCGGTACCCGCGTTCTCGCCCTTCCGCATACGAACCCGCATGCCGCGCCAAAACTCTTGGCCGACGCTCGCAAGCACGAACCCGCAGGTGGCAAACGAAACGAGCGGCGCCACGGCGGACATCCACGCGAGGATCGTGCCGGTCATCGTGTCGTAAATCTCGGTGGGCTCGACCATGGGTGGGAACCCGAAGCGGGCCCCAAAGAGCACTTGCAGCACCGCGATGGACACGCCGACGCCAATAGGGAAGGCCATCGCGCGGAGCAGTTTGGACCCTGTCGCTTTACGCCAGGCTATCAGCGGTCCGAGCCCTGCTAGGAACAGGAGCACCAGGCCAATCGGCGCCATCCACTTGTTGTAGAAGCCGGGGCCGACGGTGACCTCCTCGCCCCGAAGCCACTGACTGAGCAAGGGAAAGGTCGTCGCGATGAGAACGAACATCATCATTCCTAGCAACACCCAGTTGTTGAGCAGGAAAGCGAACTCGCGGCTCATGAGCGACTCGATTTCGTTGTCGGCCTTGAGCTTGGGAAGCCGCCAAATTATCAAGGCAGCGATCCCGATGAGCAGGAAGGCCATGTACCAGACGAAGTACTGACCGATGTCCGAGCGGGCGAAGGAGTGCACGCTCGCGATGAGGCCCGAGCGGGTGAGGAATGTGCCAAAAATGGTGAGGAAGAACGTCAGTGCCAGGAGAAAGACGTTCCACACCCTCATCATGTGCCGCCGCTCCTGAATCAGGACGGAGTGCAAATAGGCGGTGCCCACGAGCCAGGGTAGGAACGACGCGTTTTCGACCGGATCCCAGGCCCAATAGCCGCCCCAGCCGAGCTCTTCGTACGACCAGAGACAGCCGAGGAGCAGGCCCAGCGACAAGAACGTCCAGGCGATCATCGACCAAAGACGCGCCGCGCGAACCCACTCGTTGCCCAGACGCCCCGTGATCAGAGCGGCGATCAGGATCGCGAAGGGCACCGACCAGCCGACGAAGCCCATGTAGAGGCTCGGCGGATGGATCGCCATCCAGTAATTCTGAAGCAGTGGGTTGAGGCCTTCGCCGTCGCCGGGCGTCGTTCGAATGTATGTGGCGAAGGGGTTGGCCGCGAAGAGCATCAAGACCACGAAAAAGATCAGGATGCTCATCAAGGTGGCGAGGATCCACGGTTGGAGCTCCACATGCCGGCCGCGAAGCCACCGCGTCGCGAAGAAGGTGTAACCCGACAGCAGGAACGCCCACCAAAGGAGCGAGCCGTCCTGACCGCCCCAAAGGGACGAGATCAAGTACCACCAAGGCATCGACCGATCGCTGTAACGAGCGACGTACCGAATGCGGAAGTCGTGGACCTGGAAGGCGTAGGCCAACACGCAGACCGCAACGAGGACGAGCGCGCAGGTCGCGTACGTGCCCCAGCGTGCCGAAGGGAGCAGGTGGGGTCGCCCCTGGCCCGCTCCCATCGCGACCGCCATGGTGTACGAGGCGCTGATGAGAATCAGGCCCAGCACAAGCGTGCCGAAGAAGGGAATATCGAGTGCCGGCATACCGATGGAGCGCCCGATTCCGGACGGCTCTACCCTCTACATAGGGGTTGGGCCGATTGGGGCAAGCACAATGAAGAACTCCGCTCGACGCTAAGCCGGGCGGGGCTGGTCAGGTGTGTTGGGGCGGAGTTATTCGCCTTCTTCGAACTCGGCATCAATGACGTCGTCGTCGCCTTTGCTGGGTTCTTCGGAGCCGGCTTCTCCGGCCGCTTCGGCCGGCGCGCCGTCGGCAGCCGTCGCAGCGGCGCTGTACGCAACCTCCGCGATTTCCTTCATGGCCGCCTCGAGGGCCTCACTGTGAGACGCCATGGCGGCGCTGTCGTTGGCTTCGATGGCATCGCGGAGCGACTTCACCTTGCCCTCGACGTCGGCAACCTTGTCGGCGGGGAGCTTGTCTTTGACCTCCTCCAACGCCTTCTCGACACCGTAGGCGAGCTGGTCCGCCTTGTTGCGGGCCTCGACTTCCTCCCGGCGCTTGCGGTCCTCTTCCTCGTGGGAAGCCGCATCTTGCACCATGTTGTCGATCTCGTCGTCGGAAAGACCGCTGTTCGAGGTGATCGTAACCTGCTGGTCCTTGCCGGTCGCCTCGTCCTTCGCGGTCACGGACAGAATGCCGTTGGCGTCGATGTCGAAGATGACCTTGATCTTCGGGATGCCACGCGGCGCAGGCATGATGCCTTCGAGGTGGAAGCGCCCCAACGTGCGGTTGCTGGTCGCCTCTGCTCGCTCGCCCTGAAGGACATGAATCTCGACCTTCGTTTGACTGTCCTCCGCGGTCGAGAACACCTCTTCTTTGCGTGTCGGAATCGTGGTGTTCCGCGGAATGAGCGCAGTCATGACGCCGCCGAGTGTCTCGACGCCCAAGCTGAGCGGCGTGACGTCCAGCAAGACCATGTCCTGCACGTCGCCCGAGAGCACGCCCGCCTGAATCGCCGCCCCGAGCGCGACGACCTCGTCCGGGTTGACGCCCTTGTGGGGCTCCTTGCCGAAGAACTTGCTCACAGCCTCCTGCACGACCGGCATACGGGTCGACCCACCGACTAACACGATCTCGACGATGTCCGCCGCCGTCTTGCCCGCATCGGAGAGCGCCTTCTTACAGGGCTCGAGGGTGCGCTTCACCAAGTCGTCGATCATCGACTCGAGCTTGGCGCGAGTCAGCCGGATGTTGAGATGCTTCGGACCAGCGGCGTCGGCCGTGAGGAACGGCAGGTTGACCGTGGTCTCTAGCTTCGTGCTGAGCTCGATCTTGGCCTTTTCCGCCGCGTCCTTGAGACGCTGCAGAACCATCTTGTCCCCGCCCACGTCGATCCCGGTGTCCTTTTTGAACTCGGACACCAGGTACTCGATGATGCGGTGGTCGATGTCGTCGCCGCCGAGATGCGTGTCACCGTTGGTGCTTATGACGTCGACGACCTTGTCGCCCACTTCGAGGATCGAGATGTCGAACGTACCGCCACCGAAGTCGTAGACGGCAATGAGATGGTCCTCGGTCTTGTCGAGGCCATACGCCAGCGCGGCTGCGGTCGGCTCATTGACGATTCGCTTCACATCGAGGCCGGCGATCTTGCCTGCGTCCTTGGTGGCCTGGCGCTGGGAGTCGTTGAAGTACGCGGGCACGGTGATGACCGCGTCGGTCACGGGCTCGCCTAGGTAGTTCTCCGCGGCCTTCTTCAGCTTGCGGAGCACCTGCGCGGAAACCTCCGGCGGCGAGAGCGTCTTGCCTCGAACCTCGAAGCCTGCGTCGCCATTTTTTCGCTCGATGACGTGGTAGGGCATGCGCGTGGCGTCGTCGCCGAGCTCGTCGAAACGGTGGCCCATGAAACGCTTGGTCGAGGAGACGGTGCCTTCAGGGTTGGTGATGGACTGCCGCTTGGCGATCTGACCGACGAGGACCTCGCCCTGATCGTCCCATGCCACCACCGACGGCGTAATGCGGTCCCCCTCCTCATTGACGATGACCTTTGGGTCCTTGCCCTCCATCACCGCGACGACAGAGTTGGTCGTCCCGAGGTCGATGCCGATAATCTTTCCCATGTCTTCTTGTCTCCTTTGGCCTCCGAACTACTTCCGGAGTTGAGCCAACCTAACCACGCCTTTAAGGTCGTCAAGGGACTCAAAACAAGATGAAACGGCGCTGGTCAGGCGGAGACGGTATCCCTGAGAGCGGCCATGTCCTCGGTGTCCGCCAGCACGATCAGCGAGTCCCCGGCCTCGAGCAAATGCTCGCTGCCCGGGTTGTACACATAGTCCCCGTCGGCCCGGTGGACAGCTACGACTGGCGCCCCCGCGTCGTGGATGTCGGTTTCGGCAAGGCGTTGACCGACGATCGGACTCTCAGCGGGAATGTCGATCGCCTCGAGGCCCACGCTAATGCCACTCCCGAATCGGACGATCCGATCGAGGAAAGCAGCGGCCTTGGGGCTGACCATCTCACTGAACAGCCGCACGCCTCCAATGTAGTTCGGCGCGACCACGGAGTCGGCGCCAGCCCGTCGGAGCTTGGCCTCGGTGGAGGCCTCGATGGACTTGGCCACGATTCGCGCGGCTGGATTGAGGGCGCGCGCGCTGATCGTCACGAACAAATTGGCTTTGTCGTCGTTGAGCGCCGAGATCACGCCACGGGCGCGCTCAATGCCGGCTAGCTCCAGAATGTGGTCGTCGGTGGCGTCGCCGATGACATAGAGCAGGCTGTCGTTGAACTCCTCGCTGAGCTCATCGAGCCTGTCGCGATTGGTGTCGACGACCACGAAGGGAACCCCCACGGCGCTGAGCTCGGTTGCAATGTGCCGTCCGGTGGTGCCAATGCCGCAGACAATGACGTGCTGATTCAGCTTGCTGATTGCGCGTTGCATACTCCGACGCCTCAGAATCCCCTGCAGATCACCTTCTACAATCAAAGCAGTGAGACTAGAAATGAAATAAAGCAGTATTCCGCTGCCGAGGATGATCATGGTGATCGTCACCGCGCGGGCCTCGGGGAGCTCGTTCATGCCCTCGAGCGTTTCGGCAAATCCGACGGTCGAGAGCGTGATGATGGTCATGTAGAAGCAGTCGAACCAAGACCACCTGCCTTCGCCGACGCTGTAATACGCAGTGGTTCCCACGAGGACCACTGCTGCCAGCACGCCGGTTGCCGAGATCAAGCGGCCGTAGGCCCCCCGCCTCGACTTGAAGAACATCAGCTTCACTTGGGGGGTAGTTGGCGCCAGGGGCGGATCCAAGTCAACACTTGACCATTGCGACTTGGGGCGGCACAACCGGCCGCTGTGAATTCCTCGGAAGACACGCGCCGAGCTGGGCGCGGCCTGGTGTCAATCGCAGGCGCGAAGGTCTACTTCATCGTCACCAGCTACGCGGTGCAATTGCTGCTCCCCAGGATCTTCGGGGAAGCCAAGGAGTTCGGTCTCTACGCAGCCACGATGAGCGGCGTCGCGATTCTCACCAACGTGTTGATTGTCGCGACGATCCAATCGGTCTCGAAATTCGTGAGCGAAGACGAGGCCAGGGCCGCGGTGACGCTTCGGCAGGGGCTCCGGATTCAATCGCTCGTAGGGGGCACGCTCGCCTTGGGGCTCTTCCTGTTCGCACCGGCGATTGCGCACCTGCTCCTAGACGATCAGCTCACGCGCTTGGTCCGCGTCGCGTCCGTCGTGGTGTTTGCGTATGCTCTGTACGCGACTGTCGTTGGAAGCCTCAATGGCAAGCATTTGTTTGGCAAACAGGCCCGTCTCGACGTCACCTTTTCGACGCTTCGCACGGTCGGCATCCTCGGCGGCGCGGCACTGGGGCTAGGCGCGATCGGAGCGGTGGCGGGGTTCGCCACGGCCGCGGCCACGATTCTGTCGATCAGCTTGATTTGGATCGGTCTTGGGGAGCCTGCCACGCACGGGGAGAAGATCCGACGACGGCGATGGATCGGCTTCATGGCGCCGATCTGGGCCTACCAGATCTGCCTCAACAGCATCCTCCTGATCGATCTGCAGGTCCTGAAGCGGACCGCCACCGAGATCGCGATCGCCAGCGCGGCGACGAGCCAAGCTGCGGTGGACCTCGCGAACCAGTACGTCGGCTACTACCGCGCCGCGCAGACCTTTGCGTTCGTGCCCTATCAACTGATCATCTCGTTGACCTTCGTCGTGTTCCCGATGATCAGTAGGGCGACCAGCATCGGGAATGCAGAGGCCGCCCGGTCGACCATTCAACACGCCATGCGCCTCTCGTTACTCCTCCTGTTGGTGGTTGCCGCTCCTACTTCGGGTGCGGCGCGTGGCGTGATGCGACTCGCGTACCCCGCGGAATACCTGGCGGGAGCGCCCGCACTCGCAATTCTAGTTTTTGGCGTGGCGGCGTTCGCGCTCTTCGCGGTCGCGGCAACGGCGATCAGCGGTGCGGGTAAGCCGTCTGTTGCTGCAATGATCGCCGGCGTGTCTTTGCTCGTAGTGGTCATCGCGAACCGGGTGTTGGTCATGCGCGCCGGCCTCGGGGAGCAAACGCTCGAAGCGGCAGCCACCGGCACGACGATCGGAATGGTCGTCGCCCTGGCGCTTTCGGCTGGGGTGATCTACCAGCAGTTCGGCGTTTTCATCCCTGTCACGACTTGGGCCCGAGCGGCGCTTGCGGCGGCAGCAGGGTACGCCGCAGCGTCCGCGATTCCCGACGATTCACCCGCGATGGCGCTGGTCGCGCTTGCGCTCGGTTTCGCGAGCTCGGTTGGCGTCCTGGTAGCCACCCGCGAGCTCACCAGCGACGACTGGCACGCGCTTCGACGAGTCGTTCGTCGAGACTAGCCTCAGCGTCGATAGTGGCCACTGCGGCCGCCCTGCTTCTCGAGCAGCACTACCTCCTCGATCGCCATTCCGCGATCGATCGCTTTCAGCATGTCGTAGAGAGTGAGCGCTGCGACCGTTGCCGCGGTCAGCGCCTCCATCTCGACTCCGGTGCGATCGGCGCAACGGACCGATGCTTCGATGACCAATCGCTGATCATCGCCCGCCGGTTCGAACGCTACATCGCAACCGGTAATCGCCAAAGGATGACAGAGCGGGATCAGGTCGGACGTTCGCTTCGCTGCTTGGATGCCGGCGATGCGCGCAGTCGCCAGCGCGTCGCCCTTGGGCACCTCACCAGCCAAGAGCACGCGGCGCGTCTCGGGCTTCATTCGAAGTGTCGCGCGCGCGCGGGCTTGCCGCGTCGTCCTGTTCTTCTCGCCGACGTCGACCATCCGGGCCTGGCCGTGGCGATCCAAATGTGTGAGCTCGTCGTCTCGTTCCATCAATCGGGGAGCGGCGCCTCATAACTGGCGCGCGGGGGGATAGTAGCTGTCCCCGCCATCCGGGCAATCAGCTCGACCCTCGAATGCACACCGAGCTTGGAAAAGATACGTTTGAGGTACGTGTTGACGGTCGACACGGTCAGCCCGGTCTCGGCGGCGATCTCGCGCGTGCTCGACCCCGCCACTAGCAGCGCCACGACATCGCGCTCGCGCGGGGTGAGCGGGGCGCGGCGCAAAGTCTCTTCGACGGCCTCACCCGGCCTTCGACTGCCTTCGTCCGTGAGCCGCTCGGCGTAGTCCAGCCCTCGCCCGTAGAGGCGTGACGCCCATTTCAATAGCTCTAACTGATTGCCCGCAGGAGCATCGCCGACGATCTCTAAATGGAGGGTCCCGATGAGAGTCCGGCCTTGGCGAAGAGGCAACGAGATCGTCGGGTCGGTCGTGGTCAGAGCAGACTCACTACACAGCGCATCGGCATCAGGGCGATCGAGCCGAAAGGAATGGGCTCCGACCAAGCCGGCAATCAAGGTGGCTCCGCGTTGAGGATACGTCCGGACGGGGTCGAACTCCGTCAGTCGCTCGACGATCTCCATCAGCCTGTCGCTTGATGTCACAGCCCGGTCCTCAGCTCATACTCGCGCTAAATCAGGGTCGAAAATTCAATTAATGTCAACCCTTGGGATTCCAAGCAAACGATGACCGGGAGATCCCGGTAAGCTCGAAGCTAGGAACCAGCTCGGCGGCGCGAATCGGGGCAGGAGTGGGGATCAGTCCGAGTGAGCAGGCCAGCTCGCCGATGAGCTGCTCCGGCGAACGGCCCGCCTCTCGAAGCGACTCAATCGAGGTCGCCTGATGGCGCGTCGCAAGCCGAGTGCCCTCCCCATCGACCACCAAAGCAACGTGCGCGAAACGCGGAACCGGATATCCGAGTGCGCGGTAGAGCGCGATCTGACGCGGCGTCGAAGAAAGCAGATCCGCCCCACGGATCACTTCGGTGATCCCCGATTCGGCGTCGTCGACGACGACCGCGAGTTGATAGGCCCAAATGCCATCGGCTCGCCGGAGCACGAAGTCTCCGCCCGCCCGGCCTTCGGGATAGGACCCGCACAGAGCATCTTCAAAGCCTGGAGACGGCTCTTCGAAAACGAAACGAAGCGCCGGAGGCTTGCCGGGCTTCGTGACACCGTTGCGGCAGGTTCCCGGATAACGAGGGCCCTCGTCTCCGTGCGGGGCGCTCGCGATCAAGGCGATCTCTTTTCGAGTGCAAGTGCATGGGTAGGCCACGCCTGCCGCCTCGAGCTGGCCGAGCGCCCGCTCGTAGGCTTCATCGTGGGACGACTGGAGCTCCGGACCTTCATCCCAATCGAGGCCGAGCCACTCGTGGTCCCGGCAGATCGCGTCGGCGGAGCCGGGAACTACCCGCGGGCGATCGATGTCCTCGATTCGCATCACGATCCGCCCGCCCTGTTTGCGCGCCTGGAGCCAGGTCACCAACGCGGTGCGTGCGTGCCCGGGGTGCATCTTTCCCGTCGGCGAAGGGGCGAAGCGCGTCCGATACGTCGAAGCCACAGTCTATCCTTTATACGACTTGCGCGGGGGCGGCCATGCAGTGCATCTTCCGTCCGTGCGGGGACGAACCGATGTGTGTGGGTGCTTTCCCACGGGGCGCCACTATCCGGGCATTGCCGACCTGATCGCGGATGCGATCCAGAACGTCGAAGGCCTGTGCCACGAGTTCGAGCCGGGCTCGACGTGGGAGGACATCCCGTTCACGGTTATCGACTTCGAAACGACAGGGCGAGACTCAGAAACCGACCGTGTGATCGAGATCGGACTAGTCACATTCACGAAGGGCAGCGTGACCAGTCGCGAGAGCCTGCTGGTCAACCCGGGGATCCCGGTGCCCGAAGAGTCGCGGGCGGTGCACGGCATCACCGACGAAGAGCTCGAGGGCGCCCCCGACTTTGCAACGGTCATGCCTCGCGTGCTTGAGCTTCTGCAGGGCACGCTCCCAGTCGCGTACAACGCCGCGTTCGACCGCGGATTCATGCTGGCCGAAATCACGCGGGCCGCTCCGCAAGGAATGACCCCAGGCGACATGCCTCCAGCGGCGCGCGACGACGTGGTCTGGGTGGACCCGTTGGTGTGGGCCCGTGAAATCCTCAAAGAGCTCAAGAGCCGACGGCTCGGCGACGTGGCGAAGCACCTCGGAATCCCGCTCGAGCAAGCGCACCGCGCGGCAGGAGACGCTGAAGCCACCGGGCGCGTGTTGCTCGCATTGGCGCCGCAGTTGCCGCGCGTCTACGGAGAGCTCATTCGGCTCCAGAAGCGCTACTCGGCGTTTCAGGAAGCCGAATTTGCCGCGTGGAAGCGCTTTCGGTGAGCCCCACCATCACCAAGTCACGGCTGATTTGGGTTCCGTTCGGTCTGATGGCGATCGGGAGTTGGACACCGGTCGTCGCCATGTGGCTCAACGGCGTCGAGTGGGCCGGGGCGGCCGGACGCGCCGTCGCCTTTTGGTACACGGTGCCGGCGTTGGTGGCGATTCTGCTGGTGCAGGGGCCGTGGCTGAATCAGCCGATTCTAAAGCCGCTCGGCGTGCAGTTCACGATCAACCGATGGTGGGGCCTCGCCTGGCTGCTGCCGGTGGCGGTCCTTTTCATAGGCATGCTGGTCACATGGGCCGCTGGTTTCGAACCCGTCCTGACCGTCGAGCGTTTGATCGAGACCAAGCGCTCGACCGTGCCGCCGGACCAACTCGCACAGTTCAACGAGTACCTTGCAGAGAGCCCGCCTCCGCATCCGTTGATGCTGATCGTCATGGGGATGCCCGCCGGGCTGACGTTCAACCTGATCCCCGGGCTCTGCGAAGAGATCGCGTTCCGTGGCTACTACTTCCGCGAAGTGTCCGGGGGGTTTTGGGCGCGGTCGACGAAGATCGCACTCTTGTGGTGGCTGTGGCTCGCGCCCTCGGTGGCGATCGGCAACCTGTACGGCGCCCCCGGGGCGTGGAGCGTCGCACTCGCCCTTCCCTGGTGCATCGTGGCCTCCTGGGTATTGATGTACGTGCGCGTCCGGAGCGAATCGGTGATCGCCGTCGCAATCGCACGCGGCACCATGCTCGCCCTGACGGCGGCGGCCCACGATCTCACCTTCGGTGCGCCGACTTGGCTCGGCCCTTTCTATGGAATCGGCGGAATGGCGGGGCTCGCGGCGGTTTGGCTTGTGTTCTGGATTCACGACCGCACGCGTGCCAAGGGTCAATTGACCACGAGCTGAGAAAGGGCGACTTGGGAGATTCGGAGAAGCTCGGGCTGCACGCCCGCTATGGAGGCTACGCGCTCGTGACTGGAGCGGCGCGTGGGATCGGGCGCGCGTTCGCCACGTATCTCGCGGCGGATGGGTTTGATCTCTTGCTCGTCGATCGGGAAGCCGACGAAACGAAGGCGCTCGCCGAAGAGCTACACGCAGAACACGGCATCGATGCACAGCCGATCATCTGCGACCTCACCGACCCGGGCCTCGCAACCAAGGCACAACAGTGGGTGGACGCCTACGAGGTCGGACTGCTGGTCAACAACGCCGGCATCTCGCCACTCGATGCGTTCTTCGACATCTCGCTGGACACCCACATCGCGACGTTGGATCTTAACTGCCGCGCGACGCTCGTGCTTACGTACGTTGCCGGGAAGCAGATGGCTGCACGCGGACGCGGAGGGATCATCATCGTTTCCTCGGCGTCGGGGATGTCCGGGTCCCCCTACTTCTGCCACTACGCCGCGACGAAGGGCTACGGTTTGAACCTCGCCGCAGGACTGTGGTCAGAGCTCCAGGGAAGCGGTGTCGACGCCATGGCCGTGTGCCCGGGGATGACCGACACCAAACCCGTTCAGGACCGAAACCTCGGGAAGGGCCTGCCCTTCTACGTTCCTCTGACGGGACCTGAACCAGTGGCGCTCGCGGCGCTCCGCGCACTCGGAAAACAGCCTGTTTTGGTCCCGACGTGGGCTGACCGCCTGTCCGCCGGCTTGCTTTCAAAGGTCCTCCCGAGGGGTTGGACCCTTTCGCTCATGAAACAATCGATCGAAAAGATGCGCCGCTAGAAGCTGTCTTTGGCGTCGCGAATCGCCGTGAACGCCGCTACCGGGTCTCTTCCGGCTGCAACCCCGGGGTCGTCGAAACGGAGGAAGGGATTCGTCGAGAGCTCCCGGTCGAGGCGCCCGGGCACCGTGAACTGCCCTGCCTCGCGCGTTGTGATGGCGTCTTGAAGCGCGCGGTCGACCTCGGCGTTGCTGGGCTCAATCGTCTTGGCGAATCGAAGGTTGTTGACGGTGTATTCGTGGCCGCACCACACCTTGGTGTCTGGTGGCAAAGTGCGAAGCTTCGCAAGCGACTGCGACATCATCTCCATCGTGCCTTCGAAGACGCGGCCGCACCCGGCGATGAAGAGCGTGTCACCGCTGAACAAATTTCCCTCGGTGATGAATGCGATCGCGCCGAGCGTGTGACCGGGGATTTCGACGATGTCGACGGTCGCGCCGCCAAAGTCGAATGAGTCACCGTCTGAAAGCGCGACGGTCTGGCGAGGGATCCGCTCGTGGTCGGCGTCGTACCGCGACCCGCGGACGTGCTCGATGGGACACTCTTCGACCAGAGGCTCGATGCCGCCGACGTGATCCCAATGGTGATGCGTGAGCCAAATCTCGCTCAACTTCACTTTGGCCTCGTCGACGGCCCGCAGCACGGGGTCGGCCTGAGAGGGATCGACCACCGCCGCGCGACCGTTCTCGACGACGAGGTACGCGTAGTTGTCACTCAAACACGGGACGGGAATCACCTTCATCGCTTGGACGATAAGCTCCAACCCCGAGGCTGACCAGGCTCCCGAGAAAAAGGGAGACAACTCTGCTTCTTCTGGGCGTCATGGGTCTTTGGCGTAGGCGGAGCTCGTCGAGGGAGCCGACGAAACCCTGGGCTAGCGGTCGACGGTGACGCCTTTCCAGAACGCGACGTGGTCTTTGATGTTGGCGGCGGCGTCTTTGGGCTGCGGGTAGAACCACGCGGCGTTCTCGTTGCGCTGGCCGTCGACGACGACGTGGTAGTAGCTGGCCGTACCCTTCCAAGGGCACACACTGTGATGGTCACTTGGCTCGAAGAACGCTTCTTTGATGGTCCCAGGCGGGAAGTAGACGTTCCCCTCGACCACCTGGAAATCGTCGGACTCTGCGATCACCTGCCCTTGCCAAACCGCCTTTGCCATCGCGCCTCCTGTTCTTGGCAACCTAGGACGCTGCACCGGCTCGTCGACCCCAGTTGACCTGACCACCTCGGGCCCCAGAGACTCCGCAACGCATGCCGAATCACCTCGAGAACGAGACCAGTCCTTACCTGCTGCAACACGTCAACAACCCGGTCGATTGGTACCCGTGGGGCCCGGAGGCGATGAAGCTCGCCAAAGCGCAGGACAAGCCAATCCTGCTCAGCATTGGCTACGCCGCTTGTCATTGGTGCCACGTGATGGCGCACGAGTCGTTCGAGGAGGAAGCGACGGCAGCGCAGATGAATGCAGACTTCATCAACGTGAAGGTCGACCGTGAGGAGCGTCCCGACATCGACAGCATCTACATGCAGGCCGTCAACACAATGACTGGCCGCGGCGGCTGGCCGATGACGGTCTTTCTCACACCCGACGGCAAACCCTTCTACGCGGGGACGTATTTCCCTAATGAACCGCGCCAGGGAATGCCGAGCTTCCGGCAGATCCTGACAGGGGTGACCCAAGCGTGGCACGGCGACCGGGAAAACCTCGTGGGCAGCGCCAACGAAGTCGCCGAGCAACTCGGGACGCTCTCGGGCGTAGGCCTCGAGAAGCAGCCGCTCGGCGACGAGATCTTTCGGAGCGCGCTGCGCGCTTTGGGCCAGCAGTTCGACGCCACTTGGGGCGGATTCGGCGATGCTCCGAAGTTTCCTCAGCCGATGACGATCGAGTTCCTGCTACGCGCGTCTCTTCGGGGCGAGGGCGACCATGCGCTCGAGATGGCGGAGGTGACGCTGAAGAACATGGCCGAGGGCGGGATGTACGACCAGATCGGCGGAGGCTTCGCCCGGTACTCGGTCGACCATCGTTGGCTGGTGCCGCACTTCGAGAAGATGCTCTACGACAACGCGCAGCTCGCCCGCGTCTATCTTCACGCGTGGCAGGTCACGGGCAACGACTTCTACCGCCGCATCACGGAGGAAACGCTCGACTACGTTCTTCGGGAGATGCGCCACGAGGATGGGGGCTTCTATAGCAGCCAAGATGCGGACAGCGAGGGTGTCGAAGGCAAGTTCTACGTGTGGTCAGCGGACGAGATTCGCGAGGCGCTCGGCGAAGAGGCCGACACCTTCATGCGGATCTACGGCGTGTCGGACGAGGGCAATTGGGAAGGTCACAACATCCTGAACCTGCGCCTTGCGGACGCTCTCGACGAGCGCGTCGCTGCAGCGCGCACGACGCTCTACGAGATCCGCTCCAAGCGCATTTGGCCCGGGCTCGACGACAAGGTCCTGACTGCGTGGAACGGTCTGATGCTGGCGGCGTTCGCCGAAGCTGGGCAGGCCCTCGGCCGGCCCGAGTACATTGAGGCCGCGAAGAGCAACGCGGACTTCCTCCACCACACGATGCGGCGCGAATCCGGGCGCCTTCTCCGCACGTGGAAAGCCGGCTCCGAGGCCAAGTACAACGGCTATCTCGAAGACTATGCCTACTTGGCCGATGGCTTACTGGCGCTCTACGAAGCCACGCTCGAAGCGCGCTGGGTCGACTGGGCGCGCGAGCTTGCGGAGCTGATGCTCACCCACTTCCGGGACTCGCAGAACAGCGGCTTCTTCGACACCTCGGACGACCACGAGCAGTTGATCCACCGGCCGAAAGATCTGCAAGACAATGCGGTTCCGAGCGGCAACTCGGTGGCCGCCAGCATTCTGACGAGGTTGAGCTTGCTGACAGGCAACGGCGACTATTGGCAGGTCGCCGAGCAAAGCGTGGCCACGATGAGCAAGTTCATGAGCCAGTATCCGTCCGGGTTCGGTCAATGGCTCAGCGTCGCCAGCTTCATGCTCAGTGAGCCGCGCGAGATCGCACTCGTCGGAAGCAACGAAGAGATCGCACCCCTGCTCGAGGTGGCGCGCAGCGGGTACCAACCCTTTCAAGTCGTGGCTGGTGGCGAGGAAGGCGGGGAAGTTTCGGTGCCCCTGCTAGCGAACCGAACCCAAATCGACGAAAAGGGAACCGCGTACGTCTGCCGGCAATTCCTATGCCAAGCCCCGGTGACCGATCCGAAGGAGCTTGCCCAGCAACTCAGGTCGGCCTGAGCCCGTTCATGCGCGGGAGTACCGCCCTACGGCGCCGGCGGTTCGTCGATGACGACAGGGTTGCGCGACGGGGCGTCCGGCGTGCCAGTCGGAGGCGGCGGTTCCGACGGAAAGTCGGGCACGGTCCAGTCGATGCCATCATCAACCTCAGGCGCAGCCTCGGACCCGTTGCCCTTCTCGGACTCTGACGCTGGCACTGCCGCTGTCTCTGACGCTGGCACTGCCACTGCCCTCTTCTTCCGCTTCCGCTTCTTCTTCTTTGGTTTCGCCGTCACCGGCGCCGGCGGCTCCGCCACGACCGCCCCCTCAACCACCGGCTCGTCCGCAACGACCTCGTCGATCACCACAGGCTCCACCACCAGCGCGTCGGTCCCGACGTCGGCAACCTGCGCATCCTCCTCCGCGGTCACCGGCGGCGCCTCCGTCGGCTCGGCCTGTGGCTCCTCTGCGCCGGCTCGAGGCTCGCGCTGCAACCACAACGTCCCGGTCACCACGCCGACCAAGACCAATGCCAACAGGCCAAGCGACGCCCAAAGCCACTTTCGGTTCCGCTGCGCCAGCCCCGACGCGGCGGCAAGGTCGTGCGACGTGGTTCCGAAAGGCTTGGGCGCAGACGAAAGCAGCGCTTCGTCGCCCGGATGGCGCTCTGCCACAATGGGGTGCGTGTCGGCCAGGGGAGAAGGGGGGCTCGGTGGCGCGCTCGAGCCTAGAAGGTCGGCCAAATACGAGCCCGGAGCGGCTAAGTCATCTCCCCATATCGTGCCGAAAAGGAGCGCACGCGCGTCGTGGAGCAGCCCTGCATTGCCGGCCGCCTCCGCAAGCGAGTCCAAGAACTCCGCAAGCGTTTGCTGGCGAGCATCCGGGTCCTTGCTGAGCGCACACATCACGACGCGAGCCACATCGTCGGGCACCTCCGCACCCCGGCCGGTCGTCTGAAGAGCGGGCGGGTCCTGGTGCACGTGCTGGATCAGGACCGCACCCGCGGTCTTGCCGTCAAACGGAAGCTCGCCCGTGAGTAGCTGGTAGGTCAGGACCCCGAGCGAATAGATGTCGCTTCGCTGGTCGGTCTCTTCACCCATGGCCGCCTCCGGCGAGATGTACGTGGCTGTTCCGAACACCCGTCCGTTCTGCGTGGTCGCCGGTCCGACCCCCTCGGCCTGAAGGACGCGGGCGATCCCGAAGTCGACGAGCTTCACGAAGTCGGTGTCCTTGCCGCGACGCACGAGGTAGACGTTCTCGGGTTTGATGTCGCGGTGCACGATCCCAGCCGCGTGCACCGCACCAAGGCCGGCGCAGAGCTTCATGGTCATGATCAGTGCACGCTCGAGGGACGGCGGGCCTTGGTCGTCGAGCTCGTCGGCAAGCGACCTGCCCTCGAGCAGCTCCATGACGATGTAGAGCCGTCCGTCAGTGAGCCGCCCGGAAAGAAAGACGCGGACGAGGTTCGGGTGATCCAACGAGATCGCGACCCGGGCTTCGCGTTCGAACCGGAAGACCGCTTGTTCGTCGCGCGCGAGCTCCAGCCTCAGCACCTTGATCGCCACGTCGCGGCCCACCGTGGTTTGGTGAGCCCGATACACTGTCCCCATCCCGCCGGTCCCGATTTGCTCCTCGATGCGAAACTGCTCGAGCAGAACGGTCCCGAGCAGCGGATCCGCGATCTCCTCGTCGGTCACCAGCAGGCTCCCGTCGTGCGGGCAATACTCGGCTCGGCTCCCGAACTTCGAACCGCAGCGAAGGCAAATCTTCCGCATGTCGGTAAGCTTCCCTAAAGACAACACGGGCCTAGCATCTGGAAGGGGGTAGTACAATTCACCCCTCCGACGCACGTTTGGCTGCTAGCTTCACTTCCATGCGCATAATTGGGGGTCGGCTTTCGGGGCGCAGGTTTGGCGCACCAAGCGGGCGAGGCACACGGCCAACGTCGGACCGCGTGCGGGAGGCGCTGGCCTCCGCGCTCGAATCGCGTGGCGCGTTTGGTGACGCACGTGTGCTGGATCTATTCGCGGGCACGGGCGCATTCAGTTTCGAGGCGCTGTCCCGGGGGGCTGCGCGCGCCGTTGTGGTGGACCGGGATTCGCTCGCCATCCGCCAACTCACCCAAAGCGCAAAGGAGCTCGGGCTAAGCGCAGAGATCCACGCCTCGCATGTGGACCTTCTGGGTGATCCGGAGGGGGCCGTTGGCAAGCTTCCGGGAGAGGACGAAGGCTTCAGCTTGGTGTTTGTGGACGCACCCTACTCCGAGATCGACTCGGTCCCCCTGCTTCTCGAGGCGCTGGTTGCAGCAAGACGGCTGACACCGAGCGCCTGGGTCGTCATCGAGCACCCGGCAACCCACGATTGGAGCTGGCCAAATCAGCTCGCATCAGAAGCAGACTACCGCTATGGTCAAACCGGTATTAGCCTCGGCGTCTACGCACCCGAGAAAGGCACGCAGTGAGAGGCATCGCCGTTTACCCCGGGTCGTTTGACCCGATCACCAAAGGACACACCGCCATCCTTCACAGCGGCTTGGTGGCGTTCGAGAAGATCATCGTCGCGGTGCTGAACAACGACAAGAAGGAGGCGCTGTTCAGCGTGGCCGAACGAATGGAGATGATCCGCGAGTCGGCTGCCGAGATGGGCGCCGATCCGGGCCGCATCGAAGTCGATAGCTTCGACGGCCTGTTGGTGAGCTACGCGCAGCGCCGCGGCGCGCGCGTCATTCTGCGTGGCCTCCGCGCCGTCGCGGACTTCGAGTACGAGCTTCAGATGGCCAACATGAACCGTCACCTCAACCCGGAGGTCGAGACGGTGTTCATCATGGCCAACGACGCGTACTTCTACGTCGCGTCCAACCTCGTCAAAGAGGTGACGAGGCTTGGTGGCAACGTCGCGGACCTCGTGCCTGGTCCCGTCTTGCCGAGGCTCCTCGCCAAGTTCGACAAGTAGATGGGCTGGCTGACGAGCCCCTCATGAGCTAGTCGCCGCAGCTCTGGCAGCGCGCTCAACGATACCTTGCCCAGCTGCAGCTCGCCGAGGTTCGTCTCGCCCCGATCGAGCGCGCGGCGAACACGTAGCCAACTGGTCAGATAGACGGCATCGCGCGCCACGCCACCCGCGCGGAAGGCCCGTTCGCAAAGCGTCACGGCCCCGGCCGGGGAGAAATCATGCTCAGTGACCAACGTCTGCGCAGCGTCGCCGAACGCGACACCGGCGTGCATCGCATGCGTAGCGAGCAAGCGGCCCGCCAACGTCCTCTGGCGGGATGGGCCCAAAAGCCCTGCCAGTTCCTCGAGATAGATCGCCACACCCTCCTGGTCGCCATAGGACCCCGCCGTACCGACGGCGAAGACCCCCAACGCCTGGGCTCGACCATTGAATGCCGAGACCAAGTGGCCATAGACCTCGTGGGTCGCGAGGCGTTGTGCTTCGTGCGCGCCGAAGGAGCGGTCTGCGATGAATACAGTGCGGTCGCCGACAGCCGCGTTCGCGATGAGATCTGGATCGACCCGCACGGCGATGTGCAGGCCGACGTGCTTGGCGTAGGCCAGCATGAGGTCGCGCAGGTTGACGCCATCGACCGACGCGGCGGGGATGGTCTGTGCTTCCTGCTCCACAGGCATGTGAGCAAGGATGTCGTGCGCAGCGTCGAGGACCGTTTGGTCGGCATCCGCGAAAATCCGCTCACCGCCGGTACCGAAGAGCCGCGCCGCCATCGGACGCACTTGCTTGCTCCGGCCTAGCGACTCGAGCAGCAAGAGCTCGGTCTCGAGCTCTTCGAGCCGCTGGAGATAAAGATCTGCCGCCTCTGAATCGGCGGCGAGCTCCCTGGCGCGCACGAGGCCGCGCCAAACGCTTCGATCGATGGCGACTGGACGCCATTCCCAACGCGGCTTGGCATGCTCGCCTCTCGCAACACAGTTGGTGAGCCGCTGTCGCTCGACCGGGTCGCTGTGAGTCGTCGAGCCGACGAGGAGCCGTGCCGTCCCGTGCAGGCCTCGCAACGCAACGTCGAGCTCAGCCTGATGAAGGCGAGCGCGCGGGCGATCAGAGAAGCTGCGTCGCGCGCTCTGCGAGCTCACTTCGCTCACCTTTCGAGAGTGTGACGTGGGCGGCGATGTTCTCGTTCTGAAAACGCTGTGCAACGACCGTAAGACCGTTGCTCGCAGCATCCACGTAGGGATTGTCGATCTGGTACGGGTCGCCGGTGAGTACGATCTTGGTGTCGGCACCGCAACGGGTGATCACCGTCTTGACCTGATGGGGCGTGAGGTTCTGCGCCTCATCGACGACCAAGAACTGATTCGGAAGGGAACGGCCGCGAATGTACGTGAGCGCTTCGACCTGAATGACGCCGGACGCTACGAGCTCCTCGTAGTTGCGGTACTCAGACATCCGGCCTCGACCACTGCTGAAGATGTACTCGAGGTTGTCGAATATCGGTTGCATCCAAGGGTTGAGCTTTTCTTCCACGGTCCCTGGGAGATAGCCCACATCCCGCCCCATGGGAAATATGGGACGCGAGACGAGCATGCGACTGTAGGCGCCCTCTTGAACGACGGACTGCAGGCCAGCCGCAATCGCGAGGAGCGTTTTTCCGGTGCCGGCCTTGCCCACCAGTGTCACCAGGTGAATGTCCGGAGAGAGCAGCATGTCGAGCGCGAAGTACTGCTCCAGGTTCAGCGGCCGGACACGCCAAACGCCTTCCCGGCCGACACGAAGAGGCACGATGGTCCCGCTCTTGGGGTCAAAGCGTCCGAGTGCGGTGTGCCTCGGGTGATTGCGCTCACGGAGGACGACGCCCGCGTGCGGGTAGAGCTTCGTGTCGAGGACGCTGGCATCGACGAGCTCGCGCTTGGCCAACTGATCGACGACGTCGCGGTCCACGTCGACCGTGACGACGCCCGAATAGAGCTCGTCGATCGAAACACGGCCGCCTTCGTAGGTTTCCGCTTTGAGCCCGAGCGCGTCCGCACGGATGCGGAGGTTAGTGTCCATCGTGACGAAGATCAGAGGCTCACGCGGGTTCGCGTCGCGGAGATCGAGCGCCATCTGCAAGATGAAGCGGTCCATCTCGCCAGGCCCCGGAGCTCGCTTCGGCATCTCTGAGGGGACGGCAACGCGGAGCTCGCCACCGGTGCTCTCGAGCGGAACGCCCTGATCGAGGGTGCGGCCATCCTGATTGCGAAGGTCGTCGAGGATGCGCGAAAGGTGCCGCGCGTTTTGCCCCAACTCGCTCAACTCTTTTTTGAATTGATCGACCTCTTCGATGACGAAGATGGGTAGGACGACCGCGTTGTCCTCGAATTTATAGACCGCTAACGGGTCGTGAAGGACCACATTGGTGTCCAAGACGTAGGTCTTCTTCACGCTGCAGGACGCTACCATGCTTTGATGCGCCGCGTACCGAGAAACGAAAACGGAGTATAGTGCGCCGGCGGAAAGTCCATGATTGAGGAGCTGAGTTATCAGAGCCTCGCGATCCTCGCGGCAGCTGGGGTGCTCGCGACGGTCGTCAACGTCTTGGCAGGCGGTGGGGGCATGATCGTGCTGCCCGCGTTGATGGCGCTAGGACTACCTGCAGACGTCGCGAACGGGACGTATCGTCTCGGAGTCGTCACCCAAAGCATCGCGGGCGCAACGGCGATGCGCCGTGAAGGAAAGCTCGACACGGGATCGATTGTTCCAATTCTGATCCCTGCCGTGCTTGGCGCGACCGTTGGCGCACTGCTTGCTACGCGGGTCCCGCCTGAAGTCCTCAAGCCGATCATGCTCGGGACGATGATCCTCATGGCGGCACTCATCGTCTTTCGGAAGCAAACTCTGATCCCCGGGCGAAGGCCCCACGCTGACTCCGCAAGAAGCGCCGCGCTCCTACGTCGGCCTGTTCTTCGCTGGGGTTTACGGGGGCTTCATACAGGCTGGGGTGGGTTTTCTGTTGCTCGGCGTCCTGGTTGGAACACTGCGTCACAACCTGATTACGGGCAACGCACTCAAGTTGGTGGTCACGCTCACGTTTGGCACGGTCTCGCTCGGCATCTTCGTGTGGGCGGGCTTGGTGTCATGGGCGCCGGCCATCGTTTTGGCGGCCGCGTCAATCATTGGCGCCCGACTCGGTGTCCGCCTCATGCTCAAGGTGCCCGTCACCGGACTGAGGTGGTTTGTGTTCGCATGTGTGGTCGCCACATGTATCGCCGCCTGGCTTCGATAGTTAACAAGGATGCTCGTTGATGATACCCTGATCGGTGAGGAGGACTTTGCGATGGGGGACATGGTCAAGCAGATAGCTGCCCTGCAGGACTACGAACGCTACCAGGACCTACACTGGGAAGGTTCCTTCGAAGACTACCTTCAAATCGTCCGGGAGAAGCCACAGGTCACGCGCAATGCGTTTCAACGCCTGTACGACATGGTCATCTCGTACGGCGAAGAAGAGTATATCGACAACAAGAAGAAGCTGATCCGCTACCCGTTCTTCAAGGACCCGATCGCAAACGGGAAGGACGCGATCTTCGGGTTGGACATTCCGCTGATGCGCCTGGTGCACGTGCTGCACGCCGCCGCGCAAGGCTACGGTCCGGAAAAGCGAATCATCCTGCTACACGGCCCCGTCGGCTCGTCGAAAAGCACGATCGCGCGCCTCCTGAAGAAGGGGCTCGAGCGCTATTCCCGAACGCCCGAGGGTGCGCTCTACACCTACGAGTGGACCGACTTGCACGCGACGGGCCTTGCAGGCGGCGACGACGTGTTTCCGTGTCCGATGCACGACGAACCGCTTCGTTTGATTCCGGCCGCCTGGCGTGAGCAGGCGGTGCAAGAGCTACGCTTGGGCGACGACCGGAGGCGCGTGCAGGTGCGAGGTGACCTCAACCCGGCATGTAGGTTCATCTTCCGAAGCCTGCTCGAGCGCTACGATGGCGACTGGTCCAAGGTGATGGCCAACCACGTCAAAGTCAGGCGCTTGGTGATGAGCGAGCAGGATCGCGTGGGCATAGGCACCTTCCAGCCCAAGGACGAGAAGAACCAGGATTCGACCGAGCTCACCGGCGACATCAACTACCGAAAGATCGCCGAGTACGGCTCCGATTCGGATCCCCGTGCGTTCAACTTCGACGGTGAATTCAACATCGCGAATCGCGGCGTGATCGAGTTCGTCGAGGTCTTGAAGCTCGATGTGGCCTTCCTCTACGACCTGCTGGGCGCGACGCAGGAGCACAAGATCAAGCCAAAGAAGTTCGCCCAGACCGACATCGACGAGGTGATCATCGGTCACACGAACGAGGCCGAATACAAGAAGCTCATCAACAACGAGTTCATGGAGGCCCTTCGCGACCGCACAATCAAGATCGACATTCCGTACATCACCAAGATGAGCGAGGAGATCAAGATCTACGAAAAGGACTTCAGTCCCAGCCGCCTGCGCGGCAAGCACGTCGCGCCGCATACGCTCGAGGTAGCGGCGATGTGGGCCGTCTTGAGTCGCCTCGAGGAGCCCAAGAAGCATCAGCTTGCGTTGCTTCAAAAGCTGAAGCTCTACGACGGCAAGATCCTCCCTGGCTACACGCAGGACAACGTGAAGGAGCTTCGCAAAGAATCGAACCGCGAAGGCCTCGAGGGGATGTCGCCCCGGTACGTGCAGGACAAGATCAGCAACTCGCTCGTGCGCGAGGGCAACGAGGGGTACATCAATCCGTTCATGGTGCTCAACGAGCTCGAGAAGGGGCTTAGTGCATCGCTGACCGTCGGCGAAGAACAACGCAAGCGCTACGGCGAGCTAATCGGCGTCGTGAAGGCCGAGTATGACGAGATCGTCAAGAACGAGGTGCAGCGCGCGATCAGCGCCGATGAAGAAGCGATCGGGCGATTGTCGGCAAACTACGTCGACAACATCCGCGCTTACCTGATGAAGCAGAAGGTGAAGAACAAATACACTGGCAAGGATGATGAGCCGGACGAGCGCCTGATGCGGTCGATCGAAGAGAAAATCGACATCGGCGACGCTCGCAAGGACGACTTTCGGCGTGAGATCATGAACTTCATTGGGCATCTAGCGCTCGAAGGGAAGAAGTTCACCTACGAGACGAACGACCGCCTACGTCGCGCGCTCGAGATGAAACTCTTCGAAGACCAGAAGGACTCGATCAAGCTGTCGAGCTTCGTATCGAACGTCATCGACAAGGAAACGCAAGACAGGATCGACATCATCAAGAACCGGCTCATCAAGTACTTCGGCTACAACGAGGCGTCGGCGACGGATGTGCTCGCTTATGTCGCCAGCATCTTCGCGAGGGGCGACGTAAAGGAGTAACGAGTGTCGCTGCGAATCGACCAGGATCATTCCCGGTTCCGAAATATCGTTCGCGGTCGGATTCGGCAGAATCTGCGCAAGTACATCTCCAGGGGGGAGCTGCTTGGTAGGCAGGGGAAAGACGTCGTCTCGATCCCAATCCCTCACATCGACATCCCGAAGCTGCGTTTCGGCGACAAGCAGCAGGGCGGCGTAGCGCAGGGCGACGGGGACCCCGGCGATGCGCTGTCGGGTAGCCCGCAGGAAGGCGAGGGCCAGGGAAAGGCGGGTGATCAAGCAGGCGACCACCCGCTCGAAGTGGAGCTCACGCTCGACGAGCTGGCAGACATCCTCGGCGAGGAGCTCGAGCTCCCGAACATCGAGAACAAAGGCAAGAGCGCGATCGTCGAAAAAAAAGATCGCTACGTCGGTGTTCGCAACGTGGGCCCGAACTCCTTGCGCCACTTCAGGCGAACCTTCCGAAGCGCGCTGCGTCGCCAGATCGCCCTCGGCACCTACGATCCGAAGCGCCCAGTGATCATCCCGACCCGTGATGACATGCGGTACAAGTCGTGGAAGACCGAGGAACAGCCGGTCGCGAACGCGGTCATCATCTACATGATGGACGTGTCTGGCTCCATGGGTGACGAGCAGAAAGAGATCGTACGCATCGAGTCGTTCTGGATCGACACCTGGCTACGCAAGCAATACAAAGACATCGATACACGCTTCATCATTCATGACGCGGCGGCCCGCGAGGTCGATCGCAACACGTTCTTCCGAACTCGGGAATCGGGCGGCACGATGATCTCCTCGGCGTACCGACTCGCGGCCGACATGGTCGAGCGCGACTATCCCCCGGAGCAATGGAACATTTACCCTTTCCACTTCTCGGATGGCGACAACTGGAGCGTCGACGACACGTTACTGTGCGTCGACATCCTCAAGAAGCTGCTGCTCCCCGCATCGAACATGTTTTGCTACGGCCAGGTCGACAGCCCCTATGGTTCCGGCCAGTTCATCAAGGACCTCAAGGAGCACTTCTCCGATGACGAGCAGCTGATCACGAGCGAGATCAACGACCGCGACGCGATCGTCGAGTCGATTCGAGAGTTTCTAGGGAAAGGGAAGTAGCGCGTGGCCCAGTTCGCCCTGAAGACAGGCCTTCCGAACCACCTGCGGGACGAGCAGAAGCGAATCGAAGGGTTCGTGCGAGACGTCGGACTGGACGTATTCCCGACGATCTTCGAAGTCCTGAGCTACGATCAGATGAACGAGATCGCCGCGTACGGTGGCTTCCCCACGCGCTACCCGCATTGGCGCTGGGGGATGGAGTACGAACGACTGAGCAAGACCCACGAATACGGGCTTTCGAAGATCTACGAGCTGGTGATCAACAACAACCCGGCGATCGCCTACTTGCTCGAAGGTAATGGCCTCGTCGATCAGAAGCTCGTGATGGCGCACGTGTACGCCCACGTCGACTTCTTCAAGAACAACTTCTGCTTCCGCATGACGAGCCAGGGGCCGCGATCCGAAAGGCGGAGCTGACATTCGCAAGTGGATCGACACGATGGCCAACCACGGCGCGATCATCCGCAAGTGGGCAAACCGCATGGGCCTAGAAACCGTCGAGCAGTTCATCGACGCCTGCCTGAGCCTCGAGAACCTCATCGATCCACAGAAGCCCTTCTTGCCGAAAGAGACGGCACCGAGCACCTCCGAGGAGGAGGAGCCGCCCGAGACCCCGGAGGTGCCACTCCTGCGGGTCGATCGCGAGTACATGGAGTCCTTCATCAATCCCGACGAATTCGTCGAGTTACAAAAGAAGAAGCTCGCCGAAGAAGCGGAGCAAGCGCAGCGCTTCCCTGAGGAGCCTCAACGCGACGTGCTCGGGTTCTTGCTCGAAAACGCACCGCTCAAACGTTGGGAGCGCGAGTGCCTCGCTGTCATCCGAACGGAAGCCTATTACTTCCTGCCACAGATGCAGACCCAGATCATGAACGAAGGCTGGGCGAGCTACTGGCACTCACGTCTCATGACGGAGAACATTTGCGACGCGAGTGACATCGTCGACTACGCCGACCGTTGCGCGAGCGTGCTGGCAACCTCCCCCGGGCAACTCAACCCGTACAAGCTCGGAATCGAGCTCTTTCGACACGTCGAGGACCGCTGGAACCGGGGGCAGTTCGGCAAGGAATGGGATGACTGCGAGGACTGGGGGCTTCGGCGCCATTGGGACCGCAGGACGGGGCTCGGCCGCGAGAAGATCTTCGAGGTTCGCGCCCTGTACAACGACGTGACGTTCATCGACGAATATCTGACCGAGGACTTCGTGTTCGATCAGAAGATGTACTCGTTCGGCTACAACCAGCGAAACGATCGTTGGGAGATCGAGAGCCGCACCTTCCAAGACGTCAAGAACCAATTGCTAACGAGCCTGACCAACGCCGGAAATCCGATCATCTCAGTCACCGATGCCAACCACGGAAACCGTTCGGAGCTGCTGCTCGAGCACACTCACCAGGGCGCCGACCTACGGTTGGATTGGGCCAAGGAGGTCGTGAAGGCGCTTTGCCGGGTTTGGACGCGCCCCGTCGAGATCCATACCATCGTCGACGAGAAGCCGACGGCCCTTCGCTTCGACGGCAAGGACCACTCGCAGAAGTCGCTCTAGAAGCCGAGGCAATTGGCGAAGCGGATCGTCGTCGGCCCACCGCCCACGGCACCCACGTCGAAGCCAGCCCCCGTGGTACTGCTCATCAGGGAGCGGCACTCGAGACCAAAAACGACTTCACTGCCTTCCGCGGACACGTTGGACAGCTCGCAGGGTTGTGCCATCGACGGCGCCTCTTGTCCGCAGCCACCGATGTCATAGGACACTTCGTCTTCGATGATGGTGACATTGCACGCGGCCGGTCCCACGACCCCATCGGCGTCGATGGTTGCGCCGCGAAGCTCGAAGGCAAACGTGTCTCCCACGTTGGCCTCGAGCGTCACGATCCTCGTGCCGTCGGCACGCTGGACGGCCTCGCAAATCGCGATGATGGGATCGCCGGTACACGCCGACTGCCGGTGCTCACCCATGATGGCCCGTTGGCCGACAGCGCCGAGGCAGGTGTCAGGCGCCAACGTTCCACAGTCGACCTCGGAGTCTGCCGGACAGGTCAGGTTCCACGGCGCATCCACGAGCACCGGACCCCCACTCTCGGCGCAGGAAAGCGCCAATACCGGCAACACCACGCACATCAAACGACTCATCTTCATCCCGAACCCCACGCGATAAGGTTAGCCACAGGTCCAAAGCCCCGCAACTATGGGGCAAGAAGCTTTGCGGCGCGCGGGTAAGTCACGCTAAGAAAGGCCAGCCGAATGCTCGAGCTGCTTACCAATCCAGATGCATGGATCGCGCTAGCCACGCTGACGCTACTCGAGATCGTCCTCGGCATCGACAACATCGTCTTCATCGCGATCCTGGCTTCACGCCTGCCTGTCGAGAAGCAGGGGCTCGCCTATCGCCTGGGCCTGCTCGGGGCGATGGTGACGCGAATCGCCCTGCTGATGACGATCAACTGGGTGATGCAACTGACCGAGCCGTGGTTCGAGGTCGTGGGGCATTCATTTTCGGGTCGTGACCTCATCCTCCTCGGAGGGGGGCTGTTCCTGATCGCGAAAAGCACCCAAGAGATCTACGAGAAGGTCGAAGGGGAGCCGGAGGAAGACATTCGGGGCTGGTTTAACGGCCTACCTGGCGTCGTCGCCCAGATCATGATTCTGGATATCATCTTTTCGCTCGACTCGGTGATCACCGCAATCGGCATGGCCGAGGACATCGAGGTGATGGTGACGGCGGTGGTCATCGCGATCGCGGTCATGCTGCTCTTCGCGAAGCAGATCGGCGACTTCGTCAACAACTACCCCTCCATGAAGATCCTCGCCCTCTCCTTCCTCCTGCTCATCGGCGTTCTGCTGACCGCCGAGGGCCTCGGCCAGCACATCAACAAGGGCTACATCTACTTCGCGATGGCGTTTTCCCTGATGGTCGAGCTGCTCAACATCCGCTTTCGAGCGAAGCGAGATGCCGCGTAGGCGAGATTTTTGCTGCGGCTACCCCTCGCATGCGACAGAATCGGCGCGATGCGGTTGGCGCCTCTGATAGGACCGGACCTTCAAGACGCGATCGCGACCGGTCCGGAGGCCGTTCGCGAGGCGGTCTCCGAGTTTCACCCTGAAGACATCGCCGAGCTCCTCGAGGATTTGTCGGCGCGGGAGGCCGTCGCGCTCGTTCGGGCGCTTCCCACCGAGATCGCCGCCGACGTCGTCGAACGCTTGAGCCCGCACCGCCAGGTCCTCGTTTTCAACGCGATCGACACGGGCCGTGCCGTCGAGCTCCTCGGGGAAATGGACCCCGACGATCGCGTCGACCTTCTGCAAGAGCTCGAGGAGGACGACGCGAGTGCGTTGCTCGCCGCGCTCGAGCGACGAGAGCCCGAGGCCGCCGAAGAAGTTCGAGAGCTCGTTCAGTACGAGCCCGAAACCGCAGGTGGCCTGATGACCACCGAGTTTGCATCCCTCCCTCCGGAGACGAAGGTTTGGGAAGCGATGGAAGCCGCGCGGCGCTTTGGCCGCGAAGACATGGCGGAGATGCTCTATTACATCTACGTCTGTAAGCCGAACGGCGAGCTACTCGGTGTCGTATCGCTTCGAGACCTGATCTTGAGTGAGCCAGGGGAGGCGATCTCGGACATCATGACCGTGAACGTCTTCCAGGTGTCGGCCAACGATGACCAGGAACAGGTCGCACACGCGATCGCCCGCTACGACTTGGCCGCCCTGCCCGTAGTCGACAGCCTGTCGCGCATGCTCGGTGTGGTCACCATCGATGACGTCGTCGACGTCGTCATTGAAGAGGCCACCGAAGACGCGCAGAAGATGGGCGGCGTCGTCCCTCTGGAAGACTCGTACTTCGAAACGGGCTGGGCGGAGTTCGTATGGAAGCGGGGCGCGTGGCTCGTGGTGCTCTTCATCGCGCAGCTGCTGACCGCGACGGTCATCCGTGAGAACCAAGACATGCTCGCGGCAACCGTCGAGCTCGTACTGTTCATCCCGCTGATTATCGCGTCGGGCGGAAACGCCGGCTCCCAATCTGCCACCCTGGTCATCCGCGCAATGGCCGTCGGCGAGCTGAAACCCCGCGACTGGGCCAAGGTGGCCGGCCGTGAGCTCTTGATCGGGCTCTCGCTCGGGATCGCCCTGGGGCTGATCGGCTTCGCAAGAGCCTGGTTTGCCGGCGAGACCGTAGCTCCCATGGCGATCGCTTCCGCGGTTGGGGCGAGCATCCTGGCGATCGTCACGTTGAGCACCATGATCGGATCGTTGCTGCCACTCCTGATTCGACGCGCAGGGCTAGATCCCGCCGTGTCCTCGACGCCCTTCATTGCGTCGGTCGTCGACGTCCTGGGGCTCATTGTCTACTTCGCGGTGGCGAACGTGATTCTGCACGTAGCGTTCGCCGGCTAGCGTCTCGATCTCTGCGTCTTTCATGTTAGGATCGCTCCTTCGCAACGGGGGAGCCAACCATGCCGAATCTGACCATCAACTACACCCAGGACGTCGACGCAGTTTACCGCTTCGTGACGGACCCGGAGAACGTCAAGAAGCGCTGCGAGGCGTTGGGCGAGCGAAACGTTCGCATCGAAATCGAGGAGGCGGGCGGCACGACGATCGTCACGGCAACGCGGGAAATCGACAGCGACCTCCCCGGCTTTGCGAAGAGGCTATTCAACGCGACCAACACGATTATCGAACGCCGCGAATGGCGCGACGCGGGCGACAAGAAGACCTGCAAGAGTCACATCGACGTCGTCGGAACCCCCGGCAAGATCGACTCCAACGTCACGATCTCCCCAAGCGGAAGCGGCTGCACCTACGACATCGAGTTCCAGGTCACCGCAAAGGTGCCCCTCATCCGCAAGAAGCTCGAAGAGTTCATCGCCAAGACGACGACCGAGGGCATGCGCGAGGAGCACGACTACAATCAGCGCGTGCTCAACGCGGCGGGCTGAGCAAGGCGTCAATTCGTGGGCTCACTTCGTGAACCCGGAACCGAGGTAGTCCTCGCCTTCCCAGAAGTCACACTTGTCGGCTGCGTTCGTGCTCACGAACACGGTCGTGTCGAACACCAAGTGTTCGTCTGCTTCCTCGTCGTAGGTTGGCCACTGAATCCCGCCTTCCGCGCTCGGATTGGCGGTCGCCGCGAAGCGCGAAAAGTAGCCTAGGACCTCCAGCCACAGCGCCTCGTCCGCGGTGCCAGACTGCCACTCGTTGAGTATGGTCGAGCCGTTCGCGAAGTCGATCTCGAGGAGAGGATCGTAGCCAAACACGTACGGGATGTCCGCGCCGTGAAACGCGGCGAGGTCGTAGGTCGGCAGCTCCGCGCCGGGAATGTAAGGCAACGCAACCTCGAGCTGAGAATGTCCATCCGGGTACTCGAACTGGTAGAGGTACGCGGGGGTGAACGCAGCCAGCTTCGCGACCTCTGCCTTGCCGGGACATCGGAAGATGGTGTCTGTCGCCACCGCCGCCAGCGCAACCGCAGGCTCCGAATAGTCCTCCAGCGGGTACTCCGCGGCCGCTCTTTCCGCGAGCTCTGTGTCGCCATTGAGGAGGTGCGCGATGAGCTCGACGTAGTTCTCCTCGGTCACCTCGAACGAAGGATCCGCGAGCCCACCGATCCAGATGAAAAGCCTCGCCTCTTCTCTGCTGAACCCCAAGATCGTCGGCACCTGGTTGAAGTGGCCGGAAGCGAAGGAGTCACTCGGCTGCTCGGCAAAGACCGAGCCATCGACAATCGGCCCCCAAACTCCGCCGGGCTCATCGCTGGGCGTCAAACCGAAGTTCGGAGCCTGTGGCAATGCCGCGAGCACCGCGTCGGCCGATGCGCCTCGCATGCAGGCCAGCACATTGTCCTCTGGGCCGCAGCCCAGCGCCTCGGCAAACACGTCCCCCTGTGCCTCGGCGGCCGCAAGCGTTGCCCACTGCCGTTCGCAGGAACCGCTCTGAAGGATGGCCTTGTGGAAAAGGCCGGCGCTCTTGGCGGAGGCGAGGTGGCCACATACGCTGAAGGCACCTGCGGACTCGCCAAAGACCGTAACGTTGTCCGGGTCGCCGCCGAAGGCCGCGATATTGTCTTGGACCCACTGGAGGGCGTGGGTCTGATCCATCATGCCGTAGTTGCCGGACGCGCCATCGGGGCTCTCTGCCGTGATCGCGGAATGCGCGAGGAACCCAAGCTGTCCGAGCCTGTAGTTCATGCTCACGACGACCATGCCGGTGTGCCGCGCGATGACGTCGCCTGCGGTGCCACCGTCGGCCTGCAGGCCTTCACCCACCGTGAAGCCCCCGCCATGGATCCACACCATCACCGGTAGATCGACACCTTCCATCGGCGTGTCGATATTGAGGTAGAGGCAATCCTCGTTCGGGGTGAAGCCAGGAGACGGCAGCCCCAAGAAGGCCTCCTGGGGACAAATGTCGCCTTTTGCGGTGGCCGCAAGCGTCTCGGTCCATGGCGAAGGGCCAACGGGCGGCTTCCAACGGAGGTCACCCACCGGCGGTGCAGCATAGGGAATGCCCAGGTACGTGAACACGCCGTCATCTTCCACGCCCTCGACGGAGCCCGAGGCCGTTTGCACGACCAGAGCGCGAGGATTCGCTCCTACGCCTTTGTCGTCACTGCTGCTGCAGCCGACCACGGTGGCCGCGAGCAGAACACCGAACAGTGCGGATCGTTGACTCATGGGAATGCCTCTCGAAATCAAGAATAGTTGTCAGTCCAGGGAGAGCTCGGCCTCGAGGTAGTCCTCGTTTGCCCAGAACGCACATTTGTCAGCCGCGGCACCCGTGCGAAGCGAGACGGCGGCGTCGAAGGCCAGATGCTGGTCTGCTTCTTCGTCATACACGGGCCACGTGACGCTATCTTCGCCATTGGGATTCCCGGTCGCCGCAAAGCGCGTAAAGTAGCCGAGGGTCTCCAGCCACAACGTGTCGTCCGTGGTGCCAGCCCCCCATGGAACGAGACTCGTCGAGAAGTCCTCGAAGTCGATCTGGAGGAGGGGGCTGTAGCCGAACACGTAGGAAATATCGACGCTGTGAAATGCGCCGAGATCGTAGCTAGGTGGGTCCGCGCCCAGGAAGGGCAGCGCAACCTCGAGCTGCGAGTGTCCGTTCTGGTACTCGAACTGGTAGAGGTATGCAGGGACGAACACAGCAAGCTTGGCGACTTCGGTCTTACCGGGGCAGCGGAAGGTGGTGTCGGTCACCACCGCGGCCAGCGCAACCGCAGGCTCCGAGTAGTCTTCCAAGGGGTACTCGACAGCTGCTCGCGCAGCGAGCTCGGCGTCGTTGCCCACGAAGCGAGCGATCAACTCCACATAGTTGTCCGCAGTGATCTCGAGGGGCGGATCTGCAATTTCGCCGAGCCACGTGAAGAGCGTGGCCTCGTCTTGGGTGAACCCCACGATCGTCGGCACTTGGTTGAAGTTGCCCGACGTGAACGAATCCGCGGGTTGCTCCGTGAAGAACGCGCCGTCGAGAACCGGCCACCAACTTCCGCTCGGCCCCTCGCTCGGGTTGAAACCGAAGTTGGGCCCTGGCGGCAATGTAGCCAAGACCTCGTCGGCGGACTTGGCCCGCATGCAGGCCAGCACATCGTCCTCGGAGGCGCAGCCGAGCATCTCTGCAAAGACATCGCCCTGCGCCTCGGCGGCCGCGAGCGTCGCCCACGGCCGCTCGCACGTGCCACTCTGCAGAATCGCCCTGGCGAACAAGCCGGCGCTCTTCGGAGAGGCGAGGTGGCCACACGCGCTGAACGCGCCGGCGGACTCACCGAAGATGGTTACGTTGTCTGGGTCGCCGCCGAACTGAGCAACGTTGTCCTGCACCCACCGGAGGGCAGCAGTCTGGTCCATCAAGCCGTAGTTTCCGGATGCGCCGTCGGGGCTCTCGGCCGAAAGCGTGGAGTGCGCAAGGTAGCCGAGCTGCCCGAGGCGATAGTTCATACTCACGACGATGGTGCCGGTTTCGCGTGCGATGCGATCGCCGACAGTGCCGCCGTCGGTCTGCACGCCTTCACCGAAGATAAAGCCACCGCCGTGAATCCAGACCATGACGGGAAGGTCGGAGCCTTCGGCAGGCGCGTCGACATTCAGATAGAGGCAATCTTCGCTGGGCGAGAACCCGGGAATCGGCAAGCCACCGAAAGTGTCCTGTGGACACGGGCTCGGGGGCTCTGTTGCGGCCAGTGTATCGGCCCACGATGGGGCACCCGTCGGCGGCTTCCATCGAAGGGAACCCACGGGAGGCGCAGCATATGGAATCCCGCGATAGGAGAAGACGCCGTCGTCCTCGAAGCCCTCTACCAGACCGGAAGTCGTTTCAACGACCGGCCCGCCCATGCCACCGGCGCCACCAGCGCCACCGATACCGCTAACACCGCTTGTCGTGCAGCCGGCGACCGCAGCAAGCAAAACGCACCCAATAGTCCATCGTCGACGCACCTAAGACCTCCAAGCTAAGGCCGCCAAAGCTAGGGCACCGGTGGCACCTACGCTATCCCACATGGCTCACCCCGCGAAAACGGCGCGATCTCGGGCCCAATCGCGCAGAGCATCGATGCGCTCGGCCATCGTCACCGACAGCGGTTTGGTCAGCTCGACCTCATCGGCGATCGCCTCGGTGGTGAGATCTTCCTGGCGAGAGAACGCAGTGTAGAGCGCCGACACGATGGCTTGCTCGATCTCGGCGCCACTGAAACCCTCGGTGAGATCGACCAGTCGAAGGAGGTCGAAATTCGCAGGATCACGGTTCCGGCGCTCCAGGTGAATCTCCAGGATTCGTTTGCGCGCCTCCTCGCGAGGGAGGTCCACGAAGAAGATTTCGTCGAAGCGGCCCTTTCGCATCAGCTCGGGCGGGAGCTTCGAAATGTCGTTCGCAGTCGCGATGACGAAGACGCTTTCTTTCTTGTCCTGAAGCCAGGCGAGGAAGGTGCCGAAGATCCGCTGCGCAGGTCCGCCCGCTGCGTCATCTGGAGAAAGCGCCTTCTCGATCTCGTCCATCCATAGGACCACAGGCGCCATCGCCTCGGCGAGCTTGATCGCGCGCTTCAGGTTCTTCTCACTCTCGCCGACATAGCGGTTGTAGAGGTTGGATGGGTCGAGACGGATCAGCGGAAGCTTCCACTCCGCGGCCACCGCCTTCGCGCACAGGCTCTTGCCGCAACCCTGCACACCGATCAGAAGCAGTCCCTTTGGCGGAGATAGCCCGTATTCCTTGGCCTTCTTGGGATCGTCGAAGGCCGCTTGCCGCTTCCGAAGCCACCCCTTGAGCTCGTCGAGGCCCGCCACGTCACCCATGTCGTGCTCGTGCGGGAAGTACTCGAGCACACCCGAGCGTTCGACGATCTGGCGCTTGGCTTCGAGGACTTGGACGATGTCTTCACGGTCCAACACCCCGTCCTCGATGACGGCTTGCGTGATGATCTTTTGCACCTCGAAGAAGGTGAGGCCATGCATCGTGGAAAGCAGCTTGGACACATCGGCGCTCGAGAGCTCGACCTTGACGTGAAGCCGTTTGGCCAAGTCACGCAACACCGCTTGGACAAACGAGTGATACGCCTCGGGCGACGGCGCATGCAAGTTGATGGGCGTGAACAAGTGCTCGATGGCGGGAGGTATGTCGAGTGCGTGGCCGGTCAGGACGAGCGCGCCCCGATGACCGAAGTACTTCTTGTGAATGCTCTTGACCTGAGCGATGATGGCGGGCTCGTGGAGAAAGGGCCCGAGCCCTCGCAGATGAAAGATCGCCTCCAGGTTGGACCGCTCGATGAAGGCGAGCGCCTTGTGGGGAGACCCCGTCTCGGGGGTACGCCCTGGGTCGGGACGCTCGCGGCAGAGGCCATCCACCTGCGTCCACGAAAAGAGAGGCAGGTCCGTGTGCTCGGCCGCATGCTCGAGCAAGACGTGAACCCGCTCCTCCTCGACGGTATCCACCACCAAAAGCGGGTGGTGGGCACGAATCAAGATCTCCAGCTCGCGTAGCTGATCAGCCGATGGGGGGACTGCGCAAAGCACGACCGCAGGATCGGGGGTTGCCCCGAGGGTGTCAAACTTGTGTGGGTTGCAGAACCTCGGGCACGGTGGCGTGCAGCGGCGCTGCGGGAGCTAGACGGGGAGCGCCTCAAGGACGCGGGCGAACACATCCAGGAAACGGCGGAGCTATGACCGACACAACACACAACGGGGACGCCACGGCGGATTCCAATCCTCGAACCCTAACCTGGTCAGACATGGGCGAGCCGCAAACCGAATTGCGCGTAGCTCTGCGGAACGACATCGCGGATCGAACGATCGAATTTCACGACGCGATGAGGGCGTCCACCATCGCCCTGGGCGATGAGTTCGATCGCCTCAGCGCTGCCACCCAGGAAGCCGAATGGCGTATGGGTTGCGCAGTGGAACGCCTCGAGCTTCTAGAGCGGGTGGTCGCCCAAGCTAGGCGGTAGACGCTGACTGCGCTTCCGCAGCGCCAAGAGCCGTGCGATCATTGCGGCGGTTGCTTGACTCCAAGCAGACAGACAGGACGGTGGCTCGGGCGTTTAGCTCGGGCCGCTTTTCTTTTGTGCTCCCGGCCCTCCGAATTTCGGACGACGCCTAGCACCTGCAAAACGTTTGGCGGCCTTAGGCGTCAACCTCGGGCGTCGGTTTTGTGCAATCCGTCCAGTGCGCGTGTGGTTTTGCTGGCGACGTGAACAACCGTCGCCAACTTCTTCCACTTCGACGACTCGTCAGGCGTAACCCCCAACTCGCTCTACGTGATCAAGATCGTGTCGCCCGATCTTGCTCCTCCGTGCGGCGCGGCGTCCGTTAGCTTTTGCCGCCCGGAACCTCGATGGCGTCCACCAGCATCACCGCAGGCTTCATCGGCTCTTCGGCCCTCAGCTTCAACCGCGTCTTGCGCAACTGGCGCAGCTCGTCCTCGGTTTTGTTCTGGTGCTGGACCACATGCCGCACATTGCTGAACTCAGTGGGGTAGAGGTTCGTCAGCAGTTGATGGGCGGCTTTGGTTTGCTGCGGATGGAGCTCGTCGGTGGCCGTCTTGAAGAGCGCGGCGACGATCTCATCCTTCATCGTCTGCCTGGCCTCGGCGCACTCGAGCGCAAACTCGGCAAACTCCGGCGCGCCTTGCTCGCCCTTGTCGATCCATGCCCGGAGCGTGGTGGTGTGAATTCCGGCTTTGGTGGCTGCCGATGGGAGGCTGGGGTTTTCCTTCAGCGCTTCGAGGATGGTTGCTCTGGTTTCGGGGGTGAATTTGGTGCTCATGGGGCTAGTCTCATATGGGGTGTGGCAGAAATGGTCGATCGATGCTCTATAGACGCCATTATAGGCGTGTTAGAGCCAGAATGAACCGTATACGTCCGGAGGGGGCTACGGGGCCGTATGAGGCGCTGAGGCGGCTCCAGGGGCAAGCCAGGGTGGGCCGCACGCACCCGCTGCGCCGCCACGTCCCAAACGCAAGACCTGCGCGTCACCGTAACGGAATCACCTGCAAATCCGGGCTGGCACGGCTGATGCAGCGTTTGGGAACGGATTTGTCTGCTTGGCCCCATTGAGTTTCGGGCGGGAGGTTGTCATGCGGTACCTATTCGGATTCATCTGCGTGCTGGCGCTTGGCGTCATGGGGTGCGGCGAGACGGCGGGCACGGGCGGTAGCGGTGGCTCGGCTGGAACGAGTGGCACAGGCGGTGACGGTGGCTTTGCTGGCGGCGGCGGGCTCGAGCGGCTGATGCAGAACGCCTGCGTTCACCGAGAGCTTGGAGCGATCTATTTCCCGGAGGGACGCACGCGGGCTGATGGACGTTCGTGCGGCAACTTCGTCTACACCTATGAAGACGTCTGCGGCACCGACCCGCTGCCGGTCGCCTCGGCCTGTGTTCACTACTGTGCCTTCGAGCGATGTCAGCCCGAGCCTTGCCAGACCGACACGGACTGCGACTGGATGATCGAGAGCACCAACACGGAATACGAGTGTCTCGAGTACACCATCGATGGGCGCAGTTTTGTTGGGACGTGGTGTCGAGAGAAGGATCCCGATCCACCGCCAGGCTTTTGTGATCACTGTGGGGGTGCGTTTTGCGCCGGTGATTGCGTGCCGTGTCCACAGTGCACGGGGTGATGCTCAGCCGCGTGTGCATCTCGGGCGTTTGAGGTGCAGCGGTAGGCGTGATGTTGGTGACGATCCAGCTAGGTACCTCAAGCAAAACAGCTAGAGCGCAGGGGGCTAGACCCTGGGGGAGGTTGACTCCCACCCGGACGTGGAATCATTAGGCATTCCGGCGGTGCTAACGTTAGCGGTGCTCTGAACAGGCCGAAACGCAATCGAGGCCGCGCCGAAGTCGAGCTCGCCGCCAGCAAAGACGACCCGAAACACTTTGGTGACCCAGGTTTCTAGGACGTCGGGATCTTCGGCGGTTCGTTCTCCGGCGTACTCGAGTAGATAGGAAGGGTCACGCCACGGGCTGGAGGTTGCCCCTTCGTAGCTCTGCCGGTATGCGTCTGAACTGACTGTTACGCCGTGTCTGTGGTGGTAAAGGTCTGAGCCGTCAGTGTCCGCTGGCGGCTTTTCTAATTCAGGCGGTTGCATAGCTCCCCCCCTCGTCCGCCATGCGAAGCGCGTTCATGACGTCGCCAACCGAGACGCTCGTCAGCAATACGCGGTCGTCTGCCAATCGGACCGACGTGCCGCCTTCTGGTCTGGTTCTGACGGATTTGATGTCGGTCGTGGCGACGACTTCAATGTGTCCATTGCGAAATCCGAGTTCGACGCGCCCGAAGGACGCTGCTTTTACTGTGTCTTCCATTCTGTTCTTCTCCATGTTCATTTGCGCGCACCGATGCCGTTGACGGGGGATTCCGCCACGGACGGTGAGAGCTGAAGCGCCACCCGTTCCAGCTCGTCGGCCTGAGCTCGGAGGCTGGCGGCAAGCTGAATTAGACGGTCGGGGCTGAGATCGGGTACCGTCGGCGGCGCTATGTAGCCGTGATTACCAGCCGAAAGTGTTCGACCTTGTGTGAGTTGACAGCTGGTAAGGCGAATCTACACTCGGCCGCATGGCAACTTTGGGCGATAAACTAGTCGACAAGCGGATCGTGGAACGCAACATCGCGAAGGGCTTGATTTCAAAGCAAGAGTACGAGCAACATTTGACTGACCTCGCGGACCGTGAAGGCGAGTACGACCGGGTCGAAATCGACCCAGACGATTCGCAAGACGGCTCGCAACCGGAGTAGTTCTCATGGGTGAGGAAGACAGCGCGCCTCCAAGCATCGACTTCAACACCTTCATCTTGTCGCTGAGTACGTCGACACTGATGTATCTCGGCAAGCTGCCCAGCGTTGACGACGACCCGACTGTCAATCTCGCCCACGCCAAGCAATCGATCGACTGCATCGCGCTGCTCGAAGAGAAGACGAGAGGGAACCTCACGGGCGAGGAAGAGCGTCTGATCGCAGAGGTGCTCTACGACCTGCGACTTCGCTTCGTCGCGGCCGCCAAAGACGTGGACGGCAAAGCCTAAACGAGGCTCGCGACCCCATTGGGGGAGGGGTACGCCCCAAGCCCAAGCTCGGGTATGCTCGCTGGATGAGCGGCAACGCCACCACGCACTACCGGACCTGCAACCTGTGCGAGGCGATGTGCGGCGTCGAGGTCGAGATCGACGGCAAGGAGGTGGTCTCGATACGGGGTGACGAACGAGACGTCTTCAGCCGCGGGCACGTATGCCCGAAAGCGACTGCGTTGAAAGATCTGTACGACGACCCCGACCGACTGAAGCGGCCGGTGCGGCGCGTGGATGGTCGTTGGGAGCCGACTTCCTGGGACGAAGCGTTTGCCGAAGTCGTGGATCGCATTGAGACGATCCAGGAGAAGCACGGCCGGGACGCGGTGGGGGTCTACCTCGGCAATCCGAACGCACACAACTTCGGCACGCTCGTTTTTGCGCCTCCCTTCCTGCGGACGCTGGGGTCCAAGAATCGTTTCTCGGCCACCTCGTGTGACCAGTTGCCGCTCATGCTGGCGTCGTACTTCATGTTCGGGCATCAGCTCCTGTTCCCCGTGCCGGACGTGGACCGAACCGACTTCATGATGCTCATCGGCGCGAACCCGCTCGCCTCCAACGGCAGCATCATGGCCGCACCCGGCATCAAGAAGCGCCTCGAGGGTATCGGTAGGCGCGGCGGGAAGGTGGTCGTGGTCGACCCGCGGCGATGTGAGACAGCCCGCGTCGCGAACGAGCACGTGTTCATTCAACCGGGTACGGATGCGCTCTTCTTGCTCGGCTTGCTGCATGAGGTGTGCGCGGCGGGAGTCGATTTGGGACGCATTGCCGACAGCGTGAAGAACGTGGATCGCATCCTCGATATCGCGAAGGCCTATCCGCCCAAACACACCGAGGCGATCACCGGGGTATCCGCTGAAACGGTCAAACGGCTGGCGCGCGAGCTTCGAGCGGCGCCGAAAGCGGTGTTGTACGGCCGCGTGGGCGCTTGCACGCAGGAGTTCGGTGGCCTGTGCATGTGGCTGATCAATGTCCTCAACGCGGTGACCGGCAACCTCGACGAGCCGGGCGGGTCGATGTTTCCTTCGCCAGCGATCGATGTGCGTGGAACGGCAGGCGGATTCGGCGCCGGCCGAGGCTCGTATGGCCGCTGGAAAAGCCGTGTCCGTGGGTTCCCGGAGTTTGGCGGCGAGCTTCCGGCCTCGGTCATGGCCGAGGAGATGCTCACCGAGGGCCCGGGCCGCATTCGGGCGATGGTCACGATCGCGGGGAATCCGGTCTTGTCGACCCCCAACGGCGGTCGGGTCGACCGGGGTTACGCCTCGCTCGATTTCGCGGTGTCGGTCGACTTCTTCATCAACGAGACCAGCCGACACGCCGACATCATCCTGCCGCCAGTGTCCCCGATCCAACGGAGCCACTACGACCTTGCGCTCTACCTGACCGCCGTGCGCAATGTCGCCAAGTACTCGCCACCGCCGTTCGCATTGAAGGATGGAGAGCTCGATGATTGGCAGATCCTCGCCGAGCTGAGCTGTCGCCTTGCCGCTGGTCGGCACGGCAAGATGAGCAAGCGATACCTGGCGGCCAAGGCCGCCCAGAAGGCCGGGCCAGAGCGAGTGCTCGACATCGGTCTGCGGCTCGGCGCGTACGGCAAGCGACTCAACCCGCTGGGCACCGGTCTTTCGCTTGGCAAGCTCGAGAAGAATCCGCACGGCATCGACCTCGGTCCGATGCAGTCGACGCTTCCTGAAGCACTTCCCCGGCAACACGGGCCAGTCGACTTGGCGCCGGATCTCTTCGTTGAAGACCTCGCCCGACTGCGCGCACGTTTCCTAGCGGCGGGGTCCGCGGCACCCGACGGACAACTTTTGTTGATCGGCCGCCGGCAGCTTCGCAGCAACAACTCCTGGATGCACAACACCCAGCGTCTGATGAAGGGCAAGTCGCGGTGCACGGTCATGATCAACCCGAACGACGCGCAGCGCCTTGGCGTGAAGTCGGGTGACATGGTGACGTTGAGCTCACGGGTCGGGCAGGTGAGCGCACCGGCCGAGGTCACCGGCGACATGATGGCCGGTGTAGTGAGCCTCCCTCACGGCTTCGGGCACGGACGCGACGGCGTGCAACTGAGCGTCGCGACGTGCCACGCCGGCGTGAGCGTCAATGATCTCACCGATGACGAACGGGTCGACGAGCTCAGCGGCAACGCGGCATTTTGCGGCGTGCCGGTGACGCTCGAGACCACGCAAACCGTGAGCCCGTGAGCCCGTGAGCCCGAGCAAACAGCGGTGAAGTCCGCGCTAGCGGCGTCGCCGCATCGGCAGGCGCGGCTGCCTCACACGCACAGGGACGAGCGCAGGAGGTGGGCTGAGCAAACTCTCGACCGCCTCGACCCAGGCATCCAAAACCTCGCGTACCCGGTCCGAGAACTTTTTCGTCTTTTCAGCCATCTTAGTTTCATAATGGGCCCACCAGTGAACCTGTCAACACCTGTCTCAATATTGTTCAGCAATTCCAAGCCTGAGAAGTGCGCATGCACGTTCACTTGATCGGGGTCGCAGGCACAGGCATGAGCGCGCTTGCCGCGCTGCTCGTCGAAGCGGGGCATCGTGTGAGTGGAAGCGACACCGCGTTCGACCCGCCCGTAGGCCCTTACCTCGAAGAGCTCGGCATCCAGTGCCTGGAGGGTTGGCGGAGATCGAACCTGGACGCAAACCCCGACTTGGTGGTCGTCGGGAACGTGTGCCGTCGGGATAACCCCGAGGCGCAGGAGGCGATGATGCGCGGCCTTCCAACTGTCTCGATGCCTGGCGCATTGGCGGAGCACGTGCTGTCGCACCGCAAGCCGTTGGTCGTTGCGGGGACGCACGGCAAGACCACGACTTCCACGTTGCTGGCGTACCTGTTGCGACAGGTTGGAAGCGACGCAGGATTCTTCATCGGCGGGATTCCTTTGAACTTCGAGAGGAGCTCCTGCCTCGGAACCGAGGGCGCGCCGTTCGTGATCGAAGGGAGACGAGTACGACAGCGCATTTTTCGAGAAGACGCCGAAATTCTGGGCCTACCGCCCGGCCGCGGCAATTCTGACGTCGATCGAGTACGACCACATCGACATCTTTCCCAACCCAGACGCCTATGTCGGCGCGTTTCGAAAGTTCGTCGAGCTTCTGCCGAGCGACGGTTGGTTGTTCGCATGGGCGGGCGATCCGCTGGTTCGCGAGGTTGCAGCGGCAGCGCCTTGCAAGGTGCGGTTCTACGCGCTCGACGGCGACGACTGCGGGGACATCCAACCGATGTGGCTCGGAATGCGCGCTCCGGGAGGCGCCATGGACCTATTCGGCGGCGGCTCGTTGTGCGGACGGGCCAACCTGCCGTTGTTCGGCCGACACAACGCCCGCAACACGGTCGCCGCCCTCGCGATGGCCAGCGAAGCCGCAGGCGCTCCGCTCGACAGACTGATCGCGGCCCTCCCCGGCTTCCGCGGAACCAAACGCCGCCAAGAGCTCGTCGGGATCACAAATGGCATACACGTGTACGACGACTTCGCGCACCACCCGACGGCCGTGAGAGAAACGCTGACCGGTTTCAGAGAGCGGGTCGGAGGGAGACTGATCGCGGTCTTCGAGCCGCGAAGTGCGACAGCGTCGCGGCGGTTGCATCAGGACACGTATCCGGATGCGTTTATAGCGGCGGACGTGTGCATCTTGGCGCCGGTGGGGCGGAGCGAGATCCCCTCGGAGGAGAAGCTGGACACGGAGAAGATCGCGGAGGCGATCAGGAGCCGCGGTCGGCACGCGCAGGCGTGCGAGAGTGTGGAGGAAGCGGTCGAGGCGGCCGCTACGGAGGCCAAAGCGGGGGATACGATCGTGGTGATGTCGAATGGAAGGTTCGACGATGCGCCGGATCGAATACTGCTAGGTCTAATGGATCGCTGACACCGTCGCTGTCGGAGCGCTTAGCTCCTTGGGTAAGGCGTCGTGGCCTTGCCCGCGTTCTTCCAGCCTTTGATGCCTTCGCGCATGACGTAGACGTGTTCGTATCCGTTCGTGGAGGCTCGCTCGGCGGCCGCGTCGGAGGCGGTGCAGTTCGTGTTCGAGCAATAGAAGATTAGCTCTTTGCTCTTGTCGTCCGGAAGCTGCGCGAGCTCGTACTTGTACGACGAGGTCAGGATGATGGCGTCAGGGACCGTGCCGTTCTTTTCGCGCGTGCCGTCCGAGTTGGCGTCGACGGCGAAGGCGCCCGATTGAAGCGCCTTGCTGGCATCGTCGACGGAGATTTCCGGAATCTCAACCTCGGCGGCTTGAGTACCCTCCACGCCTTCGGTTGCGGCAGCGGGGTTGGCGGCTTTGCAGCCCACCATGAGGAAAGTAAGGGCGAAGGAGAAGAGGAGTGTTCGCATACGAGAAGCCTAGGGCTCGCTCGGGAGCAAGCAAGGGCAGGCAAGGGCAAGCAGGCCGGAGCTCAACGGCAGTGCAGCGGAGCTTCCTCGAGCTCTGGGGGCATCTTTTCCCAGTCGTAGCCCTCTACCGCCCGTTCGTAGGCCAGATCGTACAGGCTCTTCATGTACTCGGGATCGAACTCCTCCTCGGACTCCTTGGTGAATTCTGAAGGGATGAAAGCCAGATTGAAGTCCAACCCATCTCGGCAGGTTGCAAGGTAGAGACGGAAGAGGTCACCGATGCCCTGCGTTCGGACCAATGACTCGAGTGAGCGCCCGGCGATGGGAATCAGCCTGTTCGGGAGCTGCTTGTACATCGGATCGAGGCGGGAGTTTCGGATGACGTAGACCTTGGGACGTCCCGGCACCTCCAATTTTTCTAGGATGTACTCCCAGTCCATTCCGATGGGGTAGAGGAAGACCTGCGAGGCGGCGCCGCCATCGACGTGCAGTTCGTCATAGGTTTGCTCTTCCGCTTCGACCGGGATGAGCACCGGCGAGAACGCGGCAGGAATGGATGCCGAGGCGAGAAGGACCTTTTGGATCAGCTCCAGTGCGTCGGGGTGACCGCTGTTGGCGATGGCGCCGATGCGCCAGATCACGGGCCGCATCGAATCGAGATTCGCCGTACCGATGTTCAGCGCGCGACCCTCCCGATGCGCCGCGGCGATCTTCTCCATCACCTCCTGATCGACGTGCTTCGCGATCAAGGCTTGAAGCGGCTCAGTCGTGGCCAATGCGTCGGTACGAAGAGCCCGAATCAAGCCGCGCTTGTGGTACACGTCGTCCGGCACGAGCTCCAAGGACACGCGCTTGAGGACATCGTCGTACTCCGACCCTAAGAACGCGAACGGCGCCACTAGCGCTCCTGCACTAATCCCGGTCACTACAGCGAATTCAGGCCGGTCTCCGGCTTCGGTCCAGCCTAGGAGCAGCCCGGCCGCAAAGGCGCCGTTTTCACCGCCGCCAGAGATCGCGAGGTACGCGTGACGGCGCCCGTAGACTCCGGAGTAACGTTCCTTCACCTGGGTCTTGCTCCACTCGTGCCAGTCGTGATCCCAGGGCGGAGGCGCATCGCCCCAAAAACGGGCTCTAGGGATCCCCAGCACGGTGGCGTCGTCGATGTGCTCCATGGGGAGCGGAGAGCGTTCCGGGAGATGCGCGCATGCCGTGACGAGCACGAGCGCTGGAACGAACACCGAGCTTGCGACGCGGAAGCGCGCGGGAGGCCTCATGGGCAAGTGGACTACCACAACGGGCAGCCGTATGCTCGGCCCATGTCCTCACAAGCGAACCCCACCCCCATTGCTGGCACTTCCGCTGAACGCTCTCCCCAGGACGTCGTGAAGGCGTTCATCTCCGCTCTCGAGCGATTGGATTTCGACGGGGCGCTGTCACTGGCGGCGCCCGATATCCAGTGGATCAACGTTCCGTGGAAGACGGCCACCAACAAGGAGCAGTTTGGCAAGGCGCTCGACTGCGATGTTCAAGGACACGACCCGCTTCGAGGTTCAATACCTCGACATTCATGAGCGTGGGGACGGTGTCGTGTACACGGACCGTATCGATGTCCTCGAAGGGAGGGCGGCATGTCGATGAACCTCCCCGCCCAGGGAGAATTCCGCGTGAAAGACGGGCTCGTGACGGAGTGGGATCGACCGGTTTAGCTGGCTGAAGCTCCTCGGTGACCTAGGTAGGAGCCTACCCGCCATCATCGCACATCGGTTCAACCGCTAGCGTCCTCCAGCCTTACTGGTAGGGTGCGAGCCGCACGTTTGGAGACACGTCGAGCACGGACTACTCTGCGACGATCGTTCGGACGACGTACGGGATTCCGCATATCACCGCGGACAACTACGGCGACCTCGGATTCGGCGACGGCTACGCCTACGCGCAGGACAACTTCTGCCTCCTCATGCGGGAGATCGTCGCTTCGAACGGCCAGACCGCGCGCTACTTCGGCGAAGAGGAGGGAAACGTCGCCGATGACTTCGTCTATACCTTGCTCAACAGCGACGAGGTGATCGAGGAGGAGTTCTTCCCGGGACTGACCGATGACATGATCGAGGCGCTGGAGGGGTATGCGGCGGGCTTCAATCAGTACCTGGCGGACACCGGCGCCGACAACCTCGCGGAGGATTGCAGTGGGCAGGACTGGGTCCGCCCGATCAACGCCGTCGACATGGGTCAGGTGGTCCGCAAGCTCTTCTTGCGCGGAAGCACCGCCCAACTCACTTCGGCCGTCGTCGCTGCCGAGCCGCCTAGTCAGTCGATGGCACAGCTCCTCCCGCTGGAGAGCGCTCCCTACGAGATCAGCAATCCTCTACCCGAGCCCACTACGGTCGGCAGCAACGGATACGGCATTGGCTCGGACGGTTCCCAGACCGATTACGGCCTCCTGCTCGGTAACCCCCACTTTCCGTGGCGCGGCAACCTTCGGTTCTACATGCAGCACCTGACGATCCCGGGTGAGCTGGACGTCATGGGGGCTACGATCACCGGACTTCCAATCGTCGTCGTTGGATTCAATCAGAACGTTGCCTGGTCGCACACGGTAGCGACCAGCTCACGCTTCTCGATTTACGAGGTCACGCTCGTCGAGGACGACCCGATGAAGTACGAGTACGATGGCGAAGAACGAGACATCGAGGCGGTGCCGGTCACCATCGGGGTCCTGCTCGAGAATGGGACGACCGAGGAGCGCACCCAGAACATCTACTTCACTCACTACGGGCCAGTCATCGATGGTGGCGATCTCAATTCTCTCATCGGAGGCTGGCCGACCCTTTTCGGGACGGCCCTGACGTATCGCGACGCGAACCTGACCAACAACCGGGGCACAAACTATTGGCAGGCGATGGACAAGGCGCAGTCGATCGATGACGTCGAGGAAGCGTGCAAAACCATCGGCAACCCGTGGGTCAACACGGTTGCCGCCGACCGCAACGGTGAGGCGTTCTACGGTGACGTCACGGTGGTGCCACACATCTCGGGCGAGAAGCTCACCCTGTGCAACGACAGCGCCATCACCCAGGGGATCAACGCCACCGGAATCCCTGCGCTCAACGGCTCCATGAGCGAGTGCGAATGGGGCAGCGACGAAGACGCCCCTGAGGAGGGAATTTTCGGCTACGGAACCTGCCGAAGCTTCGAAACCGCGAATACGTGGGCAACTCCAACGACAGCTACTGGCTGACCAACCCCGACACATTGCTGACGGGCTTCTCACCCGTGATCGGCCGCGAGGGAGTCGAGCAGACCCTTCGCACTAGGCAGGGCTTCACGCAGGCGGAGGCTCGCATGAGCGCCACCGACGGAAAGAGCGACACCCCCGGATACACGATCGAGCTGTTGCAGGACATGCTCTACAGCAACATGGACATCGCCGAGGAGATGACACGGACCGACGTGGTCGCTCTCTGCAAGGCGACCAATTGGAGTGAGGGCGATTGCGACGCGGACGCACCGGGAGACCAGGCGTATAGCCAGAACCCGACCGAAGCGGCCGAGTCCTGCGGCATCATCGAGGACTGGGATGGGCTCTACAACGTCGAGAGCGTGGGCTCTGCGGTGTGGAGAGAGTTCTGGGATCGCGTCCGCGGCACGCCAGGCCTTTGGAGCGTTCCGTTCGATGCAACCGAGCCCGGTCAACACCCCCAACACGCTCAACGTCGGGGCTCCCTCGGTGGTCGAGGCCGTGCGCTGCTCGATCGGCGGCGCCGTGGACCGGCTGGTCGCGGCGGAGATCCCACTCGATCGACCTTGGGGCGAGGCCCAGTTCCGATGGAACGGAGAGGGCACCGAGGGCATTCCCATCCACGGCGGCAGAGGGCGGTCGACGTTCAGCGTCATCAGCTCGAACTTGGTGGACGGTGAGGGGTACTCCGACATCCCCACCGGCAACAGCTACATCCAAACGGTCACCTGGGATGACACCCAGTGCCCCGACGCGTTCGCGGTGCTCACCTACTCACAGTCGGTCGACACCGCGTCCCCCCACTACTCCGACATGACCGAGGTCTACTCCGCTGGCGGTTGGAACGACATGCCGTTCTGTCCGGAGGACATCGAGACGGAGAAGATCTCGGAAATCGAGGTCAGCACCAACTAGTGGCCGGGACTCGCGAAATCGAGCCCCAGCGCTCGGAAAACTAGTCCTAAGGGCTAACCAACTGGCATTCTACGGCCGATGCGCTCCTGTATACGATCGATCCTCGTGATCATGATCCTCGGGAGCGCGTCCGCCGGGCTTGCCCAAGAGCCGGATGCGGGCGCAGAGCCCGAGCAGGATGCCGGTGGTGCGCCCGAGGAGGAGACAGAGGACAAGCATCCTCGCCTCGTGAAGCCCGAGGGCGATCGGGAAGACAACGAGCAACTCGGCGGAGAGCCGTCCCTCACGGAGATCAAACAGGAACCTGCGGCCAAGGTTGGCGGGGAAGAGGGCTCGGGAGACATCGACGCGCTCCCTCCGGAAGAGTGCGACCTCGATTGCATCGAGGCTCAACTCGATAAGGAAGAAGAGAAGGAGAAGCGAAAGAGGGGAACTCTCGCGGTCGGCAGGGAAAGCGGTTCGATCGGCGAGGAAGTCCAGGATGACGTCGGCGACGCCCTCTCCGCCGAGCCGAGCACCACCACGCTTGCCGAAGCAGCGGTGGACGTTCCCGAAGACCGAAGGCTGCCCATGCGTCTTGGGCCGGTGCGCATCAAGATCGGCAAGACCGACGATTGGATCGGGATTGGTTTCGCGACGCAGCTAGAGTTCGAATACGACCAGCAGTTCGAGGGCGCAGGATTCCAGAAGGACTCGCTCGAGACCCTCGAGTTTCGCCGGATCCGATCCACTCTCTCGAGCTCGTTCATCGACGGACGGATCCGAAGCCGCTTTCAGATCAATATGACGCCCAGCGCGTTCGAGCTCATCGACATGTGGTTCGCGTTCACGCGCTTCAAGTTCGCGACGTTCCGGGTGGGGCAGTTCAAGATCCCTTACGATCGCTACCGCGCGCAATCCTTTGCGGCCCTTTCGCTGGTTGACTGGGCACCGACGACGACGATGTTCGGCTCTGAGCGCCAAATCGGCGCGGAGATGTTGGGCACCGGTGGATTCCTCAAGGCGGAGTACGCGATTGGCATCTTCAGCGGCACCAACGCGCGCGCCGCGCACGCCGTGGGCATTACAGAGGTCTATGGTGAGGTTCCCCAGAGCGCGTCAGATTTCGGATTTGGCGAGGTCGTCAGCGAGTTTCATCCAGAGCTTGCCGCCCGTGCCGCGAAGAACTTTGGGGCGATCAACACCGACACCAACAGCGACATCACCGGGAGCAAGGAGCTGCGACACAGCGTGGGCGTGGGCATCGCTTGGGATGCGCGACCGAAGGCGACGGAGGATCTCGCCCTGCGACTTTCCGCGGAGTGGCTCGGGAAGATCCGGCACATTCATATGAACGTGGTCAGCTATCTAGCTTGGTACAAGCCGTGGGAGGGCGGTAGCATCGTCTTCGGCCCGATCGGTTTCATGGCGGAGGCCGGCTACCGCTTCTCGCTGATGTGGGAGCTCGCGCTTCGCTACAGCGTCACCTATCTGACGCCGTCGCTTCGAAGCGACGCTAGGAGCTACGGGCAGGACCAAATCATGAATGCCACCGATCCGGCTTCTGCGATCCAGCAATATGGTCAGAATGGCGAACAGAGCACCAACAACGAGCTCGCACTAGCGGGCACATCACACATCATCGGCAACAGCCTCAAGGTCGTCACGGAAGTGGCCTGGATGGCGCAGCACTGGGAAGCCGGCCGGCGGAACGCCTTCCGGTTGAACATGCAGCTCCAATTCCTCTTCTGACGAGGAGCCTGCTTAGGCGTGATGACCGCCGGGGCCGTGCGGGTGGCCGTGGGCGATCTCCTCTTCGGTCGCGTCTCGGAGCGAGTCGACCGTCACGTCGAAGTGCAAGGTCTCGCCGGCAAGTGGATGATTCGGATCGACTGTGATCGTTTCTTCGGTGATGCCCGTGACGAAAAACGGGATCTGCCGGCCCGAATCATCGTGCGCGACCACCTGCATGCCGGCCGCAAGCTCTGCGTCGGCGGGAAACAAGTTGCGCGGAACTTCCCGGGACTTGCCGATCCGTGGGCCGTACCCCTTCTCGGGCGACACCGTGGCTTTGACGGACTCTCCCTCGGCCACGCCTTCGAGCTGCTCCTCGAGACCGGGAACGATGTTCTGGGCGCCGTGAAGGTAAAGAAGCGGACTGCCATCCTGAGACTGATCGATGACTTCACCGTCATCGCCCGCGCAGGGTGTAGGAAAGAGAAACTACTTTGTTTACTGTGATCTTGTCGGTCATGATTCGGGCGCGACCATGCCATACTTGGCGAGGGGCGCCACCGACACGTTCCACCGAAAGGGAGCTCCCCATGATCGAGGTACTAACCGACCTTCCCGAGCGAGTGCTCGGGCTCAAAGCAAGCGGCGAAGTCACGGCGGACGACTACAAACCGTCCTGGTTCCAGCGATCGAGCAGCAACTCACCAAACACAAGAAGGTGCGGCTCCTGTACGTGATCGGGGGTGGGATTTAAAGGCTACACTGGCGGAGCCGCGTGGGAAGACGCCAAGGTGGGCATGAAGCATCTCACCTCGTTCGAGCGAGTCGCGGTGGTGACGGATGTCGACTGGATCGAGAACATGATCAGAGCGTTTGGCTTTGCCATACCGGGCGAAGTTCGCGTGTTCGACGACGACGACCTCGAGGGCGCTCGCCAGTGGATCTCGCAACCGCCCTCCGAGGGGCACCTGTCGTTCGAGCTCATCGAAGACGAAGGCGTCTTGATCCTGCATCCAAAGGGGGAGCTCGAAGCCGCGGACTTCGAGCGCCTCAGCGCAGAGGTCGACCCCTACATCGACAAGGCCGGCGAGCTCAACGGCCTGATGATCGTCGCGGAGCACTTCCCCGGATGGGACGATTTCTCAGCGCTGAGCGCGCACCTGCGTTTCGTGAAGGACCACCACCGGAAGATTCGGCGCGTCGCGATAGTCACCAACGACCGCCTGGTTTCGGCGATGCCGCGCATCGCGTCGCGATTCGTCGACGCCAAGGTTCGCGCGTTCCAGATGACCGAGCGGGACGAAGCGCTGCTCTGGGTCGGCGGGAACTAGTCGAATGGCGGCGAGCGAAAAGACGGAAGACGATCGCAGTTTTGACAGGCGTGTGATGCGGGTCGCGGTGCGGCTCAGCCTTCTCGCCCTGTTGGTATTCTGGTGCCTTAGAATCCTGGGCCCATTCATCAACCCCATTCTTGGTGGCGTGGTCATCGCGATCGCGTCGCAGACCCCATACACCAGGCTCACCCGTACCCTCGGTGGCCGTCCGAAGCTCGCCGCTGCCTTGCTGGTCGCGATCGCGCTTCTCGTCCTGATCGCTCCAACGATCACCCTAGGCGCAAGCTTGGTGGACTCGACGGCGGAGCTGTCGGGCGACTTCATCCACGATGAAATCCGGGTTCCGCCCCCGCCGGAGGCCGTTGCCGAGTGGCCGTTGATCGGCGCTCGGTTGCACGCACTCTGGTTGGGCGCCTCTCAGAATCTCGAATCCGCGCTGGTCAAGCTCGCCCCCTACTTCAAGGACGTTGGCGTGTGGCTGATGTCCACGGTGGGCAACCTGGGACTGGGTCTGATGATGTTCGTTGTGGCGATCTTCATCGCGGGCGCGCTGCTGCCCCATGGCGAGCGCGCGTCGCAACTAGCTCGCCGCGTCGCCTTCATGATCGCAGGGAAACGAGGACCTGAAATGGCGGAGCTCGCCGCGTCGAGCGTGCGAAGCGTGACGCGGGGGGTTCTCGGCGTGGCGGTGATCCAATCGCTCCTTGCCGGGCTAGGAATGCTCGTCGTCGGCGTCCCGGCGGCGGGGCTTGTGGACGCTGTTGATCTTGATCCTGGCCGTGATGCAGCTCCCGGCCATGCTCGTCTTGATTCCCGTCATTCTCTACGTGTTCTCGGCGAGCTCAACAGTGACTGCCGTCCTCTTCACCATTTGGGCTGTACCGGTTGGGCTCAGCGACAATGTGCTCAAGCCCCTGCTGATGGGCCACGGCTCGCCCGTGCCGATGCTGGTCCTCTTCATGGGCTCATTGGGCGGCTTCATGGCCGGAGGCATCCTGGGATTGTTCGTAGGCGCGGTGATCCTCTCGCTTGGGTACACGGTGTTCATGGCCTGGGTCGACGACGCTCATTTCGACGAAGAAGACGCCGCTACCGCAGCCACGGAGATTCGGTAGCTAGCGTCAGTGCAGAAGCCGGACGCGAATGGTCGCCGAAATCGCTCTGAGCTCGTCTAGCAGTGGGCCCGCGTCGTCGAGCTCGATGTCCATGACGACATAGCCGACGTCCGCTTGAGTCTCTAGGTACTGGGCCGCCACGTTGACCCCGCGCGTCGAGAAAATTCGGTTGATCTGCTCCATCACGCCCGGCTCGTTCTTGTGGATGTGCAGGATGCGCCGCCGATCCTCGTGATCGGGAATGGTGACTTGTGGGAAGTTCACGGCCGACACGGTAGAGCCGTTGTCGTTGTACTTGACCAGCTTCGCGACGACCTCGCGTGCGATGTTGTACTGCGCTTCTTCGGTGGCACCGCCGATGTGGGGCGTGAGGATGACATTGTCGAACTCGCGAAGGGGTGACTCGAACGTCTCTTGATTGGACTTCGGCTCCACGGGAAAAACATCGATTGCTGCGCCGCCGATGTGCCCGGTGTCGAGGGCCACAGCCAGCGCTTCGATATCAACGACGGTTCCCCGGGCCGCGTTGATCAACAAGGCCCCCGGACGCATCGCCCGCATCGCTTCGGCATCGATGATGTTCCGAGTCGCGGGCGTCTCGGGCACGTGAAGGCTGACGACATCAACGTCGGCGAACAACTCTGCCAGGCTATTAACTGCCGCGGCGTTCCCCAGCGGGAGCTTGTGCTCGATGTCGTAGTACAGAACCCGCATCCCGAGCCCCTCGGCGAGGATCCCGAGCTGGCTTCCAATGCGGCCATAGCCGACGATGCCCAAGCACTTTCCCCGCACTTCGTACGCATTGCGAGCCGTCTTCGCCCACTCGCCGCGGTGCGCACGGGCGGACTTCTCCGGAATCCCGCGCATCAGCAAGATGATGTCGGCAATCGCAAGCTCGGCGACGCTACGGGTGTTCGAGAAGGGAGCGTTGAATACGGGGATACCCATGCGGCGCGCCGTATCAAGGTCGACCTGGTTGGTTCCGATGCAGAAGCACCCGATGGCTTTTAGCTTCTTCGCCGCACCGAGAACGCCCGCGTCGAGCTGGGTGCCCGAACGGATACCGACCAAGTCGACGTCGCCGATGGCATCCAGCAGATCCGAGCCGGTGAGCGAATGCGTGAGGCGCTCGACGTTGTTGTACGCCGACGCAGCAAGGCTCTCGACCGCAGCCTCGTGAATGCCCTCCAGAAGGAGGATTCGAGTCTCGTTTCCAGCCACGGTCAGAGTCTGGGGCGATCCTAGAGCTGCCGCAAGAACCGTCTCAAAGGCCAAACGCGATGGCGCCGAAGATCGCCAGCATGAAAAGCATCATCGCTGCCTGCCACACACGGTGGGCGTGCTTCATCTCCATGAAGTCAAAGAAGATCAGAAAGAACTTGGCTAGCCCTACCCCGAGGACGACATACGCGACGCTGCGTCCGGGGCCGCTGGAGTTGTAGAAGCCGAAGACCGTGAGCACGACCAAGGCCAACCAGACGATGCCCTCTTTGATGACAAAGCTCTTCATGCCGCGCTCAAACCAAGTAGAGGATGGGAAAGAGGAGTACCCAGATCAGGTCGCACATGTGCCAGAACGCACTGCCCGTCTTGAGGTTGAAGTCGGCGGCAGCAAACGCTTCTCCTCGTCGGATCTTCGTCGCCATGTACGCGAGCACGAGGATACCGAGGAGCACGTGGAACAGATGAAACGCGGTCAGAAGCCAATAGAAATCGAAGAACTGGTTAACCCCGGTCGTCAGCCCGTGGGCGATTTTGTCGCGATACTCGACCGCTTTGACGATGACGAAAACGCCCCCCAACGCGATCGCGCCGGCGAGCCACCCTACGGCGGGACGGTTGTGGCCCGAGTCGTAGTTGCCGTTCGCCAATACGACGAAATAGCCGCTCGTTACGAGCACCAAGGTGTTGAGCAAGGCTAGCCCTTGGTTGAGCTCGGCCTGGGACGACTCAAACACGGTCAGGTTCTTGGCGCGCAACACGAAGAACACGATGAACGCCAACCCGAACGCCAGGAGTTCCATGAAGATGAAAATCCAAATCATCATCCCGCCCGGCGGCTGAAGCGGTGGGCTGAAATCGGGGTGGGTCGCGGCTCGGTTCACGGGGCGTCCCCTAGCATCTCGCGGGCTCAGTCGCCGCTGGGCTCTTCAGCGGGCGCGGGCTCCGGTGGCGCCTCGGCCGGAGGAACCTCGGTCTCGACTTCGGGCCCCTCAGGCTCGTGGCGGAGCTTCAGCACGATCTCGAAATCGCCAGTCGTCAATCGGTATACGCTGCGGGCGTACTGCAGATACCCAAATCCGTAGAGCAACGATTGAACGCCGAGCGCGCCGACGAACTCCACGCGATGCGTGGGGATGTACTTCATCGGATCCTCCGCGACTCGCTGCAACGAATCGACGACGCGCTGAATCTCCGCCTGAGCTTCGACCTTCAAGACCTCGGTCTCGCCCATTCCGGTACCGGAAGGTAGCGGCGTTCGGTGAAACACCGTGATGCTCTTCAGCTGACCAAGCGGCGCCATCGAAATCGATGTGGGCGCGTTCACCGTAACGAACGCACCGCCCCCTCGAATCGACATGGCCGTTTCCGCCGGAGGCGCATCGAGCGCACACTTGAACGCCGTCCCGGGCACGGTCACGGTCGAGCCTGTACCGCTCCCATGTGCCATCGCGGGTGCCGTGTCTTGCTCGGTCGGGCCATGCCCGTCGCCCTGCGCCAACTCCTCGGGATGAAGCAGCAGATGCGTCGCCCCCCTCTGCGCGGCCTTGTTCCGGGCGTCGTTCTCCGCGGACTCTCGAATCACGCTTGGTTTCGAGTAGGCGCCGGTCATGCCGCCGCCCCGGCCGATCACCACGCCCAAGTTCTCACACCCGGCCGGCTCGTTGTGGAGCAGCACGATGTGGGTTCCGTTGGTCGTCAGCTGGCCGGCCTTGCAACCCACAAAGGAGAGGGCGACGGCCAGCCACACCAATGAAACCATCACGCTCGGGCGGTAAGGAATGGCTGGCTTCATCGACGGGTCTCCTCGAGAAACAGTGTCTAGCTGAAGCGTGAAGTCAACCCGCACGCGCTTCCGGCGCGACGGTGGCGCTCGCTTTCACGGGGGCGCCACTGTATCGTGCCTCGCCGGAGAGCTCTCATCATGTCGGCAACTTTGGAAGCGCATCGCCGCTCGCTCGAAGACCCGGAGGGGTTTTGGGGCGAGGTAGCGGAAGGCATTGACTGGATCACTCGCTGGGACCGTGTTCTCGACGACTCCAACCCGCCCTACTATCGGTGGTTCCCCGGAGCCCAGCTCAATACCTGTTACAACGCCCTCGACCGGCACGTCGAAAAGCGCGGCAACCAAGCTGCGCTCGTTTACGACAGTGCGGTCACCCACCAGACGCGAACGTACACGTATCGGCAACTTCGCGATGAGGTAGCGCTCTTCGCGGGCGCGCTCGCATCGCATGGTATCGTCAAGGGCGATCGCGTCTTGCTCTACATGCCGATGATCCCCGAGGCCGTCATCGCAATGCTCGCGTGCGCTCGACTTGGCGCGGTGCACTCGGTCGTATTCGGCGGTTTTGCGCCGCAGGAGCTCGCAACGCGCATCGATGACGCCGAGCCCAAGGCCATCGTTTCGGCCTCGTGTGGCATCGAGGGGGTCCGTGTCATCGAATACAAACCCCTGCTGGATCAGGCGATCGAGCTCTCGAGCCACAAGCCCGCGACGTGCATCATCCGCCAGCGCGAAACCTGCGAGTGCGAGCTAACCGAGGGGCGTGACATTTCTTGGCAAGACGCGGTCGCGGCGGCGAAACCACATGGCTGCGTAACGGTGATGGCAACCGACCCGCTTTACATCCTTTACACTTCGGGAACGACCGGCGTGCCAAAGGGCGTCGTGCGCGACAACGGTGGTCACGCGGTCGCGCTGCAGTGGACGATGCAGAAGGTGTACGGCGTTCAACCCGGCGACGTCTATTGGGCTGCTTCCGACGTGGGTTGGGTGGTCGGCCATTCGTACATCGTCTACGGCCCGCTCCTGAACGGGAACACCACAATCCTGTACGAGGGCAAACCGGTGGGGACGCCCGACGCGGGGGCGTTCTGGCGGGTCATCGCAGACCACGGGGTGAACTGCATGTTCACCGCACCGACCGCATTTCGAGCGATCAAGAAGGAAGACCCGAAGGGTGCTCTGCTCGCGGACTACGACATGAGCACGTTGCGCTCGTTGTTCTTGGCCGGTGAGCGCTCGGATCCCGATACCCTCCAGTGGGCGGAAGACAAGCTCGAGGTGCCAGTCATCGATCACTGGTGGCAGACCGAAACCGGATGGGCGATCTGCGCAAACTGCCTCGGGATCGAGCACCTTCCCGTCAAGCATGGGTCGCCGACGCTCGCCGTCCCGGGCTGGGATGTTCAGGTCGTCGACGAAAACTGCCAGCAGGTCCCCGCCGGCACCACGGGGGCGCTCGTGGTCAAGCTCCCTCTCCCGCCCGGGACACTTCCGACGCTTTGGAACGACGACGAGCGTTTCGTGAGCTCCTACCTGACGGAGTTCCCGGGTTACTACAAGACGGCGGACGCCGGGTACATCGACGAGGAAGGCTATGTCTACGTCATGTCGCGCACCGACGATATCATCAACGTCGCGGGGCACCGCTTATCGACCGGCGGCATGGAAGAGGTCGTCGCCGCTCATTCAGACGTGGCGGAATGCGCGGTCATCGGCGTGGCCGATGACCTCAAGGGCGAGATCCCGTTGGGCTTCTTGGTGCTGAGCGCCGGCGTGGACCGGCCGCACCACGACATCATTTCCGAAGTCATCCAGATGATCCGTGGCAAGATCGGGCCGGTGGCGGCGTTCAGAACCGCTATCGTCGTTGAGCGCCTTCCAAAGACCCGGTCTGGCAAGATCCTGCGCGGCACGATGAAGAAGATCGCGGACCGGACCGACTGGAAGATGCCGGCGACGATCGACGACCCGGTCGTTCTCGACGAGATCACCGAACGCCTGCGAGCGATCGGCTACGGTTGAGTCACCCCTTCAACAGCCCCTCGACCACACTTGGGTCGGCGAGCGTTGAAATATCTCCGAGCTGGTCGCCCTCGCCCGCCGCGATCTTGCGAAGGATTCGCCGCATGATCTTCCCGGATCGCGTCTTTGGAAGACCGTGCGCCACGCGAATCTGGTCGGGTGTCGCGATCGGGCCGATCACCTTACGCACCTGTTCCTTGAGTGCGCCCTGGAGCTGCTGTGGCTCCCACTCGGCATCTGCGATCGGCACGACGAAGGCAAAGATGCCCTGTCCTTTGATCTCGTGCGGGAAGGGCACGACCGCGGCTTCTGCTACGGCTGGGTGCGCGACCAGGGCACTCTCCACCTCGGCTGTTCCCATGCGGTGTCCCGAGACGTTGATCACGTCGTCGACGCGACCGGTGATCCAGTAGTACCCATCCTCGTCGCGTCGGCAACCGTCGCCTGTAAAGTAGAACGGCGGATACTGGGAGAAGTACGTCTCGACGAAGCGTTTGTGGTTACCGTGGATCGTTCGGGCCTGCCCCGGCCACGGTCGCTTGATGCATAAGTAACCGCTGACATCGTTGCCCTCGAGGACCTTGCCGTCTTGATCCACGAGCAGTGGCTCGATGCCGAACAACGGGAACGTCGCCGAGCCGGGTTTCGTCGGAGTCGCGTTCGGAAGCGGGCTGATCATGATCCCGCCGGTTTCGGTCTGCCACCAGGTATCGACGATCGGCACCTCTCCGTTGCCGACGACTTCGTTGTACCAACGCCACACCTCGGGGTTGATGGGCTCGCCTACGGTTCCCAACACTCGCAGAGACTTGCGGCTGGACGCTTTCACGGGCTCCGAGCCCTCTCGCATGAGGGCCCGCAGCGCGGTGGGCGACGTGTAGAGCGTCGTGGCGCCGATGTCATCGATGACGTTCCAATACCTGCTCGGGTTGGGGTATGTCGGGGTCGATTCGAACATGACGGTGGTGACGCCGTTCGCTAGCGGCCCGTAGATGATGTAGCTGTGGCCCGTGATCCAACCGATGTCTGCCGCGCAGAAATGAATGTCATCCGGTGCGATGTCGAAGACATACTTGAACGTCGATGCGGTGTACGTGAGGTAGCCGGCCGTCGTATGCACCAAGCCCTTGGGCTTTCCGGTCGAGCCGGAGGTGTAGAGGATGAAGAGCGGGTCCTCGGAGGCCATCCACTCCGCCGGGCAGGTGACGCGCTCCTCAGCCATCGCCTCGTGCATCCAAATGTCTCGGCCCTGCTCCATCGTGACTTCGGTGTCGGTGCGCTTGACGACCAAGACCTTCTCGACGACGCCAAGGCCCTCAACCGCATCGTCGGTGATGCTTTTGAGTGGGATACGCTTCCCGCCCCGCAGACCTTCGTTCGCGGTGACTACTACCTTGGCTTCCGCGTCGATGATGCGGTCGCGAAGCGCCTCCGCACTGAAGCCACCGAACACGATCGAGTGCACCGCGCCGATTCGTGCGCAGGCAAGCATCGTGTACGCAAGCTCGGGGATCATGGGAAGGTAGATGCACACCCTGTCGCCTTTGCGAACGCCCAACGTCTTCAACGCATTGGCGGCGCGCCCAACTGCGGTCTTGAGATCCCCGAACGAGATGTGCTCGTACTCGCCAGGCTCGTCCTTGACGAAGATGATTGCAGTCTTGTCAGGGTCCTTCACCGCGTGTCGGTCGACACAGTTGACTGACACGTTGAGGCGCCCACCCGCGAACCAAACAAATTCACCCGGCCCATGTTCTTCGAACACGCTGTGCGGCTCGTAGTACCAGTGGAGCTCGCTGCTCTCCCCGCGCCAGAACTCTTCGTTCTCGGCGATGCTTCGACCGTAGAGGCTCTTGTAGTCCTCTAAGCTAGTGATGCGTTTTCTAGACTCTAGAGTGGGTTGTGAGAGTGTCATCGGCACACCTTACACCGTGGCGTCCGCCGAGATGTGCGTCTCGACCCTTTAGGGTGTATTCTGGAAAGTGCCTGCTACGAGGAGCCTTCTGATTGCTGCCCCAAGGGATCACATACTGCCTGCTGGTCGCTGCCACTCTCCTGATCGGCTGCAATGGAGCGATCGGTGACAGTGGTGAACGCGCGATTAACGACGGCGTCGCGAAGAGCCTGTGCGTGGTCGATACGCCGATCCGTCGCCTGACGCGGTTCGAGTACAACAACACGGTCCGCGATCTGCTGGGCGACACGACCCATCCGGCCGACGTCCTCCCACCGGAAGAAGAAGTCGCGGGCTTCAACAACCAAGCGGCCGCTCTGACGAGCAGCGATCTCCTGATCGAGCAGTACATGAAGGTCGCCGAAGATGTCGGCGCCCGGGCGGTCCTCGACATGGGCGCGCTGCTTCCCGAATGTGATCCCGAGCTCGATGGCGACGACACCTGCGCGCTGTCGTTCATTCAAGATTTCGGCAGCCGAGCATTTCGCCGGCCGTTGTCGCAAACCGAAACAGCGCGGCTCAAGGGCGTGTTCGACTGGGCGATCAGCGACCCCGACCTCGGACGCTTCGAGGACGGCATCCAAGTCGTCATCGAGGCCACGCTTCAGTCGCCTTCGTTTCTCTACAGGCCTGAGCTCGGAGGGGAAACTCCGATCGACGGTGACGTCGTGCCATTCACCAGCTGGGAGATGGCGACCAAGCTCTCGTACATGCTCTGGAACACGATGCCCGACGCCGGGCTGTTCGAGGCGGCCGAAGCCGATGCGCTCCAGACAAAGGAGCAAATCGCCGCTCAGGCCAATCGCATGCTCGATGACGACAAGGCCCGGGACCTCATTCGCAACTTCCACACCCAGTGGCTCTTGCTGACCCATCTCGATAGCGTGACCAAAGATGCGAGTGTCTACCCGGCGTTCAGCGGCTCCCTCCGTCCCCTGTGGGCTGAAGAAATCCAAGCATTCGTGGAACACGTCATCCTCGAAGGGGACGGCTCTCTCGAGACACTCCTCACGGCGGACTTCAGCTTCATGAACGAGGAGCTCGCGAGCTTCTACGGCGACGACGTGCTCGACGTGGTGGCGGGACCCGAGTTCCGGCAGGTGCAGCTCGACCCCGACCGTCGCGCGGGCTTCCTGACCAGCGCGGGGCTGATGGCCACGCACGCAAACGTCAATCAGAGCTCTCCGGTGTTCCGCGGGAAGTTCGTTCGCGAGCAGTTGATGTGCGACACGCTGCCACTACCCCCGAACGACTTGGTCATTGAACCGCCTCAGCTCGACCCTGAAAAGACCACCAAGGAACAGTTCGAGGAGATCGGCTCCAATCCTGCCTGCGCGGGTTGTCACACCCTCATGAATCCGATTGGCTTCATCTTCGAGCACTACGACGGTGTCGGGCAGTGGCGCGACCAGCAAAACGGCAAGGTCATCGACGCGCTCGGCGAAGTCGTTCAGACCGACGACATCGACGGTGACTACGACGGTGCGCTCGAGCTTGCGTCGGCGCTCGCAGGGAGCACACAAGTGCAGGAATGCGTGTCATCGCAGTGGTTCCGCTTCGCGTACAACCGGACGGTGACGCAGGAGGATAGCTGCAGCGTGGAGCAGCTCAACGACGTGTTCCGCTCCTCGAACTTCAACGTCCGGGCGCTGCTCGTCGCACTCACACAGACGAACGCATTCCTCTACCGCCGCGCGGTCGAGCTCGAGCCCGATGCAGGAGGTGCGCAGTGAAACGGATCAAGCGGCGAGCGATGCTCAAAGGCACGCTCTTCGGCGGCACCGTAGCCATCGGCCTGCCCATGCTCGAAGCCATGCTGCCAAGCACCGGCGCCGCGCAGGCCGGCACGGCGCCGAAGCGTATCGTCTTCTGGTTCACGGCAAACGGCACGCGGCAAGACATCTGGAGCCCACCGGCCAACATGGACTTGAGCGGTCATCCGCTGCACGCGGCCATGGCGCCGTTTTCGAACAAGCTGATCTTCCTGGACGGGGTCGACCAGGACGTGGCCTACGATTCGATTGGCGATGGGCATCAGACGGGCATGGCTTGCGTGCTCACCAATACAGAAATCCTTCCTGGAACCCTTTTTTGCGAAGGCAGTTGCGACTCGGGGCAAGAGCAGTACGTCGGCTGGGGAGGTGGTCAGTCCGTCGACCAATACATCGCGGACGAAATCGCAAAGGACGTCGTTACCAAGTTCAAGTCGCTCGAGCTCGGCGTGCAGGTGAGGAGCTCGTCGGTGTGGTCGCGGATGTCGTACACCGGCCCGGATCAACCGGTGCCGCCCCGTGAAGACCCGAATCAGAACTTCACCGACTTCTTCAGCGACATCGAATCGGATCCGTTCGCCCTGAGACTGATTCAGCGCCGCCGCAAGAGCGTCCTCGACGCCGTGATGGAGGACCATGCCGCGTTTCAGAATCGCCTGGGATACGACGACAAGCAGAAGCTCGACAAGCACCTGCAGTCGATCCGCGACTTGGAGAGCAGGTTGGCGGTCACGACCAATTTCGGCGAAGCGTGCACCACCCCGGAGCTGAGCCTTCCCGGAGGCAGCTTCGAACAGAACGACATGTACCCGGTCACCGGGAAGGCGCAGATGGACATGCTGGTCATGGCGCTCGCATGCGACCTCACCCGGGTCGCATCGCTGCAGTGGTCGCGGTCGGTGAGTGGCGTCCGGTTCAGCTGGGTCCCGCAGCTCCTCGACGAGGGCCATCATGGTCTCTCGCACTACGACGACACCGATGGCAGCGCAAAAGCGGACCTTCTGGAGATCAACAAGTGGTACTCCGAGCAGTTCGCATACCTGCTCGGCCTCATGGATGGCATCCAGGAGGGCGACAACACCCTGCTCGACAACACCGTCGTCGTTTGGGTCAACGAGCTCGGCAAGGGCAACAGTCACACGCGCCGCGACATTCCCTTCATCTTGGCCGGCGGATGTCAGGGATACTTCAACACCGGGCAACACATCGATTTCGCAGGCGAGCCCCATGGCAAGCTCCTGGTGTCGCTCACGCACGCCATGGGGAAGCCGGTGAACACCTTCGGCGTCCCGCAGTATAGTCAGGGACCGCTCAGCGGCCTCCGCACCTAGCGGCGAACGCCGATGGGCCAGTAGGGGTCGCGGGCATGCGCGCTCGTCAGCGCACTGTTGGCCCGCGTGGGTGCGCCAATTGGCCAGTACGGACCCGGATTGGCTCGTGACTGTTTCGCCGGCGTGCCGCTGTAGTAGTAGCGGTTGAAATGACTGCGGACGTAGACGCCATGGGGAACGAAGAAGCCGATGAAGAAGAAGTGCTGGCCGTCGCGAGATGCCCATCGCGGCGGGACGAACACGTGCCCGCGTCTTGGCGCAACGTAGCGGCCCGCAACCCAAGAGAAACCGGTGGGCCCGTAGATCCAATGCGCTTCGACCCAAATCGCGCCGGCCTGAGGCGCGGCTGGCCGGTCGACTGCTCGAGCCTGCGGCTCAGGGGGTGCCTCGGCGACCTTGGCTGCCGGAAGCGGCTCGCGGGTCACCACGAATCGCTGCGCATTGACGAGCACGACCTGGCCTCGGGTGAGAACTGGGTGCTCCGACGGCTCCGCGAAGGCGGACCCAGTGCAGATGCAGACGCCAACGCAGGACACCAGAGC
>PVMK01187291.1_pt1 | contig 119400 bp, 118 predicted proteins | sample 1853481 | NCBI WGS metagenome assembly PVMK01 (sample SAMN08533507, study PRJNA380276) | Marine sediment metagenome, whole genome shotgun sequencing project.
GAAAAGGGGAGATCCGACTGCAGCAATTGAAAGAATTATTAATTGCCAAATAGGCAATATCCTCATTTCCTAACGACACTAGCAACGCGAAGCAAGCAATTAATTGCTCTCATCCCCTCATCATAAATCCAATACAATATAAAACAATTCCGAAACCTTAGAAAACAACAAATGATAAAAACAAAATGGCCGATATGAAGCATTCCAGTATTGTTTTACTCTTTGGAAGGTTTTGTTGATTGATCACGTGAGGATAGGGCAAACACGATTAACAAAATTCAAACACTAATATCAAAAAGGAGGGGAAGAGTGAAAAGACGGTCGTTTTTTCTTTTTTTAATGGTCATCTTTGGAATTGTGGGGCTTGCCTTTGGAGCGGCCATAAGCGGAAACGATTCCACCCAGCCCCGAGGTGCAATAGTGGGAACTAATAGTCAGGGTCAGTTGCTGGATCCGATTATTGACGGTTTCAGAGCCCCGGCCCGGTTTGACCTTGAATTCGAGGGTGAATTCGACGGAAGAAACCCCTACCGCGATTGGGTGGGAGGCCTGATGGCCAACGCCACCCGCGATCCCGGCTTCTTTGCCACGCTCAACGTGGCCAACTTGGACCTTATCGAGTTCATCAGGTACCTTCCAGATCCAGACCTCGCGATCTTTTTAGCTGCCAACCAGCTCGACGGCGATGTCTCCCGTGATGGTGGGATTGGTGGAACCTTCAAGTGCATCTCTATCAAGTGTGGTGAAGCAGACAACGCGGAGGACCTTCTGCCGGTGGCGGCCGATCTCTGTTTGCGCTGCCACACACCGGCGGGCTGGATGGAAGCCCACTCAGAACCGCCCACTTCCGCCTTCGACTTCCTGAAAGGCCAATTCTGGGGTGCAGCGTTTCCGGAGGTCCCCGATGGGGGCTTGGGCATCACGGATCAATCGGAAGCCGAGATGGAAGGGGTTCAGTGTGACTTCTGCCACCGCGCGTATGACAACTTCAAGAGGGTTTCCAATCATGACGGCAGCACCATGCCGGCCGGAAACGGCGGTTTTTTCGTGGATATAACGAATCCCTTTGACAGTGGTGACGGGCTGACGGAAGTGTCGCGGCCAAAGGGTGATGCTGCTGAAAACTTCCAAAAAAGTGCTTTTCTCTGCGGCACCTGTCACGACGTAACGAACCCTTTTATCAAGACGAAGAACAAAATCGGGGACGAAGTGCCTGACATGCTCCATCCGCTTGAGCGGACCTTCACCGAATGGTACTGGAGCGATTTCCGAGGGAAAAAGCCGTGTCAGGAGTGCCACGAGCCGATGAGGTTCGTCGGCGCCCAGTCATGGCTGCTTTACCCGGGTCTCGACAATTTCTGGGGTGATCTGGACCAGCAGTGGATCGAGCGCGGCATTGATCTCACCACATCGAGAGCCATTGCCCTAGAGGACGGCATGAAGGAAAACCGCCGGTTTATGAAAAATTGCGCCGAACTCAAGTTCGTTGATTCCCAGAAGAAAGCCTCCTTGGACGATAACGTCACTGTCACGGTCAGGGTGACTAACAGGGCCGGCCATAAGCTTCCCACCGGCTACGGGGAAGGTCGACAGATGTGGATTCACATCAAGGCGGTGGACAAAGACGGGCAGCTTATCTTCGAAAACGGCCAACTGGATAGTTCTGGCAAGCTAGTCCGCGACGTGCAGACAAAAGTCTACGAGCAGAAAATTGAGGCCGACGGCTATGACACCCGTGTTATTTCTCCGGAAGACGAAGAGTTCCATTTCGTCCTGTTGAATAAGATCACCAAGGACAACAGGATTCCGCCTAAGGGTTTCAACAAAGCGGCCTACCAGGCCGATGGGGCCTTCATCGTTCCTGCGGATACCTATGAAGACGGCCAGAATTGGGACGAAACGACCTATACCTTTACGCTCCCGTACGATATCTCGGAGAACGTCACGGTTAGGGCCACACTCTACTACCAGACGTTTAACAGGGAGTACATTGATTTTCTCAGTGAGCACGACACGGAGCCGACAATGGAAAACGGTGGCAGGGCCCGAAATCTTCCCACGGCTGGAATTTATAATGAAAAAGATACTTGGGCTGAGGCTTTGAAAACCATGTGGGAGGATGCAGGAGAATCCCGTAGCGTGGAAATGGCAACAGCCAAGTGGGAAATTGAAATCAAGGTTGGAGAAAGCACTGTTAGCAATGGGGGTGGTGGTGCAAGTGGAGATGGCGGAGGTGGGGGGGGTTGTTTTATCGCTACTGCAGCATATGGTTCCCTGATGGAGCCGCATGTTAAGATTCTACGGGATTTCCGTGATCGTTTTCTTATTACTAATACTATCGGCAACTCCTTCGTAAAATTATATTACAAATACTCGTCGCCTCTCGCCAATTTTATCGCAAAACATGACAGCCTGCGAGCTATGGTTCGCATAAGTCTGTTACCCGTTGTGGGTATAAGTTGGATTACTCTGAAGATAGGCCCTGTATCAACAGTGGCATTAATGCTTCTTTTCATTTCTTGTTTTGTAGGACTTGTCTGGTTTAGGCGGAGATATAAAGAATAATCAACCGACAATAACCAGAGCTAAGGGCAGGGTCAGAAATGACCCTGTTTTTTTGTCCGACTTTTGGATACCTGCTATCTATTCACGATCCTAAAGCTGCTTAAAAAGTTGTGATATCGTTTTTCAATAGGGCAAATCCGCTTCACAGGGTTTGCCCTTTTTTGCAATTTTGTAAGAAATAAGATATATGTACTGGGAATTGAGGTCTTGAACCTGTGATGGTAAATTAGGGGACGTACATAAGTTTATAAGTTGCTTTGAGAAAACAACGGTGCCGGCAGGAAAAACTTCATTCTTGACCGAATACTATGATGCTTAAAAACTATTTTCAAAAATTGTCAAACAGGAATATTTAAAATGAAAGTGCTTTTAATATCCGCCAACACGGAACAGATCAACATGCCGGTGCTGCCCCTGGGAATGGCATATGTTGCCGCGGCAGCCCAAAACGCAGGGCATGAGGTAAATACCGTAAATCTGATGGCGGCGCAGGATATCCGCCGGCCTCTGAAAGCGGCGGTTCAGGGGTTTGAGCCGGAAGTGATCGGAATATCGGTCAGAAATATCGATGATCAGGTAATGGAGAACCCGGTGTTTTTGCTCGATCCGGTAAAAAAGGTGATCGCCCAATGCCGGCGCCTTTCAGATGCGCCCATCGTGTTGGGAGGAGCCGGATACAGTATTTTCCCCCGGCGCGTACTGGATTATTTAAAGGCCGACATGGGGATTCAGGGCGAAGGCGAGACCGCCTTTGTCATGCTGCTCGATGGGCTCGAACGCCAGGCCGATGTTTCAGCAATCCCCGGTCTTTGTCTGCCCGCAGCCGGAGGTCGGCAAAAAAGCCGATTTACCAAAGACCTCGACGACCATCCCCAGCCCCTTCCCAACGTTCATCTGCACCTTCCCTGCAATGCAAAAGATGAAGAGATCTGGATTCCGGTCCAGACGCGGCGGGGGTGCCCCATGGATTGCAGCTATTGTTCCACGGCGTCCATCGAGGGGCGCATCATGCGGAGGCATTCAGTCGCATGGGTGCTGGAATTTCTACGCCGGTATGCAGACGCTGGATTTAAAAAGTTTTTCTTTGTGGACAATACCTTCAACTTCCCATTGTTTTATGCCAAGGACCTGTGCGAACAGATAATCGCCGCAGGTTTAAATATCCAATGGCGCTGCATTTTGTATCCCTGGAAGGTCGATGAAGCACTGGTTGCAAAAATGGCGGAGGCGGGATGCCGGGAGGTCTCCCTGGGATTCGAGAGCGGAACCGAACAGATATTAAAACGACTGAACAAACGGTTTGGGCCTGATGATGTTCGCATAATTTCGGCAATGCTTGCCAAGCACAAGATACATCGCATGGGGTTTCTATTGCTGGGAGGCCCCGGAGAAACCAGACAAAGCGTTGAAGAAAGTCTGTATTTTGCGGATTCGCTGGAAACCGAGGTCATGAAGATCAGTACTGGAATCCGAATTTATCCCCACACCCTGCTGCATCAAATTGCCATTGACCAAGGGTTGATTGCACTGGATGATGATCTTCTTTTTCCCAGGTTTTACATAGCCGCAGGCTTGCAGGGCTGGCTGGAAGAAGTTGTCGGCCGCTGGTTGGAGCGCTGTTCGAACTGGATGAAATGATATTAGAAACAAGGTTAAACTGCAAAGGCTTGAAAGGTTAATCATGGATAACGACGACACACGACGTTCTGGGGCCGATTGGTTTAATGAAGGTATAAAATGTTTCAACAAGCCGGACGGTGTTGGGGCTGTTCGAGCATTTGAAGCAGTAGTTAAGATAGATCCTGCCTATCGCCATAAGGACTGGCCAAACGCACTTTACTGGGGAGAAAAAACGATTGCAGAAGATCCGGACAATTATCGGCATCAGGAACTGGTCTCTGAAGTTAAAAAACAGATGAAGTGAGGGAACTTTCGCTCAATTAAGGTATATTAACATGAACAAAGAATTTGGATCAAATTATGCGTCGATCACGGATGTTAATTTTACAGCCAAATACCGTGCAAGCTGCTACTGTAATGCGGTACAGTACGAAGTGTGCTCGGATCCTGTAGATGCAAAAATATGTCATTGTCTGGCATGTCAAAAACTGCATGGGGCCCCTATGCAATGGGCAGCTATATTTCACAAACATGACGTCAGAATTACAAAAGGCATTGATCACCTGAATTTTTACAACAATGAACTCAATAAACACGAGAGAATTCTTCCTTGCAAAGTCAGCTGTGCTTTGTGTGGCACCCTCATTGCCGATGAAGGACGTAATATGTGGCTTGGGTTCCCATCACTTTTTAATTTTGGGGGTGTATCAAAAGTTCCAACGAAATTCAAACCAACGTGCCATATCTTCTATGGTATGCGGGTTATCGATATAAACGATGATCTGCCTAAGTGGTCCGGTCACAAAAATCATTCAGAAGTTGGAGGGAATTAAAAAAGGATCTTTGTAAATGGGATCGGGCCACAGGAACGTTTTGATTTAATAGATAAAAGGGACTGTAAAAAAGGGACGGGGTTGCATTTGCGCGTTTCTTTTTTTGCGTCAATAGGGGTTACATGGGAATTGGGGGCGTCCATAAATATATAAATTGATTAAATTTAGGTACAGTGTTATAAAAAACATGGTTCTTCTCCAACTAAATTAGAGAAGAACCATAATTGATTAACCACATGTTATTTTTTTTGCGGAGGAGCCAATGCCAATCTACGAATATGAGTGTAAAGACTGTTCTCACTGCTTTGAAGTACTCCTGCTGTTTTCCGATGATCCGCCCCCACAATGCCCCGAATGCCAGTGTTCGGATGTGGCGAAACTAATGTCTTCCGCCACCATGAGAAAACGGGAAGAGTATACCGGGGTGGGGGGCATGCTTGATCCTGCCATCGGCCCGTCTTTTTCGGGCTGATAGAGTTGATGAAATCCCTATGGTTCAGGAAATGGGGCAAGTCTACTGTTGCCCCGGCGAACACAGCTTTTGTATTTAGAACCTGTAATGGAATCAAGTCTGCTCTTGACTTTTTTGTGATTTAGCGTGAAAGGTTGGAGTCAGACCTTAATCCTTTTTCCTTGAGGTTATTGGGAAGTTCCAACCAGCTTAATTAAGCCTTGTAAATCATAAGACCTCCTAAGAAGAGGAGAAAGAGCAGAATAAGTTTGCGATAATTCTCTTCTCGGATGAAACCATATAAAAAAGATCCCAGATATGTCCCCAATATTATTACCGGCAATCCCGCCGAATAGAAACGGATTACGTTGAAAGTGACCAGGCCGGCCAAGGTGTGGGAAATTGCCACAAGCAAACCCGAAAAAAAGAAAAAGCTTTGAAGGGTCACTTTTACCTGGTCCTTGCTCCAGTTCTGCAGCGTGATGTATAAAATGACCGGCGGGCCGGATGCGCTGAAGGCGCCACCGAGACATCCGGACAAAAAGCCGAAGGGATAAGCCCATTCTTTTCGAATTTCTTTTCCGGACGGCTGGAATAACAGGCTGTATAAGGAAAAACCAATAAGGATCACGCCTAGAATCCAATGGATTATGTCTCGATCCAACCGCTTTAAAAAAAACACGCCCACGACAATGCCCGGTACGGCACCTGCAATGAGGGGATAGATTTTTTTTCGATCAAACTGATGTCTTAACTGTATAAAAATCATGGTCGTCATCGATACAGCTGCCAAGTTGGCCAGTACGATGACCATTTTGATGTCCAGAACTATGGATAGGAGAGGGATGGAAAGCAAGACAGATCCGAAACCGGATATCCCGTGAGTGACTCCTGCAACAAAAAGAATCAAACAGACCCAAAAATAAGTTTGCATAACTCAGAATTCCAGAAACCGTCAGCTTTGGCAATAGAATTTGTCCGAACCTCTAAGAATCTGGTGTCGACGAATGAGAACGAATGAGGCGAATGAGGGTCTGACCGCAGTAACATATTGAGATAAAGTTTGGGGCCTAGTCGGCAAGTTTGAATAAGTAAAGCAGCGGTTTTAAATGCAATCCTATCAAGATCATTTTATTTGAATGCCAAAAATTCTGGGAACATAGGAGGCCCATGAAATTATGCGTTTTTCAGAAAGAAACATCAGGGTCGCAATTGAACCTTTTAAATTTTTTTGTAAAACCGGCGGTTTCATCATACCGAAAAAACTCCACAAAAACTTTTATCATTTCACAGCGCCTCAAGGTTTCGTTGCATGAGCTCAAACAATGATTACAATGGACCAAGGCAGGGAGCACATTGCCGCTGCGGATAAAAACCTTGATGACCTATAACCCTTTATATACACGCACAGGCAAGTTTTTCAGAATAAAAGGATAGAATCATGGTCCTGAAAACAAATCTTCAAAATCATAAAAACTGTTCTGAGGACTGTACCCATGAGGCCGAAAAATTCGATATCGACGCAATGAGAAGCATGATTGTCGACTTCCTGGCAAAACAACGGGACGGGGGCGGCACACTGGCATCATTGACGTTTGACAATCGTTTTGCCCGTGAGCTGCCGGCTGACCCTGAAACCACCAACCGGCCTCGCCAGGTGACAGGGGCGTGTTACACATTCGTACAGCCGACACGGGTCGCTGCACCGAAGCTGGTTGCCTTTTCCCGGGAAGTGGCGACACTGCTGGACCTTTCTGTAGAAACCTGTGAATCCGATGAATTCCTAAAGGTTTTCGTCGGCAATCGTTTTCTGCCGGGGATGTCGCCTTATGCTACCTGTTACGGCGGCCATCAGTTCGGCAACTGGGCCGGTCAGCTGGGGGACGGCCGCGCCATTAATCTGGGTGAAATCATCAATCAGCGGTCAGAACGCTGGGCTTTGCAAATCAAAGGCGCAGGCCCCACACCATACAGACGCTCAGCAGACGGTTTGGCGGTGTTACGCTCCTCGGTGCGTGAATTTTTGTGCAGCGAGGCCATGTTTCATCTGGGTGTGCCCACCACGCGAGCGTTAAGCCTTATATTAACCGGCGAACAGGTCGTGAGAGACATGTTTTACGACGGTAACCCAAAACCGGAACCGGGCGCTGTCGTCTGTCGCGTTGCACCGTCATTCACGCGTTTCGGCAATTTTCAGATATTCGCCGCACGTAAAGAAATAGAGGTGTTGAAGCAACTGGTGGATTATACCATCCGTATTGATTTCCCCCATCTGGGCGATCCGTCCCCTGAGGTCTATCTCGAGTGGTTCTCGGAAGTGTGCCGAACAACCGCCGACCTGATCGTACACTGGATGCGCGTGGGATTTGTGCATGGCGTGATGAATACGGACAATATGTCGATTCTCGGGCTTACCATTGATTACGGCCCCTACGGCTGGCTGGAAGATTATGATCCCGGCTGGACCCCGAACACCACCGACGCCGACAGCCGTCGCTATTGTTACGGTAATCAGCCGCAAATAGCCCACTGGAACCTCGTTCAGCTGGCCAATGCCATCTATCCCTTGATTGGCAAGATCGAACCCCTGCAGCAGGTGCTGGATGCTTATGCGCAACACTTTCAAGAGGGTTGGCAGGCCATGATGGCCCAAAAAATGGGCTTAAAGACTTTCGAGCCCGCCACGGATAACGCGTTATTCGCCGAGCTGCTTGCAATTCTGCCTTTGGTTGAGACGGATATGACAATTTTTTTTCGTCGGCTGGCCATGATCGATGTTGAGGTCGAATCCCTGGGCGATACCCGTGACGAAACACTTATGGCTCCGCTTATGCCCGCGTATTACGTTTCAGAACAATTGACACCCGAGTATCGAACGCGAATCGGGAGTTGGCTGCGCGATTATTTGATACGCCTGGCAAAGGACAATACATCCCATGAGACGCGACGCCGGCGCATGAACGCCGTTAACCCCAAATACGTGCTGCGAAACTACCTGGCCCAACTGGCAATCGACAAGGCTGAACAGGATGATTTTTCACTGGTGAACGAATTGCTGGAAGTCATGCGATATCCTTACGATGAACAACCCGACAAGGAAGACTTTGCGAAAAAACGACCGGATTGGGCCCGTCACCGCGCCGGCAGTTCGATGCTGTCTTGCAGCTCTTGATCCGGGGGGAATCCCAGGAGCATGGGGTCAAACCGTGATTCTTGATTATCAGCCTTCGCTGTAAGCTTCCGAATTCGCTCTTCGAGCTAGGACGGGACAAGACGGTCTGACAAGAAAGGAGTATAAAATACAGATGAGCATTCATTGGTTCAATACAGTACTTCCGGGATGTCCATAGATAAGTAAATAACATTCTGTGTGAAATTTGGAGAAGTTGTTGAAGAGTTAAAATATTTCTTTATTGGAGGATGACATGGTATCAATTTTAGGAATATCAGGCAGTCTTAGAAAGGGATCTTTTAACGCAGCATTGCTCAAAACTGCGGCGTCGGTAGCTCCGGAAGGGTGCAAATTGGAAATTGATTCTATCAAGGGAATTCCTCTTTATGATGCCGACCTGGAATCTAATCAAGGCCTACCGGAAGTCGTGACCCAACTAAAGGAGAAAATCGCAGCCTCCGATGGGTTGCTATTGGTAACTCCAGAATACAACAATTCGGTCCCCGGAGTATTTAAAAATGCTATTGATTGGCTCTCACGTCCAGTCCAGGATCAACCCCGTGTCTTTCACAATCGACCGGTAGGATTGATTGGCGCTACTCCTGGTAATTTTGGAACGGCTTTTTCCCAAACGGCCTGGCTGCCTGTATTGAGATTGTTAAAATTGCAAATTTGGTTTGGCGATATGCTTTGGATTAGCCAGGCGATGAAAGTGTTTGATGATCAAGGGCAAATGATCGACGATAAAATTCGTAATAAAATTACGAAATATATGGAAGGATTTTATGAATTCATTCGCCCATAAAAACCGATATGAATTTATGGAAAAATAGAGCAATGCCAAAAGGAACATTCCGCTTTTATGAAGAATTAAATGACTTTCTGCCAAAGCATAGAAAAAAAACTGATTTTGAAGCAGGGTTTAGCTGATATAAACTTGGGAGATGTAGTTAAATATATGAGAGTCCTGGGATTTGATTTGTATTACGATCCCTTACTCGCCACTCGTGAAATAATTGAAATATCTAAAAGAGAACACAGAATAATATTAACTAAGAGCAGAACGCTTCTTAAATTCAAAGATGTAACCCATGGAATTTTTATACCCCCTGGTACAACTACAGAACAGATTAAACAAATTCTAGATTACCTGGATATCAATGACAGTTAAATTCCTAATCCATTATTTTTCTTGACCATATAACTATATTGGTATATCTATCCTCTTGAATTGAAAGCTGATTCTCATATTTCTATTCATATCTATTCTGAACCTCATTTGAGTACAGGATTTTCCATAACCAGCACCGAAAACTTCCTCTAAAGCTGATTCAGTAGTATAGTTACCGTTAACGATCTGGCAACAATGAGTTATTTACTTTGAAAGGAGGTTATATCATGGCAAAGGCAATTGTTCTAATTACTTCAAATCCGGGTGTTGACCGTGAGGTCGCTGGTCAAGTCAAGAAAATCGAAGGAGTGGAAAATGTCTATTTGGCTGCCGGACGTTTTGATATCGTGGCAGAGATACAGACTCCCGATGACGCCAGCATGCTTTCTGTGACATATGACAAGATAAGAGTCATTGGCGGCATTAGAGATACACACACCATGTTCTGCTTGAAAGTATAGCCGTATACCGTTTCGATTTTGGGCTGGAGTTGGAGCTTGGCTCCAGCCTCTTCCTATTTCTTATCCATTTACTTTGGAAATAAATCTCTCTATTTGAAACGAGGCTGTTATGCCCTGTTGCGCAGCAAAAAAACCATAGAGGAACAGGCAAGGATGGTCGCAAAAAACAAGACCGGAGTATTTATTACCCTAATCCTTTTACTGCCAATCATATGGCCAGTTTCATGTACTCCGGCGAAAAATATGAAGGGAGTCTACCTTGGCGATGTCACCCTGCCGCCCGGCTTCGCCATAAACATCTATGCCACTAATGTTGAAAATGCTCGTTCACTTGCTCTCGGTGATAGGGGCACTCTGTTTGTAGGCACTCGCTCAGCAGGTAGAGTCTATGCTGTTCTGGATCGCAACAAGGATGCCAGGGCTGACGAAGTAATCGTCATTGCTGAAGGATTGAATATGCCGAATGGTGTTGCTTTCAGGGATGGTTCTCTCTATGTTGCCGAGGTAAATCGCGTGTTGCGATACGATAATATTGAGTCACAGTTGAAAAACCCCCCCAAACCAGTGATTGTTAGTAACAGCTTTCCAGAGGATCCCCACCATGGATGGAAATTCATAGGTTTCGGTCCAGATGATAAGCTCTACGTTCCGGTGGGGGCACCGTGTAATGTCTGCGAACGGAGTAATGAGATATATTCCTCGATCACCCGTATAAATCCTGATGGCGGTAACCTGGAGATTTTTGCTCATGGCGTGCGCAATACAGTGGGTTTTGACTGGCACCCGAAAACTGGAGAGCTATGGTTCACGGATAACGGACGTGATTGGCTGGGTGACGACCTGCCTCCCGACGAGTTGAATCGCGCGCCACGGAAAGGTATGCACTTCGGTTTTCCCTACTGCCATGGGGGTATTATTGCGGACCCGGAATTGGGCAGCAAGGGAAAGTGTAAAGAGTTCGTGTCTCCATCCATAGCCCTGGGACCGCATGTTGCAGCCCTTGGTATGCGCTTTTATACAGGAACAATGTTTCCGGACTTCTACCGAAATCATATTTTCATCGCTGAGCACGGTTCCTGGAACCGGACTTCTCCAATAGGTTATCGCATTAGCCTGGTACGCCTCCGTGGAAGCCAGGCGATAAGTTACGAAGTTTTTGCCCAAGGATGGCTTAAAAATGGCCGTGCTTGGGGACGTCCTGTGGATGTCTTGGTGAAGCCTGATGGCGCTCTCCTGGTTTCCGATGATCGGGCTGGCGTTATCTATCGGATAAGCTATAGTGCTCCGGAACGCCCTTGACCATTTAACCCGAAAATCCCATTTTTTCGGATGTTGAAGAGAACCTGAAAATGAATCCTTTCAAAATCTGTTCCAAATGTTCATATACATGGAGGGTCAGAGACGACTTTTTGGGAGATCCTTCCATTTGTCTGGTTGGATTCCAAGTCAACTTCGAAGAAACCGAATCCGGTTACTACTTGTTCAATCATATTTTGGAGGGAAACCAGTGTAATACGACCCTTGCGGTGGAAGTGGAGGTTTTCTTGTCGATGTATAAGGGAACCATGTTCACGGATATCAAATTCGAGAGTCCACTGTGTGAAGCGCACTGCACTCGCGTCGAAGACCTATCCCAATGCCCGGTTGAATGTAAAAATGCCATCGCCCGTGAAATCATGCAGGCTTTTTCGCCTTGTAAGATTTAGAAAAGGGCAGGGCCTGGTGTTAAACCGTAATCCTTGATTAAAAGAGGTCATCAGGGGACAGAAACCGAAGAAAAAAGAAAAGAGGAAAGAGCAAAGAGTTAAGGGCAGGGATCGGGGGCAAACACAGGATTTATCTGGAATAAAAAAAGCGACTTTGTTTCCCTTCAACTTCCTCACCATCATCCGTAAAAGCATTAGCCATGTACTCTTAAACATTTCACTCGATTCCTTGGCCCCTTGATCCCTATAATCCTTGTATATATCTCTAAACAGAGTTCGTATGACTTTTGCCAGACTTTCAATTCTTTGTTATTCTATAACATTTTTATCCGCCTGTTCTGTGGAGGATCACTCGAACCCTTGACTCCTTGACTCCTTGTACCCTTCGGAATCACACCTGCTCAATTGGAGATGACGCACTTATTTTACCCCTAATCAACTGCAACTAATCGGGAGATGAGCATATTTTATATTATCTCAATCCGGTTGTTTAGAAACAAGCGGGGCATGTGAAGGGATTTTCATGCGGCAGGTAAAAGAGGTTTGACGGAAATAAAGGGGCAAACGCCTGAAAATGAATGATTATCCATTGAAGGAATTTTCCTTCAGTCGATTCGGATTGAATAGGAAGCTCAAAAAGGTTGAAGCGCTGTGTTTTTCAAAGCCATCTATTTTTACCTCCATGTAACCGCCCATGGATCATACGGTTTCCGATAATAGAAGCTGCCGGTCCGTTGAAACTCATAGACAAAAGAAATCTTCATTTCCTGTACCCGCTCTGTCAGCAACCTTGGCAAGCCTGGAAGTATTTTCGGTGAACCGCCCAACCCTGTTTTAAAATCATACACTACCACAAGGTAGCCACTTCTAAGCCGGATTCAGTTGATCGGTTTTAGCCTTAGTAAACCAACAAGTTAGCAAAAACCTCTCCCTTGATACCATCAAGCTACATTTTTTGGCCCAAACCTTAAGCCTCAATATGGGTGGTGGTTCTAATCTATTGATATCATGTATATTTTGGTTTTTGGTTCAATTCTATGAAAATCATTTCTAACGGCACACAACTTGCTTAATAGCCCCTTTTTAATCGCGACAAGCTGCAAACTGACAGCTTAAAAACCTAAGGTTCTTAAATATGTTAAAAATTAAAAGACATTTCAGGGAGTATGATAAATACAAACACACACACAATAAGCACTTGGAAATATTTGCCACCGTTCATCTTAATTTTTTTCTATTTCATAACATCAAGCTATGCAATGGATGTCACTCTCCAATGGCTCCCAAATAGCGAGACAGATTTAGCTGGTTACAAAATTTTTTCCCGCCAGGAAAGTCAATCCTATGATTACTACAACCCGTCCTGGGAAGGTGTGGAGACATCTTGCACAATTTATGGTCTGGATGAAACTAAGTCTTATTATTTTGTTGCAAGAGCATTCGATACTGAAGGATTTGAAAGTAGCAATTCCAACGAACTGTATCTTGAAGCAGCCGTAACACCTGATAATCAGCCGCCAGTAGCAGTCATAGCTGAGGATTACATAGAGGCTATCCCAGGTACAAAAATTACACTGGATGGGTCAAACTCAACAGATGCTGATGATGGTATTGCCTCATATCTTTGGACCCAGGTTGATGGGACCTCTGTAACCTTGTCTAATTATAACTCAGAACTGGCGACTTTTACCGCACCTGAAACAGACCAATACGGCAGCAATCTTACTTTCAAATTGACGGTAACAGATTTTGGAGGGCTCCAGGGGACGGCCGATAGTTTTATCTACGTCAGGCAAAACGAACTCCCGAATAATCCACCTTCTGCTGCTTTCAACGTTGTCATCTCCAAAAAAATGGCTTCATTCACCGATAACAGTAGCGATACAGATGGTACAATTGTTTCCTGGTTCTGGAATTTTGGCGATGGAAAGACTAGCACTGAGCAAAATCCCAAGCATAGATACGTCAAGTTCAGAAATTACTCAGTTACCCTCACTGTTACCGATGATGGCGGGATAAGCAATTTTACATCGAAAAATGTAACTATTACGAGATAAAAAAATTTTTTAAGGATCCTGATTGTTACAAGGTTAACCATTAGAAAGGAGATCACGCATGACAGAAATGAAAATCGGTTATAGTGGAAAATACCCATATGTTGAAATTAACTTTTCCCTGGATGAGGAAGTAGAGAACAAAAGCGTTAAATTACGTATGTCAAAAATGTGGTATAAAGACATCATTTACGAAATAGAAAAAGTTGCGGAAGAAGAAAAACAGTGCGCAGAAAAATATTTGCATGAAGGTAACAGAAAAATGATGAATCACTCTTTTGACATCTATTTAAAAATATCTGAAATAAGTCAGAATCTTAGAAGAAGTATAGAAATGGATTCCGATGTTTTAACATTACGTGAAGTATCTGGAGGCTTGTAGAAGCAATTAGGAATCCATTCTATTATTCGTCGATTTCCCCATAAAATTTAACAGAAAAAGTCTTCATTATTGACAAGATGCAATGATGCTTGAAAAATATCTTCACAAATTATCGAATTTAAGAACAGATAGGGGCCGTAGTAGATACCTGCCTTATATTATACAAATAAAGCCCCCCAAAAGTTCAAGATTTACAAACCCAATCTTCAATGATAGTAATCTGATATTGCCTGTAAGGATATGATATCGGCAATGGGAGATGGTTTGTGATAACTGTCTGAATCAACTAATTTTAAACTCTTTTTTGATAAGGACAAAAGGATTCTGAGCTTATGGGGCTTTTTAAAAAATTATTCAGTCAAGATCCTGAAAAGACAGAGCAGAAGGGTGATGCTTTTTTAAAGGCCTCCGATTGGGGCAGGGCAAAGCTTGAATTCGAAAAGGCCCTGGACGCATTGGAAAAAACATCGTCTGATGATGCTTCAGAAACAAGGCTGCAAGATAAACTGGTTCAGGCCAAAGGGGCCCTGGCACACGAACACAGGCAGACCGGTGAAGATTTGATGGAGGTCGAATATTACGATGAGGCGAGGGGATTTTTTCAATTGGCCCTCGAGTTGACCCGGGACCCTGCATTGATATCCGCTGTTGAAAAGCTTATGCATGAGATTTCACGCCTCTCAGCCGGAGATATTCAAATGGAAGTGCCCCAATCAGATCTGACTCCCCTCGCCGATGACGAGACATACACCGGTGATCAGGACGATGATACTTTTATGGCACTCTGCAGTGCACTGCCCGAAGAGGTGCAGGAGGCCTACCTTTCCTATGGAGGGTCCTTTAAAACCGGTTATCTCGCGCTGAACCGGGGAGACTTTGATCTTGCAGCCGATGACCTGTCTCATGCCCTGGAGGAAAACCCTGCCCCGGATTCATTTATCCCCCTTGAACTGGCCACGGCCTACCTGAACCTGGAAAAATTGGATGAAGCCCGCCGTCTGCTGGAGACCTTTCTCCAACATCATCCGGATGCCCTGCCGGGTTATCAGGTGCTTTGCGAGGTTTACTGGGAAATTGGGGCCTTTGATCAGGCTGAAACCCTTCTTGCCGATTGCCCGGATGACCTTAAAAACTCTTTGGCCTATGCCCTGCTCCGTGGCGAAACCCTGTCTCAGGCCGGGAGCCATGCGGAAACTGCCTCTCTCTATCGGGATTTCATGGAGGCACACGGATGGAACGAAACACTATCGATTGCCCTTGCCGGCACATTGGAGACATTGGGAGACCTTGAAAGCGCCCGGGATCTGTATGCCAAAATCATGGATCAGTGCCGCAGCTGTCATACCCGCATCGATCCTTTGATCAAACGAAAATTTGCAGATATCAGCTTTGATTTAGGCAGGCATTCTTCAACGATTATGGAAATGTATCTTTCCCTGGTTCGGGATGACCAGGAAAATGCTCCGTTATATTTTCAGAAGATCAGCCGAATATATGCCTCGATGGGAAATGAGGACGAAGCACGCCGTTTCCGGGAACTCGCCCAACAGGCAGAAAATGGAAAAGGATAGACGTGTGGCCATTGACACTGAAGTGGCTTCCCATATCATGAAACAAGGGGGGGGCAGGTAACAGTTAAATGATCTTCAAGGGCCTTGAGTTTGACATTTATACGTGATTCCAGTGTAACAGATAATAAGGTATCAAGAAGTGTTCGACAAAAAGTAGAATGAAATGGAAAATAAATGACGATAGCGACAACTGAGACGCCGCTAAAAAAACGGATAAAACGGCATGTGATCGGTCGAAAAAGGCAGTTTTTTGCCGCAACCGCACCAGGCCTTGAAACGATCTGCCGGGAGGAATTGAAAGTCCTCTTGCCGTCCGGGACCCCCATGGAGATTGTCGAAGGCGGGGTTAAATTCGAGGGGCGGCTTCACGAATGCTACCTTGCCGATCTGAACCTTCGCACCGCCAACCGAATCCTCATGCGCATCGAGTCGTTTCATGCCGCTAATTTTCGGAAACTCGAAAAAAACCTGAGCGCTGTCCCCTGGGAGCTTTTTATGCTGCCGGGTGCCCCGACCCACATCCGTGTGACCTCCCGGCATTCAAGGCTTTATCATAAGGGTGCCGTTGCCGAGCTTGTTCAGGCAAGTATTGCCTTCCGCTTTGCCCGGAACGAATTCTCAGAGGGTGCCGCCCGGGAACCCACCGTCACCCAGCAGATCTTCGTCCGGTTGTCCGATAACCGTGTTACCCTGTCCATTGACAGCAGCGGCGACCTGCTTCACAAGCGGGGTATCAAACCCCGGGCAGCCAGGGCACCCATTCGAGAGACCCTCGCCGCCGCTGCACTGATACTTTCCGGGTATACCGGGACAGAACCCCTTGTAGACCCCATGTGCGGTTCCGGCACATTTGCTATTGAGGCAGCCCTGATAGCCCGGAAGATTCCACCGGGCAGGTTCAGGGATTTTGCCTTCATGGAATGGCCCTCGTTTCAACCCAAACGATGGCAGCACATGAAACAGGCGACAGAAAAGAAGATCGTTCAAACAAACACCCCTTTCATCTTTGCCTCGGACCGTGACGACCGGGCGGCTTGCGAACTTGAAGACAGCGTGACTCAACACGGTCTGTCCGGCATCGTTGCCGTTTCTGCCCGGGATTTTTTCGATCTTTCGCCAGCCGAACTGACAAACCGTCCCGGACTGGTGACACTTAACCCGCCGTATGGGCGACGGCTGGGATCGGAACGAGAAAGTGAAGCGCTTTTTCTGTCCATATGCGAGAGACTGAAAAAAGAATACAAAGGGTGGAAATTTGTCCTGATTTCTCACAATCCTCGCCTTGCCGGAATGGTTCCTTTCAGATCGACCACCCATCTGCTGCCCCATGGCGGGCTTAAGGTTGCCCTGATGACCGGGAGGATTCCCTAGGCTTGGGATCAAACTCGACAATCGTTCAAATTAGAGGGATATACAGTCATTCAATTTAGAAAAAAGGAGCGCTTAATGGAGGGGATACCCAATAAAATCAAACAATGGATCGAAGATAAAAAAGACCCCAGAAGTGCCCATTGGCAAGGAGGGCTCGAGGAGATACTGAATGTTTTTTCACCCCATATGGAACCCGGCAAATTGGTTCCTGTTCAGCCTCTGGAAGAAGACGACTTTCCTGTTTTCCTGGCCGCTCTGGAGACGGTTGATCTGAGTCCCAACCTTTATGCCGCTTTTTTACCGCCATCTATTGCCGGGTCGATTACTCCGCCTGAATCTGCCGACGAACTCCAGCGAATCGACAAGGGAAAGCCCTCCTATAAAATTCTGATGGCCAGACCCGGCAAAGATCAAAGAATTTTATGCGCTGAAATATCAGAGCACGCCAAAAATCCCGGAGTAGATATTTTCCAGTCCGGAGCGTTATTGGGAACCTATAATTATGATACTTCCGAGGCGTGCATTGCCGATCTGACTAAAGTCATAAGGATGCATATTTGGGAAAAGGGTAAATGGCACCGGGATGATTTTAAGAGATACACCATTAACTGGTTTGAAAAAATAATAGATCTTGGCAAAAGCACTGTTTGCGTCCGGGAAGACTTCTCTTTTTTACACAGCCCCACACTGATAAAAAGTAACAGGGTCGATGCTGTTTTTGCGCTTATTTTTGAAATTTTGCTTAAACGCTTCAGCCATCCTGACGATCAATTTAAAGATGCTTTTTCGTCGATCCAAAATATCGAAAACAGAAACGACAGGATCGCTCAATTCAATAAACTTGCCGAAAGAGAAATTCTTGAACTTCTGAGTCTGATGAGGGAATTGGAAATTGTAAATTTCGGCGAGTTTTCAAACACGGAGAACAAGTGGTTTAAAAAAGAATTCTCCAGAACCATTCGTAAAATCAAAATAGAGGTTTATCAGTCATGAAAGAGGGTATAAAAAAAGATGAAATTGGACGAAAATTCATATACTCAGATACTGGCGAAAAGGTTTTTGTTGATTTTAAAGACAACCTGATCGTTGATGCGAATGATTCCACAATAACCGGCCAGGCTAGAAATTGGCGTTATGCCAGGGGGATTGTCAAAGGACTTTCTTATCTGGGCAGCGAAAATTCCGAGGATGCCATGATGTGGAATGTCTTCAAGACATTAGAAAAAACAAATCCAAAAAATTGGTTTTCGAAAATATTTCCCCAAATCATACTTGATAAAGATGAACAATTCATTGACCCGATGCTAAGGTTTTGGGATAAATATTTGCCTCCGCTTTTAAGGTCCTTTCCGGAAGGAGAAACCCATATAGACCTTACTATCGAAACTTCAAATAAGCTGATCTTCATCGAAGCAAAATATAAAGGGGATATAAGCAAAAATACGAAGCATGACCCCAACCGAGATCAGATTATAAAAAACATCGATGTGGGTACCTGGGCTGCAAAAAGAAAGGCAAAAGAATTTCATTTTATCCTGGTTACACTTAAAACAAACACGTATTCCATCGATAAATTAAAATATTACAAATCGAATCCATCAAATATAATCGAAGCAATTGGAAGTTACAGGAAAGATATCAAAGATTATGTTGCTTTGTGTGAAAGTATTCATGTAATTTATTGGGATCAAATTTTAACTTCCCTGCAAAACATTCAGTTAATGAATAAAATTGAATTGAACTTCACGAAATTAATTGATTATCTGAATGATAAATTATTTGGACTTCCGGGACATGAATAATTAATAAAAAACTATCATAAAGATTCAAGGGGTTATAGGAGCCCAAAGATTCGAATGGAATCCTTAAGAGGAAAAGGACAATGCTCTCTAAGGATGATACGGAGGAATTGAAAAGATGCCTAAAGGGCTGATAAAATCGTTGGAGAACAAACCCTTAGACCCTTGAGTCCTCGAACCCTCTTCTCCAGCTAAATTGGAGAAGAACCTGACTTTTAAAGTTTTCCAAAAAAGAAAATAATTCGATTCTAAGGAACAAAAAAAGGAGGGAGAAATGGCTAACAAGGAAGAATTAGAAGAAAAAGCAGAAGATTGTGAGACAACTGAAGAATTTGTTGAACTGGCAAAGGAAGTAGTTAATGATCTGTCAGATAAGGAATGGGCCGCAACTCTAATTGAAGAAGGTGTGGAGTGGGCGGAAACCACGGACGATTTTATAGTCCTTGGAAAGGGTTCATTTGAGGTATTGGAAGATAAAGAGAAATCAAAAGAGTATCTGCTCCAGGGCAGGGATTATTGTATGAATGCCCAGGAGTTCGTGAACCTTGGCAAAGCAGCATCAGATATGGGTGATGCCGAAGCCGCCAAAGAAATATTTTCCGCCGCCCAGGGTAAATGCGTCAAGGTTAAAGATTTCCTGGATCTTAGCAAAAGCATCAATGAGGTGCTTTCAGATCCGGAACTGGCCAAGGAGACCGCGAACAAGGCACTGGATAAATGTAGCACGGTTGCGGACTATAATGAATATGCCCGGAGTGTACTTGACGTATTTGACGATAAGAATCTGGCAAAGGAAGTCTATGATAAGGCTGTTGAAATCTGCAAAACCGGAGACGATTTTGGGGTGCTTGCAAAGGGTGTTCTGGATAATCTTTCCGACAAGGACCTGGCTAAATCAATTTATGAGAAGGCCCGGAATCTGATTGATTCAGGAATTGACCTGATAAAATTGGCCGAGTCTGCCTTAGCTGATTTGGAAGATGAGGAATATGCCAGAGAAATTTATAAAAAATCTGAAGGAAAGCTCGAAAGCGGCGATGATTTGATGAAACTTGCAGAATCGTTGATGAGCAAACTTAAAGATAAGGATCTGGCGCTGACGGCTTATAAAACTGCGGAAACCAAATTTAGCGACTATAATAATTTCATCAAACTGGCCAAAGCCGTCTTCAAAGATACAGGTGATGCTGTTTTTGCCGGCAGTGTTTACAAAAAGGCAGGGGGCACAACCCAAGAATCCGGTAAACTGGTGGCGATTGCGGTTGCTTTGGCTGACGAAATTGATGATAAACAGGGGGCATTTGACGAGCTGAAACGGGCAGAACAATTCGTAAATACCGTGGATGAATTTAAAAAGACTGGTGATGCAATCCTCAAGTACGCAGACGATCAGCAGTGGATCGATGCCATTAATGATCAACTTGAAAAGCGAGAGGCTCACAAAGATCTTTATAAAGAATATGTTGCTCGGGAACAAGAATGCGAAACAAGCAAATCCCTGTCTATCTTGGCCCATGAGGTCATTGAGAAAACCTCTGACACTCATTATGCCAGAAAGCTTTACAAAAAGGCTGAAGGCGTGTGCACGTATTTCCCTGAATATCTCCATGTAGCCGATGCCATTTATTCTGATCTCAACGATGCAGACTGGATCCGGACAATTTATGAAAAACAGCTGGAAAAATGCGATGATTCCCTCAAGTATAACGATTTGGTAAATGGAATAATTGCCACCTTGCAAGATAAAGAATGGGTCAAAAATATCTATTCTGGATTAGAAAAAGAATGCGACAAGGAGACAGACTTTATCAAACTGGCCCGTATGATTTTGGCCAAATTGGGCGATGAAGATTGGGCCAAAAAACTTTTGGGCAAGGCGGAGGAAAAGGGTCAAGATATATTTGGGTACACCATTGTAGCATGGGCTGTGGCGGACATTCTATCCGATAAGGAGTGGGCAAAGTCCATCTACAACAAGGCCGAAGCCAATTGCAATAATAGGGCCGATTATGAAAAGCTGATTTCCGTAGTCCGTAAGCAAACGGATGACAATGACCTTCTCCGGCAAATACACAACTCTGCCGAGAATAAGTTTAGAGAAACAAGAGATTTTATTTATTTAGCCGAAAGCACCTTAAAACATTTTTCTGATAATCCATGGGCCAGGCAGATCTATGCAAAGGCTGAAAAAGCATCTGATGCCGATGCCTTTATGTTTGAGTTGGCGACCAGTATTGCCAACAAGCTGGATGACGGAAAATGGGCAACCAGGTTGCGAAATATGTAGGCTTTTGCATATCCTATGAAATCTAAAAAAATAAAGGTGTTTTGGGGCCAGGCTTTGAATCCTTGGCCCCTCTCCTCCAACTTAATTGGAGAAAAACCTTAAATAAAGGTACATTTTTTAGGGGAGCGCTCCCCCGTTTTACTCCGGTGTCCACTTGTCTTGGCATATCAACTACCTATCGGCAGTGGCATTCCTGCCCCCTTCGGATTTTCCAACGAAAACCATGGGGGATCTGCGGTCACCTCACTTTTAAGTCATTGAAATGACGAAGCCACTCCCCCAACCCGCCTGCCATGCAAGGCACGAGCGGGCAGGTATCCTTACACGGGAAAGCGTACCCCCTGAGCATATATTAATAAGGACTTCCGGGCTGTCCATAAGTAGTAAAAGAATAAAACAAGAAAAGAGGCTATAAATAATGAGTGAAGAACTTTATCACAATCTGGCCAAAGTCCTTGATACCCTTCCTAACGGTTTCCCAACAACCGATTCGGGTGTAGAGATCAAGCTGTTGAAGAGAATATTCCGGCCGGAAGATGCTGAGCTTTTTTGTGATTTACGATTAGAGTTTGAAACAGCACGACGAATTTCAAAACGAACCGGGCGCTCACTGGAAGGTCTGGAGGAACATCTGTCTGATATGAGGGGACGGGGGCAAATTTTTGGAGTGGCTTTTGGTGGTGTCAAAATGTTCAAAATGGTACCCTGGGCTTTTGGGATTTATGAATTTCAACGCGCCCACATGGATCGAGAGTTGGCCGAAATGTGTGAAGAGTTCGGGAAGGTCTACGGTGAACTGTTCTTTACGAAAAAACCTCAACTAATGCAAGTCATTCCAATTGAAAAGGAAATCCCCAATAAGCAGGAAGCCCTGTCTTATGAGCAAGTTTCAAATATCATCGAAAACAGTCAGTCTTTTGCGGTATTTGATTGTATATGCAAAAAAGAAAAGCGACTGCTGGACGATGGTTGCGATAAGCCATTGGAAATCTGCACTGCTTACGCTCCAATTCCCGGTGTTTTCAATGATGCAGATCGTTACCGCGCAATCTCAAAAGCCGATGCCTATGGAGTACTCGACAAAGCTGAGGATGCCGGATTAGTCCATCTGACCTGGAATGTTAAAAGCGGTCATTTTTTTATTTGCAATTGCTGTGGGTGTTGCTGTGGAGTCTTAAAGGCAATTAATGAATTAGGGATAAATGCATCTGATGTAATCAATTCATACTATTTCGCTAAAATTAATCCTGATGAGTGTGATGCCTGCGGAACTTGCAAGAATGAACGCTGTCAGGTAAACGCTATCCAAGAGGAAGATGACGCTTACAAGATAATCCGTGAGAAATGTATCGGCTGCGGTCTTTGTGTTACAACCTGCCCAACGGAAGCTATATCTCTGGAACGTAAACAGCCGGAAGAAATTGTTCCACCACCCAAGGACGAGATGGACTGGTATGAAAAACGTGGAATCGAGCGGGGGGTTGATTTTAGTAAATATAAATAGGGGTCATCTCCAATTGAGCAGGGGTGAGCCCAGAGGATTCAAGGTAATTTTATGAATAATGCAAATCGTGAAAAAATAAAGCCTGGCCTCCATGTTCGGATCGTATTGAAGAAAGATCAGCGATCCGGAAAATTTACGGAAGGTACCGTGAAAGATATTCTGACAAAATCACCGACTCACCCCACATGGCATTAAAGTCCGTTTAGAAAGTGGGCAAATTGGGCGGGTGAAGGAAATATTAGAATAAGGGGTATTTGGGGGAAGCGCAACAATTGAGCACACCACAATAAAATCGTCTGGCGATTCTGTAAAATCCGGGGATGCCGCTAAAAAAAGGTAATTATTTCGGCCATATCCTGTGACAGGGCATTTCTGAGCAAAATCCTCTTGCCAAAACGCATATCATGTCATATGTTACGGCCCAACATGTTCTGTTCGTCATAAATACGGAAACCGGATTCCTATCTCCAGGCGCTTGCCGACCGGTTTTTTTCCCGCTTTATTTCGCACGACTCACGTTATCCCACGCATCAAATATCTGGATGCTGCAAGTGCAACTCTTTATTTATCTTGACCAACCTGTTCCTCTGGGCCAGGTCAGTGTTCTCCGGCTCAGTCTGGGGAAACCCTGCAAGAGTTTGAAGTGAACTAAAGTTTAAAGTTAGCTAAAGTTAAGGAAATCTGCCAATTATATAAATTTGTTGGAGGGAAACGACACCATAAACTTAGGCACTTTAGATCACTTTAGACGCTTTTAACTTGTACGGATTTAACTAAAACAGTCCCTTTTAGGGACAAACCAAAGCCGGTTCCTTTGGGCCCGGATTCTTTACTACGGTGCACGACGCCTGCCCGCTGCTTGGTGGCCGGCGCCGTCCCATTGATACCAGAGAGCGATTCATACGAAACCGCCACAAAAAAAGAAGGATTTTAATGGACGACGCAAAACGAAAAGAGATTGAAACCCTGTTGCGCCGGATGATCAACGCCGCCGACCGAGACACGAAGAAAACTAAACCTAAAATTCCCCGCCCGCATGGAAAAATCCAGGTAATTCGCCGGCGAAAGGGCAGCCCGAACCTGCATATTGCCTGAAGCCGATACAGCGACCCCCCGGCGGGCAATCGATTGGTGATACAATTTAATTTTATTTAGGATTTCCAGACTCCTTTACGGCATACTATCTATCTGGGGTATCCCCAGGGAAAAAGGCGTTTGTGTAAATGTACAGGTCAATTCAACTTTGTTTAAAATTGGCACTGGTCCTATTTATCGTCAATGGGTGCTCCGGAAAACGACCCGACGAGATCGGTATTGATCCGTCCGGACTTAGAGGTTGCCCCAAAAGTCCGAATTGTGTTTCATCAGAAGCCAAAGACGAAAAGCATGGAATTGGGTCGTTTCATCTAAAAGGGGATCCTGACGTAAGCTGGCCCCTTATCCAGGGTGAAATAGCTTCAATGCCCAGGTGGACCATTGTCACGGCAACCGATCACTACATCCACGTGGAATGCAAGAGTCGGATCTTCCGATTTGTTGATGATCTCGAACTGTTTTTTATTTCATCGAACGGGATCATTTCCATGCGTTCGGCGTCTTGCATCGGCTATTCAGATTTTGGTGCCAACCGCCGGCGTGTCGAGCTTCTCCGGAGTAAGCTAAGAACCAAGCAGGTCATCGAGTAGTGGAATTTGACAAGGGTACATAAGTTGCTGGTCTGAAAATCGAATTGATCATTAATCGGTTTACAATAGTATTGCTTCTGTGCCCTGTAAATGAACGCTTCACACCCGTGCAACTTCCGGGCAGACACGTTAATTCTTTATTTAGGAGGAAAAAATGGGAAAGCCAAGAGACGCCAAAAAAAATGTGAAAAAGAAGCCGGCAAAAACCATTAAAGAAAAACGCAAGGAAAAGCAGGAAAAGAAGAGGCAACAATAAAAAAATGGTAGGTGTCCCGGGGGTGCACTGTTGTCGGCACCTCCGAATACTTCGGGGGCCGGGAGATAAGCAATGAAACGGACATTTGCCGTGGTTCTATTCCGTTGTAAAACGTGAACAACTCGTGCTTAAAGGCCTTTAATATGATTGCACTTAATTCCGTCACCAAAAAATTCGGTTCATTTACGGCGGTGGACAATATAACGTATCGCATCAAGAAGGGCGAATATTTCGCTTTGCTCGGTCCGAACGGCGCCGGCAAAACAACGGTCGTCCGGATGCTTCTCGACTTTATCAAACCGACTTTAGGGAGCATTACCATCGACGGAATACCCGTTTCCAATCCCGAAGCACGCAAAAGGGTGGGATATCTGGCCGAACATCACATGATCCCCCCGCATCTTTCCGGGCTCAAATATCTGCGGCGGCACGCTTCTTTGATTGGATTGACCGAAAAAGACACACTTATGGAAGTGGACCGGCTTTTGGAAGTGGTTTCCATGAAAGGAAGGGAAAAAGAAAAATCGGCCGCTTATTCCAAGGGGATGAAACAGCGAATCGGCCTCGCAGCAGCCCTACTCGGACAGCCCAAATTGTTGATACTCGACGAACCGGTGACAGGCCTCGATCCCATCGGTATCCGGGATGTGAGAAAAATTCTTGAGAGCCTGAGCGACAGCGGTGTTACCGTGTTCTTGAATTCCCATTTCCTTTCGGAAGTGGAAAAGACATGCCGGACCCTGGCAATAATGAACAACGGAAAAATTCTCGTCAAGGATTCGATTCGTTCAATATTAGAGGGCGACGAGACGTTGGAGGATGTTTTTATAAAATATACACAAATAAAAGAGCAATGAATAGTTTTTTAAATATTACCGGCTGCACCATTCGCGACCAGATGCGGCACAAGAGCTTTTATGTTCTGCTGGGGCTTTCCATTCTGTTCGTGCTGATGATTCGCGGATGCTACAGCGGCCAATATGTTATCAACGGGAAGCAGTTGGACAATATTACGGTTGCCTGGCATGTTTCAAAAATTGTCTTCCAGGCAATAACGTCCGGCATGTTCCTGATCGTCATCCTGCTATCGATGAAAATTTTCACCAGAGACCACGAAGACGGAAGCCTGGTATTATTTCTTTCCAGGCCGGTTTTCAGAGGGCAATACATTCTCGGCAGGATCGCCGGCACGTGGTTTTTGTGCCTGGTTTTCATGTTTATTCTTCACGCAACGATTTTTTTCACGGTATGGGTGAAAACCGGAGCCATCATTCCCGGTTACTTAACCGCATCGCTGGTCTGTTCGATTAATCTTCTCTTTATTGCGGTTTTGGTGTGTTTTTTGTCTCTTTATCTGCCGGATTTTATGAGTGCGGTTTTTACTGTGGGGATTTTATTCGTCGGCTATATTTCCGACGGCGGTTATCAGATCTTAAACAGCGAAATTTTAAAGACAGCGGTTCCTTCTGCCGGAGCCTCGCCTCCTGCCCTGTGGAGAATTTTATACCCGAAAGTTTACATGGTCCAGGCCTACGCCGATTCCATCATCAATCAAAGCAGTTTTAACAACATGGGACCCCTGCACCCGATTCTGAATGTCTCCTTTTTCGTTATTCTGATAACCATGCTAATGCTGGTTGTTTTTAACAAAAAAGAAATTTAGCCTGAATATTGCATCGTTAAATTTCCGGTTGAAAAATCAGTAATTCCGGCCCAAAGACCCGGTTTTCAAGAAACAAATAAATTATAAATCAATAATCCACTCCCACCAATAAAAAAGATTGATTAATTTAAAAACAAACGATATTGGACATCCATATTAAAACCAATTAATTCAGGTTGAAATAATCCGGCGGATATCCCAATGTCCCTTGGCAATATCACCGGATTCAATACCAAAAACGAAACAAAGCCGTCCGGCAAACGTGTCGAGGCGGCTTTTTGTGTCATTTAAGAGACATGGCCGGCCACGGTTTATCCCGGCCACCAATAGGAAAGTAATTATGAATTTTTATTCTTTTGGATTTAAAGACGAAATCATACGGGCCATTGATCAACTCGGATTTGAACATGCCACCCGGATTCAGGAAAAGGCCATCCCCCTGATGCTGACAGACGACACCGATATTATCGGCCTGGCCCAGACCGGCACAGGCAAAACCGCTGCTTTTGGCCTGCCCCTGGTCCAACTAGTTGATTTTAAATCAAAAAAAACCCAGGGACTGATCCTCTGCCCCACCCGGGAACTCTGCCTTCAAATCACCGGCGACCTGAAACTGTTTGCCCGGCACATCCCGAACGCACGTATTGCAGCCGTCTACGGCGGGGCCGCTATTCGGGACCAGATCACCCTGATAAAAAAAGGGGCTCAGATCATCGTGGCCACCCCCGGCCGACTGTTGGATCTGATGAACCGAAAGGTAATCAAATTGGGAAGGGTGACCTATGCGATTCTGGATGAAGCCGATGAAATGCTCAATATGGGGTTTCAGGAAGATATCGACGACATTCTGGAACGGACCCCCGCCGACAAGCGAACCTGGCTTTTTTCAGCCACCATGCCGAATGCCGCGGCGAAGATCGCCGATACCTATATGACCCGTCCGGTAACTATCACTGCCGGTTCGCGCAACAAAGCCGCTGACAATATTTCTCACGCCTGTTATGTCATCAAAGAAAAAAATCGATACCCGGCACTCAAACGGATGATCGACTATATCCCCGATATTTTCGGTCTAATTTTCTGCCGTACCCGCAAGGAAACCCAGGCGGTGGCCGACAAACTGATGAAAGACGGTTACAATGCCGAAGCGCTCCACGGCGACCTGTCCCAGATGCAACGAGACCATGTGATGAAGAAATTCAGGGAACGGACCCTCCAGCTGCTGGTGGCCACCGATGTGGCTGCACGGGGTCTGGATGTGGATGACATCACCCACGTCATTAATTACAATCTCCCCGATGAACCGGACCGTTACACCCATCGGAGCGGTCGAACGGCCCGGGCGGGGAAATCCGGCATATCCATCGTATTGGTAAATACCCGGGAAGTCCGACGGATCAAAGGACTGGAATCCCAAAGCGGGATTCGGTTCGAGTATAAAAAAATCCCCAGTGGCCGCGCCGTTTGCGAGAAGCAGCTTTTCGCAATGGTGGAACGAATGGTTTCCGCGGAGGTCAACAATAAAGAAATCGATAATTACCTTCCCCCGGTGTTTGAAACCCTTTCCGCTCTCAGTAAAGAAGAATTGATCCGTCGATTCGTTTCAGCCGAGTTCAACCGCTTTCTCGATTACTACCGGGGAGCCGAAGACATCAACGTAAAGGTCAAAAAACGCCAGACAAAGGCAGATAAAGCCAAACACCGCCTTGGAAGCAATATCCAGCGATTTTTCTTGAATGTCGGCCGCCTGGACAATATCAAAGAAGGGGCCATCGTCCGCCTGGTCTGCGACAAATCGGGCATATCATCAAAAAAACTCGGCCGGATCGAACTCAAAAGAGAGTTTTCATTTTTTGATGTTGAAAAAAACGTGGCAAAAAAAGTCCTCAAATCCCTTAAAGGCGTGACATTGGACGGTAGAAAAATCCATGTCAAATTTGCCTAAAATGAAAAAAAGACGAAAAAAAGACACTCTGCATTTAAGGGACACGCCCTTTAGTGTTTAAATAACCAGGGTAACTTCCGGACGCCTATAAATGAGTAAACAACTTTCTGAACACGTACAGATTAACTGTAAACACAATATTTGACTTGAATTAAATGTGAAGGTATCGTAAAATATAGCAGAATATCGTTATACGTTAAAAAGATCATTTGGAGATACGTTCATGCCGATTATCGAGTACAAATGTGGGAACTGCGACCATCTTTTTAAGGCGATCGTATTTCGTGGGGACAAAGAAACCGACCCTCCTTGCCCTAAATGCAAAAGCCCCTTTGCCAAAACGCTTCCAAGATCGGAAAGTCTCTTTAAGGGAATCTCAAACTTCAGCACCCTTGCCAAAGATACCAACTGAGCCAGGTGATCCTTGCGGCAGGTCTGCTGCACGATTTCATCTAAGGGCCGGTAGATTGAGTATTGTTCCCCCAACGCCTTAAAAATTTTTCCTGCTTACGCATTTTTCTTCCTGATGGAATTGATCTGTTCCATGATGCTATCACGCTCATCTTCAAGGTCCAGGAGTGCCGTCATCATTGACGGTTTTATTGAGTGGGCGGGCAGATGCAGTTTGGCTTCCTTGATTTTCTTTTCAAGTTTTTTAAGCCGGTCCTCGAGTATCTCCAGCGAATCCATGGCACCAAGACTCCTCTTAAACATCAGGTTGTTATTTCCCGATTCCAACGGCCATCCCTTGCCGAAACGGGTGAAATGCGCAAGCTATTTCTCCGGGGTCAGTCTCAACATTGTGCACGAAGTGAAGCTTTAGCTTTATCCTCTATTTTCCCTCAATCAGGGTAATATATTTTAGCACAACCCACGGTACAATAAAAGAGGTCTGTTGTTGACGGGAACTGCTCAAATTCTAAGAAAAATTGAGAGCCTGGAAAAATATGGCTGTTGACAAACATTTCCAATTCCAATTATTTAAGTGACGATGGCTCTCACACCCAAAGCCATGCTGTTCGACGAACCCACCAGCGCTTTGGATCCGGAATTGGTCGGTGAGGTGCTGGAAGTCATGAAAGCCCTTGTCCTTGAAGGAATGACCATGGTGGTCGTTTCACATGAAATGGGGTTTGCCCGTGAGGTGGCCGACCGGGTGATTTTTATGGATGAGGGTCTTATCGTAGAAGAGAACACCCCTGAAAATATTTTTTCCAATCCGCAAAACGAGCGCACCAAAAGCTTTTTGGGGAAGGTGCTATAGCCGAATATTTTATTGAATGAGAATCATCAGGATGTTAAAACAGGAGAAAAAAATGCTTGATATCGTAAAACGTTTTTTCAGTAAGGTCACAGAGGAGGATTCCAAGGTCATCGAACAGCAGAGGACCCACGACACACACGTGGCCACCTGCGCCCTGCTTGTGGAGATGGCGCGTATCGATGAAACGTTTACCCAGGCGGAGATGGACGCCATCCTTTCGATCCTGAAAGAGAAATACGGATTATCACGGGACCACGCCGATGCCTTGATTGCAGAGGCTGATAAAGCCCTGGATGAAAGTGTCGACTTATGGCAGTTTGCCAGACTGATCAACGAGAATTATTCTAACGAAGAAAAAATCAAGATCATTGAAACCCTGTGGCAAATCGTCTATGTCGACGGAAAAATGGACAAGTACGAACATTACCTGATGAACAAGCTATCAACGTTACTGCGTCTTTCCCACCAACAACTGATCGATGCCAAGTTAAAGGTTCTGCATTCCGGCAAAAGCATATAAACCCTGTCGTTACATAAATAACATGGCAAAATCGAGTCCTTCATTGAGACCCTTGGGCCTTGGTGCATCGGGGTCCTTAAACGGAAGAATTAATAGAACCATTCGAATTTACACGATTTACTTATTTGCAGATGTACAATATGTAGTAATTTGAATTAATAAACTACAATATATCCTAATTCAATAGAATTATATATAAATTACATATAATTTACTTGACATTATAAAATTGCAAAATTATTTATAAATATAAGTTTAGCGGGTTTGATTATAATAATGTTTGAGTTGCAGGAGTGAACGCGCCAGGTTTGCAGCAAAACTTCGGCGTAAACCGTCGAGTCGCTGAAGAGTTTGGGTGTAAATGTTTAATCCTATAGTTAACGTACTTATTATCCCAGGTCGATACCCATGGAAATAAAAACTGTCATGAAGACCTCCGTCGAAGGGGGATCTGAATCAAAAAACATATTGAACAAATACTACAGCGTACAGTTTCACTTAAATGGTATGGACGCGGCATACCTGTTCAAGCTGCGGGACATTCCCTTAAACGGGCTGTGTATTCTGGTAAAAGAAGATTCTCCGGTACTCAAAGAACTGGAAGTCGGTGATATATTGAATATGGGATACAATCCGGCGGAATCGCCGGATTCCCCCAAACTTTTGAAGACCCGGGTCACCTCAAAAAATCCAAACGAAAGCTTTTCAGGTCATGCCCTCGTCGGGTTGTCTATCCTCAAACAGGATGGGGATTTGTAATTCATCTTCGTTATCAAGGGCTCTCAATGGAACCACCTGGGCTTTGACCTTGATGCCTTGGATCCTGGGCATCCTAAACTTTCGCGCAGCTATGGTTTTAAAAGATGGCTTCTCCGGTGAGCGTGCATCTTATTCTTCGGTCGTCTGCATAAAAACATAAAAACGATATGCACCGAGTTTAACAACGGCATTCAGGGAAGCCTTTTACTTAGCCAAAGCTGGAGAAGAACTTTATATTTAGACATATTTAACCGGTTCGGACGACTCCACACTCAATCGGATTGATGGCTCAACGAACCGGATAATGTCTTGAAACAAAAGGGGCTTTCAAGGCGGACAGGGCAGGGTCAGCAATGACCCTGCCTTTTTTCTTCAAAGGGTCTATACCTGTTGCCTGATTTTGTGACAGCCATTGGAATCGTTTTGTTCCCTCAGTTGCTTTGGCGGTAACTCAACCCATCAGTAAAGACAATTTAGGAACCCATGGCATTCGGATTTTCCTTTCTTTTTTCGGGAGTTATTTTTGGTCTCAGCGCCGGGCTGTCCCCGGGACCTTTGCTGACATTGGTCATTTCCGAAACCCTAAAACACAACATAAAGGAAGGGATTAAAGTTTCCATTGCACCGATCCTGACAGACCTCCCAATTGTAATGTTTACGGTACTCGTTCTTTCCCGGCTGTCGAACATGTTGCCGTTACTTGGAGCGGTTTCTTTACTTGGCAGCGCATTTCTTATCTATCTGGGTTATGAAGGTATATCATTTACCGGGGTTGATATTGATGTGGAGGAAGCAAAGCCCCAATCCATTAGAAAAGGTGTAATCGCAAATTTTCTGAACCCGGCTCCCTATTTGTTCTGGTTTACCGTTGGGGCACCTCTGGTGCTCAAAGCGCTTCATATCGGTATTTTTCCTGCATCTGCCTTTATACTGGGTTTTTACGTATTTCTTGTAGGTTCAAAAGTACTGGTGGCTGTGGTGGTGGGAAAATCCCGGTTCTTTCTAAAAAGCAGGAATTACATTTACACCATCAGATTGTTGGGGATAATACTTCTGGTGTTTGCTGTGTTTTTTATTAAAGACGGTTTGGAACTGTTTGGGATCATAGGAAAGGCTGTTTAACCCGGATTTTTTCCGGAGAATAGGGGGTGCGTTTTTCCCGAAAATATCGTTACACGGAAAATCGCACCCCCTGAACACGTACGAGAAAATTATTTGATGAACTTGGAAAAAGTCTGATTTTACTCGATGTCGCTCACAAAAAGCTTTTTACGAAGCCGTCATATTTGGGTCTAAAATTTCCGTGACATATACTGAAAGACATGGTATGGGATCATTCGAAATGAAAGGAAATCCAAGATAATGCAAGCTTCCACTTCCAGAGTCCAAAATACATGCCAAGCCAACGGCGCTGCCGGGGCAGCCGCTGCCGGCGAGCCTGGGGTTCCGGAGGGGAGCAGATGATCTGATTTCCCTATAAAAAAAATCGGGGCTGCAGGCAATTCACCGCAGCCTTTTTTAGTTTAGAGGGCTGCAAAGAATCCGGCAGCCCTTTTTATTTGAAGGATAAGGAGGATTATCTCTCATGCGGACAGGAATCGTACACATTGGCGCAGAAGAACTGAATTATGAGATCCGTAATATTGTACGGGTTGCCGATAAACTCCGGGAATTGGGAGTTCCCGTGTATCTGGAAAATATCGGCGATCCTGTGGCAAAAGGTGAAAAGATCCCCGATTGGATGAAAAAAATAGTTTCCCGGCTGGCTATGGAAGACGAATGCTATGGTTACTGTCCCACCCAGGGACTCCTCGAAACCCGGGAGTTTCTGGTGGCCATGAACAACGGCAACGGTCATTGCCGCATCACCCCGGACGATATCATTTTTTTTAACGGACTTGGAGATGCCATTACCAAAACCTATGGATTTTTACGCCGTACCGCCCGTGTGATAACACCGTCGCCTACTTATACGACTCACTCTGCATGCGAAGCAGCACACGCCGGTCTGCCGCCGGTCTCTTATCCTCTCGATCCGCATAACCATTGGTTTCCGGACGTCCATGAACTCCGGCGACGGGTCCAGTATAATCCGGCCGTGGCCGGTATTTTACTCATCAATCCCGATAATCCGACTGGTGTTGTTTATCCGGCAGATTTGCTCAGGGAAATTGTTGATATTGCGGCAGAATTTGACCTTTTTATCATTGCCGATGAAATTTATCAGAATCTGGTTTTCAATGGACAGAAGACCAAACAGCTGGGTGCGGTTATCGGTGAAGTTCCAGCTATTTCCATGAAGGGGATTTCCAAGGAATTCCCCTGGCCCGGTTCGCGATGCGGCTGGATCGAAGTGTACAATGCTCAAAGAAAACCCCAGTTTCAAACGTATATCAAGAGTATTCTCAACGCCAAAATGGTTGAGGTCTGTTCAACAACCCTGCCCCAGAAGGCTCTTCCCCACATCTTCCAGCACCCCGAATATCCGGGTTACCTGGAAAAACGACGCCTGCGTTACGAACGCTTCTCACAGATCGCCTACAATCGGCTTAAAGATATCCCCGGTGTGTTGGCAAACCGGACCAACGGCGCGTTGTATATGAGCGTGATTTTTGAAGACGGCCTCCTGAACAATCGGCAAACCCTGCCCATTTCCAACACATCCGTTGCTGAGCTGGTTGAAACACTTACATCCGGTTCGGATATTAATCCGGATAAGCGGTTTGTATATTACCTGCTGGCTGCCACTGGAATTTGTCTGGTTCCCCTGACTTCCTTTAACACGAACTTGCAGGGCTTTCGGGTTACCCTTCTAGAACCGAATGAGGACCGTTTTTGCAAGATGATCGATATGCTTGGAAAGGGAATCGATGACTATATCAACTCGGAAAAAAGCTAATTCGGATAGTTCGTGAAAGCAGCCCATCCGATTTTCTCGTTTGCAACACCATCCCAAATGAGCAGATGAATCATTTAATTTGTTGATATTTTAACGGACACATCGTAATTAATACCTGACGAAAATCAAATAGATGCTGCCGGTAAGGACCTATGAAGAATCGGGTAAATGAATTTATCGGTTTGACGGTCATTTTGCTTCTGTTTACAGCCTGCAATCCGTTCAAACCTGAGATAAGACAGTCGCCTGCCGGTGAACTTCCGGAAACTTTTTCTCTTTATACCAAGGAATCCGACCCGTTGGGGCGGTGGTGGGAAGAATTTCATGATCCCGAACTCACCGGCCTGATCGAAGAAGCCCTGGCCGACAATTTGACCCTGAAAGAAGCCTGGTCCCGCCTCAATCAAGCGCGGTCATTGGCCGTTCAGGTCGGTGCGGAACTTTATCCGGATTTGACCGGCACCGCCGGTGCTTTTTATGACCGTCGAAGATCAAAAAACGGATCTCAGAAAACCGAATCGAATGATGTCTATTCTCTGGGTCTTGTCAGCAGCTATGAACTGGATCTCTGGGGGCGTATCCGGTCCGCCCGGGAAGCCGCTTTGCTGGATGTGACTGCCGCCCGGGAGGAAGTGAATACGGCCGCCATGACACTCACTGCCGAGGTTGCCCGGCGCTGGGTATTCATTATTTCCCAGCAGATGCAAAAACGGCTTTTAGAACATCAGCTCCGGGTCAATCTGACATACCTGGAGCTTATTGAGCTGAGGTTTCGAATGTCTATGGTGTCAGCCCTTGATGTTTATCAACAAAAGCAGGTTGTTGAAGACATAAAAGCTGAAATCCCACTGATTGAGGCCGAAGAACAGGTGCTGAGACATGAGCTGGCACTTTTGCTGGGAAAACCGCCACAGGCTCAATTGAAAATCACCAGGGTCGTCTTGTCTGAACCGGCTGAAATTCCGGCAACCGGACTGCCTGCCGATCTCCTCTCATCACGTCCGGATTTGCGAAGGGCCGGAATGCGTCTTAAGGCGTCTGAATGGCAAGTGGCGGCCGCCCGGGCAAATCGCCTGCCGGCAATCCGCCTGACCGCCGGAGCCCAATACGGGGAGGGGGATATGGACGTGCTTTTCGATACCTGGATCCTTAGCTTGGCGGGCAATTTGACGGCACCGATATTTGATGGAAATCGGCGGGCAGCGGAAGTGGACCGCAGGGAGGCTTTTGTGGATGAAAATTTGTTCGCATACCGACAGGCGGTTTTAACGGCCATAAAAGAAGTCGATAATGCCCTGGTCAACGAGTCCAAGCAACGGGAGCACATCAGAGGGCTTGAAAAGGTTGAGAGTGCGGCCCGGAAGGCCCTCGAAGAGGCAGGGGTTCGCTATCGTAACGGGCTTACCGATTATCTGCCGGTGCTGACCCAATTATTGGCGGTTCAGAGGCTCGAGAGGGATTTAATCCGGCAGCGGGCAAACCTTCTTAATGTACGCATCAATCTCTATCGGGCACTGGGTGGAACATGGACGGAATCTCTGACCCCTTGAGGAATAATGTTTACCTTATGGTTGCATGAATAATATGAAAAAATGGGTTTTAAGACGATAACGAACCCCATTGGGGGATTTCGGAGTGTTGTCTTTGAAACCTAACCTGTAGAGATCAATATTAAACAGGAATTAAAGTAGTGGATGATAAGCAAAACAAACCGTTTCCGGAAAAGCAGCCGAACCCTGCACCAGGGCGGCGACCCATTGTCAGGATTATTCTTTCGCTGCTCATACTCGGCGGTGGTGTTGGTGTGGCATCATACCTGAAAAACAGTGCCCCCCGAACCCAGAAGCGGCCGCCGGTTAAATTGAGCCCCACGGTTCAAGTCCTGACGGTAAAACTTTCCGACTATCAGATTGTCGTAACGGCAATGGGAACCGTTATTCCTGCCCGGGAAGTACAGCTGAAATCTCGTGTGTCCGGAGAAGTCGTAGAGATCAATTCCGAGTTCACGGAAGGCGGGTTTTTTAAAAAACACACAAAAGTACTCCAGATCGACCCTTTGAACTACGAGCTGGCCCTTGTCCGGAAACGGAGTGCGGTGATTGGTGCCGAGTATGCTCTGAAGCTGGAGTTAGGACACCAGGCAGTTGCCAAGCGTGAATGGGAGCTGTTAAACGAGGGCAAGTCGGCCCAAGATTCGGAGAAAGAGCTGGCGTTGCGCCAACCACACTTAAGTAAAGTAAAGGCAGATCTTGCAGCAGCCGAGGCTGAGCTGAAGACGGCAATGCTCGATCTTGAGCGAACTCAAATCAGGGCGTCTTTCAATGCCATGGTGCGTTCCAAATCAGTGGATATCGGGTCCCAGGTGACGCCCCAGGAGCCCCTGGCCGAACTGGTGGGAACCGATAAGTACAGAATTCAGGTGTCCATGCCGCTGGACCGTCTTGAATGGATCCAAACCCCAAGTCAAACGGGTGATCCGGGTTCCAAAGTCCGGATTATTTACGGCCAGGGTCATGAACGCAGCGGCCAAGTTGTCCGGCTATTGGGGGATCTGGCAACCGAAGGCCGCATGGCCAGAATTCTCGTGGAAGTTGCGGACCCGCTGGGGTTGAATGCTTCCACCAAGGATTGCACCCCCCTGTTAATCGGCGAGTACGTCCGGGTAGAAATCCAAGGGCGCAAACTTGACGGCGTATTTGAAATTCCGCGAACGGCATTGAGAGATCATTCCAGTGTCTGGCTGGTCGGCAAAAATCAAACATTGGAAATCCGGAAGGTACGGGCGATCTGGCGCGACCCGGAAATCGTTCTCTTAAAAGATGCCCTGAAACCCGGTGAGCATTTGATCATCTCAGATTTGGCTGCACCGGTAACAGGCATGATGTTGCGTGTCGATGCTTCGAAATCCGAATTGAAACGTGGGGCCCCCGGAAAGAAAGAACCCCAAGGGACAGGAGTTCCTGAAGAATGAACAGTCTGACGCAAGATGATTCCGAAAAAAAAGGGGTCATCGCCTGGATGACCGCACATCCCGTAACGGCTAACCTGATCATGCTGGTGCTTCTGGTGGGGGGACTTTTATCGGGTTATCATATCAAGAAAGAAGTTTTTCCTTACTTTGAACTGGATCTTGTTCAAATTACCGTTCCTTATCCCGGTGCCAGTCCCCAGGAAGTGGAAAGGGGCATTATTTTAGCTATAGAGGAAGCGGTTCAGGGGCTGGAAGGTGTCCATAAAGTTCGGGCATCTGCCAGAGAAGGGGTTGGAACCGTTACCGTTGAGATGATCGAAGGGGAAAATCTGCAAAAGCTGGGGCAGGACATCCAGAGTGAAGTGGATCGGATTATTTCTTTCCCCGAAGAAACCGAAAAGCCAAGTGTGGTGATTGTTTCCAGAAAGCGTTATGTGGTGTCACTGGCACTTTACGGCGATCAAAACGAGAGGGTTTTGCGTGAGTATGCTGAGTATCTGCGGGATCAGTTGCTTCAGGACTCGGACATCACCCAGGTTGAGCTGGTAGGGGTTCGAAATTATGAAATAAGCATCGAAATCCCCCAAGATACGCTCCGGGCTTATAACCTTACCCTCGAGGAAGTTGCCCGACGAATCGCCAGGACGTCCGTGGAACTTCCCGGCGGCGCCGTCAAAACATCCGGAGGCGATATCCTGGTGCGGGTTAAAGAACGCAAGGATTACGGGCATGAATTCGGACAGATTCCGATTATTACGACCAACGACGGAACACAGGTCCTGCTGGAAGATATCGCTGATATCCGGGACGGATTTGAAGAATCCGACAATGCAGCCACCTTCAACGGCAAACCCGCAGTGATGATCGAGGTTTATCGAATCGGCAATCAAACCCCCGTTTCGGTATCTGATGCCGTCAAACGAACGGTGGCGGTGGTAAACCAGGAACTGCCCCCCGGTCTTACGGTGCTTCTTCGCAATGACCGGTCGGAAATTTATCGGCAGCGTATGGGTCTTTTGGTCAGAAACGGATGTGTGGGACTGGGACTGGTGTTTATTTTACTGGCATTGTTTCTGGAAATCCGGCTCGCTTTCTGGGTTGCCCTGGGCATCCCCATCTCTTTTCTGGGGTCCATTCTATTCTTACCGATTATGGACGTCAGCATTAATATGGTTTCCATGTTCGCGTTTATTGTCACCCTGGGGATCGTGGTGGACGATGCCATCGTGGTCGGAGAAAACGTCTACTATCATCAACAGCAGGGTGCTCCCTGGTTCAAGGCCGCCATCTCAGGGACCCGAGAGATTGCCATGCCGGTTACGTTCAGCGTATTGACCAACATGATCGCTTTTGTGCCCATGTTCTTTGTTTCCGGCATCATGGGGAAGATTTTCAAACAGATTCCCGTAGTCGTGATCAGCGTGTTTGCGATTTCCCTGGTTGAATGCTTTTGGATTCTTCCTGCCCATGTCGGCCACCAGAAACAACCCCACAAAGGGTTTTTCGGCTGGATGCACGCCTTGCAACAGCGATTCAGCAAAGCTTTTGTCCGTTTGACTCACAATCGATACGGCCCCTTGCTGGAGTTTGTCCTTCGCTGGCGGTATGTCACCATGTCTTTAGGTATCGCTATTTTACTGGTTACCATCGGATACATGAAGAGCGGGCGCATGGGATTTGAACTTTTTCCCAAGATCGAATCCGATTATGCTAAGGTGACCGCGACCCTGCCTTTTGGGACTTCTTTTCAAAAAACTGAAAAAGTACAACAGATTCTGGTTCGGGCAGCCCAGGAGGTTGTCGCAGAAAACAACGGGAAAAAACTCTCGGAAGGCATTTTTGCCAGGATCAATGACAACCAGGCTGATGTTCGAATCTACCTGACACCGCCGGATAAACGTCCCATGTCCACGGCCAAGGTTGCCGAACGCTGGCGGGAACGGGTCGGGATTATTCCGGGATTGGAATCGATTCTTTTTGAATCGGATGCCGGGGGACCCGGCCGTGGACCGGCGATTTCAATAGAACTCAGCCACAAAAATATCGGCCTGTTGGAAAAAGCTGCTGCCGACGTCGCTGAAGCCCTGGGATTTTATCCGAATGTAAAAGATATCAATGACGGTTTTGCACCCGGCAAACAGCAGCTCGATTTTAAGATCAAACCCGAAGCCAGAAGTCTTGGATTAAGATCCAAAGAAGTGGCCAGACAGGTTCGGAATGCCTATTACGGGGCTGAGGCCCTCCGGCAGCAGCGGGGACGGAATGAAGTCAAAGTCATGGTGAGGCTGCCTAGGGACCAACGGATTTCCGAGTATAATCTTGAAGAAATGATTTTGCGGACCCCGGCAGGCAATGAAATTCCTTTGCGATCCGCCGTTACCATAAACCGGGGTCGGGCCTATACCGACATTAATCGTCGAGACGGCCGCCGAATTGTGACGGTGGAAGCCGATGTTCGTCCCAGGAGCAAGGCCGGTCAGGTACTGGCTTCCCTTCAATCTGAAACTCTATCGGCATTGGAAAAGAAATATCCGGGTTTGACCATTGGTTTTGAGGGGCGGCAGGCCGACCGGAGGGAAAGCATGCAGAGTCTGACCCGGGGGCTTTTGGCGGCCCTTATGGTCATTTTTGTCATGCTTGCCATCCCCCTGAACAGCTATGTCCAGCCCCTCATCATTATGGCGGCCATTCCCTTCGGCATGGTGGGGGCTGTAATCGGTCATTTGATTATGGGCTACAGCCTGAGTGTGCTCAGCATGTTCGGCGTGGTGGCCCTGAGCGGCGTGGTGGTCAATGATTCGCTGGTGCTGGTTGATTTTGCCAATCGCAAGGAGGCGATTGGAATGAGTCGGCGGGACGCGATTCATCAGGCGGGTATTCACCGTTTCAGGCCGGTTATTCTAACCACCTTGACCACTTTCGGCGGGCTGTCGCCGATGATTTTTGAAACATCCCGACAGGCCCGGTTTTTAATTCCCATGGCGCTTTCCCTAGGATATGGTATACTGTTTGCAACGTTGATTACCCTGGTTCTGGTACCGTCCTTTTATCTCATTATCGATGATATCCAGCAGTTGATCGGAATAAGATCCGTGTCCGAAGGCAAGGTTTGAACTGCAACAGCTCCTCCGGTTAAAACCTCCGGAGGAGGGCGGCAAAGGGGCATTTGACCGTGGGAGAAAAAATTAAAATGGATTAAAAATTTAGAAACTCTGGGAAGCACCGGCCCAAAGAAAAACATTTTCCGGAGTATGTTGGAGTCTATGGAAAATTCCCTTTGGGTGGCTTTGAGAAACTTTAAAAGAAAAAATACAAGGATACGTAAAGGAATCAAAGAGGTCTATCATGTCAAAAACTGAGATTACCCTTTACGGCGCCCACTGGTGTCCGGATTGCCGACAGAGCAAACAGTTTCTGGGGGAGCACCAGATCCCCTACCGCTGGGTCGATATCGAAGGGGACAAAGGGGCCGAAGAATTCGTGATGGAGATCAACAAGGGAAAGCGCATTATTCCCACCATTGTCTTTGGTGACGGGTCTTTTCTGGTTGAGCCGAGCAATGCCGAACTTGCGGCCAAACTGGGATTAAAGACCACCGCCAGTCGCAGTCATTATGATTTGATCGTTCTGGGAGGCGGTCCTGCGGGTTTAACCGCAGCACTTTATACGGGCCGGGAATACATCGACACTCTGGTTATTGAACGTGCAGCCTTTGGCGGACAAGCTGCCGGCACGGAAAAGCTGGATAATATGCCCGGATTTCCGGATGGCGTGGCCGGTATCGAATTTTCCCGACGATTACGTCTCCAAGCCGAACGATTCGGTGTCGAGTTGCTCCAGGCCCAAGAGGCTGTAGAACTCTACCAGCATCATAATTATCACTGTGTGAAAACCGGAGACGGGCAAACGTATAGCGCCCGGGCTGTGTTGATTACAACCGGAAGTCGTTATAAGCGCCTGAACGTGCCCGGAGAAAATGAATATCTTGGGGCCGGGGTTCATTTTTGTGCTACGTGTGACGGCCCTTTTTACATTGGAGATCGGGTTGCAGTCATCGGCGGTGGTAACAGTGCTGCCGAAGAGAGTTTGTTGTTAACAAAGTTTGCAGAAAATGTGACCATACTGGTTCGAAGTGATCGATTCGAAGCCACCAAGATCATCCAGGACAGTGTTTTTGGCAACCCAAAAATTGATGTGCTATGGAATACGGAAGTCAGAGCATTCATGGGGGAGGATTCTAAACTTAAAAAGCTTCGGCTGATAAACAATCAGACCGGTTTAGAAGATGAATTGGCGGTAAACGGCGTCTTTATCTTTATCGGGCTGACCCCAAATACCGGATTTCTTAAAGGAAGCGGGATTCGGCTGGATCCCTGGGGCTTTGTGGCTACCGGCCATAACCTGCTGGATGGTGGTCAGCGGCCAAAGGGTTATGATGATCGAGCTCCTCATATACTAGAGACGAGTATACCAGGTATTTTTGCTGCAGGGGACGTGCGAGACAAGAGCACCAAGCAAGTGGCAAGTGCCGCAGGTGAGGGGGCGAGTGCGGCTTTGATGATTCGAGAAATTTTAAAGACAATAAACCCTAATGTTTAAAATTGTGCAAATTCTTGATAAAGCTGCTATCTGCGGGAAAAATAGCGGTCCTATATCCCGAGACACCGGGGAGATGGGGTATCATCGGCTTTTCCGAAGGGTAAACAAGCAGGGGGTTTTGTCATAATCTTTGGCCGAAATTCCCGGTGCCTTTCAGTATTGCCCGTTATGCCGGGAACAGTCAAATTATAATGTTTTTTTAATGCCGGCCCTGTTGTCTGTGCTATGTTAGGATAAATACCCGGTTTATGGACAAAGAGAATAGAAATGTCTAAGCAATATCCAGAATGTCCTTTGTACAATCACGATAACTGTAAAGAGTTTCATAACCGGAAACTCTGTGCAATTATCCGGAAAGACAAAAAATGTCTTAGGAAATTTCCTAAGTCGAGGAAGAAGGCGTAGTTGTTAGCCGAATTTTACAGAATCTGGCTTAAAAAAAGTTTGGTCCTTTCATGGGTGGGATTTGTGAAAAAATGCTCAGGTGTTCCGACTTCTACAACGGCGCCTTCATCCATGAAAATAACTCTATCAGCCACTTCTCTGGCGAATCCCATTTCATGGGAAACAACAACCATTGTCATACCTTCCCGGGCCAGATTTTTCATAACATCGAGAACTTCACCGACCATTTCAGGGTCAAGTGCTGAGGTCGGCTCATCAAAGAGCATCACTTTAGGCTCCATGGCCAGGGCGCGGGCGATGGCCACACGCTGCTGCTGTCCACCGGACAACTGGTCCGGATAAACATCGGCCTTGTCCAGAATGCCGACTTTTTCCAGCAGCTCCAGGCCTTTCTTCCTGGCTTCTTCTTTAGATTTTTTCCGTACAACCATCGGCGCCAGTGTAACATTTTCCAGGACAGTTTTATGGGGAAACAGGTTGAAGGATTGAAACACCAGGCCGACTTCAGCACGAACCTTGTTTATGTCGGTTTTGGGGTCGAGGATATCGATACCGTCAATAACGATACTCCCCTCATCTGCCACGTTTAGATAGTTCAGACATCTGATAAAGGTGCTTTTACCGGACCCGGATGGACCCAGCACAACAACGACTTCTCCCTTATCGATTTTAGCGGTTACATTAACCAGAGCCTTAACTTCCGTTGAATGACTTCTGAAGGTTTTGGAAATATTTTTAACATCAATCATACTACAAACAGTCTCCTTTCAAGATACTGTAATAACATTGAAAGTGAAAATGTCAAAACAAGATATAACAGTGCACATACAAACCAGAGCTCAAAAGGTTGGAGGCTGGTTGTAACCACTTCACGGGTGGCCTTTGTCAATTCTCGAATGGCGATTATGCCCAGAAGTGAAGAATCTTTGATGAGGCTGATAAACTGACCGGCCAGGGGCGGCAGAATTCTTCGCAGGGCCTGTGGAAGAATAATATGCCGCATGGACTTTACGTAGGTCATGCCCAGGGACCGGGCCGCTTCGGTCTGCCCCCGATTAATGGACTGTATACCAGCCCTAACCATTTCCGCCACGTATGCGCCTGTAAAACAGGCAAGGGCTGCAACTCCGAACCAGAGAGCAGAAATTTGGCTGATTCCATGCCTGGAGAGGATATTATTAAACAATGTTCCAAGAACAAAATACCAGATAAAAATTTGTACCAGCAGGGGGGATCCGCGAATTATTTCGATATATGTTATTGCGGACCATTTTAAGGCGGGGTTGGATGATATGCGTGCAATGCCGGTGAACAGACCGATGAATATTCCGAAAACAATGGCGATGATGCTGACCTTTAAGGTAAGCCACAGACCCTGCATCAGGATGCCGACCCGCCACTTTTGATAAGTGGCCAGCAGGTCACCGTAATATATTTGATCACCTTCTTCTACCGTTAAAGCGATTGCCGGGACGGTATGGGATTCAACCCCTTCGATGCCTTTAATCCTGATAACGGCTTCTTTGCCTTTTTCTGAGATGCTTTCAACTTCACCGTCTGTTTCCGAAATTATTTCGACCTGTTCCTGATAGGCGAAGTACTGGGGAATTCGATACCATCGCCATGTATAGTCAATCTGTCGTGCAGAAAAATAAAGGGATAGGATGATAGATATTAGGAGGAGATAAAAAACGCCGGCCCAGACATAATAGTAGTTTCTATCTTTTAGGCGATTTAGAAGTGACCGTGAACCCATCTGTCAACCTCATGTGTCGGTATTTAGTGGTTAAGGCAAGTCGATTCAATATTAAGCAACAGACTCATTTATCCGGCACGGATTTTTTAGGTGTACTTGAAAACGGGCCGGCAGGACCTGTAAAATAAGGTTCGGCCGGCCTGTTTTAGATTCTGTTGTTATCGGTTGGGTCTACCCTAGGGTCTACTGAACATTTTTGATCCAGCCTGTACTTTTTATCCACTTATTGTAAATTCTGTCATACCTGTTATCGTTTTTGATCTGCTTTAAAAAGTTATTCAGCCAGTTCATGAAATCAGGGTCACCTTTTTTTACCGCCCATGCAAGGGGCTCAAAAGTAAACGGCTCGTCGAGGAAAACCAGCTTGCCTGCTCCCTGCTGGGCCATAAATACAACACAGTAGGGGAGGTCATACACAAACGCATCGGCTTTTCCGTTAACTACTTCAAGGGCTGCTTCGGGCTCAGTTTCAAAGGATTTATAGTTACATTTTGGAATCAGTCTTTTTACGGCCTGTTCTCCGGTGGTGCCGAGTTTTGATGTTACTATGAATTTGGGATTGTTGAGATCTTTGAAGGATGTTATCTTCCCCGTATGTTTTTTGTTTAACAAGATGGTCTGTCCGACAATGATATACGGATCGGCAAAATTAATCTTGAGGTTCCTTTCCTGTGTTACGGTCATACCGCTCATGATAATATCAAATTTGTTTGTGATGAGGGAAGGAATGATGCCGTCCCATGCTGTATTCACCGGAACGAATTTAACCCCCATAGCCTTGGCCATCTCCTTTGCCATATCAATGTCAAAGCCGACAAATTTACCTTTATTATTCGTCATCTCAAAGGGCATGTACCCGGCTTCAAAACCGACCCGCAGCTCACCTCTCTTTAAAATCGTTTCCAACGTCGATTTTTTTGCAAGCTCGATATCGGCGCCAAGTGCAGATGCAGGGATCATAAAAAACGCGACAAGGATTGCAACTATACCAAAAGTAAAACCTTTCTTCATAACCTGACCCTCCTTTTGTATGTTTGCCTCCGGTTTGGCGGCTGTGATTGATGATGTATTAACCCATGGTTAATAGGACTTCCCTTCTCTTAACACTTCCTTTATTGTCATACGGACATTACAGTCCGGACATTTGGGGACTTCTTCAGCAGGCACGTAAATAATTTCAGTACGTTTGCACTTGGGGCATATCAGTTCAACCGCACTCCCCCCACGTGCTTTCTTGCCGGGCACTTTTTTGTCTTTCATGATGATATTCCTCAAGTTCGGGGCTTGGCATCATTTGATTTCAGTCTTTCTCTAATTTCTGGCAGTTTCGTGAAACTCTAATTGGGGCATAATGGATGGATTTGTCAAAGCTCCTTTGCTGATCCTGTGGTTCTAATTTTTAATAACAAGGAGGCTTAGAGAAATCAAGATTTTTTAAAAAGCCGTTTTCACTTGAGCGCCCGGGGGGGGGAACCGAATAATCTTGACACAACCATTTGAGAGTAGATATTATCAGCTGTAAAATAAAAGTTATTGCCCTTGCGAAAGAATGTAAAAACTCCACAGCATATTTTTTTTAAAAGTGGTAAAGCCGCTTTAGATAAAGTCGCAAAGCGATTGTTTAACTTAGATAAATGCCCATTGGGGGAGAGGTGCGATGAAAGATGTAGATCCCATAAGCACTGAAGACCTGCTTAAAATTCCCGAGGTTCAGAGAGCCACCGGTAATATCAATCCGGAACTGATAGAAAGAAGAGAATACGATCCACCCAAATGCAAAGTATTTGAAAGTGCCCATACTATTTTGGAAGATCACAACGGTTTTAAATTCACCCTTGATCGTGAAGCAAGAAAACTGTTGCCGGGAATTATAAACAATAAGGTTCAGACGATTACGGGTCTTGATTCACCTGAAGAAACTTTTAAAGAAAAATACTGCAAAAAACGCAACATCGGCATTGTATTTTCAGGGGGGCCTGCTCCCGGGGGGCATAACGTCATAGCAGGATTATATGATGCTGCCAAAAAGGCGAACCCTGGGACGATTCTCTATGGTTTCCTTCTCGGTCCGGAGGGTATCATTGAAAATGAAACCGTTGAGATCACCGGCAATATAGTGGATGCCTACAGAAATCTCGGCGGTTTTACCATGATCAAAACGGGCCGAACAAAAATAGACTCTCCGGAGAATATGGCCCTTTCAAAAGAGACCTGCAACAGTCTGGGGCTGGACGCCCTTGTCATTGTCGGAGGTGATGATTCGAACACCAATGCGGCATTTCTTGCACAGGAAATGATTGAGGATAATGTCCAGGTTATCGGCGTTCCCAAAACCATTGACGGGGATATACAGGTCAGAGACGCGAACGGGAACGTTTTATGTGCCATGTCATTTGGATTTCATACCGCCGCCAGGGCATTTGCCGGTTCAATCAGCAATCTTTGCACAGACAGCAGTTCCGATGTAAAATATTGGCATATCTGTAAAGTTATGGGCAGAGTTGCCAGCCACCTGGCCCTTGAAGTTGCCCTCCAGACCCATGCCAATATGACGCTTATCGGTGAGGACCTTTGCGACTATACCGATAAGAAGAGAATAGAAAAAGCCATGGAAGCGGGGGATGTCGATTATAATGCATACGGCATGACCCTTAGACATCTGTCTCGTGTGATTTGCGACGGTATTGTTCGGAGGGCCGGGGTGGGTAAAAACCATGGTGTCCTAATCATTCCAGAGGGGATTCTGGAATTTATCAATGAAATTCAGATTTTTATCGTAAAGCTAAATACAATTATTGCCGAATATAACGAAACTCACGACATTGATTTCCATACGGATTTTCCAACCCTTGAGGACAAGTTGGAATATTTGCGGAGACTTGCCAGACGTTCAAGGGAAGACAGTTCTTTTTCCATATGGAATACCCGGGATGATGATTTGTTCAACGATGTTCCTGAATTTTTCAAGGAAGGTCTTTTGATGGAAAGGGACAGTCACGGGAATTTTCAGTTTTCACAGGTCAAGACAGAGGCGGTCCTCATGGGGCTGGTCAAGGATTATCTTAATATTCTAAAGGAGAACGGGACGTATAAGATCGGAATAAAAAAATCTTATTACCAAAAGATCCTGGTGAAAGGCGGACTCGACCCGGATTATTTTGGGCCGATTCTTTTCAAGAATTACAATGATGTCGAGTTTCTGCTGATTAGACCTTCCATAATTTCCGTTAAAACCCTCAAACAGACCCTTGAACAGGCGGATGTGATCTCAGAAGAAGAAGAGATTCCTTCTCCGGTTGAAAAAATTTATCACAAATCCGTACCAAAGTTCAAAACCCAGATTCATTTTTATGGTTATGACGGCAGAGGAAATGATCCAACCCGTTTTGACTGTAATTATACGTACAATTTGGGAATGACGGTTTTCAGCCTTATCGCCGGTGGCGCAACGGGTCAGATGGCGGGCATAAAAAATCTGGAAAAGGATTTTTCGGCATGGGAACCCATTGGGATACCCATTGCTCCATTGATGCACCTTGAAGAGAGAAAAGGCAAGCTTGCCCTTGTTTTGGAAAAAAGTATCGTTGATGTTAATTCCGCTTCTTTCAGAGTTGTCAAGAGGTTAAGAGAAAATTGGCTCGCTGCATGGTCGGGTGAGGATAACTATAGAAGGCCGGGTCCAATAAGGTTTGCCGGTAAAAGTGAAGAGGACAGGCCGATCACACTGGTATTGAATGCACTGGATAAATCCAGTCAGTAAATGGTTTTTACCGTATTGACTAAAGGAAGATTCGATGAAAATTAATTCTTTAATGATTTCTGACCCGATTACAATTACCGAAAACGCCTCCATTCAGGAGGCCATCGAGGTTATGAAGATTAACTCTATCCGCCACCTTCCCGTGGTTGGAAGGGGAGCCCAACTGAAAGGGTTTATTACCCTTGCAGATCTAAAACAGGGCCTCATCCCCTCCATGCTCGGAGACGTTTCCCTAAAAGATTTGATAATAAAGAATCCGATTGTCGTGAGGCCGGATGATGATATCGAGATTGCCGCCCAACTGATATACAAACATAAAATCGGCGGAATGCCGGTGGTGCAAAACGACAAACTGGTGGGCATTATAACGGAAACGGATATTCTCCGGACATTTATAGATATGATGGGCTTTCTTACCGCAAGTTCACGGATCGATTTGGTGGTTGGTGATGAGCCGGGGAGTTTTAAAAACGTTTTGCAGATCATCAACGACAATGGGGGAGATATCATCAATGTCGGCATGACGGCACAGGAGGCAAGAAAAAGAGTATATTACTTCCGTCTTTCACCCTGCAATACAACGGTTATCAGTAAAGCTTTGGAGAAGGGTGGATATCAGGTTTTGGATTCAACGGATTAAACCGGGCCTGATCCCTATGTCTATCAGATCGTACCGGGGTGAAATGCTTGTCCTTTAAAATGCGAAGCCTTTGTCTCAAAGGGTGGTCTATGTGTGGGAAACCGGTTGGTAATTACAGAGGGGTTCTTCAGCCAAAAAATCGCCGGTCTTTTCATAAGCCCTTGCCCTGCAGCCGCCGCACACCTTTCTGAATTCACATTTTTCACATTTCCCCTTAAGATTATTGAAATTGCGTAAAGCTAAGAAAGTGTCTGAACCGTTCCAGATGTCTGCAAAAGATGTTTTCGTAATATCCCCGCAATTGACATCGAGGAAGCCGCACGGCTGAACAATTCCCTGGTGAGAAATAAAACAAAATCCTGTACCCCCCAGACATCCCCGGGTGAGGGCATCCATCCCGTGTGTTTTGAACGTAACCGTTTTTCCTTCCTGTTTTGCTCGCTGCCTGAGAATTCGGTAGTAATGGGGGGCGCATGTGGCCTTGAGCTGCAAAGGGGACTTCTCCCTCTGGTCATAGAACCAGTTTAATGTGCGTTCATATTCTGTCGCGGTTATTTCCTGATCCACAATATATTTTCCCCGGCCGGTTGGAACCAAAAGAAAAATATGGTGGGCAACGGCGCCCAGTTTTATGGCCAGGTCTTGGATTGCCGGGATTTCCTTAAGATTTGTTTTTGTTATGGTCGTGTTGATTTGAAATTCTACTCCGGCCTGTTTTACCAGTTTGATGCCCCGAAGCGCACCTTCAAATGCACCGTCTACCCCTCTGAATCTGTCATGGCTTTCTCTGGTGGCACCGTCAAGGCTGACGCTTATCCTTTGAATGCCGGTATCAGCCATCTGTTTGGCAAAGTTTTCGGTGATCAGCGTGCCGTTGGGCGCCATGACCATCCTGAGCCCTTTTTTTGTTCCGTAGGTTGCGATATCGAAAATATCCGGTCGCAAAAGGGGTTCTCCACCGGTCAGAATGATTATCGGCTTTCCGACTTGTGAGATCTGATCCAGGAGGCGGAAGGATGCTTCGGTGTCGAGTTCCCCGCTGAAGGGGCCGTGTGTGGCCGATGCCCGGCAGTGCATACAGGAAAGGTTGCAGTTCCGCGTGGTTTCCCAAGCGACAAGGCGCAGGGCATTTCCTTTTTTCTCACCGTGGGGATGGGATCGAGGTGAAGATGGATTATGCGTGTTTGTCATGATAATGCTTCTGCAGCTTCAATGGCAAAATAGGTTAGAATCATATCGGCTCCGGCTCGCTTGATTGCCGTAAGGACTTCCATCATAACTTTATGTCCGTCTATCCATCCCATTTTGTCGGCTGCCTTTATCATTGCATATTCACCGCTGACATTATAAGCGGCCATGGGAAGATCTATCTCTTCCCGGACCCGGCAGATAATATCAAGATAAGGAAGAGCCGGCTTTACCATGATGATATCGGCCCCTTCTTCGATGTCCATGGTCACTTCCCTGATAGCTTCCAGGGCATTGGCAGGGTCCATCTGATATGTCTGACGATCTCCGAACTTAGGCGGCGAGTCGGCAGCGTCACGAAACGGTCCGTAAAACCCGGAGCAGTATTTGGCTGCATAGGACATTATGGGGACGCTGGTGAAAATATTTTCATCCAGGATATTTCTGATTTCAGCCACACGGCCGTCCATCATATCCGATGGTGCCACCATGTCTGCACCGGCCTGGGCATGAGACAGGGCGGTTCTGGCAAGAAGATCGAGGGTGGCGTCGTTGTCGACGACCTGGCCTTCTACAATGCCACAGTGGCCGTGATCCATGTATTGGCACAGACAGACATCGGTTATAACGGCGAGGTCGGGAATCTTATTTTTTATGGCCCGCGTCGCTCTTTGAACAATACCGTCTTTGGCGTAAGCCCTGGTTCCAAGGGGATCTTTTGCGTCGGGAAGTCCGAAAAGCATTATGGCAGGGATCCCGAGTTCGTATGCTTTTTTTGATGTTTTCACAAGGTGATCTATGGATAAGTGAAAGTGGCCGGGCATCGAGTCAATAGGGTTTTTGACTCCTTTACCGTGAACGGCAAAAAGTGGAAGTATAAGATCGTCTACCGAAAGTTTCGTTTCACGAATCATACGACGGAAAGCATCACTCTGGCGTAACCGCCTGGGTCTGTAATCTGGAAAAAGCATAGCAACTCCTATCTAATCTTAGATGTTTTGAGGATTTAAATCCGAGCCTGATTCCGGAGAAATGACCAAGCATTTCACCCCGATGGAATGAAAACTGCAAATTCAATCCATTGGGCAGGAAGGGCAGTCGCAGAACTTGGGAAAAAAGGAAATTTTACGTAGATCTCAACTTATTTCTCCGTCTGTCAGATAACACGCCGGATCCGGTGCCCATACATCACCTGTTACAGCCTCGGATCTAACCCTGAAATTGCCGGCGCAAACGTCCAGCCATCGGCATGTTTTACACTTTCCTTTGGCATATTTTTTCTTCTCTTTAAGTTTTTTCATCAGCGGATCGGAGGTGTCGGTCCAGATTTCAGAAAACGGCCGGTTCCTGACATTGCCGAAACTGTGATGCCGCCAGAACTGGTCGGCATAGACCTCGCCGTCCCAGCTTACACATCCGATTCCTATTCCGGAGCTGTTGCCCTGGTTCATTTTGAGAAGTTCGAGAACTTCCCGTGCACGTTTGGGATTTTCTTTGAGCAGCCGCAAATAAAGGTAGGGTCCATCCGCATGATTGTCGACGGTTAGAACCTCTTTGATCTTTCCCCTATCATGGAGCTGTTTCGTAAGATCCAGGATAAGATCCACGGCTTTTCGGGATTCCTCATGGGAAAGATCTTCTTTTACAAGTTCTGATCCCCGACCGGCATATACCAGATGATAAAAGCATGCCCTTGGAATATCCATATCTTCAAGGAGCTTGAATATTTCCGAAATCTGTCCGGAATTCGATTTGCTGATGGTAAAGCGGAGCCCAACTTTTATGCCCGCCTTTTTACAGTTTTCAATGCCTTTTAAAGCTGATTTGAAAGCCCCTTTGACCCCTCTGAACCGGTCATTGATCTCTTCCATTCCGTCAAGACTGATGCCGACATAGGAAAGGCCGATGTCCTTGAGTGTTTGAGCTGTTTGAGGTGTTATCAGTGTTCCGTTTGTCGAGATAACAGCTCTCATGCCCTTATTAACGGCATAGTCTGCAAGTTCCGGGAGGTCTTTTCGGACCAGAGGTTCACCGCCGGAAAACAATATTACCGGAACGCCGAATTCTGATAGGTCGTCGATTAATTTTTTTCCTTCAATGGTTGAAAGCTCGTTGTCAAATGGGATGTTTTTGGCGTGGGCATAGCAATGTACACATTTTAAGTTACATCGCCGGGTGATGTTCCAGACCACTACAGGCCGTTTGTCCTTGGAAAACTGTAGAAGATGAGACGGCAATTTGGATGACATACTTCCGTAACGAAGGACATCCGATGGCTCGACAGTTCCGCAGTACAATTTTGATATTCCGATCATATCGATTCCAGTTTAAAAATTGTTGATTAGGGGGCACTTAACTCGTTCTGAATGAGACTGCTTATAAAAGATTCGGGATTCAACAGCGCATTCTTGGTAATGAAGAAACGATTTTTTCCTGTTTTTTCTTGAACCAGTTTGAGTCCATATTCAAAATCCGTTGTCAGATGGTCGTAAAATTCTTTATGATCGTAGGTAGAATTTTCAAACTGTTCAATAATGTAATCAATGGCATCATCTTCCATGACAATGTTGATGTCATGATTTTTATAGAAGTACAATTCCATTTTCTTAATGTCATCATAAAAGGATTTGATTTTTCTGATGGCCCTTTCAATATCCATGATGTGATTTGCGTAATATGAAGCCACCACCTCAATGCGCGAAGGTGTAAGCGTCAAGGCATATTTTTCGGATAAATTTTTCTTGTTTAGGCTCAAGTACTGTTTAAGATGTTCTTTTTCCTCAAGAAACAGCCTCTCATATGTCTCGTTTAATTGGCTGTGATCTGATAATGCGAGTATTCTTTCAATAGACTTTTCGGGATCTTCAACCACAGAGCGGGTCACTGGAAATTTTTTGATGTTGCATGACGGAAATTTCTTCTCGAACACAAGCAGAGCCCCTTCAACTGCACTGACGAGACCTCTTGCACCGGTATTTTCTTGAAAGGCTTTTTTTGCTAAAATTTGAAGGGCTTTGTCTTCAAATTTTATATCGATATCATAGGCCGCAAAGTCGAGTTTTTTGCCGAGAATTATCGGGTTGCTTGGGTTTTTCAGGATTTCGAAAAGGTCATCTTCAGTCAATTTATCAAAAACCGCCCTTACCGGAAGACGTCCCACAAATTCAGATTCAAATCCGAATTCTATGAGGTCTTCTGCCTTTGCCTGCTTAAGGATGTCAACGTCCTCCTGAAAATTTTTAATGTTCGCGCCAAAGCCGATTTCCTGTGCGGCAACCCGTTTTTTAACAATCCGGGATAAATTGCTAAAGGCTCCGCTCATAATAAAAAGTATTTTGCTTGTATTGACAGTCCTTTTATCCCGTTTCCCTGTTTTACGAAACCGTTCGATCTCTTGAATCATGGAAATAGGATCATGGGGCACTTTTAAATCGACTTCTGTCTCTTCCATGGGTTTGAGCAGCGCGCGCTGGACGCCGGATCGGGACACATCAACACCGATGATATTTTGGCCGGATGCAATTTTGTCGATTTCATCAATGTAGATGATACCATATTGAGCAAGTTTGATATCACCGTCTGCTTCCCTTACGAGATCACGGACAAGATCTTCAACATCACCGCCCACATAACCGGTTTCGCTGAATTTGGTGGCGTCACCCTTGACAAAAGGGACATTGATTTTTTTTGCGATCAGTTTGATGATGTACGTTTTGCCAACACCGGTGGGGCCAAACATCAGTATATTGTTTTTGATGTGGCCGACCATGTCATTGCTCTTTTCAGAATCGATTTCCCCTCGTTTTATTCGGTTGAAATGGGTACATATTTTTGTTGCCAGAATTCCTTTAGCGTTATCCTGCTTAACGATATACTGGTCGAGAAAGGAGATGAGTTCTTCGGGTTTTAAATTAAAATCGATCTTTTTTTCTTTTTTATCAGATTTTTCGTTCGCTTCAGTGCCGACTTTCTGGGTTGAAACCACTGGCGTTACCATTTTAACATTGCCGCCGAATTTTTTCGCCAGAAAATCGCCGATTTCCTTTTCGATTTCTTTAGGATCTGGAATTTTTTCACTACGTTCTTTCATCTTTGATAATATATCCACTTGAAAGGTTATTTTTTTCGAGCCTTTAAATTCACTTATATGTAAAAACTATAATCACACCTTAGGGAAAATGCAAGGTGGAAATGGTTTGGCGGAATCCGGATTTCCTGCGAGGTTGAGGGTCTCGGAACCGAGGTAGCGGCGGGGACGTTGTGATAAGTTGCTGAGGCGGTCTGACAACACCATTTCTGTATCCATGAAAATCGGCCATGGGCGAGTGGAAGAAATGTAATTCCAACTGTTTGAGCCCGAAGGGCAAGTTTTGGAATCGCCTGTGGGGAATATTGATTTTTTGGGGCATACAAATTCCGAGACGCCGGGTTTTAGGGGCAGGCCCTAATATCCCTTTTCGGATCTTTCGAGATCCCTTTTTTCGTCACGCCGTCGGATGGTCTCCCGTTTATCATACTTGCGCTTGCCTTTGGCCAGGGCTATGGTCAATTTGACCTTCCCGTTCTGAAAATAAAGCTTCAAGGGGATGAGGGAAAGCCCCTTTTCATTGACTTTGCCGTATAGTTTTTTAATTTCATCCTTGTGTAAAAGGAGTTTTCTTTTTCTTAAAGGATCGTGATTTCCATAAAAAGCAAAGGGATACGCACTGATGTGTATCTGGTGAACAAACACTTCACCTTTTTTTATTCTGGCATATGAATCTTTCAAATTAGCGCGGCCCAGCCGAAGTGATTTAACTTCGGTTCCCAAAAGGACCATCCCGGCCTCGTAGGTATCTTCAATAAAATAGTTGTGCCTGGCTTTTCTGTTTTTAGTTATAATTTTTATATGATTTGAGCTCAAACGTTTTTTCTCCTTGGTAAAAAATCGATCTAATATCCCAATTGAACAAAAGCCGGGGATTCCCGGGAAAAATCATGAAAAACATTATGATAACAAATGGATAAAAGAAAGAGATTATGATTCGGCATAGCCTATTTCGAACAGTGTACTCCCGTAAGTTTGAAACACAAGTTCCAACACGCCGGTTTCGGATGTCTCTTTTAGAACGTCTTGGGTAAAGCGTTTGGCATCTTCGACATTAAGGGATCGAATAATCTTTTTAACTGCCGGTATTGACTGAGGATTCATGCTAAATCTTTTTATTCCCAATCCTATTAGCACCGGTATGTTAACCGGATCACCGGCCATTTCTCCGCACATAAAGACTTTCACGTCGGCGTTCTTTGCAACATCGGAGACATGTTTGATCATCCGGATAATGGCTGGATTGAGGGGCTGATACAGGTGGGCAACCTGTTTGTTGACCCTGTCAACTGCCAGGGCATACTGTATAAGATCGTTGGTTCCGATACTGAAGAAATCGACTTCCTTTGCCATAATATCCGCCATGATCGCGGCCGATGGGACTTCTATCATTATACCGATCTTTATGTTCTCGTCAAAGGGTGTGTCTTCTTTTTCCAGAGAATCGGCAACCTCAGCTAATATTTTTTTAGCCGCCAAAATTTCTTCATGGCATGATATCATCGGAAACAGAATTCTGATTTTGCCGAATGCAGAGGCCCTTAGAATGGCACGTAGCTGGGTTTTGAAAACTTCCGGTTTTTTTAAACAGTATCGTATTCCGCGAAGTCCTAAAACAGGGTTTTTTTCATCAGAATTAGTGGCATAAGACACTGATTTGTCGCCGCTGATGTCGAGGGTTCGAATCGTCACGGATTTTGGCGTAATGACTTCAATGACATCCTTGTATTGGTCAAACAGCTCATCCTCACTGGGGAAATCGAATTGACTTAAATATTGAAATTCAGTTCGGAAAAGTCCGATACCGTCTCCGCCATAGTTGATTACGGAAACAACCTCTTCCGGGAGTTCAATATTTCCCATAACCACCAGTTTGGACCCGTCGGTTGTTTCAGCCGGAAGATGGCTGTTTCTGGTAATAACCGCTTTATATTCTTCGTATCTGAACTGGCGTTCTTCAAACTCTATCAAAGTCTGATCCGTGGGGTTGACGATGACAGTGCCTGAATTGCCGTCTACAATGATGATATCATCGTTGTTGATTGCCCGGGTGGCATTGTCAAGGCCCTGAACAGCGGGAATCTCAAGGGTCCGGGCAATGATTCCCGTATGCGATGTCTTTCCGCCGAGATCGGTTACAAGCCCCTTTACCTTTTCCAGTTGTATTTGGCTGGTTTCTGCAGGGGAAATGTCCGTGGCTACCAATATAACCCGTTTGTCGATGGCGGCGATATCCACCGCTTTTGCCCCGACAAGGTTCTGCATGATGCTTTCAGATACATGTAGAACGTCGGCAGCCCGCCCCTTCAAATAATCGTCCGTCATATTGTTAAACATGGATTTGACATTTGATACGACTTTTTTGAGCGCCCATTCGGCGTTTACCCGTTCTTTTTCTATGGTTTCTATAGTTTTGCCATAGAGCATTTTGTCCTTAAACATGATCTTGTGGGTTTCAAGAATATAGGCGTGTTCGTGTAATTCTTCAGGGGTTGCCTCGATGATTTCTTGCAGTTTATCCTTGGCGTTTTTTACGGCGGATTTGAACCGTTTGATCTCATTTTGCAAATTGTCTTCACTGATTAAGTATTTATCGACAATATCAACGCCTTCCCTGCCCACCAGGTATGCCTTGCCGATGCAAATGCCCGGAGAAACACCAATACCGCTAAGGTGTATTTCCATTTCGTTGGTATCAAACATGCCAGATTATTCTCCAAAGCCGCTTTCAATCAGCTTGGCGATATTGTCTAAAATATCAAGATCCGATTGATCGTCAATTTTTAAAGTAATTTTTGATCCTTTGGCACAGGCCAGCGTGAGAATGTCGATTATGCTGGCGGCATCAACCTTTTTCCCGTCCTTTATGATCCATACTTTTGATTTTACGTTTTGGGCGAGTTTTGCTATCTGAGCTGCGGATCTTGCGTGAAGGCCAAGATCGTTTATAATGGTAACACTCTTTGAAAGCCTGTTATCAGATTTGTTCATCGTACAGATTAGAAAAGAAAGCCCTTTAAGATTCGTAAAATTTTTATCAACCGACATGGTATTTGTCAATCTGTAATCATTGACAAAAGATTAAATAGCTGTTAGTAGTCCTCTGATTATTAGTAGCAAAAAACCTAAATTGCAAGAAATCATTTCTTATTGTACCCGGGCATTAACTAAAGGTTAGGGAGGAAAATCCATGGCTGATAAAATATTGATTTTCGGCAAAGACACTTGACCCTATACCAATCAAGCTCGTGAAGCTTTTGCCAAGGAGGGGCGGGAGGTCGACTACTTTAGCGTTAAGACGGATCCCGGTCAAATGAAAACCATGCTGAAATATTCCGACGGTATACGTAAGGTTCCGGTCATTGTGGATAAGGATGCTGTTACCATCGGATTTAACGGAGGAACGTGAGCCGTTTAGGCCTGTCGGCTGTAAGTCGATATCAACATGAGTAGCGGATAAAAATGGAAAAACAGTTTGTTGTTGACGATTTAACGCTGGGGGAATCCTGGCGTCTTTTCAAGATCATGGGAGAATTTGTTGGAGGGGTGGATACCCTCAATGATTTAGGGCCTGCCGTGAGTATCTTCGGTTCGGCAAGAATTAAACCGAATGATGCTGTTTATAAGAAAACTGAAAAAATAGCGGAGCTTTTTGTAAAAAGCGGCTTTTCTGTTATCACCGGCGGTGGCGGAGGTGTTATGGAAGCAGCCAACAAAGGTGCCGCAGATGCAGGGGGCACATCGGTTGGGCTGAATATTATTCTTCCCTTTGAACAGGAACCGAACCCTTTTGCAAATGTTAAACTCGACTTTAATTACTTTTTTATCCGTAAAGTCATGTTCATCAAATATGCCAGTGCCTATATCATCCTTCCCGGTGGTTTCGGCACCCTTGATGAACTGTTTGAAGCAGTCACGCTGATTCAAACCCGTCGTATAAAGCCTTTTCCGCTAATTCTGGCAGGCTCGGAATACTGGGAAGGGCTCATCGACTGGATAAAGGACAGGTTGCTTGGTGAAAAACGTGTATCTCCGGAAGATCTTGATATTCTGCAGATCATGGATGACCCTGAAGAAATTGTTAAAGCCGTACAGAAAGTGATTATTTTCTAGACGCCATTTTAAAACCGCCCATTCATTGGCTTGCGCCTTTTGAAAAGCACCAAGCTCGCTGTGTTAAATTTTTAGACCTCGGGTGATCACCCTCAAACAGCACAAAAACTTTTGCGACGCTTCACTGAACGCTTTTCGGCAAAAGAAGAAAAAATCACTCGCCGGAAGGTTTTGACATGGCGCCTGGTGATTACCCAAAGACGGCTCCTTTTGGGGATGTGCAAAAATGCATCCCCATTTTTTATCCAAACGTCGGCAGATCGGAATCATGAATTGAATAATTAATTTTCTGAATTTGTCCATTGATCGCATTTTTACTTGATTAATGGAAAATATTTATATTATCTCTTGATTGGAAATGAATGGTATTCAGAAAATAGTTTTCCCAAACTCTTTTTTGTAAATGGACATCTGTTAAACGTTTCGGAATTTCTTTTCCGCTGTGGACGGAGGAAAACGGAAATGACCGGATAGGAAAAAATTTTAAAATCCGCTGAATGCGGACATTGTTTAAATCCCAACGCGATTGAATCAGTGAAGGTGAAAAATATTGGCAGCACCAGACGATCTAAAAGAAAATGACGTTCTGTTGGAACTTGAGGACGTCCATATGTTTTTTGGCAAGGTATGTGCCCTTGCCGGCGTGAACCTGAAAATAAGAAAAGGTGAGATTCATTCTGTTATCGGGCCCAACGGCGCCGGTAAAACCGTGATGATGAATATCATCAACGGCCTCTATACCCCCCAAACGGGGAATGTCTATTTCAAACAAAAAAAAATCAACAAGCTCAAACCTTTTAAGCGTGCTGAACTGGGTATTGCCAGAACGTTTCAGAAAGTCGAGGTTTTCGGCGGCATGACGGTTCTGGATAACATTCGGCTGGGACGGCATATTCATTTAAAATCAGGCATTATCAGCGGATCCATATATGTCGGCAAAACCTCCCGGGAGGAGATTGAGCACCGAGCCTTTATTGAGGAGGAGATCATCGATCTCTTGGAGATTCAACATATCCGGCATAAACCTGTGGGGATGCTGCCGTATGGACTGCAGAAACGTGTGGAGCTCGGCCGGGCATTGGCTCTGGACCCTGAACTGTTAATTCTGGATGAACCACTGGCCGGACTCAATCTCGAAGAAGTGGAGGACATGGCCCGGTTTGTAATAGACATCAATGAGGACGAACGCTGGAAAGTCACCTGCATTCTGGTGGAACATGACATGGGTGTGGTTATGGATCTTTCCGATCATGTTTTTGTTCTAAATTTTGGCAATACGATAATCGACGGTACACCTGAGGAAGTCCAGAATCATCCTGAGGTGATTAAGGCCTACCTGGGTGATGAGGACCTTTATGCAACAAGGAGATAAAAAAGTTCAGAATAAAAATAAATCCCATATTGAAATTACCAAAGATCTGACCATTCCCAAATTGTTTTATGAAAAAGCCGTTGAATACGGAAAGGGCAGGGTGGTCATGCGGGAAAAGGAGTTTGGCATATGGCGGCCCATTACCTGGTATGATTATTTGGAAAATGTCAAGTACCTGGCGCTGGGTCTTATTCATTTAGGTCTCGAAGAAGGGGACAAAGTCTCCATGATCGGGGACAATCGGCCGGAAGGTCTTTGGGCGGAAATGGCCGCGCTCTGTGCCAGAGGTGTGGGTGTATGGCTGTTCCAGGACTCCTTAATCGAGGAAGTCAAGTACATCATTGACCATTCAGACACAAAATTTTTATTTGGTGAAGGTCAGGAAGAAGTAGACAAAGCCATCTCTATTTTTAATGAATGTCCCAGGCTGGAAAAGATTATCTGGGATGATCCAAAAGGGATGCGAAACTATAATGAAGACTACCTTATCAGCCTTAAGGAAGTTCAGGAGCTGGGCCGGGAACTGGATCAACAGCAGCCGCAGTTGTTCAAAAATCTCATCGATAAAGGCCAAGGAGAAGAAGTGGCCTTACTGTTTTATACTTCCGGAACCACCTCACTACCCAAAGGCGTACTGCTATCCCACAATAACATGTTGACAATGGGTCAGCACCTCATGGCGGTGGATCCGTGCAAGCCCACGGATGATTATGTCTCTTATCTCCCCTTTGCATGGATTGGAGAACAGATGATGTCGATCGCTTGCGGTTTACAGGTGGGATACACCATCAATTTCCCCGAAGGGCCTGAAACCGCTCAGGATGATATCAGAGAAATCGGTCCCCATGTGATGTTCGCTCCTCCGCGGATGTACGAGCAGATGACCCGGACGATCCAGGTTAAGTATTTGGATTCCAGCTGGATCAAACGGAAATGCTATGAGGTCTCCACCAAGATCGGTTATCACGTGGCAGATCTTAAGTTTCAGAAAAAAACCATACCCTGGTACTGGGCATTTTTGTGGTGGTTGGCATCGATTACGGTCCAGAATAAAGTTAAGGATCATCTCGGTCTGTCACGTGTTCGAAATGCATATACCGGTGGAGCGGCCATGGGGCCGGACCACTTTCGTTTTTTCCATGCCCTTGGGGTCAATCTCAAACAGATCTACGGCCAGACGGAGGTCGCGGGCATTTCGGTGGTGCATCGCAGCGGAGACATAAAATTTGATACCGTGGGCCATCCGATCCCGGAAACGGAAATAAAGATCACCGAAGATGGAGAGATTCTTACCCGAAGCCCTTCGGTTTTTCTGGGTTATTATAAAAACCCGGAAACAACCAAAGAGACTCTGAAGGACGGATGGTTGTATTCGGGTGACAAAGGGTTTATCGATGATGACGGTCACCTGGTTGTCTTTGATCGTACCAAGGACGTCTTTACCTTAAGAGACGGAAAACCTTTTTCTCCCCAGTATCTGGAAACTCGCATGAAATTCAGCCCGTATGTGAGAGATTCATGGGTAATCGGAGACAAGCGGGAATATGTCACCGCAGTGATCTGTATCGATTACTCCGTGGCAGGGAAATGGGCTGATGACAAACAGATCAATTATACGAGCTATCAGGAACTAACCCAGATTCCCGACATCTACAACCTGGTGGAAACCCAGATACGTCAGGCCAACAAGGACCTTCCGGAAGCCGCCAGAGTCGTAAAGTTTGTCAACTTGTACAAGGAATTTGATGCAGATGATGATGAACTTACACGAACCCGCAAACTTCGGCGTGCTTTTGTGGAGAAAAGGTATCAGAAAATTTTGGACGCTCTTTATTCGGATAATGATAATGTGCATATCGATACCACGGTCAAGTATGAAGACGGTAGAATGGCACACATTGAAATCGATCTTCACATTAGAAGGGTAAAGGATAGTTAATAGTTTCTAAATTGTGGATTTTGTGCTTTTTGTGGCAAAAAAATGCTTAGCCAATTAAGTGTGAAGTGATCTAAAGTGCCTAAAGTTAAGGAATGCTGCCAATTTTTATAGAAGCCGGAGCGTAGCGACTCCTTAACTTTAGCTCACTTCAAACTTTAGCTCACTTGTAACTTCTCCGGTTTATCCGGGTTAGGTAATGGGTTAAAGGTTAATGACAAAAAAACCATAACCCATAACAACAATGGAAAGGTAGGACAGAAGATGGAACTTTTTTTAATGACCGTTACCACGGGCATTATGGTTGGCGGCATCTATGCACTGGTCGCCCTTGGATGGGTGTTGATATATAAATGTTCCGGAGTGCTGAATCTGGCCATGGGCGAACTGACGCTCATAGGGGCGTATATTTCCTTAAGCTTTTATTCAATGGGCATTCCATTTTTACTGGCACTTTTACTTTCCATGATTATAGGACTGGTTCTGGGGGTGCTGACCGAAAGGATTTTTCTGGACAAGCTCATCGGCGAACCCGTTCTAACAGTGATTATGGTAACCGTAGGTCTCTCATTTTTCTTTAAAGGAACGTTGGAATTTATATGGGGTACGGATACCCGTGTATTCGACCCTCCGGTTTTTTCAATTGAGCCTATTCATATTGGGCCCGTTATTGTTGGTCAGGCGTATCTCTGGAGCTTTGTGGCCGCCATGATTTTTTTAATCGTTTTTGGCTGCTTTTTTAAATATACCCGCTGGGGCCTTGCCATGCAGGCAACGGCCGACGATGAGATGGCTGCCCTCTCCCTGGGTGTGAGCGCCAGGTTCGTCTATGCTGCAGCCTGGGCAATCGCCTTTATGGCTGCCGGTGTTGGGGGGACCCTTTTGGGCAATATCAACGGGCTCAACATATCCGTGGGGTATCTCGGTCTGTTGGTTCTCCCGGCGGTGGTGCTGGGGGGGCTAAATTCAATACCCGGCGCCATTGTGGGTGGAATTACCATCGGTGTATTACAGAACCTCTGTGGGGCTTATCTGGATAGATATTTCCCCGGCGGTGTAAAAGAGGTGGCCCCTTTTGCTTTCATGGCGATCTTCCTGATCTTCAAGCCCCATGGATTATGGGGATGGGAGCGGATTGAACGAGTCTAACCGCGTTGCGAGTTTCGTGGTACGCGTTAAATTTTAAATGGACTGTAACACAACCCGCAACTCGTAACCCAAAAACGGAGTTTTTTTATGTCAACAACCTGGCTTCCATGCGGTACCTACCATCAGAATTATTCTCAGGATCATGGCTGGTGGCAAACGAAATTTATCAAAACCAAAATGGTACTGCTCTTAATCATCCTGTTTGTCATCATTCCTCTGGTGGCCGATCCTTATGTACTCAGCATCTTAAATTCGGTTGGATATACAATCCTTGGCGCTATCGGGGTACAGCTTTTGATCGGATTCTGCGGTCAGATAACCCTGGGGCATGCAGCATTTATTGCGGTGGGCGCATATACCAGCACCCTGCTTATCCTTGAGTTTCCCTGGCCGAAAATATTGTTGGACTGGGGTCTTGCCTATCCTATCAGCGTCCTTTTTGCCGCAATTGTAGCCGGTCTATGGAGCGTACTCTTTGGACTTCCTTGCGCCAGGGTCAAAGGATTTTATCTTATTTTAACCACCATGGCCGCTCAATTCATCACCGTAGATTTTATTCTTACGGGATATGTGAGCCAGATCGGCGGACGGGGACAGGCCTTTTCTTTGCCTCCGGGGACCATCAAAGTTGGACCGTGGATCATCGATAGTGACCTTAAAGTCTATTTCATAATGCTTGTCTTGGTGATTGTTTGTGTCGTCGGAGTGGTCAATCTGATCAGGTCCAGAGTTGGCCGTGCCTGGATTGCCATAAGGGACAATGATATTTCCGCTGAAGTAATGGGGATTAATGTTGTCAAATATAAGCTTTTTGCGTTTTATGTTGCCGGTTTTATCGGCGGTATTGCCGGAGCGTTTTGGATCAGCAATCTTGCAGCGGTGAGCCCCGAACATTTTCCCTGGTTCTGGTCGTTGTGGCTGGTGGGTGTCATCCTGATCGGTGGGGTCGGCTCAATCCACGGTACGATTTTCGGGTCCATATTCATGGTTGTGGTCATGGAGGCATTGCAACTCGCGATAATGCCTCTATCCGACATCTATCCTAAGCTTTTGATGGATTTTCTGTTTATTAAAGAGGCCATCTTTGGACTGGCCATATGTGTATTTATGATATTTGAACCAAACGGTTTGGCCTATCGATGGTGGCAGACGAAGAACTATTTTAACCTGTGGCCGTTTTCGTATTAAATTCGTGGTCAATCGACAATCAGTTTGGCAGTATTTATCACAACTACTTAACCAATAAACTATTCAACAAATTCTCAACAAAAGAAGGAGGTGGTAATTAAACAAACATTTAATCGGAAAGGAACTCGATGGAACTTTTACTCTCTTAAAAAGGGGAAAAAATTATGTCTGCGAAAAATATGTGGTCAAAGCTTTTCGTGTTAATATTTATTGTGGCTCTGATTGCCGGATTTTCTTCCATGGCCAGTGCTGCAACAATTAAAATAGGATCGCTCAATGATATGACGGGTGCGACCTCGGATGTAGGAAAGGACTATGCCCTGGGCATTGCTGAAGCCATTCATTATGTTAATGATAATGGCGGAATAAACGGCAAGCAGATTAAGCTGTATCAGTTCGATTACGGCTACCGTATTCCTGAAGCCCTCACCAAGTACAAGTTATTCAAAAGGCTCAAATGTGTGGCCATTTTAGGATGGGGAACCGGTGATACCGAGGCCCTCTCGCCAACGGTTGCCAAAGATAAGATGCCCTATGTTTCGGCTTCATATTCCGGCCATCTCTGTAATCCAAAAAAGACACCGTACAATCTGTTTTTTTCCACCGACTATTCTACCCAGGCCCGTGGCCTCATTACCTCATGGTATAGAAATAAATGGCCTAATAAACCGGATTACAAAAAACGTAAACCACGGATAGCGATGTGTTATATGTTTGCTTCTCCGTTCAGCAGTTCATCGATTAAAGCCGCAAAGGATCATGCCAAGATGCTCGGCTTTGACATCGGCTCGGATCAGTCCATTTCTTTATTTGCCATTGATACAAAGAGCCAGATTTTAGCATTAAAGGAGTTTAAGCCGGATGTGCTACTGCATACCAATACAGTGATGTCCGTTGCTGCAACACTGCGTGATTCTTATGCACTCGGCCTTGGTGCGGATCATCTCATTGTTAATTGGGGATTTGATGAGAATCTTCCAAAGCTGGCGGGAAAAGCGGCTGAAGGCGCAATCGGGTGCGCACCCTGGGCTTTTTTTGGGCTGGATGTTCCCTTGATGGACAAGGTAGTTGAATATGCAAAAAGATATAATCCCGGCATTCCCATGGAAAAACGGACGATTCATACGATTCAGGGTTGGGCCAGTGCACTGGGTCTTGCTGAAGCTTTGAAAAGGGCGGACAAAGCCGGAGATTTATCCGGCGAGGGAATCCTCAAAAAGGGTTTTGAAACAATGGAAAATTTTGAAGTAGGCCTGGGAATTGCTCCGGTAACATATACTGCCACAGATCACAGGTCACAGAGCATAGCAAAAATATATGAGTATAAAAACGGAAAATTTACTTTGATCGATGAAGTTGACTTAAAGAAAGAATGGCCTGAAAAATGGGCCGACGAGTGGCTCGGATGGTAATTTTGATTGACTGTTTCAAGATTAAATAATCTATTATCCGATTTTCAAACGAAAATTTCCATTTTTTTTTGCCATAAAGGAGTTTTAAAGCTTTGTCAAACAAAGAGATGATCTTAAAGATCAACAATATTGAGGTCAAGTATCACGAGGTCATTCTGGTTATAAAAGGTGTCTCCATTGAAATCCCCAAAGGTTCCATTGTGGCCCTTCTGGGGGCCAATGGTGCCGGAAAGAGTACGACTTTAAAGGCCATCTCCGGACTCTTGCGACATGAGGACGGCGAGATTACCGATGGGTCGATTGAATTCATGGGACAGCGGATCGATAAAACACGCGCTGAAAAAATCGCCAAGATGGGCATCGTCCAGGTTATCGAGGGCCGAAGGGTATTTGAGCACCTCACCGTGGAGCAGAACCTGAAAGTGGGAGCCCATATGAGAAAATTCGGTCGATCCATTAGGGATGGACTCGACATGGTGTACCATTATTTCCCGCGTCTTAAGGAAAAACGTAATGAGATCGCCGGATTTATCAGCGGTGGAGAGCAGCAGATGACGGTGGTGGGGAGGGCACTGATGACCCGACCTAAACTGATACTTCTGGATGAACCTTCAATGGGCCTGGCGCCGCTACTTATCCATGAAATCTTCAATATTATTACAAAACTCAACCAGGAGGAAGATATATCGATTCTTTTGGTGGAACAGAATGCCAAACTTGCTCTTAGTGTTGCCCCTTATGCCTATGTGATGGAGAACGGCCGCATAGTCATGGATGACACAGCTGAAAAACTCCGGGAGAATCCGGATATCAAGGATTTCTATCTGGGGCTGACCGATGTTGGGGGCCGTAAAAGTTTTCGGGATGTAAAACACTACAAACGAAGAAAACGATGGCTTACCTAACCCTTTATATAGAATAAGGGAGGAATAAAATGCATAACAGATCATTTATATTTACATGTTTGAGTGTAGTAGTCATTGCCGCCATGCTGTCGGGTTGCGCAGGAATGACGGTAACGCCTACCCAGCAGAATTTTAAAGCACCGGTGATTACCCTCGACTCCATGGAAGTTGTCCATGCTTTTGGATACTGGTACTTTTCAAAAAAAGTCAAACCCACAAAAGGGAAACCGGACAACGTCGGCGCACCTCTCGACCTTGCGTTTATCTTTAATGTTAAAAATTCAAATGAATTCCCTGTAAAAATGGAGAGCTTAAAGTTCACCATAGCCTTTGAAGAGTTCGATCTTAATACGGTGGCTTCCACAGACACCATGTGGATCCCGGCCGGTAAAACAAACCAAGTCCGGGTGCATGCTCACTTTGACGTGAGACAGTCTTTGCTGAGTCTTCTGGTCACCGGAGGCTTTCAGTTGAAAGCCAAAGGAACCAACGCTTGGGATCAGCTTGAAAAATGGTGGACCGGAATTCCGGAATACGCTGTTCCGATTTATGTCAAAGCCGGTTCTGCAGTTTTTAAAGCAGACGATCTGACCCAGGTGATCACTTTCAATGCTTCATTCCCTTAATCATGTAACAGGTTGCGCATTCCGGCTACATACCGGTTGGCGTGCGTAACCTGTTTTTGTTCAATTTCAAAAATATCCGAGGTTTTTATGGGGCTTTACGATTTTACTTTTTATGATCTTATCAATCGAAACGCTGTTTGTTTTGGAGACAGGGCTGCATGGTTCGAGGGTGACGACAATCGGACCATGACCTTCATTCAGTATAAGGAGATGGTTGATTGCATGGCCTGTGGTCTGCAAAGATCCAATATCAAAAAAGGTGATCGTATCGGGGTTTTGGGGAAAAACAGTCGTGAGTACTTTCTCCTTTATGGGGCTGCGGCTGCGTTGGGGGCGATAGTTTTACCGATTAACTGGCGACTTTCAGCCGATGAGATCCAGTTTAACCTGAATGATTGTAAGCCCGAAGCGTTTTTTGTCGATGCAGAATTCCAGACACTCACCGAGGATTTGAAAGACCGTCTTCCTTTTATAAAAAAATACTATAATCTCCAGCCCAAAAGAGGAGACTTTATTGCGTATGATTCTTTAATGAATAATCAGGGTGACTTTGAAGCGGTAGATGTTTCTGACGATGACGGTCTGGTTCTCATTCATACCGCTGCTGTAACAGGAAATCCCAGGGGTGCTTTACTGAGCCATGGCAATCTCCTGTGCGCCGGTCTGCATTTGAATCATTGCTTTAATCTGACACCGGAAGACGTTCATTTAAATCTTCTGCCCATGTTCCATATCGGTGGTCTTTTTATGGCCTTGAACAGCTTTCAAGCAGGTGCTCTGAACGTAAACATGAATAAATTTGACGCTGAAAAGGCGGTTGGACTCATCGAAGAAAAAAAGGTTTCCATCTTTTTTGATTTTTCGCCGATACTCGCTTCCATCCTTGATGAGCACGAAAAAACAGGCAAAGACATCAAAAGCCTCAGAGCGGTTATGGGGCTGGATGCACCGGAGACCATCGAGAAATACCAACGGCTGACCGGCGGCACGTTTTATACCATTTACGGACAAACGGAGACCACCGGTTTGGCCACCACGGGGCGTTACAATGACAGACCGGGATCAGCCGGAAAGACGATACCTCTTGGAGATGTTAGACTTGTCGATGACTGGGATCGTCCGGTTCCAAACGGACAGGTCGGTGAAATCACCATGAAGGGGCCTTTGGTCTTTAAAGGATACTGGAATCTTCCGGAAGACAACGCCGACACATTCCGAGAAGGGTGGCACCACACCGGAGATTTGGGCCGCTTTGATGGGGATGGTTTCCTCTGGTATTCCGGCCGGAAGGCGGAGAAGGAGCTTATAAAGCCGGGGGGAGAAAACGTCTATCCTGCAGAAGTCGAAAAAGTGATCCTTCAGCATCCGGCCGTTGAAAAAGTGGTTGTTTTTGGAGTTCCCGATCCCAAATGGAAAGAGGGGATCAAAGCCGTCTGCCTGGTAAAAACTGATGAAAGTTTGGAGCCCCAGGATCTTATACAGTTTGTCGGCGGACGTATCGCCAGTTATAAAAAGCCTCAATACGTGGAGTTCGTCGTCGATATGCCGATCCTCGAAGACGGTTCGCCGGACCGGGAAAAAATTAAAGCGTTGTATGGCGCCAAGCAGTAAATCTATTATTCTGTATGAAGTTCAATTCCTTTCGATCTATATTCTTCAAAAAATGTGAAGTTATTTTTTCGCGAGTCCTTACTCCCGAACTAAACGTCATGTTCAAAAAAAACCGAATATCCGTATGAATTTTACGATGTATCGTTGTTTTTACGCAAGCCATTAAGCCGGGGATGAAAATCAGGGTAACGGAGAAAAAAAGTGATTAGAAAAATCATTTCAGGAGGTCAAATCGGTGCAGACCAGGCTGCATTGGATGTTGCCATAAAACTGGGAATTTCCCATGGCGGATGGATTCAGAAAGACCGTAAAACCCAAAGCGGGATACTGCCTGTTAAATATCAACTGAAAGAATTGCCCACCGCCGGCTATAAACAACGGATTGAGAAGAATGTTATCGATTCTGACGGGACGGTGATAATCTCCCATGGAGATCCGACCGGGGGCGCTGAATACAGCCGAAAAATGGCAGATAAACATCACCGACAGTGCCTGCAAATGGATTTAAAAGAAAACTCTACGTTTATCATCGCATCCAAGATAAACACTTGGGTTTCGGAAAACAACATCGAAGTTTTGAATGTGACGGGTTCAAGGGTCAGCGAAGATTCTACCATTTACAAAGACACCATGGACATTGTCGAAGGCGCAATATTGCTGGGACTGATCAAGGCGAAGCCCGGTGAACCTGGGGGTGTTGACCATCAATCGGATTATTTTGACAAAGGCCTTATCCCTCCCGGAACCGTTGATGAAGCCGTCATTAAATTAATTTTAGAAATGGACTTGCAAGATAGAGTGCAATTGGCAAATTTAAAAAAAGAGGAGTTGGCCCAACTCGATTTGTCTTTAGGTTCATATATAAAAGACCAGTTGTTGGGAAACGGCGTTAATAGAAGATTGTTTGAATCCTGCATTACAGTTTCGGGAAACAACACGTTAAATGAGACCGATGCAACCCGGGTGATCATAGAAAAACTCTGGGGGAAATTAAAAGAAACTCACCGGTTGAGAATTTTAAAGTGAAAATGCCATCCTTTGTTTTGAGGACTGGCGGAATCACACTTGATAACGTAGAAGATGGGGTGTCATCGACTTTCCCGGCGGGCAAACAAAAAACGATCAATTAGAGTGTAAAATAAATCCGTAAGTAACTGGGTGAAAACCATGAATCTGTTCACCGGCATTGCATACAATTTCAGGGGGCTCAAGCTCGGGGTTAAAACGCCGAGACTGCTGGTTCTTGGACTGATCCGCCTCGTCATAATTGTGGTGTTTACCCTTGCCACGGCGGCCCTTATCCTTGAGTACCATCAAGAAATTCTGAATTTAATATGGCGCAGGCCGGAGAGCCCATGGATTATCTGGCTGTGGCGTTTTGTTTCATGGCTTGTGGCATTCCTGCTCGTAGGGGCTTTCGGCAGTGTTTTCCTTTCTAATCTCCCAGTTTTTTTTCAGCGTGATCATCATGGACGCCATGTCCAGAATCACCGAACAGCAGTTAACCGGTGGGCAAAAAGAGTCCCGGCAGGTACCATGGTTCAAGAATTTTTTCTACCTGCTCAGACAGGAAATTCCCAGAGCTGTTATTCCGGTGATGATTTTGGTGCTGCTCATGATTCTCGGCTGGCTCACGCCGCTTTCCCCTGTGTTGACCATTATTTCATCCCTTGCAGCGGGAACTTTCCTGGCCTGGGACAATACGGATCTGGTTCCTGCAAGAAGGCTTGAACCCTTTGCCAGCCGGTTTAAATTTTTGGTCAAAAATCTTACCTTTCACCTCGGTTTTGGGCTGTGGTTCCTGATTCCGGTGCTGAATATTGTTTTTTTATCTTTTGCTCCGGTAGGGGCCACACTTTTTTATGTTGAGCGGGTCGACGTGAAAATTGAACACTAACTATTGGGTTAACATTGGGAGTAAGATTACCGCCTGTCTGATAATTTAAGAAAGAATGATAAAAAGAAACCCATCATGATCATTGCCCCGGAGAGACTGATTCCCCAGGAGAAATAACCCTTGTCCGCAATAATACCGATCAACGTCGGGACAACACCGGCACCAAAAATAAACGCGATGGGTATGGCTAAAGAGATGGCCACATTTCGGTTTTCAGGTGTACTTATCGATGATAAGGCCGCAAACCCGGAAGGAAAAAAGCATACCGCCAGCATGGGTTGAAGAAATACTAAAATGGCAACCCAGCGGGTTGATGCAATACCCAGCAGCAGTGTGAGAATTCCGGTAACAAAAAACACGGTTAACAAAACAGTTTTCACACCAAGCCGGTCTGTTGCCCATCCGCCGATAAAAGCCGTACCTAAGGTTGAAACGCGGGAAATACCCACCAGTGTGTTGGCCCAATCACGACTTAGGCCGTGTTCGGTGACCAGGTATAACGGAAGCATGTTATAAATTCCAACCGTACTGGTAATGGCCAAACTGAATAAAAAAATTAAAATCCAGAAAGCCGGGATCTTGATAATTGTCTGGATCGACGAAAAATTGGGTGTTTCTCCTGAGAAATTTCCGCCTTTACCAAATCGGAAAAAAACAATCGCGATAACAACCGAACCGATTCCGATAAAAAATAAAATATTGCGCCAGGCAAACCAATGGAGAAGTATTTCAGCCAGTAGCGGTGTTAATACAAAGCTCAAATTTGGGGCAAGTTCATGGATGGCGATTGCTTTACCCCAGTGCCTGGGATTGACCAAAGATGTCACCGTGGTAACCCCTGATGGAAGATACGTTCCCGCTGAAATTCCCAGCAGGAAAACGGATACTCGCATGGCAAAGAGGCTTCTGCTGAAAGAGACTAATGAAAGGGCGGCACCGACAGCTATCGCCGAGACAATGATGGTTCTTCTGTGGGTAATGCGAGAAGATATGTACCCTGACCCTAAGAGTGATATGAAGTACCCCATGGAAAGGAACAGGAAAAGCGAACCGGCACTGGCATGGCTCAATCCCAAATCTTTTTCGACGTTAGGCAGTAATGGCGCCAGAATGAGTCGGGATGAAAAATTTAACAAAAAGATGGAGCTTACCAGGAGAAGTGGTGTGAGTTGAGAGCGAAAAGTCCTTCCCCGGGCCGTATGCCCGTTGCCGGCCTGGCCTGTTTCAACATTATTCAAGATTTATATTTCCAACCCGGATCCACAATAAATGCGCGGAAAGCATCCCCAGGGGATAACCGCGAAAATCGAAATTGAAGTGCTGTAACGTCCAATGATTGATAAATTTGTAAAAAGTGAAACGTGAAATGTAAAACGACTAAATTAAGTGCATTAAGAGGCGATATTACACAGCATATAGACTTTTCACTTTTAACGGAACTATCAATGATTGTTATTAAAAAATTGCCTAAAAAAGTACAAAAATTAACCATGGGCACCCAAAAAAATAACACCATATATCGTTTATCGGTAATTTTCAACTGATTCTTTATTGATCTGAATTCATTGAAAAAAGTAAGCCTCGTGCAGCCCCGTTAGAACAGGACCTCCGGCTTGCCTTAAAGGAAGACTTGCCCTTTTTAACGAACTCATGATACGTTGGTAGATTCAGGGACCGTCAAATGTGTTGAAAAGACACTTTTTTACCGCTATAAAAATGAATTCGGAAAAATAAGGGTTCAAGATCTCAGACAAGCCCGTGTGAGCTTTTATCGACCAGGGGAAACATCCGGTACATACCATAGCGAACCTTAAAGTTTGAAAACACCGTTTTAGGACAACCGTTGGCGGAATGGAAGCGGAAACAGAAAAAGGATTACGATATAGATCATAACCCCTGAAGAAACTGGTACGCCTGGCAGGATTCGAACCTGCGACCTACGGATTAGAAGATCTTTAACCGAGTAACCCAAGGCAACCCAAGGACAACGAGGGATTTAATCATTTCAAGTGGTTAAATCCCTTTTTCTGTTTTGGGTTACTGAAGGTTATGGAGGGATAACAGGGGGTAGTTTTGACCTTTTCTTGACCTTTTCTTGACCAAAGTGCCAATTTGTGTCACAAAATAGGGTAGGGCTTATTCGGTTTTGTCCTTTGTTTGGTAAAAAATTTCTCAATTTACGTTGTAAATTTTGCCAATTTATGAAAAAAACTCCTAAAGGGTTGACAGAAAGGCCGATTCAATATACAAGCTGTCAGCTACGTTCTCGTTTAACTTCTCAAGCAATATCAAATAATTAAATATAATAGCCACAATAGAAAAAATGACGCCATCCTCTTTTGCCTCTGGCATGCTCCTTGCTTTCTTAGATTTCTGCATTAACATCGGTTTGTGAATGAATACAATAGCACCATGCTAAGGATCCAATAAATGATTATCACTCACCATAGAGAAAAGCTTATAAACGCAATAATTTACTTTGCTAAAAATACGCAATACTGCGGGAAAACAAAACTGCTAAAACTCCTTTACTTCTTAGATTTCCGCCACTTTAAGCAAACGGGCAAGTCTGTAACCGGTCTTGATTATTATGCATGGGTGATGGGGCCCGTGCCTAAGGATTTATATAACGAACTTACTGAGAATATGAACCCTGATCTTAAAGCCGCTATAAAAGAACTGCCAAAAGAAGGGTTTCAAAAAATCATCCCAAAAAAGAAATTTAATAAAGACTATTTCTCAAAAAGGGAAATGAGATTGCTTGAAAATGTCTCGTATATCTTTAAAAATGCAAAAGCTGAAGAAATGATCGAATCAACTCATTTAGCAAACAAGCCCTGGGACAAAACCAAAAAAGAAAAAGGGATGTTTGCAAAAATAGATTATATAATTTCGATCGATCACATTGATGACAGCTTATCTGCTGAAAAGGCCATAGAAAGAAAAGAAGAAATTTCTGAAATTCACAATATTTTTGGAGTTGCCTGATTGCACACGCGCGGTGAGATCTTTTTCCACCCAGAATATGAATTTGAAAATGGAGGTACCAGTAATAAACTTTTCGTGTTGCTGAATACTCCTACCAAAAACCAAAACTACCTCTTCGTTAAAACTACATCCCGACAAACAAACAAGCCTTTAAATCCTGGATGTATTAAAAGACAAAGCCTGTTTTTCATACCTGCTGGCAGAACGTGGTTTTATGTTAACACATGGGTACAACTAAGGCAAATATATGAAATGTCGCAAGGTGATATTAATAAGGACGAAAATGCCAGATTTACAGATGGAAGTCTTAACAATAAAACTGTCGACAAGATAATTGACTGCCTTTTTATCACCCAAGATGAAGACATTCCCCCAATACAAAGAAAGCTTTTAAGGCCCCCATTCTATGAAAGCATATTAAAACTGAAAGAAAGATTTAACTCGTAATAGAGTGCAGTTTGTATAATGTGCCCAAACAAGCCCCGGCGCTGGCCGGGTTTTTTATTGCCTCAAAGAAGTTTCAGTTGACTATATGTTGTATAAAGTATAAACTGTAGCACAATATATGCTATGGGATAGGCAACGCGAGCCGATAAGACCGGACATCCTGACCGGTCTTCCCATAGTCCTCAATCAGGGCGCTGCAGGAGGCGCGATATGGCCTTGTTAAAATCATTTGAATATTGGGCGAATCTCCAAACTTGGTATTTAGAAGAAGTAGCATGTTTGAGCCTTGGGATGACTCCTGATCAACACGGAGGCAACCCGACAGCCCGACAAAAAATAATAAGCCAGCATGAAAAAATTGGTAAGACATACGAAATCTTAAGAAGATTGCATGAAGAAAGTCTATTTGAGAGGGCAACGGATGGATTTAGTTTCGCAAACTGGGGCGGAGTAAGAGTTAAGCCTAAAGACGTCATTGAAAAAGCATCGGCCTTTGGATTTGATTTCCCGCATGAATTAGTAGCGCTTGTCAAAAAAAAGTCGAACAAAGATAAGATAACGGGACAATTTAAAAAAGATGAAACAAAGGTCTTTCCATGCAAAATAGGAACTAAATGGAAGGATATAAAAATAACATTAATATCGGATGAAGCCGTAATGATAGAGACGCCAAGTGGATCAAGGCGTTATCATTTTAGCGAGCTTACCATGAAGGATGGGCGCAAAGGTGATGTTCCTACTACGTCATGGGAAATGTTAAAGTATTTTTGCGAGTATTCCGGTCGTATTTCTTCAACAACTTCAATCGATCGCATATTGAGTTTACGATTTCGGAACCTATCTAAATCAGTATCTGACTTAAATATAAAGCTGCAAAACATTTTTGGAATCCCGGAAAGTTTTTGTAAAAAATATAACAAAAGAGATGGGTGGGTAGCTAAGTGCATATTTAACGATAATACATTTTCCGCATAATTCACAAGATCATTTAGACCTCAAAAAATCATTCCTAAAGAAAAAGACCCGAATAGCAAAGTAGCTATTCGGGTCTTTTTTATTTCTCCCCGTGAAAAATCGATTTTTCATCCAAATTAATTTCAATCTTTTTGTCTAGTTATAACAGGCCATTATTAAATATTTTTAAAGAAAAATATGCTGCTCGGTGAAATTTCACATTATAGGGTAGGAAGATTAATTCTTTAACCCAGACGGAGGAGCTATGGATTTATCAAGGCAATTTAAAATTGAGGTAAAACTAAATGATTTGCCAGCTTACCGCTTGGCTCAAATGGCTGGAATCAATCCTAACGAACTATATAAATTAATGAGTGGGATTTCTCCGCCAAAACCAAATGACAAAAGGATAGTGAAAGTGGGAAAACTTTTGGGACTAAGCCCAGATGAGTGTTTTCAAGAGGAAGTGCATTCATGAATGAAGTACAGTTTATAAGAAGAAAGATATTCCTCAAGAGACAGGCCGTTTCGTTAATTAAAGCCGAGGTCTGGGATCTCCGCGCACACCTCTTCCGACTTCGAATGCGGTCCTTGGTCAAGAGGACCCTTGTGTGGTGCTTTAATGATGGATTCTTAAGCGTCAAAGCTACACAGTGGATTTATAATCTCTTCAGACTGAAAGCCGATTAGATGATCACAATGAACCGAACCGATTTCTTTAACAAGTTATATCAGTTCTGCGAAGGCCAGATTGAAATAAGGCCCCTACCTGCGGGAGAGCAAGCATATTTTAATACTGACGATTTGGGCGGAATCGATTTGCATTGCCAAAGGTTTGAGAAGTCGAACCTGTTCTTTGGCGTGGCGACGCGCGATGGCAAAGGTGGCCGTAAAGAAAACATTGTCAACTTCCCCTGTGTTTGGGTAGATATCGATTTCAAAAATACTCCACGTGAAATTGTTGCTCAAAAACTAAAGGACTTTCCTTCCAAGCCATCGATAATTGTAAAATCAGGCGGTGGAGTCCATTTGTACTGGCTCTTAAAGGAACCTGCCGGGAAAGACGATATCACGGCCATTGAGGATATAAATCATCGAATAGCTGATCAGTTAGGCGGGGACCATGGCGCTTGTGATGCTGCTCGCATTCTAAGAGTACCCGGGACAAGGAACCGAAAATATAACCCGGCGCCATTATGCGAGGTCACGCAGCAAACCGATTTCTTTTGTACTATTGATGATTTTTTAGAAATCCTTCCTAAATCATCCCATAACCATAAGGACCCATCGGCTGTAGATGGGAAAGATCCTGAATGGCTTGATACTGCCATGCGGGGAGTTGATACAGAGGAAACGTCCCGGAATGTCACAGGAACCAAGATTGCCGGGTATTTTATCAATAAATTACCTCAGCGTAACGTTTCAACCATCCTAAAAACCTGGAACATCAATAATAAGCCGCCCCTCTCTGAAAACGAGCTAAATACTATCGTTAAGTCTGTTTCTCGATACCAGCCGGACATCTTGACCAAATCGCGCGTGGATATGTCCAATGTGTATGACTCTGCGCGGATGATCGAGGAATACAAGGCATACATTAAGACCCTAAAACAAAATCGCTTTATAACCGGGATCCGGCAAATCGATAAGCGTATCCGGGGCGTGGCCGGGGGTGAAGTTTTAACTATTATTGCACGATCAGGCTCATTTAAAACCGCCATGCTTCAGAATCTTCTAAAAAATTATATTGACCATTCTTCCTGGGCCTCCGTGTTTTTTTCTCTCGAAGTGCCGGTTGCAAGCCTTACCGAGCGATATCTTGAAATTCTGGACGGGTGTACCGGTAGGGAAGTCGAGCAATTGTTTTCAGATCCTTCTGAGGCCAATATCCAGTTGATTGCGGAAAATAGTTACAAACACGACCTTGACAAGCTCTTTGTCATACCAACGCGGGTGTCTCTAAGCGATATAGGCTCTTATGTTCAGCTCATTGAAAAAGAAAGAAACGTCAAGGTCGGAGTTGTTGGAATCGACTATCTCGGCCTGATGGAAGGGCCGGGGGCCAGTGAATACGAAACCGTATCCAGATTGTCAATTGGCCTGAAATCAACCGCTAAATTGCTAAATATTCCTGTTGTTGTATTAGCCCAGGTGAGCCGAAAGGGCGCGTCCGGGAACACCGAAATATCACTTGATATGGGCCGGGGGTCCGGTGCAATCGAGGAAGCCGCCGATTTCGTCTTGGGTCTTTGGCAAGCTGGGGATGAGGACGAAAAAGAGCTTATCTGTAAAATTTTAAAGAATCGTAAAGGGCCAGTAGGTAGCCGGTGGAAACTTGATCTAATACCCCATACGCTACAAATCGGGCCAAACGCTGAAAAGTACGAGTTGCCTAAAAATGCAAGAGGCGGATTTTAATGGGTGGAGATCGTGAGCCAGTTCAGGGTGGGTTTATATTGCTCTCCCGAAAACTATTGAAAAGTGGAATTATGGAAAAACCACCTCTATATCTTAAGCTTTGGATCTGGATGCTGATGCAGGCCAGTTTTAAAAACCATGGGAATCTCAAGCGAGGTCAGTTCTTTACGTCATACAAAAAGATGCAGAAAGCTATGGCTTTCAAGGTCGGATATAGAACAGCTAAGCCCACAAAACGAGAAATTGAATGGGCTACGAAATACTTTACGAACGTCCATGCGATTGTGACAATGAAAGTGCTACACGGAATGGTTATAACTATCTTAAATTATGATTATTATCAGAGCATAGGGAATTACGAATGTGCTAACGAATGTGACGATAATTGTGCCAATGATGTTCTAATAAAAAGAAAGAAGGGTATAAAGAAAGAAAGAACTAACTCTTGTGATAAAAATCCATGCCCATTTGATGACATCTTGGATCTGTACCACACCATCCTGGCTGAACTTCCACGAGTCCAAAAGCTCACCGAGCGTCGTCAGAAAATACTTTCGGCTCGATGGAACGAAAAAGCCAAGTCCGAGAGGGGTCTCCGAAGCAACACGCTTGAATTTTGGGAAGGGTTTTTCAAATACATAAGCCAGTCAGATTTTCTCATGGGCCGTAAAAAGGATTGGCGAGCAAACTTTGAGTGGATCATCACAAAGAAAAATTTTCATAATATCATCGAAGGGATCTATCACAGTGGCTAATACACGGTTTCAAAAACTGAATCATAAGGACAAGCGCCGACTGTTTCAGTTTATCGCCCACCTGGCTATCCTGGCCGGTCGAGAAATGAGCAAAGAGGGTTATCAAGATTATAACAGCGTCGTAATTGAGTTTTTGGAAGATACGGGACTCATTGGCGATTTCCAGGCGTTGTCCGCGAAGGTTGAAACCATTGGTTTTGAGGGGAGCTGTTAAAAAGATGCTCATATTAACCAATGACATGATTTTAGAGGACATCAGGGGATTTGAAAAGCGGATCCAGGGAGCTAAAGGCCAGCTTTCAAAATTGCAGGAGACAGCCGAAACATGGGAGACCCGGAAAAAGTTAAAAGAAAAAAGGAAAATCCTAACGGATGAAATAAAACATGTCCGTAACCTTATCGGAATAGGAGCCGATGCTTTATCGACATGAATAAACTAAAAAGAAATTTTATCGTTGTCCAACAGTGGCCCAGGCTTATGGATATCCCAACAGCGGCCGCATACATCGGTATGGCTGAGAAGACCCTGAGGAACCGAATAAGCCGGAAGGCTCAAGATCCTTTTGAGGTTAAACCCAAGAGGCGAGGGCGCAAGGTGTTGTTTGATAGGAAAGCGTTGGACGCTTACGCTGATTCGCTTTAGCGGGAAATGGATACCTTATCCATAGGTCTATCTAAAAAAAAGATAAATCAGCATGTTACGATATAGGGGTCAAGATGAGGTCAAGAAAAAGCGAAGTGCATCTGGCGTAAAAATTGGACAAGATTAGCAAAAATAAGGAGAGAAAGATTGAGGATGGGCTGATTAAGATAGAAGCCTCGCTCCATAGCATTTTTAAGGCGCTTGAGCATTTCAACAATATTATCTCAAAGCTGCAATTTTTTATCTTTCTACAAAATTGTGAAGATAACGAAATGATGACGATGTTTTTAAAATTATTCACGGATGAAAAATCTACTAAATAATTTAGCAAAAAATTTAGATGGGGTTTAGACATGGCGAAGCTAAAAGTCGATGTTACTAAATTAAGCCAGATGCTTAGAGCAGGTAAAGCAGTTAAGGAATGTGCTAAATTTTTTGAGGTTACGCCTGGGGCAATCAGTCAGCATAAAAAGAATCTTAATGTTGCCGTGGTTAAAAACGTGGTTTTGGAGAATGCTCACCGGGTTGTTGACAAGAATCTTAATGCTGTGGATCAGCTTCAAAAGATCAATAGCCATGCAAATAGCCTTCTTGACCTTTGCATGAAGTGGGTTAATGGGGATGATGAAGCTCTTCAGGTCCTTGAAAGCCAGGTGAGAACTGTTCGCGTTGGCAAGGATAAACTCCCTGTTTCCGAGTACAAGTTTAAGGATCCCCGGGAAATAGCTTTAAAGGCTATGTCAGAGATCCGGGGCCAGCTAAAATTACAATTGGAAATCTTTCAGTGTCTTTACGACATGAAGGCGGTCCAAGAATTTCAACAGGAAGTTTTAACGGCAATAGGAGATGCGAGTCAAGATGTTAGAGGCAGAATCATTCATAACCTCAGCCAAAAACGGGCTATTCGATCAGCTATTAAATTCGATTGATCAAAGATTTGGTGGTGACGATAACCCTAAGCCCTTTCATGAGTGGGTGAAAGACATCACCCTGGATGGCAAGCCTTTTAGCTATGAGCGTCATGAATATCTTATTGAGCCGTACAAGGATAATCATCCTCATCAGGTTGAAATGAAAGCCACACAGATGGGGCTTACTTCAAAGGCCATGCTTAGGGTCGCTTACGGGGCCAGATACGGCGGTTATAGAGGTATTTTGTATCTATTCCCTTCTAAGTCGGATGTTACAGATTTCTCAAAAGGTCGGATTGCACCTTTAATTGAGGGCAACCCTGAAACCATAGGCAAGTGGCTGAAAGATACGGATGCCGCGAATATCAAACGAATTTGGAATTGTTTTTTGTATTTGCGAGGAATGCGGTCCAGGACAGGGCTAAAAAGCGTTCCGGCTGATTTATTAATTTTTGATGAATTAGATGAAGCCCCTCAGAACGCTGTTGATATGGCCATGGAGCGTTTGGCACATAGCGAATTTGGAGAGATCCTTAAATTATCAAATCCTACCCTGCCGGATTATGGCATTGATGCAGCCTTTCAGGAAACGGATCAAAGGTTCTGGCTTCTAAAATGCGAGAAATGCGGTGACCATACGTGCCTTGTGGACACCTTCCCGGAATGTCTGAGAACAGTAAACGGCACCGTTATTCGGGCATGTATGAAGTGCGGGGCTGAGTTAAACCCCTCTGTCGGTGAATGGGTTGCGAAAAAGCCAGGGGTTGAGGATAAGCGCGGTTATCACTTTTCACAGCTTTTTTCTCAATATGTGGATCCGGGCAACATCCTTCATCAATTCAGAACCACAAACAATCTGACCGATTTTTATAATTTAAAGATTGAGGTTGCTTACGTCGAGGCACAGAATCGGCTTAGCAAGCAAGAGATTTTGTCTTTATGCAGCGATGAAGGAATTTCAAGCGAGGATGAAGGGCCGTGTTCAATGGGTGTCGACCAGGGCCGGGATCTTCATGTTGTAATTGGAAAGAAAAACCCTGAGAGGGGCGGCCAGATCGTTTATATCGGTATTTATAAGGACTGGGAAGAGCTTGACCGGCTGATGAAAAATTTCAAGGTTTCGTGTTGTGTAGTGGACGCCTTGCCTGAAACCCGGAATGCCAGGGCATTTGCTGAGCGCTTTGATGGGAAAGTTTTTTTGAACTACTACAATATTCATCAGAAAGGATCCTATGCCTGGAATGAAAAAGAACTAATCGTTCAATGCAACAGGACGGAAAGCCTTGACGCCTCACACCTTGAAATCACGAATAATCAAATAACATTCCCGAGAGAATGTGATGTCGTTAAGGAATTTGCAAAGCACTTATATAATGTTGCAAAAAAATTAGAAGAAAATGAAGAAACCGGTTCGAAACGATATGTGTACGTAAAACTGGGCGCGGATCATTTCAGACATTCGTTTAATTATGAGTGCATGGCGCGTCAAAGGATTTATAGTGGATACTATCAGGGCGATATCGGCGGGGTGGGCGAGACTGTTTCAAGTCGGTACGAGGGCATAATATGAAAGTTATTAAATTCCGAAAACCGAAGCGTTTTGCCTTTGATCGGCTGCATCCTGATGATTATGCCGAACTTACAAGGCTTATGAAAATCATCGGACTAATCGGTTTTGACCGGCTTACACCTTATGAGTACAAGGATTATCACACCTTAATGAACCACATTGACACATGGAGAGACAAGGAAGGTTGCGTTAAAAACACAAACGAGGAGAAGGGAGAGACATCATGATGAGTAAAAAGAATTTAGTGAAACGAGAGTTTGAGCTCGATGAACAAAAACGATCATATGAGAAAATTATTAGTGACCGTGAAAGCGGGATCGTTGTAACGGATGAGGCTTTTTATGGTGCCCGGAACATGCTTCCTGATATAGTTGCTGAATTGCGGCATATTCAAGCCAATTTGTACGGTTGGAGATCTGTTAAAAAGGTTTACGGCAAAGGGCGAATTAACAAACTCAACGAAGTTCGCCGCCGCGTCTCGGACCTTGAGAATCTTGAGATTTTGTATAAAACCACCATTTCAAATTATGGGCGGGACAGGCGGACCCAAGAACGGGCGGTTTCTGAACTGCAGGCGCGCCTCGGAGATCGGATGGGAAAGCAGCCGGGCCTTAAAGAAGTTGAAGCCGCGCAGGAAAAACTTCTGGAAGTTCACCGAAAGGCGGGGCTTGCCGAATTGGGCTTGCCTGAAGTCGAAGAGAACCTGAAAGAAGCTCGGTCTGAGTTGGAAAAAGCAGAAAAAGAAAAAAAATCTTTCACTGATCCGGGTGGCAAAATTTATTCTACCCCACAGGATGAACTCCACGCCATGGCTTGCGCTTATGCAGATGGGCATGGCTGCACTTATGGTGTGGCAGTTGAGGCTATTCTGGGCGAAAGTGATGAACTTGCGATGGCCTATATCGATGCTGGCTTAACCGTTTATGATGATGAATAAATAACTTTTTAATCGGAGGTATAAAATGAACAAACAAATTATTGAAAATGCCAAAAATGCAACCCAAGCGCTTGAAACCCACCAGGGACAGTTTGAAATGCTTAAGGAGAAATTGAAGGAAATTGAGGGGAAAGTACCTGGCTTAAAAGAGGCAACACTCAAGGCCGAGGCCGACAAGCAAAAAGCCCTTGGTGATTTCTGTCTCGATAAGTGTGACCAAGGCTTTGTGGATGTGTCCCAGGATATATCTGAAAAGGCCCAGAACGCTGAAAACCGGGCTGTCGAACTCTTGAAGGTAGTCGCCAACAAAGGAAACTGAACTATACCAAGAAACCCCTGCCCTTCAGCGGAAACAACAGAAGGCCGTCCAAGCGGTATGGGATATCATCTCTGGTGATTTAGCGTCCGAGCTTACGCCTTTGAGGCAGAAGATTGTCAAGGCTTTCGCGGCAAATCGTGAAAGCCAACGACCAAGAAATTATAGCAACTTTCTGCAGTCTGTCTTCCCGGAACCTCAAAAGCCGGAGCTTGATGCGCTCGGTTCTGGGTTGGATGCGCTCTATCAGGCGGCCTTGAAAGATTAAGAAAAGACCTTAAGATAGTTTTGCTCATTGACAAATATATACCCAAAAGGGCAGCGGGTGAAGCCCCGGCTGGAACTGTGGGCTAAGTCACGAAAGAAAACAAATCCCATTATGGGAGGGATGAAACAGAGTGTCCGTCTAAGGACGGTAGGGAGTCTAACCGAAAGTAGACAGTTCATTTTTATCGAGACGATATCACAAGTTTTTAGAGCCAGTTTCGGATTCAAGATGCATAGCAGTAAACACAACCCGCAATAATAAAAAAGGCAGAGCCCATCAAAGACCCTGCCTATTAAAAATGTTTTTGTTATTCGTCTGTTCTTGGTTTTACCCTTCTATCGATTCCACTTCTCCGTTCATTTCCGGATCTGCGTTCAGGAATGTGGAAATAATAAGAGAATTGACGTCTGTCTACACCTAAACGTCTACCCCCGTTATCAGGCAAAATGGGAAGGGCCACGGTAATCTATTCCTTAAAGATCCTATTAAAGAGTAACTATTGATTAAAGGCTATTTCGGACTATCCTTTCGATCATCTGAGTTAATACCAGATTGTTTTTCTATAAGCTTTAAAATTTCACTGCATTTGCCTTTGACTGGACAATTATAAATTATCTCTGATAATTCCAATACAACTTTTAATAATTCATCTTTAGTTAAAGACGAAATTGGTTTCCCGTAATATCCAATTTTATCAGGTTGTAAATCGCTCATATTTATAAAACTCCGTACTAATATAATATTTATGAGTTCTGGATAGCCAGATACTTGTTATTGCAGGATGACACATCCTGAAATTAATACATGCTGATTATATATACCAAGAAAATGAAAAGGGCAAACTCTCTCAAAATAATTTGCCCTTTTTGAAAAAATGATATCACAGCATTTTTCAGGCTTTAAAAACCTGTCATTTATAGCAGTTAGTGCGCCACGAGCGCACTTTAATATAAAGTGTGCGTAACTGCACATGAGATGAGGGTTTGGCCCCTCGGAGTCGGCTTGCAGGAGCAGGTTCCAAAACACCTCAAGCTGCATTGGTTAAGAGCCACTGTGGTGAGCGTTGAGGAAAAGGTCCCGCTGGACGGGATCAGTTGTGGATCAGAGAGACGAGCGTAAGCGAACCATCCGATGAGGTGTCGAAAATTTAAGGATGACGTCAAAACTGGTGGCTATCTGTACGCCAGGATAAGTCCAGGGGAAACCTGTTTACTGCCTGGGCGGCGTCCGGCATAAAGGTGGCGTGAAACTGATCTGGGCTCGTGTGTGGAACGTGGGAACTCTTCATGTGATGTTAAGAGAAAACCCTATAAGTGAGGACCACGAAGGGGGAAAGTATCGATGCACATGAAGGGGGCGGATTATCCTGTAGTAGTGTTGAAGGCTCTGTAATGGGGCTGGAGCGAAGGGGATGAGTCAGCTCGCAGAAAGATTCAGCCAACCAGAAATGGGAGGAGCTAATTTCTTTCTGCGTCGGCTTGAAGCCGAGAGGTTTCAAGAGAATGGCTGGCAGGAGCCGTATGAATCGAGAGGTTCATGTCCGGTTCTGTGAGGGCCTGGGGGTGAAATTCCCCTGGGCTACTCGACTCAACGGTCGGGCAATGAAAAAAAGCAGAGCCATTGCTGACCCTGCCTTCAAGAAAAAATGACTATTATTCTGATTATTGTGTCACGGGATAGAGTCTGACTTGCACGAGATGAGTACCATCGTTTAAATGGTCAGAGCTTTTGCAAAGGCTGCTCTACGTTCAACACCGCTTCTTCGATCAATTCCTTCTCTCAAATCATTTTCCGACCTATGTATTTTCTTAAGAATGACCTTACCGCTTCTTCGATCTGTGCTTTGCCTTCTCTCTAAGCCACTTCTTCGGTTGACACCACTTCTACGATCCTCCTGTGTTCTTCTGTTCGGAATATGGTTTGTATATGAAAATTCTCGGCTGTCAATGCCTACCCGTCTGCCTCCCTTATCTATTAGTCTCAATAGCACAGTTGTAACCCTCAAGGCTTTATTTTATCATAAACAACTTGGGTTTTTTGATGGAAGATTTGTCAATTGCTCAAAGTCAACCGAATGGATTTGTTTTTGAAAAAAGCCCCTGGAGCCTATCCTCAGGGGCTTTAAAGGAGTTTAAGAATGAAAAAACATTTTCTTCATTCAAAATGTATATGAAAGCAAGAATCGTGCAAAAAAAGTTAATCATATCGCAAAGCCTTGTCTATTAGGCATTTGCATCAATTTTAGTGAAAATACAGTAGTGCTAACACATAGAAAAACTATGTAATTGTGGGGCAAATTACATAACAATTGTTACATTATTTACACAATAAGATGAAACAATTCAAGTAGTTGTATGCCACGTTGTGGTATTGTTTGGTGGGATGACCTGATAGAAAAAGAGGGGTGTGGTTGATTGCAGATACCTTGCCAGTATCGAAACCATTCACAACAACAATTGATATACAGATATCATAAACACAAAACACCACCTCTATGAGAAATGGGGTCATAATAATCAGTCCATGACAACCTTTCGGTTTTGGTTCGATTGTTATTTCTGTGTGAAGTCTTTGCAGAGTTCTTTTGTTACGAACATGATAAAGAGCTCTTTCGCTGGAACTTCAACATTTACAGCATTTCCTTGGAGATTCGGCGGCTCAAAGACTTTCACATCGTAACCTTTTTGGAGTATTAGCTTAATGAAATCGTCTGGTGTTTCAACGTCGGTAATGTCGCCGACCTTTCGTTCAAGAGCATCAATGTTAGAGCATGCCCCATGCCGGGACATTAGAAACCATTCATTGGCATGAGAGGAAAACGGGACCATTAAAATGCTAAGCAAAACTATTGTCACAATGTGATTCATTGGTTTGCCACAGAAAGAATCCTTATTCTTTGGCTTTCTTTGCACTCTTATGTAACTTTTTAAGACAATCTTTATCTTTCCGGACAATCGCACAGACGGTTTTATTATGAAGCTCTCTGCAATTATCATGATTGGACAGGGGATATTCTGGATGTTTCTTTGACATCCCTATTTCTTGCCCTTCTTTTCGTACTTTTTGAGAAGGTCCTGGATGGCTTCTTCGAGGAGATCGTTTTGTCGTTTCTCCAATTGTGCAGCAAGGATTTTTAATCCTTTTGTTAGATCAGTATCCAAGGTCGTATTATACATTTTCCTTTTTCCCATGTGCCTTGGATATCTTATAGTAATAAAGAAATCAATATAAATAGATTTCCCCTTGACTTTTGAGATGTTCTTATATAGTTATATAGTTAAGAACATAACTATAACCCAAAACCAAGATAAAATGAAAACCAAATTAAAAAACATAGCGCTTGAAGGAACCCATAGCGGCGACGTTGTGGGCGGTTTTTATCTTGGAAACCGTGGGAACCCTTCAGGCGCTTTTGTTTTTTCAGAAAGGGGGTTGAATATCGATAGGGGAATAAAAAAAACGGGCTGTCCGAGTACTCCCACACAAGGACAGCCCTAACATGACATTTAACCAAAGGAGGGAAACGTCATGACTGAGAACACTGTAACATCAAAAAACAACGAAAGGCAAGAGACCGTAGAAGAAAAGGGGGGCGGTGGTGGATTCTATCGAACCTTACTGGCTGACTCTGATATGGTATGCGACCAAGTCTTTGATATTCAGTCAATAGGGAACGTGCTGGCGGTTTTAAGAGAGGGCGTGCGGGACGCCGTTAGTGCCGACGAGATTAATGCATGGCAAGGGATTGTAGAGACGATTCTCGAACAGGAACTGACACGGTTAAATCACGTTCTTTGGCGTTTTTCTAAAAACTTTGAGGGAATCGACTACAGACCTATCAAAACGGACTCCCTTGGACGTTCAACCACAACCAAGTCTCTTTTGGAAGAAATTGAAAAAGGTCTATAGGGGGTGCAACATGAGAAAAGAAACAATAAGGCTGTTTGACGCCTTGCCAACCATGATTAAAAAAATCGGCCTTGCCAGTGATATTATTGTTTGGGACCATGAGGAAAAAAGCAGCGGTTTTGGTGAATTTATCAGTCACAACTTCGCCGCTTTGGGTTACATGCTCGATGAAGTTTGTGAAGAACTGAAATCGCATTATACCGCCATTGATAATGGAACGCCGATGATGATTGAAGATGATCTTGAACAGCCAGAGACCGCAGAAAAAGCGATTTCAGATTAACGCATACCAAAGCCCTGGTCTTTCGGGGACGGGGCAATAAAAAACCCCTGGAGGGTCAAGCTCCAGGGGTTATAGGAGGGTAACATTAATGGCAAACAAATATAATGTTAATCAAAAGGATAATATACCACAATGTGACATGTCAAGATGTTTTATTTGTCGAAGTGATTTTAACAGAAATGGCAAAAAGAAAGGCCCCCGAGAGAGATGGCAAGCAAATCTCAGGGGTCAGACCAAGAAAGAACGCTTTGCTAAATAAAAGCAAACAAACTACAACCTGCGATTACGATTATGGTATACACAAAAAGAATCAAGTCCAACATAATTTATCCTTTGTTCGAAATGATTTGTGAAAGAATAATATATTACATTGCTACAAGGTGGTATGTCAATATGTTTTTGAACAACCCCACGGGCTAGGCGCTGCAGGCTGAAAAGGGCGCCCCTGGCCCCTGCCCGTGGATTAACCAGGGAGAAAGTCGAGGGGCTTTATGGCAATATTAGCAGAATGTCCATTTTGTCGCAGAAGGCAATCCAAAAAAAATAAAAAATGCAAATGCGGCGAAAATCTGGACAAAGCAAAAAAGGCCAAAAAAATAAGGTACTGGATCGATTATCCGCTTCCTGGTGGGAAGGTGCGCCGGGAATCTGTCGGAGGGTTTGAGGGTTTAAACGCTTATTCGATCACGGATGCAAAAGCTGCGCTGGCTAAGAGGACGGTTCAAAAGCGTGAAAAAAGAATATTAGAGATGTTGCCAGAATCCACAATGACCTTTCAGGAGTTGGCCGGCTGGTATCTTGGATTGAAAACGGTCAAGAAACAGAAATCTTATGTCCGGACCAAGTTGGCAATTAAAAACTTTAATGCAGTTTTTGGTAATATAATCGTTGGCGATATCAAGCTCAATATGCTCGAAGACTATCAAGAGGACCGAGAAGGGAAGGGGAGGGCCGCTGCCACCATCGATATGGAAATATCCATTGCCAAGACAATGATAATTAAAGCATTTGATAATGACATGGTTGACGGCCGGGTTTTAAAAGCGTTTAGGAACGTCAAAAAGAAGCTGAAAAAAGGCGGTAATGCTCGAAAAAGGACAATGACCACTGACGAATATGTCAGGCTGATCGGAAAAGCGCCCCAACACCTAAAGGCGTTTGTTATTGTTGCATATAATACAGGAATGCGCGTAGGTGAATTAAGGTTGCTAAAATGGTCATATGTTGATAGGGTCAATAATTATTTAAGGTTGCCTGAGGAAGTCACAAAAGAGGGAAGACCAAAAAATATCCCAATAAATCATCATGTGAGAAAAGCGCTGGATTCACTCCCGAGAGCGATTCTGCACAATTATGTCTTTACATACAAAGGGCAACCCATTACAAGCCCCGGTGGTCTGAAAAGATCTTTTAAAACCGCCTGCAAAGAAACTGACATCCCGCAGGGCAGTAAAGCTCCCAATGGAATTATATTTCACGACATACGCAGAACGGTTAAGACAAATATGCTTAATTCAGGAATGGACAAGGTACACAGAGATCTAATATTAGGTCACAGCCTGAAGGGAATGGACGCTCACTATCTGGCCCCAGGTGAGGATGCGTTGAGAAAAGCCATGGATAAATATACACGTTGGATTGATGGTCAAATATTAAATCTTGACCATTCTCTTGACCCCAAGGTCAAAAAGGGGTCGGCAGGATAGGCTAACTATCTTAAATGTTTGGTACGCCTGGCAGGATTCGAACCTGCGACCTACGGATTAGAAGTCCGTTGCTCTATCCAGCTGAGCTACAGGCGCTCGAAAAAGTAAAATCCTATAATTAACAGATGCCGGACACTATGTCCATAAAAAATATTTGGAAAGATTAGACGGCAGATTTTTCCTCGTATGGAGATGTACCATTGAAATATTAATATGAAAAAAACAACAACAAGAAAAAAAGCTAACAAGAAAAAAACGGGTCTCATCAAGGCCCGCAAGGCCCACAAGGCCACCGGCCCGGGGAAGGATACTTCCTCTGATACGGCCCTGGTTAAGTTTGATCCCCTTCAAAGATATCTGGCGGAAATCAGTAAATACAAACTCCTTACCAGGGAGCAGGAGATTGAACTGGGCAAAAAAGTTCAGAAGGACGGGGATAGTGAGGCTGCATACGTTATGGTGACCGCCAACCTCAGACTTGTAGTAAAGATTGCCTTGGAGTTTCAGCGGGTCTGGATGCAGAATCTTTTAGATCTGATCCAGGAAGGTAATATCGGACTTATGCAGGCGGTTCAAAAATTTGATCCCTACAAGAATGTCAAGTTTTCGTATTACTCATCATTTTGGATAAAAGCCTATATACTCAAATTCATTATGGATAATTGGCGTCTCGTAAAAATCGGGACGACCCAGGGGCAGCGAAAATTGTTTTTTAAGCTAAAAAAGGAAAAACAAAAACTGATTGACCAGGGGTTTGATCCAAAACCGAAGCTTCTTTCAGAGAGATTGGGCGTATCCGAACGCGAGATCATAGATATGGACCAGCGCCTAGACGGCTGGGACGTTTCCCTGGACGCGCCGTTAAAAGATGATTCTGATACGGAAAGGATAGATTTTATAAATACAGACGCAGAATCCACAGAAGATCAGGTGGCCAAAAAGGAGATTGAGGCCCTTCTTCATAAAAAAATTGAAGAGTTCAAAAAAACCATGACACCAAGGGAGCTTGAAATATTCGAGCATCGAATTTTTGCCGATAATCCTGCAACGTTGCAGGAGATTGGTGACCGCTACAATATATCAAGGGAACGTGTACGTCAGGTTGAAAAAAACATTATCAAAAAGCTAAGAGACTTTTTTAAGCGGGAAATTCCCGATTTTGATGCTTACGATAACGTCTACGTCTCTGATTAAAAAGGAAGTAAATAAAAATGAAGGACAGTCTTTTAAAATTGACCATCGTTGGTATGGTCATTTTAATTTTTTCCGGTTGTACCCAGCATATGAAGCCTGCTGAAACCTTTGATCAAGATATAGGGGAGGAGGTGGCGATAGATCCCGTTGAACATGAAAGTCCCTATTATTACTTTACAGAGGCGCAGTTTCAGCAAAAAAAAGGCAATCTGGACAAAGCGATTGACTATCTGAACAGAGCGATTCAGGAAGACCCTGAATCATCCTATTTGCAAATAGAACTGGCACTCTTGTATTTCCGGCAAAAGGACAATGAAAACGCCCTCAAAATTGTCGAAACGGTGATTGCAAAAGATCCGGACAACGTTCGTGCGCTGGTTATATCCGGAAGGTTGAATCAGGCGCTTAAACAGATTGATCCTGCTGAAAAAGCATATGAAAAAGTGATTTCTCTGGATCCGAAAAAGAAAGATGTCTATTTACTTTTGGGTGGCCTGTATATGCAGGAAAATAAACTGGATGAGGCATTAAGGGTCTACCAACAACTTGTCCGGAACTTTCCTGGATCCTATGCGGGACGTTTCTTCATTGGAAAAATTTATACAGCGAAAGGCAATCTGAAAATGGCGGAAAAAGAATTCAGACAAACCATAGAATTAAATCCCGATCTTGAGGAGCCGCGTTTTGAACTGCTGAATCTGTATAAAACAATGGGCAAAGACAAAGAAGTTATACGATTATACCGGGAAATCATAGAAAAAGATCCACAAAATATTAGAGCGGCCCTTGGATTGGGATATTATCACCATCGGAAGGGAAGGCTGTCCCAGGCGAAAAAAATTTTTAAGGATCTTGGTGTCAGAAGCGACTCTGAAAAGGAAGTGATCAGAACGGTTGTTCGGCGCTATTTGGAACCAAAGAAATATGAAGCGGCAACAGTCATCCTTGAAGGCATGTTAAAGGGTTCTCCGGACAGCTCGGATCTTCATTATGTGGCCGGTGTTGCACTGGACGGGAAAAAGGATTGGGTACAACGCCATCGAGCATTTTAAAAAAGTGGCCCCGGACTCCCACTTTTATCAGGAAGCCGCTATTCGTATTGCATTTTTATACCAGGAACAGGGAAAAACCGAACAAGCCATCGATTATTTAAACAGTGTCATTAAAATAGTCCCTGACAATTCGGAGCTGTTCCTTTATCTGGCTTCCCTTTATGAAGAAAACGAAGAATTTGCAAAAGCTGAAAATGTTCTTAAACAGGGACTTGAAAAGGAACCCGACAATACCCGCTTTTATTTTCGTCTGGGTGTTGTATATGATAAATGGGGTCGGAAAGCGGATTCAATCCAAGCGATGAAAACAGTGATCAGGCTGGATCCGAAGGATGCCAATGCATTGAACTATCTCGGTTATACCTATGCAGACCTTGGAGAAAAACTGGATGAAGCTGAACATCTTATTAAAACGGCATTAGAAGAAAAACCGGATGACGGGTATATTACCGACAGCCTGGGCTGGGTATATTTTAAAAAAGGACTTTTCGAGAAAGCGGTAAAATATTTGGAGAAGGCTGTCGTCCTGGTCCCCGATGATCCGATTATCCTCGAACATATGGGAGATGCATACCTTGAAATAAGCCATAAGGAAAAAGCACTGGAATTTTACAAACGTTCGTTGTTGAACCAAAATAAAGACAAGGAGAATATAGAAAAAAAGATCCGGAAATTAACCGGAAAATGAAATACACGACCCGATACATTCAGCTTATATCGATTCTTTTCATCCTTACTTTTTTTTTCTCAGCCTGCACCATCCTTGCCCCAAGGGCTCCAGAAAGACCAACGGACCCTATTTCACTCGAAGCGGAAAAGACCATTTCGACCCTAAAGAATCAAAATCTTGAACTCAAGACCTTTAAAGGTGTGGGCAATATAAAAATCCGGGGGGGTAATAAAAAAGACATTACCGCCCGTATTGCATGGGTCGCATCAGCACCTGACAAAATCCGGATCGCTTTAACCAGCGTTTCAGGACAACCCATGATCAGTCTTGCCGGTGATGGTCATTGGTTCTATCTTATTTCCCATTCCAGTGGTGATTTTTATAAAAAACCTGCGTCAGCTTCTTTCATGAGAAGACTTTTAGGAATTCCCGTAAAAACTGAAGATATGGTCGATATTTTGGCCGGCCGGGTTCCGATCCATTCATATGATTCTGCGTTATTAACGGACAATAGATCTCAAGTTTACAGCACTGAAGATCACACGGTTTCAACACGAAATGGAGGTGAAGGTCCGTGTCAAAATGGATATGTTCTTGTTCTAAAAAAAAATGGGGGGACATTCTTGAGAAGATATACTTTGATGAAAAGAAAAAAAAGGTTCATAGGGTCGAAATGTTTGATGCGGCCGGCACCCTTGCATATCGGGTTGAATTTGATGGGTTTCAGACTTTAAACGGGTATCGGGTTCCATCTCGATTGATAGTATCAAACAACGATGGCTTGGGTTTTCATCTGGATGTGGACCGATACTGGACCAACATGTCTGTCTCCCCGTCCGTGTTTGTTCTGACGCCGCCGGAATAGCGCTTTGGTCCGGATTTTTCACAAAAAATTCATTCAGCCTTTATAATAACGAAAATATAATTTAATGGACAGCCCAAATGAGATGCGTTTTGCTGTTGAGAACACACTGGGGAAGTTGGCGAAATGGCTGCGCATTTTAGGGTTTGACGCATTTTATAAACCCGATCTTTCAGCTGAAAAATTGATGGATATTAGAACCGGGCGCATCTTGCTCACCCGCACAGGGCGAATTCGGTTTCGGAATACATCTCAAAAGCGTATCTTTATAACGTCGGACAACTCCTTTGAACAGCTCCGGGAAGTCATCGTAACACTGGGCATTGCACAAAAGGATGTACAGCTGTTTTCACGATGCGTCAGATGCAATACGATGATCCGGAAGGTGGGTAAAGATTCCATACGCAAGATGGTACCCGACTATATCTGGGAAACGCACGGCGCATTTCATTCTTGCACCCAATGTGGAAGAATATACTGGCCGGGAAGTCATACCCGGCGAAGTCGCGATATTATAAAAAGGCTGTTTAAATGACCCGGAAAAATTCTAAAAAAGTCATTGCTCTGGAGGCCCGTCTTAAAAGGTGTAACAATGTTACTACGCTGGGTGTGCGGCCGAATTTCAGTGATTACAGCCCTGACGAGGCGGAGATGATCCGCAAGGCCCGAAAAATATACTACCCAACTACCTTTTATGCAGAAATTTTTGATGCCGTGGGAAAAAAAAACGTTTCCCAGTTATCATACCTATAAATGTGTTCAGGATAAGATCAAGCAGACGGCACTGTTTAATCTTCTTGAAATACCCCATCCCAAAACAAGGGTGTTTTATGGGAAACGGCAAAAAAGCACGATCAACAATCATTTCAAGTTCCCTTTCATTGCCAAGATCCCCAGAGGCTCGGCCATGGGAAGGGGGGTTTATCTTATCGATAATCCGGACGATCTTCATCGTTATTGCAGCTTGCCCACCCCGGCATATATTCAGGAGTTTCTACCGTCCGACCGCGATGCTCGGGTGGTCGTTATCGGAGATGAAATTGCACATGCCTACTGGCGCATAGTTCCTCCGGGTGAATTTAGAAGCAATCTTGCTTTTGGTGCAACCATCAGCCTGGACCCTATACCCCAGGCCACACTCGATCTTGCCCTGTATACCGCCCGAAAATGTAAGTGGGATGATGTGGGTATCGATATCATTGAAAATGAGGGACAACTTTATGTTCTTGAAGCCAACATGAAATATGGCAAAGCAGGATTCAAAAAGGCAGGGATCGATTACCTGAGACTTATGGAGAAAATGATCGAAGATGGAAAAATTTAAAAACAAAAAACTTAACAAGATCAGCAAGGCCCTGGCACAAAGGGAAAGTGAAATATTGTCTCCACTTGCCACCTTGAGTTCAACCGGGTTGCGTCGATTCCCTGATGAGCGTCTATCGGAAGGATACCGCCAGACATTCTCGGTGGATGTGGATCGTATACTGCATTCCCGGGCGTATACGAGGTATATCGACAAAACCCAGGTCTTTTATCTGATTCGCCACGATCATATTACCCATCGTGTTCTCCACGTCCAGCTGGTGGCCAAAATTTCAAGGAGCATCGGCAGGCATCTGGGGTTCAACGAAGATCTCATCGAAGCCATTGCGCTGGGACATGATATCGGCCATACACCCTTCGGCCATGACGGCGAAAGATTCTTGTCCGAACTTTGTAACGCCAGCGGAATCGGTTATTTTCAGCACAATGTCCAGAGCGTACAGTTTTTAGACCGGGTGGAACGTAAGGGCAGGGGATGGAACCTGTGCCTTCAGACACTCGACGGAATACTGTGCCATGACGGTGAAATCCATAATCAGGCCCTCAAGCCGGACCGGGAAAAAACATTTGAGACACTCGAAAGAGAAATGTCTGCTAAAAAAGCCGATCCATCGACCAAACTTATCCCAATGAACATGGAGGGATGTGTGGTCCGCATGGCAGATACCATCAGCTACATCGGGCGTGACATAGAAGATGCCATCCGGCTTAATATGATCAAACGGTCCGATCTCCCCAAGGAGAGTGTAGATGTCCTCGGAGATACAAACGGAACCATCGTGTATAATCTCGTGACCGATATTATCAACAACAGCTTTCAAAAAAGCTATATCGCGTTCAGCCGGGAAGTGTCCGATGCCTTAAAGCGGTTGAAAGAATTCAACCTTGAGCATATTTATATGAATCCAAAAATAAAAAAGCATTCAGGAACCATTGAAAAACTGTTTAAGATGCTGTTTGAAAGGTATCTTGAAGATATTGAAACCCAAAATCGGTCGTCGGTGATATTTGCCGGATTTTTGGAAAATATGTCAGAAAATTACCTGAATAATTATCAAAAAGAGGAAATTGCCAGGGATTTTATTGCCGGAATGACGGATCAGTATTTTTTAAGACAATGTCCGGAAAATATGCGGCCTGAAATCAGGTTTCACTAACCTGACTATTTCACCTTAAATAAGTGTAAACAAAAAGGGTTTCATGTAAAAACAAGGATCATCTCCAAAAGAGTTGATGATTTTGAATCCTCGAGACCTCTTTTCCAACTAAATTGGAGAAGAACCAAAAATAAAAACACCCATGAAAAAACCTGCTGTGGAAAATCCGAGACAGGGAACCCGTGAATACCAAAAAAAATATTACCGGAATCTGCTGTCCAGTAAAGACCGGGTCGCCTTCAGGGTGGTCGTCCAGGAAACAGACCTGTATGTACAGGCGTTAAAACCCCTTGAGGATATAACCCGGGAATTGATTCTAAAGCATCGGGGATACATCGATAAGTATATAAAAGAGCATCCTGAATTCCTTGATACACTGAAGCCGTGGCGTATTCATGGCCCGGCATCGATCATCATCTGCGACATGGTGTCTGCAGGTCAAAAGGCCGGGGTCGGTCCAATGGCGGCGGTGGCCGGCGCGATTGCCGAACATGTGGGTATCGATTTGTTGAAATATACCGATGAAGTGATAGTGGAAAACGGGGGGGATATTTTTTTAAAGACCAACGATCCGGTGACCATAGGCATTTTTGCAGGTACATCTCCCTTGAGCATGCGAATGGGCCTCAGTATTAAATCCGAAGAAAAACCTGCAGCCGTATGCACGTCATCCGGTACGGTGGGGCATTCCCTAAGTTTGGGGAAGGCGGATGCAATTTGCGTGGTTTCCGATTCCTGTTCCCTTGCAGATGCCGCTGCAACGTCCATCGGTAATTGCTTAAAATCCAAGGATCATATAGCGTTTGCCATTGATTTCGGCCGGAAGATAGAAGGCGTTAACGGAATTGTTGTGATTATCGGTGAAGAGGTCGGGATGTGGGGTGATCTTGAAGTCGTTCCACTGAAGCTGCCTTAATATGTTAAAGGCGCTTATAAAGTCTTTAGAAAACAAACCCTTGAATCCTTGAATCCTTGGACCCTCTTCTACAACTAAATTGGAGAAGAACCAAAAGTTTTAATACATCCAGGGGCTGTTTTTTTGCAATGTCGGAAGATAGAAAAAGGTTGAGTTTTAGAATTAAAAAGGGTAGATGAAATGAATGTCGGGAATGCCTGTCAAGAATTGTCGATTAAAAAATAAGTCATATTTTTTACGAATACATTATAAAATATCCAATTTGTTCAAGGAGTTTATTAAATGAAAACCATGTGGGCTCCGTGGCGCATTGAATATATTCTGGCCGATAAGGACAAAGGCTGTATTCTTTGCAAAGCACTCTCAAATGAGGACAATCTGACCCTCTACAGAGGGAAGGAAACCATGGTGGTCATGAATAAATTTCCTTACATCAACGGTCATCTTCTGGTGTCTCCAATTCGACATATATCCACCCTGGACCAGATGAGTAAAGGGGAAATGGGCACACTGCTGGAAACCGTTGAAAAATCGGTAGGGGTTCTGAAAAACGCTATGAACCCAGACGGTTTTAATGTGGGACTTAACTTGGGAAAAGTAGCCGGTGCCGGTGTCGAGGGACATCTTCATTTTCATGTTGTTCCCAGGTGGCTCGGCGATACCAATGCATTCACGGTTTTTTCCGATGTCCGGGTAATCCCGGAACATTTATTGACCACATACAACAATTTAAAGACATACTTTGACAAAATAGACGTATAAGACTGAAAATAAAGGAGAAAAAATGAAAAAATTTAAGATCGCTCTTGGGATAATTATTGTCGGTTTTTTCGCAATTATTTTTCTTTCGAATAAAGAGTATTTCATGGCCAAACAAGGCTTTAAAATCGATCTCCTGGTGGGTGAACCCTATCATCTAAAGGAACTTCCGAATGCCTTCTATTTTCTTGTTTTCTTTCTTATCGGTTTTCTGATCGCCTACTTTACCAGCCTTTTTGAACGGTTTAAATCAAAGAAAAAGATCAAAACGTTAAATACAGCAGCCACCACTCAACTGGAAGAACTCTCTCAGCTTAAAAAAGAGGTGGAATCCTTAAAGAGCACCGCTTACGGCTATTCTAAACCGATGGAGGAACAGGATGCGGTGGGTGCGGCATAAAACCCTCGTCAGCCTGTAAAAAAACCTATCCGCCCGATGGTAAAAACCGGTAGACTCGGAAATTATTAAATAACATCAATGGCAGCATCCCAAGGTTCATAATCGTTAAAGTCGTATGCGTCGTTCGAAAACAACCCCCATGATAAAACAGTATCTGTCCATTAAGGAAAGATATGCCGATGCGATACTTTTTTACAGGATGGGAGATTTTTATGAAATGTTCTTTGAGGATGCCGAAGTTGCCTCCGGGATCCTGGAAATCACTTTAACCTCCAGAAACAAGAAAGATAAATCCCCCATACCCATGTGCGGTGTGCCTTATCGCGCCGTACAGGGATATATCGCCCGCCTGATCAACCAAGGTTACAAAGTTGCAATATGCGACCAAATAGAAGACCCTGCCCTGGCAAAAGGTCTGGTAAAAAGGGATGTTGTTCGTGTCATTACTCCTGGCATGATCCTTGACGATGAATTGTTGGATGAAAAAACAGACAATTATGTCCTCGCCGTTGCCTGTGAAAAAAATACTGTGGGACTCAGCTATCTGGATATCTCTACCGGAACCTTTCGGGTGTCTGAATCTTCAGATTTGGATGCAGTGGTGGATGAGGCCCTTCGGATCTCACCCAGTGAAGTTCTTCTCCCGGAGTCATCAAAAAGCGACCGGTTTTTTTCAGCGATTATCAGCGCGTTGTCGGACAGACCCGTCACCTTTATAACCGACAGAGCATTTGAGTACGGCGGGGGACGTGAACGGCTGATGGATCAATTCAAAACCCTTTCCCTTGAAGGGTTCGGCTGTGAACATTTAAAAGCCGGTGTTCGTGCTGCAGGCGCCCTCGTTTTTTACATAAGGGAGACCCAGAAACAAAAGATCGAGCATTTATCAAAAATCGAAACATATTCCCTGGGCAATTCCCTTGTTATAGACGAAATTAGTTTCCGCAACCTTGAAATTATAAAAAACATCCAAACAGGTTCCAGACAGGGGACCCTTATTGGCATCATGGATCGAACGGTTACAGCTATGGGAGGGAGGCTCCTGAAGCGGTGGATCAGATATCCGTTGATGGATATATCCGAGATACGGCTTCGGCTGGATGCTGTGGAAGAAGCAAAGGACAATATACAGGTCCGGCGGGATATCAGAGATCACTTGAAATCGGTTTATGATCTTGAACGTCTCGGAAGTAAGATCGCAATGGGACATTCAAATGCCAGAGATCTTGTTGCACTAAAGCGTTCCTTGAACAGCCTCCCGGGTATATGGATTTTGCTTTCGAAATTTAAAGCCTCCCCTTTTAACTCCCGTCAGAATATCGACGGCCTCGGCGAGTTGGCCGCTCTGATTGAAAGAGCCATCCGGGAAGATGCACCACCGACCATCAATGAAGGCGGTATTATCAAAACCGGCTTCAATTCTCAACTGGATGAGCTTATTTTAATCAGCCGGGATGGAAAAAAATGGTTGGCCGAACTCGAGGCCAGGGAGAAAAAAGCAACCGGGATAAGCACCCTTAAAGTCAGCTACAATAAGGTTTTTGGCTACTTTATCGAAATATCAAAAACCCGTTCAAAAGCGGTTCCTGTGCATTATGTGCGCAAACAGACCCTGGTCAATGCAGAGCGTTACATTACGGACGAACTGAAAAATTTCGAAGTAAAAATTCTGGGTGCAGAAGACCAAAGGGCTGCCCGTGAATACCAAATATTCAACGAAATTAAAGATGCGGTTGTCAGCAACAACACGGCCATTCAGGAGGTGGCATATTTTTTGGCCACACTCGACTGCCTGTTGAATCTGGCAGAGGTCGCCGATCAAAACAATTATCACAGGCCGGAATTTAATAACGAGGGTTTTATTCAGATAGAGGACGGCCGACACCCGGTGGTGGAGAAAATGATTGCCGGTGAGCGTTTTGTGCCGAATACGATCCGGATTGACAATACGGAAAATCAGATACTCATCATTACCGGACCCAATATGGCTGGCAAATCAACTGTGCTGCGCCAGGTGGCTCTCATTGTCCTTATGGCCCAGATGGGCTCTTTTATTCCTGCCGCCAGGGCTTCAATCGGTACTACGGACAGAATCTTTACACGTGTCGGAGCCCTGGACAACCTCTCCCAAGGGCAGAGCACATTTATGGTGGAGATGCAAGAAACTGCAAATATTTTAAACAGCGCAACGGTTCGGAGTCTCGTTATAATGGATGAAATCGGGCGGGGAACCAGTACATTCGACGGCCTCAGTATTGCCTGGGCGGTTGCGGAATACCTCCATGATTTAAAGGACGGCGGCGTTAAAACCCTTTTTGCGACGCACTATCATGAATTAACGGAACTGGCACGTCTGAAGGACCGGATAAAAAATTACAATATTGCGGTCAAGGAATGGAACGATGAAATCATTTTCTTGCGAAAACTGGTGGAAGGGGGCACAAATAGGAGTTATGGGATACAGGTCGCCCGGCTTGCGGGTGTTCCGGATGCCGTTATCCAGCGAGCGAAAAAGATTCTGTACAATATCGAAAATGATGAACATGGCTTGAAAGCGCTGCCTGCCCTTGGTGACGGTGCAGATCTTTTAAAAAAAGGACAGGTGCAGCTCAATCTTTTTTCAAAAACAGATCAATTTATCATTGAGAAACTGCAAAAGCTGGACATTTCGAAAATGACACCTTTGGATGCTTTAAATTATCTGAACGAACTTCAGGAAAAGGCCAAAACCATTGTTATTTGACAGAATTAAATTAATTTTACCTTATATCCTGATCGGCTGTATACTTTCCATAACAGGACAGCAGGTGTCATTTGCAGCTACTTCAAAAGACCGCTACCACCAGGCTGAAGCCTGCTATAAAAAACTTCGTCATAGCCCTAAAAAGCAGAAATACCGGGAGAACTGGCTCCTCTGCATCAAAAAGTTCAAAGGGGTTTACCGGCATAATCCTTCAGGTTCCTGGGCCCCTGCCGGGCTTTATATGGCCGGTGTTTTGTATGAAGAACTTTATCGGCGGTCATTCAAAAAGTCTGATAAAGAAAATGCTTTTGAAACGTATAATCTTATTATAACGCGTTATCCAAAAAGCAAATACAGACAAAAAGCTGAAAATGCCGTCGGCCGGCGCGCCTTGAAAAAGACCCAAAAAACAACATCCAAAAAAGCCATCCCCAAAAAAAACAATACACGGTATCCCGTGGCCGGCATTCAAACGAAAACAAAAAAAACATCTTCGGCCCATGTCCGGGATACAAAGAAATCAATCCGGGCCGTAGTCGGAAAGGCCGAAATTGTCGGGCTGCGGTACTGGTCCAATCCCAACTACACCCGTGTGGTCATCGATGCAGACAATGAAGTGTCCTATGCCCACAGACTTCTTAAAAAAGACACGTCCATCAACAAACCCCAACGTCTTTATATCGATTTAAACAACAGCATACTAGGGAAAAGGCATTAAAAAACACATTCTCATCGATGACAATCTGCTCATGGATACCCGTGCAGGACAGTTCTCCTCGAATCAGGTTCGGGTGGTTGTTGATATCAAGTCTTTTAAAACTTACAAAATTTTTTCCCTAAAGAACCCCTTCAGGATCGTCATCGATGTATGGGGCAAGGCAGCAAAACCCTCCTCATCGGCGGTGAGAAAAACGGATAAAAAAGGGGATAAGATTCCAGCGGACGCTTTGGCCAAACAGCTTGTCCTGGGCGTAAGGCGCATTGTGATCGATCCGGGTCACGGCGGTCGGGACTATGGTGCGCCAGGTTATTTGAAAGGGGTTTATGAAAAAAATATTGCCCTGAAAGTTGCCAGACGCCTTAGGGATAAGATTCGCAAAAAACTGGACTGTGAGGTTATAATGACCCGGAACAGCGACCGCAACCTTTCGTTGGAGGAGCGGACAGCCATTGCAAATACAAAAAACGCGGATCTTTTCATTTCGGTGCACACCAATGCTTCCAGGGAACAGACGGGCCTACGGCATCGAAACATTTTTTCTGAACCTGGCCACAGACAATGATGCCATTTTGGTGGCTGCCAGAGAAAATGCCACGTCAACAAAAAATATCAGCGACCTGCAGTCCATTTTAAGCGATCTCATGCAGAACGCAAAAATCAATGAATCGAGCCGCCTGGCGGTACATGTTCAGGCGTCACTGAAGAATCATTTGAAAAAGCATTACAGCAGGATAAAGAATAAAGGGGTAAAACAGGCGCCCTTTTATGTTCTTCTGGGAGCTCAGATGCCGGCCATTCTCATAGAGACTTCTTTTATCAGCAATCCAAGAGAATGCAAAAGACTTGTCAATGAAAAATATCAGGATCGAATGTGCGATGCCATCGTCAAAGGAATTCAGGCGTATGTCAGGGAAACAAATCCCACTGCATTCATGAAATTGAACCCCAAAAAGGATTTGGGAAAATACGGAGGTTAAACCATGGCGTATAAAAACATTATTTTTAAAGTTGAAAAAGGGATTGCAACGATTACCTTCAACAGACCTGAAGTATTGAATGCGCTAAACGAAGAATCCCTTCAGGAGTTTTCCACTGCCCTTGACCAGGTTGATTTAGACGAAGATATCCGGGTTCTTGTCCTTACCGGCGCCGGAGAAAAATCTTTTGTTGCCGGCGCGGATATCACGGAATTTCTTAAATTCAACGTCCTTAAAGCTAAAATTTTTGCACAAATGGGACATGGGCTCATCAATAGACTCCAGGAATTGCCGATACCTGTTATCGCGGCGGTAAACGGTTTTGCTCTGGGGGGCGGATGTGAGATTGTCCTTGGATGTGATTTTATCTACGCCGCTGAAAACGCAATGTTCGGTCTGCCGGAAATTAATCTTGGAATTATTCCCGGATTTGGCGGTACACAACGGTTGCCCGGATTAATAGGCAGGAATATGGCCAAAGAAATGATATTCACCGGGAAGATGATTTCCGCAGCTGAAGCCCATGGGGCCGGATTGGTCAACATGGTGTGCCCCCAGGACCAGCTCATGGCGGAAGTCATGAAGACCGCAGCAACCCTGGCGTCAAAGGGAAAGGCTTCACTGCGTGCTGCAAAACAGGCCATTAACAGCGGAATGGATGTCGATCTCAGGACAGGCTGCAGAATAGAAATTGATGCCTTCGCCATCTGTCTGTCAAGCTCCGACGCAAAGGAAGGAATATCGGCTTTTCTCGAAAAACGGAAAGCAAGCTTTAAGGGGACTTTACAGGAATAAATCTTTTCCCTTGACATATTTTCATGAATCCATTATAGCAAACTTCAAGTAATTATGGCTTTATAATATAAATTTTAAGGGCTTAATAAATGGGGTTTCGATTTTTCTACTTTGGTTTTTTTAGTTTTTTGGGCGACTTCTTTTTTAGGAAGTCTACCCATGGGCTGGCAAGGTAGAAAACGACCAACTTCTTTAAAAACCATGGGTAGACAGAAAAAATAGAAACCCATGGTTTTCTTTTTAAAGGCCGTGGGTTTAAAACCTGCGGCCTTTTTTGTTGTTAATCGTCATTTTCTTTATTCGCATATTAAGGTTATGATGGTTTCGTAAAAAGTCAGGGTTTGTTTGCTCACAAAAGACTTCTTGCGAGTTCGTCAGATATTATATTATCAAAGAAATTATCGTCAAAATAAAAATTTTCTGGAAGGAGTTTTGGAATGATTCTCGACATCGGATTTGAAACCATGCCAAGAGAAGATCTCGAGGCCATCATACTGCGCCGGCTCAAAACCACAATTGAACGTGTTTATACAAATGTTCCTTTTTACAGAAAAAAATTTGAAGAAATAAATCTCTCCCCCAATGACATCCAGTCTCTGGAAGATTTAAAGCGGATTCCGTTTACCAAAAAAGAGGATCTAAGGGACAATTATCCATTTGGAATGTTTTCCGTTCCTATGGATGATGTTGTCCGGATCCATGCTTCGTCCGGAACCACCGGCAAACCGACCGTTGTGGGGTATACTGCAAGGGATGTGAATACCTGGGCCGAACTCATGGCCCGATCCCTGGCCGCAGGCGGCGCGACCCGTGAAGATATCATTCACAATGCTTATGGATACGGGCTGTTTACCGGAGGGCTGGGCATCCACTATGGTGCAGAAAAGCTCGGTGCTTCCGTCATTCCGGTTTCAGGGGGAAATACCAAAAGACAAATTGTGATAATGAAGGATTTCGGTCCCACCATTTTGACGGCAACCCCCTCATATGCGCTTCACCTCGCGGAAGTCGCCGAAGATGTGGGCGTTTCTTTTGAAGATCTGAAGTTTAAATTCGGAATTTTCGGAGCTGAACCCTGGACGGAAAATATGCGCAATGAGATCGAAGGGAAACTGGGTTTGACTGCCGTCGACATATACGGCTTAAGCGAAGTGATGGGCCCAGGGGTTGCCATTGAATGTCACGAAGCCAAGTGCGGACTGCACATTTTTGAAGATCACTTCATTCCTGAAATTATCGACCCTGTATCCGAAGAAGTTCTTCCATACGGTGAAACCGGCGAGCTTGTTTTTACCACCATCACCAAGGAAGCATTTCCGGTTATCCGTTATCGGACCCGGGACATAACCTCACTGAATCCCGAGCCGTGTATCTGCGGCCGGACGCATATTCGAATGAATCGGGTGAGCGGCCGAACAGATGACATGCTGATCATCCGGGGTGTTAATGTGTTTCCCTCTCAAATCGAAAGTGTCCTTATGGAAACGGATGCGGCTGAGCCCCATTACCAGCTTGTGGTTGACAGGAAAGACAACCTGGACACGCTGACCGTTCTGCTGGAAGTCGGTGAAAATATCTTTTCCGATGAAGTCAGACATCTGCAGAAACGGGAACGGCAGATCGCAAAAAATATAAAAGATTATCTCGGTGTTTCAGCCAGAGTGAAACTGGTGGAACCCAAGACCATTGCCCGGAGCGAGGGCAAGGCTGTCCGGGTGATCGACAATCGCAAGATATAAATACAGGGGTCTGGGATCGGGGGCCAGGGGCAGGGATCAGAAAGACGGTAAATCAGAAGGTTAGAAGATCAGAAAGTCAGAGGGTTAGAAGGTCAGAAGATAGAGGACAGACGACAGAGGGCAAAAGGTCAGAAGATAGAAGATCAGAAAGCCAGAGGGTTAGAAGGTCAGAAAATAGAGGACAGACGACAGAGGTCAGAAGATAGAGGGGTAGAAGGGCAGAAAATAGAAATAAAAGAAGACAGATTGCAGAGGGCAGGCAAATGACCGATGACGAAAAAATAAGGGGGGCAGATATGCGGGCGGAACAGATTTCAGTCTTTTTGGAAAACAAGGCGGGACGTTTGGCCGAAGTTACAGGCATTCTTGCAGAAGCCGGTGTAAATATCCGGGGTCTATCCGTTGCAGATACATCCGATTTCGGCGTGCTTCGTTTGATCGTAGATGATAATATAAAAGCGGTGGAGGCGCTTAAAAATCATGGATTTACCGTAGCCAAAACAGATGTTGTGGCCGTAGAAGTTGAAGATAGGCCCGGGGGCCTTCACAGGATATTGGATATTTTGCACAAAGGCGAAATTAATGTGGAATACATGTATGCCTTTGTTCAGCACAGCGGAAAAAATGCGGTTATGATTTTCCGAATCGACAATATCGCTGAGGCTGTCAAAATACTCAAAGATCACCACGTAACAGTCATTGACGGAAATAAAGTATATACAATGTAGATGATCTCGTAGAAAATCATGTGCGATGGCTAAGTAAAAAGGTTCATATCCAAGGTGCAGTAAATGGGACTTTTTACGACGTGGTCAATGTAGATGTTAAAAATCTACGGGTTCAAGACGATATTGGTATAATACTTGGGATTGGAAGAGACTATTATTAACGTTAAAACAAAAGGAGAGGAAAATGACATTTAGAAAAATTGCTGTTTTGTCCACGATTTGTCTTTTCGCCATCGGACTGCTTGCCAGTCCGGCACTGGCCTTTAAAGGAGCCTACAAGGTAGGTGCTGTTTTTTCCGTTACCGGCCGCACTTCTTTTCTGGGAGACCCTGAAAAAAAGACCGCCGAAATGCTGGCTGAAAAGATCAACGATGCCGGCGGTATTAACGGGAAGAAACTGGAACTGATTATTTATGACAGTGAAGGGGATGCCACCAAGGCCAATCTTGCAGTCAGAAAGCTGATCACCCAGGATAAGGTCTGTGCAGTGATCGGTCCCTCTTTAAGCGGGACGTCTTTGGCGGTTGTTCCTCTTGCCGCGAAATACAAAACTCCTCTGGTTTCCTGCGCAGCCAGTTATAAAATCGTTTGGGATGAAAAAAAGAAAAAGGCGCGCAAATGGGTTTTTAAAACACCCCAGACAGATACCATGGCAGTGGAAGCCGTTTACGCCTCTTTGAAGAAGAAAGGCATCAACAAGATTGCTGTTCTGAGTGTTACCTCCGGGTTCGGTGCCAGCGGGCGCGGTGAACTCATCCGTCTTGCCCCCGAGTATGGGATGACCATTGTAGCAGATGAAAAATACGGGCCCAAGGATACGGATATGACCGTCCAGCTGACTAAAATCAAAGGAATAGCACCCCAGGTTATTGTCAATTGGTCGGTGGGGCCGACCCAGGTGGTGGCCCTTCGCAACTGGAGAGACCTGGGAATGACAAGCATTCCTTTTTATCAGAGTCACGGTTTCGGCAGTCGAAAGAATATCAAGCTGGCCGCCGGGGCTGCCGAGGGGGTTTACTGTCCCCTGGGTGCCGTGAATGTTTCCGAACTTTTGTCGGATGACCATCCCCAAAAAGCAGTAACCATGCAGTATATGAAAGACTATGCCGCCAAATACAATGAGCCGTTAAGCTCTTTTGGCGGACATGCCTGGGACGCGCTGGAACTGGTGGCCAATGCCCTTAAAGCTGTTGGTTGCGATAAGGCCAAAATCAGAGATTACCTCGAAAACACCCAAGGATTTGTCGGCCAGCACGGGATCTTTAACTTCTCGCCGGACGACCACATCGGCCTGGACAAAAACGCATTTCAAATGGTCGTGGTTAAAGACGGTGACTGGGCACTGGTGGCAGAATAATCGGTTGGGTTGAGACCCAAAAACACCCTACGAGGGCGGTTTCCCCAACGCCCTCGCTTTTTAATTTTTAAATCAAAATGGAAACCATCACATTCACCGGCCAGGTTTTTCAATATCTGGTCACCGGCATCACAGTCGGCAGTGTTTACGCCATGGTGGCAGTCGGCTTTAATATCATTTATAACGTTACTGAGATCATAAACTTTGCTCAGGGTGAGTTTGTCATGCTGGGTGGATTAATCATGGTCTCTTTACACGTTGCCGTGGGACTTCCGCTTATTTTGGCCTTTCCGGCTACGGTTATCCTTGTCACTCTGGCTGGGATATTGCTGGATAGATTGGCCATCAACCCGATCCGCAAGCCTACGGTATTAAGCCTGATTATTGCAACCATTGCGGCGTCTATCCTGATCAAGGGAACGGCCATGTTTATCTGGGGCAAAGATCCTTTTGATCTGCCTGCATTTTCAGGACGCGATCCCATTATCGTTTTGGGAGCTGTTATTCAACCCCAGTATTGCTGGGTCATCGGTTTTCTGGTCTTGACTGTCATCGTATTGACGTTTTTTTTTGACAGAACCATCATTGGTAAGGCCATGAGCGCCTGCTCGGACAATCCCCATGCGGCCAGTTTGGTTGGCATCAATGTCAAGGGGATGGTTCTGCTATCATTTGCGATGTCAGCCGCCATCGGTGCCGTGGCCGGTATTACCATGACCCCCATCTCCCTTATGGAATATGATCGAGGTGCCATGTTGGCCATAAAAGGATTCGGCGCCGCTGTCCTGGGTGGGTTGGGCAGTTTTCCCGGCGCTGTTATCGGGGGATTGATTTTGGGTGCCATCGAATCTTTGGGTGCCGGACTTATCTCTTCGGGTTACAAGGATGCTTTCGCATTGACCGTGCTTTTGTTTGTTTTGTTTTTTAAGCCCAGCGGAATTTTTGGAAATATAGAGGTCAGCAAGATCAAAAGGTTTTAGGCATGTTGCGAATCGGAAAACTTCCCATCGCCGGTTTTGCCGGCTTCATCGTCATCTTTCCCTGGGTTGCCGGAAAAATTCCCGCCATAGAGAACTATACCGACATTATGGTATTCGTGGGTATTTACTGCCTGATCACCATTGGCCTGGGACTCTTAATGGGCTATGCCGGCCAGATTTCCGTTGGACAAGCCGCTTTTTACGGTATCGGCGCCTATGTTTCCGCCATTCTGACCACCCGCTACGGTCTCAATCCGTGGTTTTGCATGTTCATCGCCGTATTAGTCACCGGCGGAATCGCGTTTCTGATAGGAGCACCGTCACTCAAACTCAAAGGGCATTATCTTGCCATGGCAACCCTTGCCTTTGGGATCATTGTTTTTATAGTTTTCAATGAAGAAGCCCAGTGGACCGGAGGACCGGACGGTATGACCGACATACCGGGTTTAAGCATATTCGGGTTTGAGCTGGATTCCATTGAAAAATATTTTTACATGGTCTGGAGTTTTGTCCTTGTTATATTGATTTTTACCATCAATATCATTCAGTCCGATACCGGGCGTGCTTTGAGAGCGATCCACACCAGTGAGGCCGCCGCCAATTCCATGGGGGTCAACGTCTCTAAGTTCAAGTTAATGGTTTTTGTTTATTCGGCCATTTTGGCATCATTGGCAGGGAGTCTTTACGCCCACTATCTTAATTTTATCAATCCTTCTACCTTTGACCTTTTCTTCTCTATCAAACTTTTGATTATGATTGCTCTGGGGGGGATGTATAATATTTGGGGTGCTGTCATCGGTGCCGGGATCATCACCTTTTTAAGCTATGAGTGGCTGCATTATTTTGAAGAATTCGAGGTCATTGTCTACGGTACTATTCTTCTGCTGGTCACTATCTTTTTGCCCAATGGCCTGGTAGGGCTGCCGGGTGTGCTCAAAGAATTATTTGTGAGACAGAAGTCAAATGAATAATACAACGGGGAAGAATATTCTCGAGGTGAAAGGGGTGGTCATGGCCTTTGGCGGGCTGATGGCGCTCTTTCAACCTGATTTTAAGGTGAAAAGAGGGACCATCAAGGCTATTATCGGTCCCAACGGTGCAGGGAAAACCACTCTGTTCAACATTATTACAGGCTTTTTTCCCCCCACAGAGGGGACGATCCGCTTTAAAGGCCGATCCATTAAAAAACTAAAAACCCACGAAATTGCCGCCATGGGTATTTCACGGACCTTCCAGACCGTCGAGCTGTTCGGCAATATGACCGTTCTGGAGAATGTCATGCTGGGATGCCATACTCGGGTCCCGACATCCTTTATAGCGTCAGGATTGAGACTCCCTGGAGCCAAACGGAAAGAAGAAGAGATGCGGGAAAGGGCCGTTAATATTTTAAAATTTATCGGTCTGGCCGACAAGTTCGAAGAACCGACGGACAACCTGCCTCTGGGGGAGCAGAAGATGCTGGAAATCGGGCGGGCACTGGCCACTGAGCCGGAACTGATCTGCCTGGATGAACCTGCGGCCGGCCTTAATGAGACCGAAACTTACGTGGCATCTTCTCTGATCAAGGCCATCAATGCAAAAGGGATTACCGTTTTGCTGGTGGAACATGACATGAAGGTGATTATGAATATATCCGATGAGATTGTGGTGCTCAACTATGGACAGAAAATCGCCGAAGGAACTCCGGAAGCGATCCGGGACAATCCAAAGGTCATTGAAGCTTATTTGGGGAGCGAGGTTTAAAATATGCTCAAGATCGAGGGGGTATCCGTTGCATATGACAGAATCCATGTTTTAAAAAAGATTTCCATAAAGGTTCCCAAGGGCAAGGTGGTTTCCATCATAGGGGCCAACGGGGCCGGTAAATCGACCCTGCTCAAGGCGATATCCGGGTTAATGGAGATCAATAAAGGCCGCATCCTGTATAAAGATCGCGACATTGCCGGTCTGTCTGTCAACCGGATCGTCGGTTTGGGCATATCCCAGGTACCGGAAGGGCGGCAGATTTTTTCCCATCTCACAGTTTTGGACAATATCCATCTCGGGGCTTATTTATACTTTAAACCCAGGAACCGTCTCGAGATCAACGAGAAGGTCAAGGGTATTTATAAAATTTTTCCGGTTCTTGAAAAACGTTCAAAGCAGATTGCCGGCACACTGTCCGGTGGAGAACAGCAGATGTTGGCCATTGCCCGTGCCTTGATGGCCAAGCCTGAACTGCTCCTGCTGGATGAACCTTCCATGGGCATCGCTCCCTTGATTGTTCGGGAGATATTTCAGGTCATAAAACAGTTGAACGAAACAGGGACCACGGTTCTGCTTGTGGAGCAGAATGCCAGGGCCGCCCTCAAAATCTGCCATTATTCATACGTGATAGAGCGTGGAGAAATTGTGCTTGAAGGTCTGGCAGGAGAGCTTCTTCACAACCCAAAGGTCAAGGAGGCGTATCTCGGCGGTTAAACCATAACCATACACTGATATTCTTCTCCTTTGTTAACAGGGGCTCCCATTAGACGACTACGGCTTTGCCCTCGACACTTCCGGGGCATCCTAAACTTTCGCTCAATCAGGGTGGTATTTAAATGACGAATTCTGAAAAATCAGATAAAAATGATAAAGCCCCTAAAGATAAAAACAAAGTCGTTGTCCAGACTATCTGGGGCATTGTACTCACCTTGGCAGGTATCGGGGTGTTTTTCAGGATCCCCCAGGTAATGCCAAGAATTGAAGAGATCAAACAGTTTGCTTCGGTGATGTTCTTTATCCGTTTTAGCTTCTATCTTTTAGGTATTCTGCTTATCGGCGGGGGGCTGAAGAAAATTTATATTAACTCTGGAATGTTAAAAGACCGGGGTTCTTCGCCTTGAGCATCATTCCAACTTCCTCCGTATCATCCTTGAGAGTATTGTCCTTTCGCTCTTAAGTATTTCACTATAATCCTTCCCCGTGATTACGTACGTCCCTTAGGCCATGGTTGATGTATGTGCCCTCGGCACTGTCAATGCACCTCCTTTTCTGCTTGCACAGAAATTCGTGCATGGATGCACATTTGAATGTGTAAACTCCAGGGGTTTTCACCCATCAAAAAATCCCATTAAATCCAATTCATAAGTTTTATCGATTTTTGGGTCCCTGGAGAACTTTTAAACTTCAAGCTTTGCGGGGATCCAGGATCAAGGGACGCATTTTAAATCCCGCCGGGTTTAAAAAAAGTGCTTTCTGGCACAGACGTTGCTGAAACGGATGTTATGGGTTTAAGGCGACGGAAGCTTAAATTTGAGATTGCGTATCGAAAAAATCTCCAGGATATTTGCAATAAAATACATGCTGCTGCAAATTTGGATGAGATTCTGGTTGACCTGAAAGACGAAATCACCGGGCTTTTTGAAGCAGAGCGGCTGACCGTTTATCTGGTAGATGGAAAAAAACGGGAACTTGTCTCAAGGTTTAAATCCGGAGATGAAATCGGAGAGATCCGTATCCCCATGTCGAATACCAGTATATCCGGATCTTCTGCTTTCAAGAGAAAACTCATAAATATAAAAAATGTTTATGATGACCGGGAAGTGGCTTCCATTGATGAGGATTTGATTTTCGACAAAAGCTGGGATCAAAAGGCAGGTTTTAAAACCAAACAGGTCCTTGTGGTTCCGGTCATATTTAAAAAGTTTATCCTGGGTGTCATTCAATTGATCAACCGAAGGGACGGCGGTTCGTTCAGTAGGCTTGATGAGAGGTCCGTCACCGAAATGGCCAAGATTCTGGGAATTGCTCTGTACAATCAGAAACGGATCGCAAAGGCAAGGCCCAACAAGTTCGATTATCTTTTGGAAAATCATATTCTGACCCAAAAAGAACTCGACAAGGCTGTTTCCGATGCCAGAAAAGGAAAAGAACCCATTGAATCGGTTTTGATGTCGGATTTTAAGATTCCCAAAACGGAGATCGGAAAATCTTTGAGTCGATTTTATAACGTGCCGTTTTTGGGCTACGACAAAGACACAACGGTTCCCACTGGTCTGCTCACCGGCCTTAAAATCCCTTTCATGCGCAACAATGTCTGGGTTCCATTGAAGATGGAAGTTGGAAAAATCGTTGTTGCAATGTACAACCCCTACGATCTTCAGAAGATTGGAGAAATTAAATCTCTTTTTCCCGGCAAGCAGCTATCCTATCGGGTTGCTTTAAAACCGGATGTTCTCAATTTTATAAAACTCTTCACCCGGAAAGAAAAAAAACCGGTTTCCATAGAAGAACTCCTATACCGGCTTGAAGGTGAGGGAGAAGTTATAGAAGATGAAGACGCCGTTCTGTATGAAGAGGACAGCGCCATTGTGCAACTGGTCCATAAAATCATTTCCAAGGCTCACCGCCGGGGAGCTTCAGATATTCATATCGAACCATACCCGGGAAAAGAAAAGACCCAGATCCGGATACGGGTCGACGGGATGTGCCAGGTATTTGAGGCCGTTCCCTATCCCCTTCGGGATAAAATCGTATCCCGGATTAAAATCATGGCCGATCTTGACATTGTGGAGCGGCGCAAACCCCAGGACGGCACCATCAAATTCAAAAAATACGGCGGCCCTGATATTGAACTTCGGGTGGCCACTGTCCCAACACAAGGCGGTGTTGAAGATGTCGTTATACGGATACTTGAATCGGGGGATCCGCTTCCCCTGGACAAAATCGGGTTTTCCTTCGCCAATTACAACAACTTTATCAACGCCGTTACAAAACCCTACGGCCTCATATTTGTATGCGGACCCACCGGTTCCGGCAAAACATCCACCCTCCATTCAGCTCTGGCGTATATCAATACCACCGAAACCAAGATCTGGACTGCGGAAGACCCTGTGGAGATCAGTCAGCGGGGACTGCGACAGGTTCAGGTAAAACACAAAATCGGGTTGAACTTTGCTTCTGCAATGCGGGCATTTTTAAGATCAGACCCGGACGTGATCATGGTCGGCGAGATGCGAGACCAAGAGACCGCATCCATCGGCATAGAGGCATCCCTCACAGGGCACCTGGTATTATCCACCCTTCATACGAACAGCGCTCCCGAAAGTATCAGCCGGCTGCTGGACATGGGAATGGACCCGTTCAACTTTGCAGATGCCATCTTGTGTATCCTTGCCCAGCGTCTTGTTCGCACTCTTTGTAAACGGTGCAAAGTTTCGTATCATCCGTCCCGGGAAGAATACAACGAGTTGGTTCGGGAATATGGTTCGCCTCAAGCATTTAAAAAGGACGTTGGTATCCCCTACACCGAAAATCTAATGCTGAACCGGCCAAGGGGCTGTCCGGACTGTTACAACGCCGGATATGCCGGCCGAATGGCCCTCCATGAACTGTTGATGGGATCCGAAGCAATGAAAACACTGATCCAGAACAGTTCACCGGTGGAGATGATACGGGATCAGGCCATGAGAGACGGCATGAAAACTTTAAAACAAGACGGCATTGAAAAGATTTTCGGGGGAAATTGTGATCTGCTTCAGGTGAGGAAGGTGTGCATCAAATAGTGTCCGTTCATGAATGGCCTTTTTCAGCAATCTCTGCGTCAACCTGCGGAATTACTTGTGCGGCGTACCAGTTGTACGCCTCCGCCTCGTGCAAGATCCAGGTGGTAATACTGGAGATGCGCGCGCTAAAATGCTTTGCTGTTTTTCACGGCGGTTTTAAACTTCTTCAGCTGATTTTGATAATAGGGCCGATTTTTCGTTGTCATTTCAAGGGCCCGGGTTCCGGTGAGAACGGGCCATTTCAAACTGGCCGTTCACATAATAGCTTTCAGCGAGGGTGTCGAGTATATGGCGGGGCATTTTTGAGGCCCGCGGCTTTTTTTGCAAGGGCCAGTGCTTTTTCCGGATCCCGATAGAATTCAACTTCACAGGTGGCAAAAAGCCATGCAAGGTTGTTTAATGCATACGGGTTGTCAGGATCGAGCCGTAACGACTGTTCATATGCTTTTATGGCTTCCGTGTATTTTTTATTGCTGAAATGAAGATCCCCCAGTGTAGTGTAAAGAAGCGGATTGTCGGGGGTCTTTTCTAGTTCCCTTTGTATTATTTTTTCAAAAAAATGGGTATTTAATTTCTTGCCGGATTCACCGAAATTCAAATTATACCCGATACCGCAGATCAGCACGATTCCAACCAGATATGCTGCGATACTTTTTTTTATTTTGTTGTCATGGCGGGTTATCCAGGTCCTGTCCGCTTCACACTTTACCAGATAATCGATCCGGTCTTTAATGCTGAAATGGTGCCAGTTGGGTTTGTCGGACGGATCTCCGCTGGTTGCAGCGATTTTTTTAAATGTGGAGATCAGCGGTCCGGCACTATCGAAAAGCGCGTACACGTAGGTATCGGCCTGGCGCTCAAAATTTCGCATAAAATAACCGAAAATGAAGCGAAATAAATTAGAAAAACAATGATAATGACCAGGCTGAATATCCATGTGGTAACGGTGGTCTGATCGATGCCGGTGCTGGTTATGAGCCTGTAAATGGTTTCTGAAAAGACAATAGAATATACCAGCACATTGAATGTGGCGTAGGAGATCATCATATAGCCCCACAAAAAAAAGCAGATAAAATAAAAGATGTTTTTTTTTGATGTGTCCGATTTCGTGGGCGATGACCGCATCGATTTCTTCAGGTTCCAACATTTGCAAGAGGGCATTGGTGACCAGGATGTAGCGGAATCTCTTGACCAGTCCCATAACACCGGCGGTAATCATTCTTCCGCCGAATATGGGCCAGTCAAGAATGTTGGCATATCCCATCCCGGCTTTTCGGCAAAGGTTTTCGATCCGGCTTCTGTGATAGCCTGGTTCAAGGGGCTTACATCGCCAGAATTTCTGAATCATGGTCGGGCCTAAAATGGCAATTGCCAAAAGGAAAATAAGGAAATAGGCCGCCTCTCCTCCGGTGGTTGACAGGAGGCGTTTTGGAAATTCAAAGGGCAGGGCATTGATGATATCTGCGACCCCGGAAAGCAGGAGCCAGGGGCAGAAGTATTGGGGACTGAAAATGAAATTTGGGAGAGAACATACGATTTTCTTGACATGTCGGTCCTGTACAGGGCTTGATAGGCGCCGTAAGCACATGCCCATACAATTGCCAGGTAAAAGATGAAAAGCAAAAGGAACAACAATGCCTGAAAAGTAGGGATGACGGTCAACAAGGAGATGTTCGTCAAAAAAGACGTGAGGTTCAGTCCGTAAACATCAATGGAAAAAAGAACGATGGCCAATATGGATTGGCGGGTTAATGTGGTGGTGAATTTATTGTCGAGATGAAAAGACCTTTGTTTTAAAATCCGTTTTTCAATTCTGCGAAACTGTATCCAGGTGAATAACGTAAAAATGACAATCAGAATTACGAATAGAAAAAGGGTTTCAGGTCCCGTAAAATTCGTCTCTGCCGAAGGCTGATAGGTACTGTATATCAGAAGTACCAGAATGAAATATATGAAATTGCCAAACATAAAAATATGTAAACCTGAGCACCTGATTCATCGGAGCCTATCAGGATCAACAGGTTATTCCTTCAGTGGTGGATGTAAGTGCCTAAAATTTGAAGTGAACTAAAGTGCCTAAAGTTAAGGAATACTGATATCTTATATGGTTTCTTTATTACCAACGAGCTAAGAGCAAGAGCGAAAATCCTTTAGTTTTGTCTTAATAGGTAGCACGTCGAAGACGTAACACAACTTTAGTCACTTTTCAACTTTAGTCACTTTAGGCAATTTTGACTTGTAATATCTTTCTTTTTCACTGTAAATACAGCCGCAGTACTGTTGGCGGTACAGTTTTAAACTTTTTGAGGTTTCGACGCCTTCCTTCCATCCCTTTCTGAAATCATCATAGTGGAATTTTACCCCCACTGATTTTCCGACGGCCTCACCAATGGATTTTATCGCGTCATGTTTTTGGAATTTACTGTATAAAAGTGTTGTGCTGAAGTAATCGAACTTTCCCCGCTTTGCCATGAGTGCCGTGGATTTAAGGCGTTCATGGTAGCAGTAATAGCATCGGTTCGATTCTCTGAACGCCACGTTTCGGATAAACCCTTCCAGATCGTATCCGTCCTGGTAGATGACTGCAAGACCCATGGAAGCGCTGTAAGATTTCAGAGTTTCTTCTCTTCGGATACACTCCGTATAGGGGTGGATGTTGTTCCTGTAAAAGAAACCCATGATGTCAAATTCTTCATTTTGAAGGGTTTTCAGCGGGTATATGGCACACGGGGCGCAGCAGATGTGAAGAAGGATCTTCATCTTCTTTCTCCAAAAATTGCGGTTCCGATACGTACAAGGGTTGCTCCTTCCTGGATGGCAACTTCAAAGTCGCCGGTCATACCCATGGAGAGTTCGTCCAGGGCGACCTCCGGAGGCGTTTCTTTCCGGATCCGATCCCTTAGATCTCGAAGGGCTGAAAAATAGGGTCGTGCCTTTACAGGATCATTGAAAAACGGCGGCATGGTCATAAGGCCTTTCACAGACAGATTTTCAAGATTCCGCACCTCGTCGATCAGATCGAGAACGTTTTTGGCGTCGGCTCCTGATTTTGACGATTCCTTACTGATATTGACCTGAATGAGTATGTTTTGAACCTTAGCATTTTTTTGGGCCTGCTTATTTAATTCCCGTGCCAGTTTGAGGGTGTCCACGGAGTGAATCATGTCAAAGAGCCTCACGGCATACTTGGCCTTGTTGGACTGAAGATGTCCGATAAAATGCCATGATATCGGATATGTCGCCAATTGATTAAATTTCTCCCGGGCTTCCTGGATATAATTTTCCCCAAGAACGGTGACACCGGCATCGATGGCTTCCCTGACCCTGTCCACCGGGATGGTTTTGCTCACTCCAACAAGACGGACCGTTGAAGGGTCCCTGCCGCATCCGTTCGCTGCTTCTTCGATACGTTTTTTTATATTTTGAATTCGTTTTATCAAAGACTTAAATTTCCTGTTTTTTGCTTCTTGAGTTTACCCGAACGTTGCAAGAAAAAATCCGGAATACTGATCATTATAGTCATTAAACTCATTTTGTCATGTCAGTTATTCAACGTCAGGGGTTATACTTAATCCCACAACACCTTCCTTGATCAGAAATTCGATGACTTCACAAACCGGAAGCCCGACAACGTTGGTATAGGATCCGTTGATACGTTTTACCAGAAAGGTGCCGAGTCCTTGAATGGCATATGCACCTGCTTTGTCAAACGGTTCTTTGGTGTGGATGTACCACTCGATTTCTTTGTCCGCAAGATTTTTAAAAAGAACTTCTGTTTGGACTGTTTCGGAAAATTTTCGATTTTTTGTTTTGCATAATATGGAATAGCCGGTGAAGACCTGATGGGCCTGTCCGCTGAGTTGTTTTAACATGGAACGCGCTTCATCTATAGAGCCGGGCTTTCCAAGGACAGTACCGTCTATAAGGACAATGGTATCGGCGCCGATTACCCATTTTTCAGGATACTTATTGGCAATGAATTCTGCCTTGGCTTCAGACAGAATTCTGACGTAAATTTCAGGGGATGACATGGGGACGGTGGTTTCATCGATGTCACTGGGGATGACGGAAAATGAAAGGCCTGCCTGTTCCAGTAAGTATCGGCGTCGTGGGGACTTGGAGGCGAGTATCAATACAGGGTCTTCATCGGGTTGTTTCATATGGTCTTATCGGTCTCTTGATGATTGCAAGGATCAACCATATCCTGATAGTTGGTGTAATAAATATCCGTTAATGTTAAAAAAGCAGTTGTAACCAGAGGACCGTAAATAATGCCGAGGATTCCGAAGACCTGCAATCCGCCGATAATCGAAAGAAATACAAGCAATGGATGCATTTTTACGCGTTTTCCCACAAGTTTGGGTTTTAGCAGGTATTCGACTCCGCCGGAAAGCAACACATAAAAAACAATGAAAAATATTCCGGCGGCAATCCGTCCTTTAAAAATCAGAAAAACAGCTGCGGGAATAAAAACAGCCCCAACGCCGATGATGGGAAGAAACGCAAGCAATCCCATAATGACGCCCCACAAGAAGGGCGGGATTTTAACCCGAAAAATGAAAAAACAAGGCCCCCTGCAACGCCCTGGATCATCCCACACAGTCCGTTTCCGATAAGAATGGCGCCGGCCATATCTTTAAATTTTTGAATCAGTTTTTCGTCCTGTTCCTGGGGCAGGGGAGAAAGGTTGATAATGAACGAAACGAGCCTGTCCCCGTCGATCAAAAGGTAGTAGATAACCAGGAGCATGAAAAAGAAGTATACGAAAAAATTGAGCACATTGGAGGCAATGGAACTGGCCTGTTGATATAAAAACAAGCCCACAATTTTACCCAGTTCCGAAATCCCTTTATTGAGTTCCGTGCCTGTGATTTCCAGACTGAAATTTGAAAGGAAAAGATTAATTCTTTCCAGAATCTTGCTGGTCTCCAGAATATTCTTAACCTGGTCGCTGATTACTGCGTTCTTTCCCATAAGATACAGTCCGTAGGCTTCTTTGGACAGAATGCCCACAAAAAAGAGGGTTGGGATAAACAGGATAAAAAATACCAAAGCACAGGTTGTCAGTGAGGAAAAGGTGGGGTTTATTTTTTGTCTTAAAAAGATGAAAACAGGCTTGAATATGCCGGCTACAACAGCACCAAGAATAATAACACTGACAAAGGGGAATAACAGCCGGCCGAGGAGAAACGCCGAAACAAGAAAAAGAGCCAAAAAAAACCACAAAATAATATTGCCGGAGGTTTTATCTTGCATCGCAACTCCATTTTAAAATCCGAATTGAGGGAAAGTCGGGGAATAAAGATCCCAAATGCATTCAATTGGGAAAGCAGAGCATGCAGAGTTGAGGCTAACAACTCTTATTTGCTGGCAAATCCGACCGCTACAAACATAAGAAGAATTTCATAAGCAAAAACCGCAACATAGTTGCCGAATAAAGCATAAACAATACCGCCGCCGACGATAGCGGGCACGGCAAAAACGACCAGAGTGCCCAATCTTCTGCTGATATTCATCTGTGAAAATCTCCTGTAATTTTTTAATGGTTTCGAAAGCGAGTCCTGTTATTCGTTGAAATCGACCCTGGCGAAAGACAAATTGTCCTTGAAAAACCAGATTTTAGCTTGTAGCAATAACGGTTAATCAAGTAAAGGAAAAACAGATAGAATAGTTTTATTTGTAATTTTTGTGTTGTTTGGTTAAAATACTTTCATGCGATTTGACCAATCTTAAATTGCAAATGGTTTAGCCTGTTATCTCCCGCCAGAGGCGGAAATTGCCCGTTTTTACTGATTGAATGGTTTTTTAACAGGTCAGCGTGGATAAATATGTGCCTGATTCTTTTATCATATGACATGCATCCTTTTTACAGGATGGTATTTGCGGCAAACCGGGACGAATATTACAGTCGACCCACAGCACCCGTGGCTTTTTTGGATAATGCGCCGGATATTTTAGGCGGGCTGGATCTCAACCATAATGGAATGTGGCTTGGCATCACCCGTACCGGCCGTTTTGCCGCCATTACTAATTTCAGGGACCCGGCCTCAAATATGTCCAATGCCCCGTCCCGGGGATATCTGGTCAAAGAATTTCTATTCGGAAAAGAATCTCCCCAGAGCTATCTCCAACAGATAAAGTCCGTTGGAGACCAATACAATGGGTTTAATCTGCTTGTGGGAGACCCTGGGGAACTGTTCTATTATTCAAACCGGGGAAACAGTGTCCAAAGGATAGAACCCGGCCTATACGGCCTGAGCAATCATCTTATCGATACGCCGTGGCCCAAGGTTGCAAAAGGGAAGGGCGCCCTGAAAAGACTCCTTGAAAATAATGAAAAAGTTAACCCCGAAGATATATTTACCATGCTGAAAGACGGCTCTTGTCCGCCGGACCACATGCTCCCCGACACCGGCGTCGATCTTGACTGGGAACGCATCCTTTCCCCTTTGTTTATAAAAAGCGAAATTTATGGAACCCGTTCATCTTCGGTTATTCTAATCGACAGAGACGGGGAAGTAACCTTTATGGAACGGACGTTCGAGTCAGACAGGAAAACATCCAGGGAAGAAAAAACCCTCAAATTCATCTTTAACATATCTGAAACCGTTTAAGCTTGACAAATAGACCGTATCTGATTAAATTATGAATTGTAAAATTTGTTTATTATAACTGCCTCAAAAAAATCTTTATGGGGGCGAAACGGCTTCGACGGGGATAAGGAAGTTCAGGTTGCATACCAAGCGCTTACCTGCTTGTAAAAAAGGTGGGAAACTAAACATAATCGCAGATGATTATAATTACGCTTTAGCCGCTTAAGGCTAACGTCCTGCCGGACCATTCCTGCTAATCCGGTAAGGGCGTCGACTAGCGGGATAGCTGATCCCGACATCCTGTTAACGGATCAGCGAAACATTTTACAGGATAGCCTTTCAAGCATCCTGCCTGGAGGAGACTTGAAAAGGCGAAATCTAGATTTCAGGCTATGTATGTAGATGCCTGTGCGGAATATTTCCGGACGCGGGTTCGACTCCCGCCGCCTCCACCATCTCAAAATTAATAAAAGTTAATCAAATTAGGGAATTAGCCTTATTGCTGATTCCCTTTTTTCATTCGGTAAACATTCGGTAACTATAACCCGAACTATCAATTAGATGCGGATAAAAAGAACCAGGATAAAGGTTTTAAATTCGTGTTTTGAGCCACAGAGATCAATTCCTAAAACATTTAAAAGCTAAAGGTAGGGGGAAGGAAAATTTATAAAAATCGCTCCTGAAATATCTGGGAATGTTAGACAAAAGAGTGATGATTATGAAAAAAAATTTCTTTGAACTTCATCGGAATCCGATTTCTCTGTATAATAACCCGGATCGGGTGTTTTTATATTATCATCATCATAACATCATTAAACCCATCAGAAAAAAATTGCCTTAACTAAAAAACACTTCCAATTAACCTGCTGTTATTATATCTATTTGACATTTATACTAATTTCATCTAAAACCTTTCATAGATGATAAAAGGAGTTTCATCTATGAAAAAATTCTTTCCAACGATAATCTTCCTTTCCCTTGTGTTTGTCTGTGTTCCCTCAATAACTTATTCCGAAGAAGATGGATGGTTCAATGATGGTATGAACATTGAGTCAGGGGAAAGTTACATAGAACCTGATAAATGGGACTCTGAACGAGTAAATATTAAATCAGGAACACATGAAACAAAGGGATATATAAAGTCTGACAGGTGGGAGCATGGTCGTTCTAATGTTTATGATAAGAACGGTAGCCAAACTAAAACCTATCTTAAACAGGATCGCTGGGACTCTAATCGCATAAACATTA